>OJRW01000010.1_pt1 | contig 192838 bp, 153 predicted proteins | sample 1599231 | NCBI WGS metagenome assembly OJRW01 (sample SAMN04168656, study PRJEB22393) | human gut metagenome | biome: human gut microbiome; feature: stool | host: Homo sapiens | collected 2014-03-17
GGTGATGACGGGAGCCGAGGGGCCCGATCCTGACGGACGGGGCCTCCCGGAGACTTCAAGAAGGCAGCGACTCCGACGAGGAGTGCGCTGCCTTTTTCTTGGCCGCCTCTTTGCCGCCTGTGAAGACGGAAGTTCGTTACGGGGTCCGACGCACTCGGGCATGCGGACCGCGCACCTGATAAGATCGACGGACGACAATGCCTTTCTTTCGGAGACATTCATGACCGAAACCGCTGACGAGGCCCGCAGGCGCCTCGTGCTCGCCGCGCTCATTCTTCCTGCGCTCTGCGCCGCGCCCGTCGTCCCCGCCTTGTCCGCCCAGGCGGCGGAGCCTGAAGCGCCCGATGAGGAAGAGGATGACGAGGAGCCTCGCGAAGACCAGGACGACGAAGAGGAATCTGAGGACGAGCACCTCCGTGACGACGACGCTGACGAGGATCGCGACGAGAACGACGGGCTCGACTCGCGCGAGGACGAGAGGACCGGCGATCGTAGTGACGACCGCAGCGACACGGCTGGCGCCTGGCATTGAGCCGCGTCTGCGGCAGGATTTGAGAAAAGCCTTTGAGAGGAATCTTCATGCTTTCGAGACGACGGATCATCATCGCCATGGCGGCCCTGACGGCCGCATCCCCCGCGGCCTCCCTTGCCGCACGCGCGGCGGCTTCGTGCCCGAGGCTTCAGGCTGAACGACGCGCGCTCCTGCAGCAGGACTTCATGCACGCCTGCGGCCGCTGCTGGGACGGACACCACTGGAGCTGGGGCGGTCATCCGCTGCACGCCCGTCCGGGACGTCCGCTCGAGGCGCGCGAGTCCTGACGAGACGGCGCAGAGGAGGACTTTGCAAACAGGTTCGTCTCCTTAAAACGACTGCGCCGCAGGAAATGTCAGTCTTCATCAAGAGTGATGTCCAATTGATTCGGCGGGGCTTTCCCTGAACGGGCGTTCACTAAAATGGCCTTATTTGAGCAGCAACCGTTGATGACAGGAGGCCGCAGATGCTCAACAGAAGAAAGGTTCTTTTCGCCGCCGCCCTGATGGCCGCGGCCCTTCCCGCGATGCCCGTCATGGCGTCCGACAGCAGGCTTCTCGCCGACATCCTCGCGGGCGTCTCCGACGCCCTGACGCGGGACTACATCCGCAAGCACTATCAGGAAGGCCGCTGGGACGGCAGCCACTGGAACTACGGCGGCCGCCGCTACACGGCCGCCGAGTACGGCCGCTACTGGTCGAAGCACTACGAGGAGCGCCGCGAGCCGAAGAAGCCGTCCGGGCCCGCGAAGCCGCCGCAGCATCCGCAGCAGAAGCCCGGGCCTCAGGCCGGCCGGAATCCTCCGAAGGGACTGGGGCACGACAACGGCAGGCACGAAGGGCGCAAAAACGACGGGAGGCGCGACAACTGGGACGGCCCCCGCTGACTGAACGCCGCATGATGCCTTGATGAGCGGTCGAAAACGGAGAAGTGCAAGGATGTCTTTACACTTCTCCAGAGGGGCGAAGCGTGAGCTTCGCCCTTTTTTTTGCCTGCGGGAGTAGGGAAGACATTGGAAACCCCGGCTTCATCCGAAGGGGCGGGTGGCGTCTGCGTCAAGAAGCTTCACGAAATGTACGAGACGTGAAATCCTGAACGAACGTTCAGTAAAATATGGTCATCAGGTTCCAACAATGATTCCGTCTTCGTGAGGGAAACACCATGCTGACAAGAAGAAAGCTTGTGCTGGGCGCCGCGCTTGCGGTCCTCGTGCCTGCTGCGCCGGCGCTTGCCGCGCCGGATCCGCTCCTCGCCGACATTCTCTACGGCGTCTCCGACGCGCTGATCCGCGACTACATCTACCGCAATTACGAGTACGGCCGCTGGGACGGCCGGTACTGGTGGTACAGAGGCAACCGCTACACGCCCGCCACCTACCGCCGCTTCTGGATCGACGATTACTACAGGCACTATCCTCCGCCTGCGCACCGTCCGCCGCCTCCGGGTCACAGGCCTCCGCACGGTCCGGGCCCGCGCCCGCCGCATTTCGGCGGTCCCGGCCACAGGCCGCCGCATGCAGGCGGTCCGGGGCCCCGTCCTCCGCACGGCGGCGGTCCGCGTCCGCCTCACTTCGGAGGGCCGGGCGGCAGGGGCCCGGGCGGTCCAGGCGGTCCCCGCTGACGCCGCTGCGCCTCAACCGGCTCCGCGCCGGGCATGAACGAGAAATCCGATCCATGTGACAAACGGGCCCGCAATTCCCACCGGGATGCGGGCCCGAGCCGCATCCGACGGGCGCCTGACGAACTCGATTCAGGTTCCCGTATTCGGATTGACAAACGTTCGTCGGCGAACTATCATTCTCGCCATGGAGGGGTGAAATGGCAGGCTGACCATCCACAATGGCTGCCGAAACCTCCTCCTCAGACTGGAGACGGGTCCATTCGAGCCGTCTTTTTTCAGAAACATATGGTTCGACGACGAACGAATATTTCAACAAAGGACAATCATCATGACCGAAAACTTCCGCAGGATTTCGCTCGAATCCGCTCCGCGCACGGAGCTCCACGACGCCCTCGGCCTCACGGGCTGCGAGGTCTCCGTGAACGCGCTGCCCGCAGGCGCGGCCGTTCCGTTCGTGCACCGGCACGTGAAGAACGAGGAGGTCTACGGCGTCCTCGAAGGCAGGGGCGAACTCTACATTGACGGCGAAGTGGTCGAGCTCAAGGCGGGCGACTGGTTCCGCATCTCGCCCGAAGGCCGCCGCGCCATCCGCGCCGCCGCCGATCAGGGCATCCGCTTCGTCTGCATCCAGACGAAGGCGGGGAGCCTCGAGGGTTTTACGAACGACGACGGCGTCGCCTGCGACGAAAAGGCGCCCTGGCTCTGAGTCCACGCAAAATTCACCTTCGCGGGCGCACAAGCGACGTCAGAAACTCGACGTCGGTCGTGCTCTCCGCGAAGACCCGGCCTCCTGCGGCCGTTCGTGCACGCATCCTTATCAGCCTGCGTGTGCGGACGGCCTTCTTTGTCTTCCTTCCGTCTTCCTTCTGCCGTCTTCCGTTCGCACCGGCTCCATCGGCAATTTCCCGAGTACGCCTTTTCTTACCCTAGCCTTAAGTTCCCGAGTGTCGTATAGTGTTGACACGCGCGCTCCGGGACCAGACGGGGCGTCGCCGAAACAGAAATCAAAAAAAGGAGAATCCCATGAAACACTTCCGTCCGCTCGCCGTCATGCTCATGAGTGCGATCCTCGCAGCTGGCACGGCCGCTGCCGCCGACGGCAAGTTCGGCGCCGACCGCCACGCCGCCATGGGTCTGACGTGCGAAGCCTGCCACGGCCCCGACAAGGCCAATCCCGCCACGCCCGACATCAAGACGTGCACGCAGTGCCACAACACGAAGGACCTCGTTGAGAAGACGAAGGACGTCAAGCCGACGAATCCGCACGTCTCCCCGCATTATCAGGACCAGCTTGACTGCACGAACTGCCACTACATGCACGGCGAAACGGAGAACTTCTGCGACCAGTGCCATCAGTTCGGCTTCAAGGTGCCGTAAGCCGCGACCTGTTCCTTCAGGTTCCTTCAGAAACATCCAGCCGTCCGAGTCGACCGATTCGGGCGGCTTTTCAGTTCATGCATGCCGCTCATGAAGCCATGACCGCCATTCCTTCCTGAAGAAGAAGGACGCGGGGGATTCGTAGTTTTCAAACCTTCTGTAAGATATCCGAACACGGTTTCAAAACAAGAACAGGAGTCAGGATGATGATCCTCGCAAGAACGGAGCTCGCGACCATTGACGCACTCAGGGCCTCGGGTGAGGAGCCCGAGCGGATCCTCGAGCTCATCGAGAGCATCGTGAACAAGGGCATTGATACCGGTCGCTTCGACATGTGCCACGTCGAGACCGATCCGGAAGCCGCACTCAGACTCGCAGAGGCACTGCTCGGCACCAACAGGTATCCCGCCTTCGCGCGCGCGATGAGAATTCTTGAGGCGGTGACGCCATACGTGGAGGACCGGTCCGACGGCATGCTTCTGTTCACGCTCTCGACGATCGCGCGCATGCTCTGCGGCCGCCCCTTTGATGCAGCGGGCCGCGCCGTCTCCGGGATCGGCGAAGACGAAAGGGACGTCCATCTTCTTTATCTGCTTGGCATTCTTCGCGCAGGCGAGGGACGCTTTGACGAGGCCCGCGAATGGCTTCTGCGCGCCGATGCCGAGAGTCCCGATGATCCCGTCATCCTTCATGCCCTTGAGCTCGTGGCGGCACGCGAGTCGCTCGAGCGCATCCTTCTTACCCGCCCGCTCTGGGAGGACGGAGACCTTGACCATACGGCGCCTGGAACTCCGGAGCGCGCCCTTCGCATGGCCTGCGTCGAGCTCGATCCCGACGGGTACGCAGACGCCCTGATCGCGCTCAACGCCACGGGGCTCGAACTCGACGACGAGAGCTTCCTGCGCATGGAGGTCGAGCTCTCCGGCCACGCCGTGCCGTTCGTTTTCGAGATGAACCACGCGGGCCTCTCGAAGATGGATCCCGCCTGGCTCGCCCGTCTTGTCGAATCGGTCTCCGACGTGCTCGAGCATGCGAAGGCCGCTCCCGAGCACCTCGTAGAAGTCCGCGCAAGACTCGACAGGAGCGTGCGCCTCGTGCTCACCAAGCCCGAGCCCGACACGACGCGGCCCTCCGCGATCGACTATTCCTTTGAAGTCCCCTTGCGCTGTCCGCGGCTCGAGGGCCGTCTCGACACAGGACCCGAGGAGGCCGCCGTCCTCAAGCACCTGCGCGCCCTTGACCTGCGCGGCAACTTCGACGAAATCATCAGGCGCCTCGAGGCCGTCCAGAAGGAGAAGTTCACGCCGCTCTATGCCTTCGAACTCGCCCGCGCGATCGCCAACCGAAGCGAATCCGGGAAGGACGACCTGAAAAGGGCGCTTGCGCTGCTCGAGGGTCTGGACGACCGGACCGAAGGCCGCTGGGAGACGCTCTTCTGCCGAGCCTTCCTCAACCTGAGGCTCGGCCAGAGGCGCGCGGCCCTCAAGTGCTTCAAGGCCTGCGCGGGCATTAGGCCCGACGACGAGGTGGTCGACTTCTTCGTCGAGGTCTGCAAGCGCGGTCTCTCGCAGCCCACGATTGAAAAGCCCTTCAGGGTCCGCGCGGACGAGGTCTGGGCGGCGCTTGAAGCGCAGGCGACCGAGCTCGAAGACGCGTTTGATTCCGTCACGGACGCCGACGAGGTCGAAAAACGCCTTGCGGCCATCCTCGAGCCCGTCTCCGCCTCCTGGTGGCGCCTTGACGTGAGCGCGGAGGACGACCGCATCAAGGTCGAAATCTCGCCCAACGGCTGGCGCCTCGAATGCTTCCCGATCCTTGAATTCCTCAGGCGCGTCCCCGAATCCCTTTCCGACCGCTGGACCTTCACGGCGGGCAGGGCCAGACGGGACGACACCTCCTTCGAGACCTTCATGGCGGGCAACGAGGTGCTCTCTGCGGACGACGTGCTCATCTGGCCCGAGCCCCACGAGGGCATGTGGCGCCTTCTGGTCTACATCGAGGACTTCAAGGGCACCGAAGAGCGCGCTCGAATCGAGTGCTTCCAGGCCGTTCGCGCCCTCATCGACCGCACGGTCGGTGAGGCCGCCCGCCTGCGCCGCGCCGACGCCATCACGCTCGTGCCGAAGGCCCCTTCGGGCGAAGGCCTCACGCTCTCCGAATTCAGGGAATTCCTCTTCGAGAAGGCGCCCGAATGCAGACGCATGACGCTCAAGGACTACGCCTGGCTGCCGCACGAGTACGGCATGCGGCCCGACACGAGGCCCGGTGCGCCGCTTCTGGCCGACGTCACCGAGGGCATCACGCACTGCCCGCCGCTCGGCTACCTCTACGGGCAGGGCAAGAGCATCGGCATGGACGCTCTCGGCGCCGCGGGCGCCTGCGCGGGCTTCCTCTTCCTTGATGTGAAGGATGATGCCGAAGGACTCGCGCCGAAGAAGGACCGTCGCATCAAGGCCCGCAAAATGCTCGAGGTCCGACTGCGCGGACTCGGGGACGGATATCTGGACGTCGTGGGTTACGCCTCGGGCGTGCGCTACGAGTACCTGCAGTTCATCGCCTGGGACCTCTCGGCCGTGCTCGAGTGCGCTTCGGCCGCCTTCGAGGAGTTCGACGACGTCGTCGAGGCGGGCTTCCACACCTATCTGCGAGACGCCTCGGCCTTCATGATGAAGACGAGGAACGGAAACCCCGAAGACCTTCCCGACGAGGCTTTCGGCGAGGACGAAGCAGAGGGCTCGCACCTCTTCGGCAGCATGAAGGCAGGCGGCGACGAGCATGCCGCTGAAAGACGGGGCGGCTTCAGGGATCCGCGACTTACGGCTGCGGCGACGGCCTGAGGATGAAACAGAAAACGGGAGGCCTCCCTGCGGACGCCTCCCGTTTTCCTGTGCCTCATTCAGGCGGCCTTTCAGGCCTTCGGCTCGATGAGCTTCGTCACGTCGACCCAGCCCAGCGCGCCCGAGGCCTGCTCGGTCTCGTCGGGCGTGAGCTCGATCGTGGTGCGGTCGTCGCCGCAGGCAAGGGCGTCCACCTTATCCTGAGCGGCCTGCATCAAGCATCGTCACGAGAATTCCTTCGTTATCCGCGCGAACAAATGAAGGGGCCGCCCGGCCTTTGCGTCTTCACGCGGCGGCGGGCGGCCCTTCCGGGTTCAGATGAATGCCGGGATCATTCGATGCGTTCACCATGGAGCGAGAGGTCAAGCCCCATGCGTTCCTCGTCGGACGTGACGCGCAGGCCCATGACGACGTCGATGATCTTGAGGAGGATCCAGCTCACGGCGCTTGCGTAGACCATCGTGGCGACGACGCTTGCGGCCTGGATGCCGACCTGGGTCATGACGGGATTCATTTCGGAGCCCGTGACGGCGCTCGAGGCGAAGACGCCGGTGAGGAGGGCGCCGACGATGCCGCCCACGCCGTGCACGCCGAATGCATCGAGCGAGTCGTCCCAGCCCGCCATGCGCTTGAGGAAGACCGCACCCCAGAAGCAACAGACGCCGCCGATGAGGCCCATCACGAGTGCGGCGACGGGACCGACGAAGCCCGAGGCGGGCGTGATGACCACGAGGCCGCCGACGGCGCCCGAAATCAGGCCCAGAAGCGAGGGACGGCCGCGAAGCATCCATTCGACGAGCATCCAGGAGACGCCCGCAGCGGCGGCTGCGATCTGCGTGACGAGGATCGCCATGACGGCGCGCTCGTTGGCGGCAAGGCCGGAGCCGCCGTTGAAGCCAAACCAGCCGATCCAGAGGATGGCGGCGCCGAGCATCGCAAAGGTGAGGTTGTGCGGACTCATGGGCTCGCGGCCGTAGCCGAGGCGCTTGCCCAGCACGAGACAGGCGACGAGGCCCGAGACGCCCGCGTTGATGTGCACGACCGTGCCGCCCGCATAGTCAAGCGCGCCCATGTCGAAGAAGAATCCGCCTTCGGCCCAAACCCAGTGGCACACGGGCGAATAGACGCACAGCGACCAGAGGATCATGAAGATCAGCATCGCCGAGAACTTCATGCGGCCCGCAAAGGCGCCGATCATCAGCGTAGCCGTGAGAATCGCGAACGTCATCTGGAAGCAGACGAAGAGCAAAGTCGGAATGGAGCCCGACATGCTGTTGATGTCGAGACCATTGAGAAACACATGCGAGAGCCCGCCCACGAAGGCGCTGCCCGGCCCGAAGGCGAGCGAATAGCCCGCAGCGAACCAGACGAGCGTGAGCGCGCAGCAGATGACGGTCGTCTGCGCAAGGATCGAGAGCACGTTCTTCTTTCTGGCCATGCCGCCGTAAAAGAGCGCGATCCCGGGGATCGTCATGAAGAGAACGAGCGTCGTGGAGACGAGCATCCAGACGACGTCGGCCTTGTCCATCGAGGCCTCGGCGGCAAGCGCCGCGGGTGCAAGGGCCGCCGCAGCGAGGAATGCGGCGATTCGGATGAGTGCGGACATTTGTCTTTTCTCCTGAGTGTTCGGTCTACTTTAAAGTCAAATCGAGTGCTGCCGACTGCCTCAGACGGCCGCGTCGTCCGTTTCGCCCGTCCTGATGCGCATGACGTGCTCGAGGTCCATCACGAAGATCTTCCCGTCGCCGATCCTGCCGGTGTTCGCGGCCGAGGCGATCGACTCGACCACCTTGTCGCAGAGTTCGTCGGAAACGGCGATCTCGAGCTTGATCTTCGGGAGAAAGTCAACGACGTATTCGGCGCCGCGATAGAGCTCCGAATGTCCCTTCTGGCGCCCGAAGCCCTTGACTTCCGTGGCGGTGAGGCCGCTGACGCCGCAGTCCGCGAGCGCTTCGCGCACGTCGTCGAGCTTGAACGGCTTGATGACCGCAATGATGTACTTCATGGTTTTTCCTCTGTGAGTGAGATGCTTTGTGCGGATGGCGGGGAATCCCGCGTCCTTGATCCATTCTTAAGCAAAAGGCGTGCCAAAGGCCCGTATTCGTCTATGGGAGACGAAATTCGGCAAATGGAACCTCAACGGGGCCTGAAGCGTGAGGAAATTCGCTTAAAGGCGGCGGCAGAGGCGCTTTTAAATGATTCGGGTTGCCGGTATGCACCGTTTTGGGGCACGGCGCGTGCGCAGGCGCCCGCGAGTGGCGCCCTGCGGCCGGGCGGGCACGGAGAACGGGGCGGAAAAGGGGAGATATGAACGAAATCGGGCGGCCCTCCGGAGAGGACCGCCCGAACGTGGTGCGGAGTTTCTGATGCGTCAGAGCGCGCCGAAGAGCATGAGCGCGACGGACATGCCGATGATGGAGCAGCCGACGCTCAACGAGCTCATGTTGGCGGCCATGGCGATGTCGCCGTCGAGCTGAGCGGTGAAGACGAGGCTCATGGCGGGAATCGGAGAGAGGCAGGTGAGGGTGAGGGCCATGCGGATCTCCTCCTCGAAGGGAAGGAAGTGCCAGACGCCGAGCGCGATGAGGATGCAGACGACCCAGCGGCTCGCAAGCAGCTTGAGCACTTTGCCCATCTTGCCGCCGCCCATCGAGAAGCTGATCGACTCACCGATCATGATCATGCAGAGGAAGGTGTTGGCGTGCGCGCCGATGGCGGTGCTGGTGATGACGCCGTCGGGAAGGCGCATGTCGAGGACGGACATGAGGCCCACGAAGGCGAAGGTGACGAGCGGGCCCGAGCGCACGAGCTTCGAGACGACCAGCTTGACCGTGCGCCATAGCGTCGTCTTCACGCGGGTGCCCGCAATCACCGCAAAGGTGCCGCCGCCCGCCATGACGCAGTTGCCCACGTCGAACATGCAGGTCGCCATCAGGCCCGTCGTCGGGAAGAAGGACTGCACGTATGGAACCGCAAACGGACCGACCGAATAGCCGCCCACGTTGAGCCTCACGAAGTCGCGCCACTGCGTGTCCGCGATGTTGCGCGAGAGAAAAAGCCCCCAGACGAGGAAGATGATGTTCGTGAGGAGCCCCAGGCCCGCAATGAGGAGCATGTCGCCCTCGATCCTGACGCCGTTGAGGTTCGTGAGGATCACGCACGGGAGCGTGACGTTCATCACCAGGGCGCTGATGGCCGCAAAGGCCTGGTCCTTCAGGATGTTGAAGCGCCTGAGCAGATGCCCGAGCACGATGAATGCCGCCAGGGACATCACCTTGGCGAAGCTGTCTTCCATGATTGTCTTCCGTCTTTTGTAGATGAGGGGCCGGCGCCCGGGCGTTCAGGCGCCCGAACAGGAAATTGTGCGCCTGCAGAGGCCGAAATTCTACCTCCCGAGGTATGTATCGGTACCACGCCGACCGACGGAGGTGGACTGATCGGGAAGTCTTCTGAAACGGAATCTCCCGTGACTGTGCACTCGTTTGTACAGATCTTCCTTCGAGTGGAAATGTCACAGCCGTCCCCAAACGAGTTCTGAAATGCCGACGTTCGCGCCGGTTGCGGGTGTCGACGCGGTTGCGCGAGCACGATCCGGAGAATGCGGGGCGGGGATCCAGAGAAGATCAACGGACGGAGAGGAGAGTTCAAAAGGGCATGGAAAGCCGGATCGGAGTGATTTTTCATACGGGAAAATGCGGAAAGCACCACGTTTTGTGGTTAAAAAGCAACAGGCGCTTTTCTTTGGAAACGCAAGCGCATCAACGATTTGGCGTGATATTAGGGTTATTACCGAGGGGGGGGGGGATTTTTTCTGAAAAAATGCATCCGAACTGCGCGGCCTTGAGATTTCGAGCCTCGTGGTGTGGAGGGGTTTCCTCAATCAAAGGGTTTCAGACTTGAACACTGACGCCCGCCCTCCGACTTTTGCGTCGGCCGTACGACGCATGAATTTCTGCTCTGCGGCCGATGACTTTTTTCCAAAAAAGGATGTCAAAATGAAGAAGACTCTTGCTGCCATGGCTGTTCTCGGCGCTTTTGCCGGCTCTGCTTTCGCTGCTGACGTGACCGTCTACGGTGTTGTCGACCTTGGTCTCAACTATCAGCACCAGAAGGTCGGCGACGCAGACGCCACCGACAAGCTCACCCAGTACTCCGGTCAGAACTCCGGCTCCCGTTTCGGTCTTAAGGGCACGGAAGATCTCGGCAACGGCATGAAGGTTGGCTTCGTTCTCGAAAACGGCTTTAGCGCTGACGACGGCAAGCTCGGCCAGGGCAATCGCCTCTTCGGCCGTGAAGCCAACCTCTATGTTCAGAGTGACTTCGGTACGCTTTCCATGGGTCGTGTCGGCGCCCTCTCCGCTGGCGTTGGTTCCTACAACGTCGTGTATGGCTACACTGCCTTCGGTACGGGTTGGGGCGACACGGTCGGCGCCAAGAGCCTGTTCAACCTCGGTGATCGTGACCGCATGGACAACACCGTCACGTACGTCACCCCGAAGTTCGGCGGTCTTACGGCCTACGCACAGTACTCCTTCAACGCTAACGGCGCTGAAGACGCCCAGTCCTCCCTCAACAAGCGTTACGCCGGTCTCGGTCTGAAGTATGACCTCGGTGCCTTCAGCACGGGCCTCGTTGTTGACACGGTCATGAACAAGGGTACCGATGCCAACTCCGAAGATTCCCTCGGCGTGTCCTGGGGTGCTTCCTACGACTTCGGCGTCGCGAAGGTCCTCGGCTTTGCCCAGTACGGTCAGAACGAAAACAAGCTCGGCGGTTTCGTTGGTGCCGATGCCTGGATCTCGGACGGTGAAGGCACGGTTGAGGCCGAGGAAGGCATGAAGGGTTATGCCGTTGCGCTCGGCGTTGCCGCTCCCGTTTTCGGCGGTACTGCCTTTGCCCAGGTCAACTACGTTGACGGCGAATCCGAAGGCGTCATCGATATGACGACTCAGAAGCGCACGGCTGAATTCGACCGTTGGGGTCTCGCCGCTGCCTACGAATATCCGCTCAGCAAGCGCACGAAGGTCTATGGCTTCGCCGGTTATAACGAAGGTTCCATCGACTCGACCGGCAAGAACGATCACGTGACCGTCACGACCAAGACCAAGACTGCTGAAGCCGGTTTCGGTCTCGTTCACAAGTTCTGATGATTCGAGCGCAAGCTTCTGAATTCTGAATGAACACGGCGCCCGTCCGGAGCAATCCGGGCGGGCGTCCTGCGCATTGCAGGCCCGAATGATCCTGATGCAGAAGCTGCCATCCTGCATGAATATTCACGTAAGAAAGGGGAGGGGAGCGGCTTGCGCGCCAACTGCCCCTTCGATATACTCACGTCCTTTTTCGGCGCCTTCACGGGCGCCGTTTGTTGTTGTGAAAAGCCTGTTGGGCAGAACATTGAGGAGATTTTGATGAGCGGCATGTATGATCCCCCGCATCCTGGCACGATTCTTGCTGAGACGCTGGAGCATCTGGGACTCAACGCCAGGCAGTTTGCCAGGCACCTCGACGTGACGCCCGCCGCAGTGACGCGCGTTATGAAGGGTGAAGGCCCCGTCACGCCCGAGCTCGCCGTACGCATCGCCCACGTGCTTCCCGGTCCGTCCGCAGCCATGTGGCTGCGCCTGCAGTACTGCCACGACGTCTGGCAGGCCGAGCACATGCTCGCCATCTCCCGTCTGCGTCCGCTGACGCTTTCCGAGGAGGAGAAGGCCGAAGCCGTGCGCACTCGCCTGGCGGCCGAAGAGGTCTGTGCCGACTGACCGGAACCCTGCCGAAGGGCAGGGCAATCGATAAGAGCAGGGCGCCGGAAGAGGGAGGCACGCGCCGCCTCCCCTGCCGCCTTCAGGGGGCCTTCAGGGCCTCCGTGGGCCGAATTCCGGCGGAAATCATTCCCTTTCCGAGGCGAGACATGAACTTCGAGCTCAATCCGCTCCTTTACTTTACTTTACTTTACGTCTGAGGACGAAATGGCGGACGGCCTTGAAAAGGTTGCTGGAGAAGGCTTCGGGAGCAGTGAGGCGCAGATCGTTCACGCGCTCGACGACCTCGCGGAGGCGCTCGGCACCGACGGCTTCGGCATTCTCGAGCGTTCGGGCGACGGCACGAGGCTCGGGGAGGCGGTTCAAAGTGCGCTGGCTGCGCTCGAGGCCCTCAAAAGGGCTGAAGCCGAGGTGCCTGAAGGCGCAAAGGAAATCCGCTCTCCCAATTTGCTGGATCGCTGCCATGCTCGAAGAAAGCATCGCGTTCTGCGGCGGCAGGGAGACGGATGCCCGAGGGACGCTCGAGCAGACCGCGAAGCGTCTGGGCTTCACGTACGAGGCGCTCATGCAGGGGGCTGCCGACGGCATCGCCGTCGGACGCGTCGTGGCGCAGGTGAAGCGCGAGCATCCTGTGTTCGCGACGAGGAACTGACGGACGAAGGCGCAGACCGCGCCTGAAGACCTGAAGTTCGAAAAGCTGTGAAATGAAGGACGGAAACCCGTCCTTCTTCACTTTTTTAGATTACTCAACATAACTACTATTATGTTGAGTAATCTAAAGAGCGGAAAACGGCTTTTTCCGCTGTTTGACGTTACAACCGGGTTCGGCGCATTTCCCGCCCGTCTGCGCACAAATGACCAAATGACCGTCGGATGTCTGCTTCGGTCCCTGCGTTTGCCAAAAAAGACAAATTTGCGGTTTTTCGATCGGCGGATCCTCCCGCCTATCATGTTCCTGTTCGACACATACTGTCGCTCTTCGAAAACAGGATCAAAGGAAACAACATGTCCATCATCAACGACTTCAAGAATGAATTCCGCTTCTCCGCTCACGGCCGCACGAGCCGCAGGAATTTCTGGATCTATCAGATCGGCCTGTTTGTCCTGGGCCTTGCTGTTGCCATGGGTTGCGGCACCATCATTGGTCTGACGAATGCTGTGGTCGGCTTCTGGATTATTATCGCTGCTCTGCTCATCCTTCCCTTCGGCATCGCCAACATCTTCGTTACGATCCGTCGTCTGCATGACATGGGCTATTCTGGCTACTGGTATTTCGCCCTCCTGGCTGCAGGCATGTTTGCCTCCGCTCTTGACAAGGTCGTTCCCGTTGCCTCGCTGATTGTGACGGTGATCGTTTACGTCTGTCTGAGCCAGAAGTCTCAACCCGGACTCAACAAGTATGACGTGACCGAATAACGGTCCCGATCGAAACAGTTGCTGTAGTGAGAAGCATGCAGCAGTTTCCGTTTCCTCAAGGCGACGGTTTCGGCGGTATCGCTTCCCATGAGGTTTCATGCAGACGCTTTGTCTTCGTTTTGGGCCTTGATGGCGATCGTTATGCAGAATACGGCCGTCTTGTCGGGGGCGGAAGCCTCTTTGAGGACGGTCCGCGCGTTACGTCGGCCTCAACGCGCTCTACAGCGTCCCCTTCGTCATGCCTAGTCCCTTCCCTTCCCTGTCTCCCTCATCGGGCGGAAGGCTCAGTCTGCAACGAATTCCCTTCTCTACAATCTGCAGCGCTTGTCGGTTTCACGCGTTCCGCTGGGCGGAACGATGGCTGGCTCAGCCATTCATGCAGTTTCCGCGCCCGAGCTTCCCTGTCGATGGCCGACAACGGTTGTCTGCTCGCAGCTTTTGCCTTCGCGCAGAATCAAGTGAAGCTACGCGTGCGCTTCTCGCTCAACAACCTGAAGCTCGACGACGATGTTCTTAACATACCGCTCTTCCAGGCGGATCAGGCGGACCGTCTGATCCGCCAGGCACTCAGGATTCGCGGGCAGGCCGGCATTGAAAGCAAGTGACACGGATTTACCTTTTCTTTTGTCCAGGGACATTGTTGCCACGCTGAGCAATCGCAAGGTTCACGTCATGCCGGCTTGGACACGCATTTCGGGTTGGCATGAATTCGAAGTGAAAAAAAAGGGATGCTGTTATTTTTTTCGGCATCCCTTTGATTGTCGGACTTCGGCCTTGATCAGGCGCGGGCGCGCAACCACCTGAGCGCAATGTCGGAGGACGTGGCGGCGGCGGCCTTCACGAAGGTCATGTAGTCGATCTTGACGTCGCCGCTGGCCTCGTCGGAGATGACGCGGATGGCTGCAAACGGGATCTTGTTGACGAAGCAGACCTGAGCGATGGCGGCGGCCTCCATTTCAACGGCGGAGGCTTTGAAGGTGGAGACGATCCATTCGCGGCGCTCAGTCGTGTGGACGAACTGGTCGCCCGAGGCAATGACGCCGAGGCGGTGGTTGACGTTGGCGGCAGCGCAGACGCGGTCGAGTTCGTCGGCGATCTTCGTGTCGGCGGGGAGCTCGATCATGTTGATGCCGGAGATGAGGCCCACGGGGTCGCCGACGGCGGTGGTGTCCATGTCGTGCTGGACGCAGGCCGTGGAGATGGCCACGTCGCCGATGTGGAGCTCGGGCGTGAGCGTGCCCGCAACGCCCGAGTTGACGATTTCGGTGACGCCGAACTTGAGGATCATGGTCTGGGCGCAGAGGGCCGCGAAGACCTTGCCCACGCCGCTGCGTGCGAGGACGACGCGCCTGCCCTCGAGGCTGCCGATGATGAAGTCAATGCCCGAGACGGTTTCGGTGCGGGCGTTCTTCATCATGCTGCGAAGAATCGCGACTTCGACGTCCATCGCGCCGATGATGCCGGTGATCTGCATGTGTCTGTCTCCTCAGATGGCTTCGCCCGCCTTGTTGAAGAGCGGGAGGGGTTCAAGGAAGGTGATGTCAGTGCGCTCGGCGGCTTCGCCCTCGGCGAGGACCGCGGCGCGGCCGACGACGATGCCGCCCGCCTTTTCAACGAGCTTCTCGAGGGCTTCAAGGGACTTGCCCGTGGAGATGACGTCGTCAACGATGAGAATGCGCCTGCCCTGCATGAGGGCGGCGTCCTCTTCCGTGAGGAAGAGCTTCTGCATGCCGGCGGTCGTGATCGACTGGACGTCGACCTCAAGGGCCTCGCCCATGTACAGCTTCATCTTCTTGCGGGCGACGAAGTAGCGCGCGGCGCCGGCCTGACGGGCCATTTCGTGAATGAGCGGGATGCCCTTGGCTTCAGCCGTCAGCATGTAGTCGTACTCGGGGGCCTTTTCAAGGAGGGCCGAGGCGCAGGCAACGGTGAGCTCCTGATCGCCGAGCATGATGAAGGCTGCGATCTGCAGCTCGTCGGAAATGGGAAAGAGAGGCAGGTCGCGCTTGAGGCCGGCGACTTCGATCGGATAATGCATCTGAGGACTCCGCTTGGAGATTGTGCGATGAAGGGTGCCGGAAGCGTCCGGCGTGCGACGGGTATTGTACAACGTGTGCGCAGGCACGAAGGCCTTGGGAAAAGGCGTTTGGAAACAGCAGGAAGGCCTTCGCCAGAGATGAAAAAATGGGCGAACCGGCCCTTCGGTGGTGTGGCGCCATGCGGCGAAGCGCGTCCGCTTCGGCGGCCCGTTTGCGGAGTGGTTGCTTCGTCACCATGGTGCCGGCATCTCGTCTTCAGGCGCCGTCGATCCCGGTCATGGCGGTTGGCAGTTGCACTAGAAGGCGTAAACCGCAATGAAGTTCACGGAGGCGCCTTCGCAGTCTCCAACATAGCCCTTGGCTCCGTGATTGAACTGCAAGTTCGTCAACCGGGCAGGCTGATAGGCGACGCCAAGATCCAGAATGCCGGTGTTGCCCTTGATCGAGGGCACGTCCAGCCGGATGCCGTTGACGGAACTTTCCTCGTCACCGTCAAATACGTGCTTGAACGCGACGCCGCCATGCCAGCGGAAGGCTTCGGGCACACCATGAAAAAGCCGACTTCCGGAAGAAGTCGGCTTTTGCGCGAGATCGTCAGATCTCATTCTTGGCAGACACGATTTCAGTGATCTCAGAAGCTCCAACGGGCTCCCAGGTTCACACGGTAGTCGGTATCGACTTCGCCGCCGTCAGCCGCTTCAATGTCGGCGTAGAGGTGCAGATTCTTCGTGGCGTTGAAGTTGGCGCCGAGGCCGTATTCATACCAAGTGCCGCCAAGATCCTCAGAGAGACTTCGGCTATGGCCCTCGAACGAATAGGTGTAGCCCGCCTCTCCCTTCCAATCGTGAAGGACGGACGTCCGGATGTATACGTTGCCTTTGTCTTTAGGAAGTTCAAGGCCGGCCATGAAGCCCGCACGACCGATGAGCGATTCAGCCGCATCCTGTTTCAAGCCGTAGTTGGCGGACGTCGTGTAGTCGACGCTTTCAACCCGACCGTACATGAATTCGATCTGCGGCTCGATGAAGAAGGCGTTGACGGGATGGAAACGGTGCCCTGCTTCAATGGAGAAGGAGAACATATTGGCGTCATAGTCTCCCTTGACGTTGCCCGCATTGGACGTGATGTTGAACTCGTTGTCGATTTCAGCGTACCGTCGAGGAATGCCCCATTGTCGAATAGCTTCGTGACGTAGCCGGTCAAGGCTGCAATCGAGCTGTCACCGCTGCCGAACGCGAAAGCGTTTAATCGTTTGAGCCGTCCGTGAAGGAAAGCGCGGCGCCTGCCCAAAGACCGGGTTGAACCTGGCGATCATAGCCAAATTGGAACGCCGTGTAGTCGCTCTCGACGCTGCGTTTGCCGTATTTGGATTTACCCGTGTAGACACGTGCCCAAACACGGTTTGCATCGGCGGATGAGGTCGCGCACGGCCTTGCGCGTCCAGACCGCCCAAGGAAACTTCAGCTGAGACGGGTTGGAATCAATAATCCACGCTATCAACTTCGCTTCCTCTTGTCGGGAGAGGCGTCGCATCTTGTCGCTGGTTTCGGGCTTGGACCACGGCTATGTCCTGCGATTGCAGCCTCTTCTCCGTGCTTTTCGAAGGCACGCAACACTTTCCAGACCCACCGGCGAGACATGCCAAAGGTTTTGGCAATCTGGGTGCGCTTTATACCTTTCTGATAGGCCTCGATAACGCGTTGGTGGAGGGCTTTCTGGGCTGGAAGCGAAAACTTTCGGACATCAATGCGGTTAGTTACGGTCATCGTTATGGAATTATACAACAGATGTAAACTAAACTAAGTCAAAGCCTAGTTAATAACTCTGAAAAGATGTTTTTCCAAAGCAAATTACGGGTTTGCACCGATCGGGAAATCGTGGGTGGCGAAAAACGATTCCGTCAAGATACAATCCTCGAACTTGTCCACCGACATCGTCCGATCGACGCCGGGCCCCATGCGGTCGGCGTGCGACGACGTCTCCACTCATGAGGAGTACCACCATGAAGCGTTCTCTCTTGGCGCTCGGTCTGGGTTTGGCCCTGGCCGCTACGGCGCAGGCCGCCGACATTCGTCTCGTCATTCACGGCGGCGCCGGCACGATGGCGCGTGAAGACTTCACGCCCGAACGTGCCGCGAAGTACCACGAAGGCCTCCAACAGGCTCTGCAGGCGGGCTATGCCGTGCTCGAACAGGGCGGTACGGCCGTCGACGCCGTCAAGGCCGCCATCAATCAGATGGAACTCAATCCCAACTTCAACGCCGGCCGCGGCGCGGTCTTCACGAGCGATGGCAAGAACGAACTCGACTCGTCCATCATGGACGGCAAGACGCTCTCCGCCGGCGCCGTTGCGGGCGTAACCAACGTGAAGCACCCCATCAACTGCGCGGACCTCGTCCGCACCAAGTCGCCGCACGTCATGATGGCGACGAAGGGCGCCGAAGAGTTCTGCGCGAAGAACGGCGCCGAAACCGTCGATCCGAAGTGGTTCTTCACCGACTTCCGCTATCAGCAGCTCCAGAAGGCCAAGGAAAAGGAACAGATCATTCTCGACCACGACGGTGATCATCCCAAGACCGCCAATGCCGAACTCTTCATCGACCCGATGATGTACGACTACAAGTACGGCACGGTCGGCGCCGTGGCGCTCGACAAGGACGGCAACATTGCCGCGGGCACGTCGACCGGCGGCATGACCAACAAGCGCTTCGGCCGCGTGGGCGACTCGCCCATCATCGGGGCCGGCACCTACGCCAACAACGAAACGGTGGCCGTTTCCTGCACGGGCTCGGGCGAAATGTTCATCCGTACGTCCGCCGCCTACAACGTGCATGCCCACTACAAGCTCCTCGGCCAGGACGTTCAGAAGGCCGGTGACGCCGCCATCGCCGAGGTCGGCGCAATCAAGGGCACGGGCGGCATGATCATTCTCGACGCCAAGGGCAACTTCGCCTTCCCGATGAACTCCCTCGGCATGTACCGCGGCACCATCGGCAAGGACGGCGTTCCGATGACCGCCATCTTCGCCGACGAAGAACTCAAGAACATCGACGTCAAGAAGCTCCGCGAGTCGAAATAATTCCAACCGTTCAGAGGAGGACGACGCGATGCTCTTTGCGCCGTCCTTCTCCCGCTTTCCTCGGCTTGAGCCGTTGCCGAGGGAATCGTTCGAAAGCCTGCTTTCCCGGCCGCAAGGAACGGAAAGGCGGGCTTTCTTGTTTGACGGCCCGCCAATCAGCCCGTCTGCATCGAACAGTTCAAACCGTTCCGGGACGACGCGCGACGGTCTTTTCAGTCCGGTTTCGTGGAAAGATCCGGAGTCCGGGCGCTGACGGGGAGCGACGCGTCGGCACGGCCTGCCAAAATGCGGTCGACTTCCGCGACCACGATGTCCGGCGGCATCGTCTGGAGGCACATCGCGAGACTCGTGTCGCTTGAGCGCGGACAACATTGCCAAACAAAATGGGCTAGAAACCGTAATCTGCACGAAGAAAGTCAAATTCTTTCTTTAAGAGAAAAAGGCGGGCGATTTTGCCGAAAGGTGTCCGGAGGCGCTCCGCGGACGGTGCGGTTTGTCGCGAGGATCCCCGTCGGAAGACCTTCGCGATGCGGGCTACAATTCGGAATGCGTTTGATGCTTCAGGGAGGTCTTTTCATGCGCTGGCAGGATCTTGAAGAAAGCTCGTCGGTCGAGGACCGCAGGGGGATGGGCGGCATGAGACGTTCGGGAGGCCTTCGCACCCGCGGCGGCATTCCGCTTCGCGGCAAGACGGGGCTGGCCGTCGTGATCGTGGTGCTCGTGGCGGGCTACTACGGGATCGACCTCACGCCTTTGCTGACGGGAGAGCCCTTCCCCGTCGAGACGCAGACGACGGCTTCGGCGCCCTACAAGGGCACGGCAGCCGAGGAGGAGCTCGCGAAGTTCTCCAGCGTTGCGCTCAAGACGACGGAGGACGTCTGGACCGAGATCTTCCGCGCCACGGGCGAAAGGTATCCGCACCCGAAGCTCGTGCTCTACACGGGCAGCACCTCGACCGCCTGCGGCTACGGCCGGTCGGCGATGGGCCCCTTCTATTGTCCCGCCGACAGGAAGGTCTACCTTGACTTGAGCTTTTATGACGACATGCAGAAGAAGCTCGGCGGGGGCGGCGACTTTGCGCTCGGATACGTCCTCGCCCACGAAGTCGGGCACCATGTGCAGACCGTGCTCGGCATTTCCGAGCAGGTTCAGACGCTCCAGCAGCGCGTGACGAAGAAGGAAGCAAATGCGCTCCAGGTCAAGATGGAGCTTCAGGCCGACTGCTTCGCGGGCGTCTGGGGGCACTTTATGGAAAAGCGCGGGATTCTCGAGGCGGGCGACCTTGAGGAGGCGCTCAAGACCGCCACGGCCATCGGTGACGACCGCCTGCAGAAGGAGGCCACGGGCCGCGTCGTGCCCGACAGCTTCACGCACGGGACCTCGCTCCAGCGCCTCAACTGGTTCAAGAAGGGCTTCAAGAGCGGCAATCCCAATGTCTGCAACACCTGGCAGGCGGACAAGCTCTAGCCTTCGACATTTTCATCAGCCTTTCGGGTCCGCAGGCCTTCTGACCGCGGGCCCGATTTGTTTTCAGGGAGATGCGCTCGGCGAGAGGGTTGATTCCAAAAACGGAAGCATCCTGAAGCATTGCAACTGTTGCACCTTGTGACTTTGCGGGACGCGGAGCGTCAATGAGCGGTACGATGAAGGCATGAGGCTCCTCATGCGGCGCAGCGTGCCGCAGGGAGCGACCGAATGCCCGTGACGACAGGAGAAAAGCCATGCTGAGAAGAACGATTGCGGGAGCAAGGCGGAACGGGAAAGAGGTCTGCCGCGCACACTTTGTACGGACGGTGACGTTCAGGCGGCTTTGCCCCCTGAAAGAGCTGTCTGACGGTCAAAGTGAATACTCTGTCTTCAGACAGGGGAGCTTCAACGGATCACACGACACTGGGAAGGCAGCTATGACTGTGGATTCTTCCTGCGGCACGGCCGCGGAAAAGGAAAGGGGCGAGGAAAGGTCGCCCGATCGCTGGATGGTGGTTCTTCTGAACGACGACTACACGCCCTTTGACTGGGTGATCGACGTACTCATCCGAATTTTCGAGCGCACGCCGGTCGACGCCATGACGGTCACGCGAAGCGTGCATCAGCAGGGCAGGGGCATCGCAGGCGTCTATCCGCGCGTCAAGGCCCTTCGCCTTGTCGCCAAATGCATGAGCGAGGCCCGCAGAGACGGCTATCCCTTCACCTGCATTGCCGTGCCCGCCGAGGGCGGCGGCCTTTCCCTCTGACTGTCCGGAGCTGCTTATGACGGAATATCGTTTTCAGGACGCCGTGGAGGAGATCGTCAGATCCACGCTCTTCTGCGCGCAGGAAGCCAGCGACGACTGGGTTCCGCTTCTTTTCCTTGCCTTCCTGTGCAGGCATCAGGCGACGCTGGACGCGCTCTCGCAGGCCGGGTTTGATGTCGAGCGCTTTGAGCAGGCCAATCAGGCGTGGCTCTCCAAGGCTGAAGACGTCTGTCGCAAGGTGGAGTCGTGCGAGGCCATGACGCTTGCGGACCTGCCGGAATTCGATGCAATCGAGGATGCCGGCGTCGTTTCGTGGCTTGCCAATGCAGGCATCCACGTGATGAGCGCGGGGCGCCGCGATCGCGTCGTCGACGTCTATGACATTCTCATCGCCATCAAGACGGTGATGTCGGCAGGGTCCGTCATTTCCCAGGCTTGGGATCAGGCGGGGGTTACGCTTGCCGAGCTTCGCAGGCGTGATGCCGTGCTTCACGGTCCTCAGGGCTTCTATACGCTGACGCCGCCTGCGACCACAGGCTTCATGGCGGATTTTCTCGATGACTTCTTGTTTGGAGGTCCCGACGAGGAGGCCAGGAATGAAGAGGTGGAAGAGGGGGAAGAAGGAGAGGGCGCAGCGACGGCCGGGACGGAGTCTTGGGGCGAGGTCGTTGCCGACGGACGCGGCGGGAAGGTCGTGCGCATCAATCTCCATGACGGTGACGAGGTTCCGGAGGCTTTTAAGAAGATGATCTTCCGTCTAGCCGACCGGGTTGCCGGGAGCGATTCTGGAGACGAGCCTGAGAATCAGGCTGAGGCGGTGGAGACGGACAAGCCCCGGGCGAAGGGCCTGAGCCGAGAGGAAAAGTACCTGCAGGGGTGCACGCGCGATTTGAGCGCGGCAGCGGCAGGAGGGGAGCTTGATCCTCTCATCGGACGCGACGCCGAGGTGCTGCGCATCTGCGAAATCCTCTGTTGCAGGCGCAAGAACAAGCCGCTGATCCTCGGTGAGACGGGCGCGGGCAAGACGGCGCTGGTCGAAGGGCTTGCGCTTCGCATCCATGAGGGCCGCGTGCCTGCGGCACTCAGGGGGCTCCGCATCTTTGCGCTCAACGCCTCCTCCATGTCGAGCCGCTACAAGGGCGCATTCGCCGAAAAGCTTTCGGAAATCGTCTCCGTCATCAAGAAGGTGCCGGGAGCCGTGCTCTTCATCGACAACCTGCATATGCTGATCAACGGCACCGACGGCAACTCGCAGGAGGAGTACAACGCGCTCGGTCATCTGGCGGGCGACGATTCGCTGCGCCTCATCACGACGTCCACTTTCCGCGCCTGGCGCCAGACCTTCAGCAAGGACGATCTGCTCACGCGTCGTCTGCAGACGGTGGAGCTCGCGCCTGTCTCCAGAGATGAGGCTCTGCGCATCGTGACGGGCGTGCTTCCGAAGTTCGAGCAGTACCACGGCGTGCATTACGCGCCCGAGGTTGCAGAAAGGGCCGTGGCGCTGGCCGATCGCTGGATTACGGACAGGCCCTTCCCCGACAAGGCGCTCGATCTGGTGGATGAGCTTGGCGGCGCAGCCCGCATGAACAGGGAGGCGGGGAATGAGACGCCCATCGAGGTCGGCGTGCAGAAGCTCCCCGAGCTCGTCGCGCGCATGGCCCGCATTCCGGCCGAGCAGATTTCCGAGAGCGAGCACGGTGAGCTCGCCGCGCTCGACAAGGTCATTCGAAGTGCTGTGTTCGGTCAGGACGAGGCGATCGACAGAATCGTTTCGGCGATCCGCGTCTCCCGTTCGGGGCTCGGCAATCCCGAGCGTCCCGTGGGCTCCTTCCTCTTCACGGGGCCGACGGGCGTCGGCAAGACCGAGGTGGCCCGCAGGCTTGCGGGAGCGCTCGGCGTACAGCTTCTTCGTTTCGACATGTCCGAGTACGCGGAATCGCATACGATCAGCCGTCTCATCGGCTCGCCTCCAGGCTATGTCGGACACGGCGAGGGCGGGCTTCTCACCGAGCAGGTGACGAAGCATCCCTACAGCGTCGTGCTGCTCGATGAAATGGAAAAGGCGCACCCGTCGCTCTTCAACCTGATGCTGCAGGTCATGGACCACGGCAAGCTCACCGACGCCTCCGGCCGCGAGGCGGATTTCCGAAACGTGGTGCTCATCATGACCAGCAATGTGGGCGCCCGAGAGATGGAGCGCAACACCATCGGGTTCGGCGGAAGCAGGACGGGAGATGACGGCGCGGCCATCAGGATGGCCTTCACGCCCGAGTTCCGCAATCGACTCGACGCCGTGGTGCGCTTCGCGCCGCTTTCGGTGGATTCCATTGCGTCCGTCGTGGACAAGTTCCTTGCCGAGCTTTCCGATCAGCTCAGAGCCAGAGGTGTCGAGCCCGTCTATTCGGAGGACTTCCGCGCCTGGCTGGCCAGAAACGGTTACGACCCGCACATGGGGGCGCGTCCGATGCGCCGCCTGATTGCCGACAAGGTCCGCCGTCCGCTGGCCGAAGAGCTGCTGTTCGGCCGCCTGGCGGGTGGTGGAAAGGTCGTCTTCGACATCCGAACCGATGCGGGCGGTGAGGAAGTGGTGTTTGAAATCCCTGCTGCCGACTACAATGACCAGAAGCCGTCCCGTTTGTCGGAGGACGGTCCTGAAGGAGAAGCCTGATGACTGAAATCAACGAGCTCTGCCGCGACATTCAGATGAAGCTTCCGGACGAGATCTGGATGCTGGATTCGCTCGAGCGCTACCGCCGCGGCGCCGTCCATACCGATGACTTTGCCAGAATGGACGGTCGCACCTATCTTTTCGGCGTGGTTGAGGTTCCGCTCGCCTACGAAGACGATGCGAGCTTCACATGGGGCTGCTGGATTGAGGTCGACCGTTCTCTGCACGACGCATATCTCGAGGCTTTCCAGAGTCCTGCCGCTGACCGCCTGACGGGCGATGGGAGGCTTGCCAACGACATCCCGGGGTATGAGGATGCTGCAGGCGCCCGCGTTGAAGTGATGTTCTCGTCCGAACGCCGCCCTGTCTTAGTCGTGGACGCGGGCAACTCTCTCGGGCGGGACCAGAGGAGCGGTCTTTCGCTTGAGGATCATCAGGCGCTCGACGACATCCTTTTCGGCGACGATGAGGATGAGGACGACGAACAGGACTGGAACGAGCGCGACTGACGTTTGTTTGAGATCACTGAAATGAAAGAGGCTTCCGTGTGGAAGCCTGTTTCATTTGGAGAGAGGTCAGCCCCTGCCCGTGGATCCGAAGCCGCCTTCGCCGCGTTCGCTTTCGTCGAACTCATCGACCACGCGGAAGTCCGCCTGCATGACGGGCACGATCATGAGCTGAGCGAGGCGTTCGAAGGGTTCGAGCGTGAAGGGTGCCTGACCGCGGTTCCAGGTCGAGATCATCAGCTCGCCCTGATAGTCGCTGTCGATGAGACCAACGAGATTGCCGAGCACGATGCCTTTTTTGTGACCGAGCCCCGAGCGTGGGAGGATCAGGGCGGCATAGCCGGGATCTCCGATGTGGATGGCGAGGCCTGTGCGCACCAGCACGGTTTCACCGGGATTGATGACGAGAGGCTCGTCAAGAAGGGCACGGAGGTCGAGGCCTGCGCTGCCGGGCGTGGCGTAGGCGGGCATGCGTTCGCGCATGCGTTCGTCGAGGATTTTGACGTCAATCTGCATGGTTCTGAATGAGTGAGGTTTGAGAATTGAGCATGGAGGCGATGCGGCTGACGATTTTCAGTGCAACCTCCCGCTTGGAGGCAGGCCCGAAGGCTTCGGCGCTCTCTGGCGTTACAAGGAGCACGCAGTTGTCGGGGCTGCCGATGGCTGTGCGTGCAAGGTTGCCCACGATCAGGTCCGCGTGTTTTGAGATGCACTTGCCTCTGGCATAGGCCTCGAGGTTTTCAGCCTCGGCGGCAAAGCCGACCTTGAGCTTTACGTCGCTGCGCGTCCCGACAGTTCTGAGAATGTCGGGGTTTTCTTCAAAGCGAAGCTCAGGGGGGCGGCCGTCCGTTTTCTTCATTTTTCCGCTGACGGCGGTGGCGATGCGCCAGTCGGCCACGGCGGCGACGCCGATGAAGACGTCCGCGCCGTTTGCCTTGAGGGCTTCTTCGACGGAGGCGAGCATTTCCGCGGCCGTCGTGACGTCAACACGCTTGACGCCGAAGGGCGTCGGAAGGTGAACGGGACCCGAGACAAGCGTCACGTCGGCGCCCGCATCACGGGAGGCGCGGGCGATTTCGTATCCCTGAAGTCCGGAACTTTTGTTGGTGATGCCCCGAACGTCGTCGATGGGCTCGAAGGTGGGCCCCGCCGTGATGACGACGCGTCTTCCGCTGAGGCTTTTGGGTGCAAGCAGTCCGGGGAGCAGGTCAAGGACTTCCGAAGGCTCAACCATGCGTCCTGCACCGACGTCGCCGCAGGCCTGAAAGCCGCAGGCGGGGCCCGCAAACAGGGCGCCGTCCCTTCGGAGCTGCTCGACGTTGCGCAGATTCGCGGGATTCTCCCACATGAAGCGGTTCATGGCGGGCACGAACAGGACGGGCTGGCGTCTGGCGGCGATCATGGTGGAGACGAGGTCATCTGCGATGCCGTGAGCGGCCTTGGCGATGATGTTCGCCGTAGCGGGCATCACGATGAGGAGGTCGTTCGAGCGGTTGAGCTCGATGTGCGGCATGGAGCCCTGAGGACCCGGCGCCCATTCCGTGAGGGCGACGGGATGGCCCGTCAGCGCCTCGAAAGTGATGGGGCCGACGAAGGCGGCGGCATGCTCCGTCATGGCGACGTGTACGTCGATGCCGGCCTTTTTCAGACCGCGCACGAGTTCGCAGCACTTGTAGGCGGCAATCCCGCCCGTTACGGCCAGCGTGACGCTTCGCAGTGTCGTCATGAGAATCTCCATAAGAAAAGGCGCGGCCTTCACGGATGGTGAAGGCCGCGGCCGTTCATTTTAGCGGAAGCGACAGGGAGCAATCAGTCATTGCTTGCGACGCAGGAAGCTGAAGATGCCGGGACGATCCTTCGTTTCGCCTGCTGCCTTCTCTTCCGTCGGCACGGCGGTTTCGGCTCCCGATCCTTCGGAGAGGGAAACGGATTCGACTGCTTCGGCGGAGGGAGCGGAAGAGGCTTGAAGCTCAATGGAGGCATCGGAGGGTGCTGCGGGCGCAACGCCTGTAGTCTCGGACTGGGGTACGGAGACGGAAGCCTGTTCGGGAGCGGCGGTTTCATCCCTGTCCTTGTCTTCGGTGTTCTCGGTTCGTTCCTCCTCACGGGCCGTCGCCTCGGCGAGCTTCGTGTTGATGATGGTGCCGATGGGAGCGTTTTCGGCGAAGGCGGTGTTCACGTCGACGGAGATCTTTTCGGCGGCGCTTTCATAGCTGCTCACGAAGCGAACGCCGTCGATGCCGGGCACGTCGGTCCAGATGCCGGGATCGGGAGCCACGATCGTGATGGGCGTGTCACCCTTGACAGCTCGGGCGGCTTCGGCGATGCGCAGCGAAGTGGTCGAGTTGTCGAGGATCATCAGCATGCCGGCGTTCTTGAGATGCGCAGCGACCATGGCCTGCGGATCGGCGGGGTTGCCGACGATGACCGTGACGTCGAGCTTGTCGAGTTCGGTGGCGAGGTCATGATCCTGAACGATGGCGACGACGGCCGCGCCTGCCTTGTGAAGCTCGGTGGCGAGCGGCGGCAGCAGGCGGCTCTTGCCCGTGATGACGATCTGGTTGTGAAGCTTTTCGGCGGGCGTTTCGTTGGAGACGCGTTCGAAGGGTGCTTCACGCAGCGCGGCGGCGCGCGCCCAGGCCCAACGGGAGGTCAACTCCCTGCCGATGGCGGGGATGAAGCTGAAGACGACGGGGTTGAGTGCGATCGACAGAATGGCGGCGCCCACGATCAGATTGACCGTGTAGTCGGTCGCCAGGCCGAGGCCCTTGGCCTGACCGACGAGAATGAACGAAAATTCGCCGATCTGTGCGAGTGAGGCGGCGACCGTGATGGCCGTGTGCAGCGGGTAGCGCAGCACGTAGACGAGGCCGAAGGCGGCGAGACCCTTGCCGAGCATGATGATGAGCAGCACGGTGAGGACGGAGAGCGGGGCCTCGATGATGATGTGCCAGTCAAAGAGCATGCCCACGCCGACGAAGAAGAGCACGGAGAAGGCGTCCTGGAGCGGGAGCGATTCGGTGGCCGCCCTGTGGGCGAATTTCGACTCGCGCATCACCATGCCTGCGAAGAAGGCGCCGAGGGCGAAGCTCACGTTGAAGATGGCGGAGGCGCCGTAGGCGATGCCAACGGCTGCGGCAAGCACGAAGAGCGTGAAGAGCTCGCGGGAGCCCGTGCGGGCAACCTGAGCCATGATCCACGGGAGGACGCGGCGGCCGACGAGCATCATCACGGCGATGAAGGCGATGACGTTGCCGATCGTGATGGCGATCTGGATCGCAATGTCCTTGCCCGTAATGCCTGGCGCGGCGTCGGAGCCGAGAAGGCCGGCGAGCGGCGGCAGAAGCACGAGGATGAGCACGGTGGCGACGTCCTCGACGACGAGCCAGCCGACGGCGATCTGGCCGTCCATGCTCTGCAGGATTCCTCTCACTTCAAGCGCCTTGAGAAGCACGACCGTCGAGGCGCACGAGAGGCACATGCCGAGCACGAGCGCATCCCCCCAGTGCCAGTCCCAGACGAAGTGCGCGACGAGGCCGCCGAGCAGGGTGGCGATGAACATCTGCAGCACGGCCCCGGGCACGGCGATGCCCTTGACGTTCATCAGGTCTCGAACGGAGAAGTGGAGGCCGACGCCGAACATCAGCAGCATGACGCCGATTTCGGAGAGCTGCTGGGCAAGGGCCGCGTCGGCGAAGACGCCCGGCGTGTACTTGCCCGCGGCAATGCCTGCCAGAAGGTAGCCGACGAGCGGAGGCGCCTTGAAGAGGCGCTCGGCGAGAAAGCCGAAGACGAGCGCCAGACTGAAGGCGATGACGAGTGTTGAAATGAGGGGAAGGGAGTGTTCCATAGGAGGCGTTGACGCGTGTACGGGTGGCGGGGCAGGAACGGGATATTCGAGCCGTGTGATTGTACTTTGGGCGCCGTTTCCATGGGGGTGAAAAAGGTGAAAAAAACTTGTGCGGGATGCGTTTTCGGGAGGGGAAAGGTAAAAGGAAAGGGACTGGAATCCGTTTGGTTTCCAGTCCCTCATTGAGGAGTGGTGATGCCCGAAATGACTTATCTGCGTCCGCTTCTCAGTTCGTCGACGATCAGGAAGAAGGCGCCGCCGCAGATGGCGACGTCCGCGACGTTGAAGGCGGGCCAGTGCCAGCCCTGCCAGTAGAAGTCGAGAAAGTCGACGACGTAGCCGTAGACGGTGCGGTCGATCATGTTCCCGAGCGCACCTGCCGCGATGAGCGTGAGCGAGAGGCTCAGCAGCTTGCGGTGGCTGTTGCGCACGAGAAGCACGATCATCGCGACGATGACGGCGGCGGCGAGGGCCGCGAACGCCCAGCGCTGCCAGCCGCCCGCATCGGCCAGGAACGAAAAGGCCGCGCCCGTGTTGTGCGCCAGGACCAGATTGAATCCCGTGCACACGGGCAGGACCTCGCCGAGCGAGAAGTTCTGCTCGAACCAGATCTTCGTCGCCTGATCAATGCCGAGGACGAAGAGTCCGAGGCAGAGCCAGGCGGCGAACTTCGCGGGGGTCGGGCGGGCGGAGGCGTCCGTCATGAGGGCTTCCTCAGGCCGCCGCATCAGGCGAAGAGGCGCTTTTCACCGGCGCCGAAGAGGTTGGATGCGCAGCGCGGGCAGAGCGTCGGATGCTCGGCATCGCTGCCGATGCCGGCGACGTAGTGCCAGCAGCGCTCGCACTTGCCTTCCTTCGAAGCGGAGACGGCGAAGTGCGTCTCCTCGTCGGCGGACTTCACGAGTTCGACGGCGGAGACGATCATCACGAAGCGGAGCTCGTCGCCGAGGGACGCCAGAGCGTCGTAGACGGCGGGAGCGGCCTCGATGCGGACGACGGCCTGAAGCGAGGAGCCGATCTGGCCTTCGCCGCGGAGCTCTTCGATCTTCTTCTGAAGGTCGGCGCGTACCGTGCGGACGGCGTCCCACTTGGCGAGGAGGGCCTCGGCGCCGGCCACTTCGGGCAGCGGTTCGAAGCGTTCCGTGAAGATCGTTTCGCTTTCGTTGGGCGAGAAGACCTTGAAGGCCTCCTCGGCCGTGAAGGAGAGGACCGGAGCCATCAGGCGCAGGAGCGTCTTCGTGATGTACCAGAGGGCCGTCTGAGCGGAGCGGCGGGCCTCGGAGCCGGGAGCCGTCGTGTAGAGACGGTCCTTGAGCACGTCGAGGTAGAAGCTGCCGAGGTCGGCGGACGCGAACGTCTGGAGCATCGAGACGACGTTGTGGAAGCGGAATTCTCCGTACTCGGCGAGGACTTCCTTCTGGAACCTTTCTGTATAGGCGAGGGCCCAGCGGTCGAGCTCGAGCAGGTTCTCGACAGGCACGAGATCCTTCGAAGCATCGAAGTCGGACGTGTTGGCGAGCAGGAAGCGCAGCGTGTTGCGCACGCGGCGGTAGCTTTCGACGACGCGCTTGAGAATCGTCTGGCCGAGGCGGAGCTCGCCCGAGTAGTCGGTGGAGGCGACCCAGAGACGGAGGATTTCAGCGCCGAACTTCTCGCTGACTTCCTGCGGACGAACGACGTTGCCCTTGGACTTGGACATCTTCTCGCCCTTTTCGTCCACGACGAAGCCGTGGGTGAGAAGCATCTTGTACGGCGCGCGGCCGTCGATCATCGTGCCCGTGAGGAGCGAGGAGTGGAACCAGCCGCGGTGCTGGTCGGAGCCCTCCAGGTAGAGGTCGGCCGGCCAGGCGAGTTCGTCGGCATGGCTGCCGCGCATCACGGTGTAGTGCGTGACGCCGGAGTCGAACCACACGTCGAGAATGTCGGTGGAGCGGACGTAGTCGGCGGCCTCGTCGGCAGTGAGGAAGTCCTCGGGTTTGGCGGTGGCCCAGGATTCGATGCCCTTTTCCTCGACCATCTTCGCGACCTCTTCCATGATCTCAAGGGTGCGCGGGTGCAGCTCGCCCGTTTCCTTGTGCATGAAGAAGGGGAGCGGAACGCCCCAGTTGCGCTGACGGGAGATGCACCAGTCGGGACGGTTCTCGATCATCGCGTAGAGGCGGTTGATGCCCCAGGTCGGGAAGAACTTCGTGGCCTTGACGCATTCGAGGGCGGCATCGCGAAGGGATCTTTCGCTCGCCTCTGTGTCGAGCACGCCGCGCGTGTCGGCGTTCGGAGCGTCCATGCGGACGAACCACTGGTTCGTGGCGCGGTAGACGAGCGGGGTCTTGTGGCGCCAGCAGTGCATGTAGCTGTGCACGATCGAGCCGTGGGAGAGCAGGTTGCCTGCAACGGCGATCGTCTCGCAGATCTTGTCGGCCGCAGCCCAGATGTTGAGGCCGCCGAAGAGCGGAAGCGACTCGGAGTAGGTGCCGTCGCCCATCACGGGGGTGAGGACCTGGTCGTTCGTCATGCCGTGCTTCTTGCAGGAGATGAAGTCGTCCACGCCGTAGGCGGGAGCGGAGTGCACGATGCCCGTACCGGCCGTCGCGTCGACGTAGTCGGCGAGATAGACGGGCGAGAAGCGGCGGAAGCCCTCGTGGACGTGCCAGAGAGGATGACGGAAGCGCACAAGCTCGAACTTGTCGCCCATGGCGGTAGCGATCTTCTCGCCCTTCATGCCGTAGCGCTCAAGCGCGGCTTCGGCGAGGCCCGTGCCGAGGATGAGAAGGCGGTCGCCCACGTCGTAGAGCCCGTATTCGAGCTCGGGGTTCATGTTCAGGGCCTGGTTGGCGGGAATCGTCCAGGGCGTCGTCGTCCAGATGACGTTGAAGCAGGGCTTTTCAAGGCTGCGGCCGAAGATTTCCTCGACGCGTGCGCGGTCCTCGTCGGCGAGCTCGAAGGCGACGTCGATCGTGTGGCTCTTCTTGTCCTTGTACTCGACTTCGGCTTCGGCCAGGGCGGACTGGCAGTCGAAGCACCAGTTCACGGGCTTGAGGCCGCGGTAGACATAGCCCTTTTTCACGACGGCGGCAAGGGCGCGGATTTCCTCGGCCTCGTTCTTGAACTTCATCGTGCGGTAGGGGTTGTCCCAGTCGCCGAGAACGCCGAGGCGCTTGAAGTCGGCGAGCTGGAGCTTGCTCTGCTCGAGGGCGTAGGCACGGGCAAGGCTCTGCATCTTGTCGACGGGGAGGTTCTTGCCGTGCATCTTCTCGATCTGCACTTCGATCGGCATGCCGTGGCAGTCCCAGCCCGGGACGTACGGGGCCTGGAAGCCCTCAAGGGTCTTTTCCTTGAGGATCATGTCCTTGAGGATCTTGTTGACGGCGTGACCGACGTGGATGTTGCCGTTGGCGTAGGGAGGACCGTCATGAAGGATGAACTTCTTGGCGTCGCGGCGGGCGTCGATGATGCGTTCGTAGATGTGCTTTTCATCCCACTCCCTGATCCATTCCGGTTCGCGCTTGGGCAGGTTGCCGCGCATCGGGAACGGCGTGTCGGGAAGGTTGAGCGGGTATTTCTTGGTGTCGGCGGCCGATCCGGCTTCTTTTGCCATGGTCAGTACTCCTGGCCCCCTCGGGCTCTTCAGGTAAAGGTTAAGGATTCATGCCTTGAAGGGGGACGTCCGCCTGAGGACGGACGCACCCGAGAATCCGACGGGCATGATCGGCGTCGGACTCGATGGCGGCCTTGAGCTCGTCAAGACCGGAAAACTTCTTCTCTCCCCTCAGGCGCTCGACGAACTCGACCTTGACGATGCGGCCGTAGGCGCTGCCGCTCCAGTCAAAGACGTGCGTCTCGAGAAGCCAGCGCCCGTCGGTTGCGACCGTGGGCTTGACGCCGATCGAGGCGACGCCGTTCTGAACGGCCTGTCCGAGTCCGTGGATGCGGACGGCGAAGACGCCCGTGACGGCGGGACGGGAGTGGCTGCCCGGCGGAATCGGCGCCATGTTGAGCGTGGGGAAGCCCAGCGTGCGGCCGAGCGCGGCGCCGTGGATGACGCGGCCCGTCATGCTGTAGGGACGACCGAGCATCAGGGCGGCCTCGTAGAGGTCGCCTACGGCGAGGGCCTCGCGGATGCGCGAGGAGCTCACGCGGGCCTCCTTGTGATAGAAGGTCGGGGAGACGTAGAGCTCGTAGGGCAGTGTGCGGGAGAGCTCTTCAAGAAGCTCGACGCTGCCCGCGCGGTCGCCGCCGAAGCGGAAATCCTTGCCGACGCTCATCCAGCAGGCGTCGAGTCCCTTGAGAAGGACGTCGCGCACGAACGTCTCGGCCGGCATGCAGGCCAGACGCGAGTTGAATGGCAGTATGTAGATGCGCTCGATGCCGGTTCCAAGGATGGCGTTCACCTTGTCGTAGAGCGTGGAGATGCGCGCGACTTCGCCGCCGCGGCCGAAGAAGTCCTTCGGATGGGGCTCGAAGGTGACGACGGAGGGAACGAGTCCGCGCGCTTGCGCGGCTTCCTTCACGTATTCGAGAAGCGCCTGATGACCGAGGTGGACGCCGTCGAAGTTGCCGATGGCGACCGCCGACGGACGGCGCTGGAGCGGAGAAGGCAGACCGCGGAAAACGTGCATGACTTGAACGGCCTTTTGCTGGATTGGGGAAAGTTCCGATTATACGGAAAATTTCTTCTGCCCCGCCCGAAGCGTGCACGGTCTTTGGTTTAGAATGACGCCACTATGCAGAACATCGTAATTCTTATCTCCGGCCGCGGCAGCAACTTCGAGGCGATCCTTCGAACGAGCCGCGAGGAAAACTGGGAGTCCGCCTGCAATGCACGCATTGCGGCGGTGATCTCCAACCGCCCTCAGGCGGCTGGTCTTGACATCGCGCGCGCTGCGGGCATCGAGGCCGTGGCCATGGACCACAAGGCCTACGACTCCCGCGAGGCATTCGAGGCCGAACTCGCCGACATCATTAGCCGCTATGATCCGGCCGTGATCGTTCTGGCGGGCTTCATGCGCGTTCTGACGGAGGGCTTTGTCTCCAGGTTCGAGGGGAAGATCCTCAACATTCATCCCGCCTTGTTGCCGCTTTTCCCCGGCCTCAATACGCACCAGCGCGCCATCGATGCGGGTTGCCGCGTGCACGGCTCGACCGTTCACTTCGTGACGGCCGTGCTTGACGGCGGTTCGATCATCGGCCAGGCCGTCGTGCCCGTTCTGCCGTCCGACGATGCCGATGCGCTTGCGCACCGCGGCCTCGTCTACGAGCACCAGCTGTATCCGAAGTGCGTCCGCGCCATTCTCGAAGGCCGCGTCCGCTGTGAGGACGGCCGCACCGTCTGCAACGACGAGACCGCCCGCTCGCTCACGATCTTCGGCTGCTGACCGTTTTTTGACAACACCGCGCCGGCGGACGGTCCGTTCGCCGGCCTCATGGAGGAAGCGCAGGCCCCGCAGGGGTTCGGGTCGCTTCCTTTTTGCTTTAACTACCGCTGAATACATATGGCTGAAACCAAGTTCCCGAAGCGTCGCGCGTTTGCGATGCAGAAGCCCCGCAAGACCGAGCGCACTGAGTCGCCCCGCCGCACGGAGCGCCAGCGCGCCGCCGACAAGCGCCGCCGCGAGGAGGCCCGCGCCATGGGCGGCTACGCGAAGGGCCCGAAGACGCCCGAAAAGCGCATGACTGCGCTCCAGCCGGGCCAAGTCCGCATCACGGGCCTGATCGTCGACGAGCTCACCCGAGCGCTCGGCGTCATCCTGAAGCTTGACGGTCCCGCCGACGTGCTGATGAAGCTCTTCTTCCGCAGCAACCCGCGTCTGGGCATGCGCGACCGCGGCATTATCGCCGAGGGCATCTACTATGCGCTTCGCCATCTCGGCACGCTCTCCTGGGCTATGCATCCCGTGCCTCCCGCCCGTGCGCCCCGCCTTGTCGCTCTCGCGACGCTTGCACGGCAGCACGGCATCGAGTCCCTCCCGCCCGCTTCCATCGGCCGCGAGGAAGGCCCCCTCAAGAACGTGCTCGCCGCAGACTTCTCGAAGGCGCCCCCCCACATTCAGGCCGAACTGCCCGAGTGGATCTACAGCCTCCTCGAAGCCCAGTACGACGACACGAAGGAGCTCTATGCCTCGATGCTCGAGGGCGCTCCGCTCGATCTGCGCGTCAATCTCCTGAAGGCCAGCCGTGAGGAGGTTCTTCAGGAGCTCGCCGCCAACGGCGTCGAGGCCTATCCGACGCCCTTCAGCCCCGACGGCGTTCGTCTGCCGACGAAGCCCGGCCTCACCCAGTGGCCGATCTACAAGGAAGGCAAGGTGGACGTTCAGGACGAGGGTTCCCAGCTCATCGCCCGCCTGCTCACCCCGCGCCGCCGTGAAATGATCTGCGACTTTTGCGCAGGTGCGGGCGGCAAGACGCTCGCCATCGGCGCCCTGATGCGCTCGACGGGCAGCCTCTATGCCTTTGACGTCAACGAAAAGCGCCTTGCGGGCCTTACGCCCCGCATGCGCAGAGCGGGTCTCTCCAACGTGCATCCGATCGCGATCCGCAGCGAGCGAGACGAACGCATCCGCCGCCTGCAGGGCAAGTTCGACCGAGTGCTCATCGACGCGCCGTGCACGGGCACCGGCACCTTCCGTCGAAACCCCGACCTGAAGTGGCGTCTCGCTCCGTCCGAACTTGATCGCATCAACAAGATCCAGAAGGATGTGCTCGAGCACGCCTCGCGTCTCGTGAAGAAGGGCGGCCGCATGGTCTACGCCACCTGCTCGATGCTCAGACGCGAAAACCAGGAGGTCGTCGAGGCCTTCCTCGAAGCGCATCCCGAATGGCATCTCGTGCCCGCGGCCGACGTATTCGCGCAGCAGGGCATTCAGTTCGACGCCTCCCAGTGGGAGCGCTTCGGCAGCTACTTCCAGATGCTCCCGCATGTCAACAGCACCGACGGCTTCTTCGCCGCCGTACTCCAGCGTGACTGACGCGAACTGACGGACCGCCCGTAACGGTTTGCACGCCGCCTCTCCTTTCGGAAGGCGGCGTTTGTTTTGCGCGCCGCTACCCTAAAAATGACGCTGCCCCAGACTTCTCCTGAAGTCGGGGGCAGCGGTCGGAGACTTTTCCTGTCCCCGGACAAGCAAAAAGCCCGGCCGATATGAATTGCCGAGCTTTTTCGCCGAATCGAATGCTCAGATTACTTGAGCTTCGTTTCCTTGTAGATCACATGCTTGCGAGCCACCGGGTCGAACTTGGAGATTTCCATCTTGCCGGAAGAGGTCTTCTTGTTCTTCGTGGTGGTGTAAAAATGACCGGTACCGGCCGTGGATTCAAGCTTGATCTTTTCGCGAGCGCCTTTCGCCATGGTGAAACTCCCTTAATTAGATTTCGCCGCGGGCGCGGAGGTCCGCCAGAACCGCATCAATACCAATCTTATCAACCGTACGAAGGCCAGCCGTCGTCAAACGCAGACGAACCCAACGGTTTTCGCTTTCAACCCAGAAACGGCGGTACTGCAGATTGGGCATAAAACGACGCTTGGTCTTGTTGTTCGCGTGCGAGACGTGATGGCCGACCATCGGCGCCTTACCGGTGACTTGACACACTCGTGCCATCTCTAACTCCAGTGAAATGAAAATAAAACATCTCGCAGGCCGGTCCCTCTCGGGCAGCCACGCGAGCGCATAAAAGAGAAATTATACGCCTCCTCATGTTCGCATGCCACCTGTCTCTGCAGTGCATGACACCGCATGGCAGGCTGACGCCCCACTGTGTCAGTACAGGGAGTCGGCAGTGCGCAGATTTGAGCGTGGAGCGCATTCTACCCGTTTTTTTTGATGCGTGTGCGGATTTTCCCAAAAAACTTTAGACTTAATGGAAAATTTTTCGTCCGCACGCGTGCCTGCGACCTCTTAGGAGGGACTGCGGCAGGCATATGCGCTCCGTCAGGCAGCGTCTGCGGCCTCCGACAAGCAAAGTCAGTCACGAGGAAATGACAGTCATGAAGGTTCTCCTTGCCCAGCCGCGCGGTTTCTGCGCGGGCGTCACGCGCGCCATCGCGATCGTTGAGCGTGCGCTTGCCATCTACGGCGCGCCCATCTATGTCAGGCACGAGATCGTGCACAACCGCACGGTCGTCAACAGTCTGCGTGAGCGCGGCGCGGTCTTCGTCGACAATCTTGCCGAGGTGCCCGAGGGTGCGACGGTCGTCTTCTCGGCCCACGGCGTGCCGAGGGCGGTGTCTGAAGAGGCGGAGCGCCGGGGCTTCCGCGTTTTCGACGCCACCTGTCCGCTTGTCACCAAGGTGCATCGCGAGGTTGCCCGCATGCGCGCCGAAGGACGCACCGTGCTGATGATCGGTCACGCCGGTCACCCCGAGGTCGAGGGCACGATGGGCCAGGTCGACGGCGGCATCGAGCTTGTCGAGAACACCGCCGACGTGGCAGCGCTGCCCTACACGAACGATGACTCGCTTGCCTATGTCACCCAGACGACGATCAGCGCCGATGACAGTCAGGCCGTGATCGACGCGCTCAGGCATCGCTTCCCCTTCATTCAGGAACCCAAGCGCCAGGACATCTGCTATGCCACGACGAATCGCCAGGAGGCCGTCAAGCTTCTCGCCCGCTCGGGCGTCGACATCGTGCTCGTGATCGGCTCCGCCACAAGCTCCAACTCCAATCGTCTGCGCGAAGTGGCCGAACGCGAGGGGGCCCGCGCCTATCTGATCGACACGGCCGAGCACATCGATCCCAAGTGGTTCGAGGGCGTTGCATGCGTGGGCATCACGGCGGGCGCCTCCGCCCCTGAATCCCTCGTCCAGGGCGTGCTTCGTTATCTTGAGGCCAACCTCAACGCCGAGCATGCCGTGGCGCTCGAAGGCGTCGAGGAGAACGTCGTCTTTCCGCTTCCCAAGGGACTTCGCGAGGAGGATGCCGACTGAGCCCCGCAAGGTAAAGTCGCATTCCGTTCTTGCGCTCGGGCATGGGCGGGAGACGGCGCACGCGCCGCATCCGCCCGCTTCGGGCACAATCCTTCTTTCCGCTTCCTCTATATAAGAAAGGCACGCAAGTAGAAAATGAGTTCGAAAGTGAAGCACCAGAGCCTGACGCCCGCCACCCAGTGGCTCAGGCAGCACGACATTCCCTTTGAGGAAAAGTCCTACGAATACGTCGAGCACGGCGGTACGGCGCTGGCCGCCTCGTCCTGCGGGATTGATCATCATCACGTGATCAAGACGCTTATCATGGAGGACGAGCACGCCAGACCGCTGGTCATCCTGATGCACGGCGACTGCGAGGTCTCCACGAAGAACCTCGCCCGACAGATCGGCGCCAAGCATGTTGCGCCCTGCAAGCCCGAGCAGGCCCAGCGCAATTCAGGCTACATGGTGGGCGGCACGAGTCCCTTCGGCACCCGAAAGAAGATGCCGGTCTACGTCCAGAAGACCATTCTCGAGCTTGACCATATCTTCATCAACGGCGGGCGACGGGGCTATCAGGTCGGCATCGATCCCAAGGTGCTCGTCGACGTGCTCGGCGGCATCCCCGTCGACTGCGCGAACGAGGAGTAGTCCTTCATCGGGACCTGCAGCAAAGACTCGACCAACAAAAAAAGGATCCGTATCTGAAAGATCGGATCCTTTTTCAGTTCTGAGGGCCGTGGGGCGGAGGTCAGAGGTTTGAGAGCTGCCAGCGGGGGCTGACGCCGAAGCTGCGCTTCGCCTTGAGCGCCTCGAGTTCCTCTGCCGTCATGCCTTCGAGGCGTGCGAGGCCTGCGGCGGCGATCATGGCGCCGTTGTCGGTGCAGAGCCGCATGGGCGGATAGAAGATCGTGCCGCGACGGCGGCGGACTTCGGCGGTGAGGCGCTGTCTGAGCTGGCGGTTGGCGGACACGCCGCCGGCGACGACGACGTTGCGAAGCCCCGTCTGCTTCATGGCGCGCACGAGCTTGGCGGCGAGCACGTCGACAAGAGCGTCCACGAAGCCGCGGGCGAGATTGCGGCGGAAGACTTCGTCTCCTGCGTCGGGAGCACTCTGGACGGCGGTGAGCACGGAGGTCTTGAGACCAGAGAAGCTCATGTCGAGATTTGGGGCGTGGATCATCGGACGGGCAAGCTCTATGGCGCCGGGCTCGCCCTCTTCGGCAAGGGCGGACACGGCGGGGCCGCCCGGGTAGGGCAGGCCGAGCAGCTGGGCGGTCTTGTCGAAGGCCTCGCCCGCAGCGTCGTCGAGAGTCTGGCCGAGAAGCTCGTAGCTGCCGAACTTCTCCACCTTCATGATCTGGGTATGGCCGCCCGAGACGAGAAGGGCAAGAAACGGGAATTCGGGAGCGGGATCCGAAAGACGGGCTGCAAGCAGGTGCCCCTCGAGGTGGTGCACGCCGAGCACGGGCACATCGAGCGCCCAGCCGATGGCGTGCGCAACGCCCGCGCCTGCGAGCAGGGCGCCGGCAAGTCCGGGGCCCTCCGTCACGGCGACGGCGTCGATGTCTCCGCGGGTCTTGCCCGCCTTCACGAGCACTTCGTCGACGAGTGCGACGGCGCGCCGGATGTGGTCGCGGCTCGCAAGTTCGGGCACGACGCCGCCGTAGGCGCGGTGCATGTCGATCTGGGAGTAGAGGGCGTCTGCGAGGAGGCCGTCCTTGTCGGAAATCAGGGCGGCTCCCGTCTCGTCGCAGGAGGATTCAATACCGAGAACTAGCATAGTGCCGAAAATTCTAGAGCCTTTTTGCGGTGGACGTGCAAAAAAATGGTGCTTCGGTTTGAATTTTCCCAGTGTTTTATGTCAAAATCTCGGACTCGACATTCGGACGGCTCCGCTCAGGGGCCGTCTTTGTTCGATTGCGTCCTCCGTCTCTTGTCCCGGAACCAGAGATGCCGGAGGCTTTCCATTTGATTTCCGGGTCATCACACTGTTTACTGAGGTTAGGTTCTAATGCCTACTATCCGCGTTAAAGAAAACGAACCGTTTGAAGTTGCCCTCCGCCGCTTCAAGCGCACCATCGAAAAGTCTGGTCTCCTTACCGAACTCCGCGCCCGCGAGTTCTACGAAAAGCCCACCGCCGAACGTAAGCGTAAGAAGGCTGCTGCCGTCAAGCGTCACTACAAGCGCCTGCGCAGCATGATGCTCCCCAAGAAGCTCTACTAATTCGAGTTTCTGCCCGGGCGTTGGAGGCCGGAGGCCGCCGATCCCCGTGCTGTCGGTTGGGCGGCAGCACAAAGCTCCACAGACAAACAATTTTTCCTCACGAAGGATGGTGATGATTAAGGACAGAATCCGCGAAGATATGAAGGCTGCCATGCGTGCGCATGACGCGGCGGGTCTGAGCACGATTCGCTTGCTCCTTGCCGCGATCAAGCAGCGTGAGGTCGACGAACAGATCGAGGCCGACGATGCCCTGATCCTCTCGGTGATCGCCAAGATGGTCAAGCAGCGTCAGGATTCCGTGCAGCAGTATCTGGCGGGTGACCGTCAGGATCTCGCTGACAAGGAATCGGCCGAAATCAAGGTGCTCGAAGCGTATCTCCCGAAGGGACTTTCCGACGAGGAGATCGCCGCCGTCATTGATGCCGCCGTTGCCGAAGTTGGTGCGACCGGCATGGCTGCGATGGGTAAAGTGATGGCGATCGTCAAGCCGAAGGTGACGGGCCGTGCCGACATGGGCAAGGTCAGCGCTCTCGTCAAGGCGAAGCTCACCGCTTAAGTCGAAGTCCGCTGCATGGCGGGTGCGGCTGCTCTGAGCCGCACGTTCATAACGCAGGAATGCCGCTCAAGAGTTTCTCTTGGGCGGCCTTCTTTTTTTTATTGGACGCCCTCAGGAGGCGCCCGAGAGCCGGCCCGCTCAAGGCTCTATAATCAAAATCCTACCCGCCGCTCCTTCCGGGCGGAAGATCCACGCCTTTTCCCCTAGCAAGACCATCCATGATTCCCGAGGGCTTTATCACAGGACTGCTTGAACGCGCCGACATCGTCGACGTGATCAACCGCTACGTCCCTCTGAAGAAGGCGGGGCGCAACTGGATGTGCTGCTGTCCCTTCCACAAAGAGAAGACGCCGTCCTTCTCGGTGAGCCAGACGAAGCAGTTTTTCAAGTGCTTCGGCTGCGGTGAGGCGGGTAACGCCATCGGCTTCATCATGAAGTACGAGGGGCTTGAATTCCCTGATGCGGTGAGAAAGCTTGCGGGCTACTACTCGATGGAGGTTCCCGAGGACCGCTCGCCCGCAAAGATCAAAGCCCGCGAGAAGGCGCGCACGCTCACGGACTACATGGGAGAGGCCGCGGCCTTTTACACGGAGCAGCTCAGGCGGAACGCTGAGGCCTCCGATTACCTCAAGAACCGCTGCATTTCGGCCGCCACGGCCGCGAAGTTCGGTCTCGGCTATTCGCCCGACGACTGGCATCCCCTTCAGACCCTTTTCGGAGAGAAGTATTCCGACAGGGCGCTTGAGGAGTGCGGTCTTGTCAACGTCAGGAACGACAGGCGCTACGATGCGTTCAGAGGGCGCATCATGTTCCCGATCCGCAACGCCAAGGGCCTTGTGATCGGTTTCGGCGCCCGCACGATGAACGGCGATGAGCAGCCCAAGTACCTCAACAGTCCCGAAACGCCGATCTACCACAAGGGCAGCGAACTCTACGGTTATTTTGAGGGCAGGGAGGCGATCTACGGTAAGGGTCGCGCCATCGTCTGCGAGGGCTACATGGACGTGATCCAGCTTTCGCAGGCCGGGTTCGAGGAGGCCGTCGCCGCACTCGGCACGTCGATCACGCCTGAGCATGTCAGGAAGCTCTTCAAGCTCACCGACAGCGTCTACTTCTCGTTCGACGGCGACGCCGCCGGCCGCAAGGCCGCGCGTCGTGCGCTTGAGGCGGCCCTGCCTGTCATCACGGACGTGCAGAAGGCGGGTTTCATCATTCTGCCGCCCGAGCACGATCCCGACAGCCTCATCAAGGCGGAGGGCGCGGAGGGGTTCGAGCGCCAGATTGAAAAGGCCTACGGACTCACGGACTTCATGAAGAAGCTCCTTCTCGAAGGGAAGGAGCTCATGTACGCCGAGGAGCGTGCGAAGCTCGTGGCCGAGGCCAAGCCTTGGGTGCTCTCGATGCAGCATGCTCCCATTCTGCGGCTTGCATTCATCCGCGAGCTCGCAGGCATCGCCCGCCTGCAGGCGGATGACATCGAGCGCCAGTACGGGCTCGCCGGCGCCGCTCCCTCCAGGCCGTCCTTCGATGGCGGCCGGCAGCAGGGCCGTGGCGGCTTTGTCCGCAGACGGGACGACCGCTTTTCACACTGGCCCGCGAAGCCCGCACCCGAGCCTCGAGTTCGCGTCAAGGACGTTAGGGAGCGCATGCTCCAGTGCCTCCTTTCCTATCCTCATCTCGTGAGCGAATTCAGCCACTCGATCGAGGAGGAGTTCCTGTCGAGCACGCATCCCGCCGCCGAACGCATCATCGAGGTCTGGCGCGCAGCGGCGGCCGAGGACGAGGAAGGAGGCTGCGTCAATCCTGCTTCCCTTCTCATGAGGCTCGGAGAGAGCGCCAGCCTTTCCTATTATGAGGAGCTCCTCACCGAGGAGCTCTCGACGGGCACGCCCGAGGAGGGCGCCCGTCTTGAGGTAAGGAAGGCCTTCATCGAGCTCGAGCTCGAGCGCACGAAGGCCCGCATCGAAATGCTCGCCCATGATGCGGCGAGGGACATGGACGCGATGCGCAGGCTCAACGACAGAAGGGCTGAGCTTCAGCGCCTTGCGGACGAGGCCCGTCTTGCGGAGCGCGAGTACCGCCTGCGCATTGAGAATCAGGCAAGGTTCGAGAGCCAGCGTGCGGCTGAAAAGCCTTCGGGCGGCGAGTTCGCCCCTCTTTCGTCCAATCCGATCGTCGCGCAGCTGCAGCGCTTCCTCAGGGGCGACACGGGAACTTCTTCTGTCTCGGGCGCGCAGGCCGCGCCTCAGGGAGCCTCCCGTGTTTCAACGAGTGCCGTGAGGGAGGCTCTGGCAGCAAGCGCCGCAGGGCGTACCGCGGGAGATTTCACCGCCTTCGCGGAGAGCTTGCCGCCTGAGCTTTCGGATGAGAAGGTTGATTTTGTACCCGATGGTATGAAAGAATATGACGTCTCGGGCATGCCGCCCGACGTGCCGTTCGACGATGAAGCTCCCTACCGCTATGACGACGCCGGAGATCCCGACGCGGATCTCAACGTGGGTCTGTGACGGCGGGGGAGGCCACGCACCGGCGCGACTAGCTTTTCCCTAAGGAGCTCATTTTGAAGAAGACTTTATGGGCGGCCCTGCTGGCTGCCGGCACGATGGTTTCTGCGGCGGTCGACGCCGAGCCCCTTCGCATCGGTGTGCTTCCAGCCGCCGACGCCATTGTGATCCACGCCGCGGCCGACGAGAAGCTGTTCAAGGCCAGAGGGCTTGACGTTGAGGTGATTCCCTTCAAGTCTGCTCTCGAACTTGGTGCCGCCATGCGTGCGGGCCGCCTTGACGGGCATTTCGGCGATCTGATGAACGTCTTCACTCAGAATGAGCGCGGCGTTCCCCAGGCCGTGATTCTCACGACGACCCATACGAGCCGGGCACAGCGTGCCTTCGGTCTCGTCGTCGCGCCTGCCGCCGCCGAGAAGATCCGCTCGCTCAAGGATCTCGACGGCACTGAGACGGCCATGAGCTCCGCCACGATCATCGACTACCTGCTCGACCGCATGAAGGCTGAGGAAAAGCTTTCCGACGGCGCGCTCAGGAACCTTGAGGTCAAGCAGATCCCGATCCGCCTTCAGATGCTTCAGACCGGCAAGGCCGCGACGGCCATGCTGCCCGAGCCGCTCGTCTCCGTCGTCGAAGCGAAGGGTGGACGCGTGATCTGGGATGACCGCGGTCTCAACGAGGCGCTTGCCGTCGTTGCGCTCAAGAAGGACAGGCTTGACGACAAGACCGTCGCCGCTTTCCGGGGTGCCGTGGCGGACGCCGCCAGACTCATCGAGTCGGAGCCCGACCGCTTCCGCGCCGTCATGGTGAAGAAGGGCCTGCTGCCTGCGCCCGTTGCGCAGAACTACACGATGGTCCGCTTCTCCATGTTCGGCACGAATGACGGTCTGCCTCCCCTGCCGAGCGCCGAAGACGTGCGCCGCGTGGGAGAATGGATGGTCGGAAAGAACATGATCAAGGCGGTGCCCGCTTACGACAGCGTGGTGATCCGTCCGTAATTCGAAGGTGCGCATGCAGAATCAAAGGGAAGAGGCGCTTGAGCCGCCGGGACTGGCCTGCAACGGGCTTACGCTTGGCTACGACGGCAGGCCCGTCATTGAGGGGCTGGATCTGTCGTTGCCGCCGGGGGCCTCGCTTGCCATCGTCGGCGAGTCCGGTTGCGGGAAGTCGACGCTTCTCACCGCTCTCGCGGGGCTGAGGCCTGCGATTTCGGGGACGGTCAGGTGGACCTCTCCTCAGGGCGGAGTCCGTTCGATTCAGGACATGCGCACAAGCTTCGTCTGGCAGCATCTCGGTCTTTTTCCGTGGAAGCGCGTGAGGGAGAACCTCGCGCTTCCACTGGAGCTTTCCGCCGGACGCTGCGCCGATTTGGCCGGGCGTGTCTCGGCCATGCTTTCCGAACTCAGACTCTCTGGGCTCGAGTCGCGCTTTCCCTCCGAGCTTTCGGGAGGACAGCGGCAGCGTCTTGCGCTCGGCCGCGCGCTCATTGTGCAGCCTCAGGTTCTCTTCATGGACGAGCCCTTCTCGGCTCTTGACGCGCTTTTGCGCGCGCGCATGCAGGATTTCCTGACGGCGCTCCGCCGCAGGCATCCATGCAGCGTGATTCTGGTGACACACGACATCAGCGAGGCCGTTGCGCTCGGTTCGCATGTCCTGATGCTTGCGCCCCACGGCCGCAGAGCGCCCGAATGCTTTGAAAATCCCGCCTACTCGCAGGAGCTCGGCTGCGGCGACAGGGCCTCGCCTGCCTTTTACGACACCGTGCGCCGCATTCACGCGGGGCTGGCGGCCGCTTCCGGAGAGGACGAATGATCGTGATGCGCTACATCCTCGGCTTTCTCTTTCTGGGCGGATGCTGGCACGCGGGCGCGGTTGCGCTCGGACCCGACCTTCTGCCCGATCCCGTGGCCACGATCAGGCTCTTCGCCGAGTCTCTAGGCACGCCTGAATTCTGGGGGCACATCCTCGTGAGCCTCTGGCGCCTGACGCTCGGCCTTGTTGCGGCCGTCGCGGTTGCCTTTCCTCTGGGACTTCTGCTCGGACACTGCCGTGCGGCGGATCTGGCGGGCAGTCCGCTCCTCTTCATTACTTATCCGTTGCCCAAGATCGTATTGCTTCCCGTGTTCTTCACGTTGGTGGGGCTCGGAGACGCCTCGCGCGTTCTCCTCATTGCGCTTACGACGGGCTATCAGGTGCTCGTCATCATCCGTGCCGGGGCGCTCAGCATCGATCCCTCCTGGGTCAAGGCCTTCCGCTCGATGGGCGGCACGACGGCCGAGGCCGTCCGACATCTCTATGTTCCCGCAGCGCTCCCCGCGCTCTTCACCTCCCTCAAGGTGGCGAGCGGCACGGCGGTCGCGGTGCTCTTTCTGGCCGAAAGCTTCGCAACCACCTCGGGGCTCGGCTACCTCATCATGGACGCCTGGGGCATGGGGGACGTGCTCTCCATGTTCAACGCCATTCTGGGCATGATCCTTCTTGGTCTCGTGATCTACGGCGTCATCGGACTGCTCGAGAGGGTGTGCTGTCCCTGGCTCTTTGCGGGCAGGAGGTAGGGCTCCGACAGAGGGTGCCTATTCGGACAAACCATCATAAACGGCGGAATTTTCCGCCGTTTTTTGATTAAAAGCATGCTTTCTGACGGAAAAACACGACTTCGAAGGCAGGGATTGCCATTACGCCGCCTCCACTTTCGGGAGGCGGTGTGGCAAAATGATTAAGTCATTGTCCTTTGCTTTGTCAAGCGGAAAGACGTACTTTTTTGAAACCTTTGAAAAAAGCATATCGGCTCCCGGCTTGGCGAATGACATCACGTGGAGACGACACGCGGATTTTGCCGTGAGTTTTTCGACCGGAAGAATTCAGGGCAAAAGATGCGTCGGAGGGCGCCCGACGGGCGCCATGCTCCGCATGCAGCGGCGAAGGGAGGCCTCCGGGTCTCCGTGTTTGATCCGCGTGCCGCTCGGCCTAGTCAGTCGTGCGCAGCGCAGGGAGTCGGCGTGAGAGAGATGCGCGCCGTCTCAGCAGAAGAGGGCAGGTATGGCTGTATCCAAAAAGACGACGGTGAATGAGGCGGCTCAGGATGAAACGGAGCAGGCGCCTCAGACGGTGGCTCCCAAAAGGAGGCGTGCGCCAGCAAAGCGCGCCGAGAAGGAGGTCGCGACCTTGGAAACCGCCGGTCTGAAGCTCTCCGTGGAGGCCTCTGAAGAGGCGGTGGCCCCCAAGACCAAGCCCGTGCGTCGCCGCACCCGCAAGACCGCCGAGGCCGCTGAAGCCGCTGAAGCCGCCCCTGCCGTCGAGGAAGCGGCTCCCGCCGCTGAAGAGGAGGCCGCCAAGCCCCGCCGCACCCGCCGCAAGAAGGCGGGGACCGAGGAAAAGGAGGCGGATGCTGCAAAGGCCGCGCCGAAGCGCAGGAAGACCGCTTCAAAGAAGTCGAAGGCCAAGGGACGCTCGGATGAGGACGATCTGGCCGAATACGACGACGATGGAACGGGCGACTTCGACGCTGTGCTTGACGACGACGTCGACTACGAGGAGGACATTCCCGATCTGCCTGATGATCTTTCCGAAGAGGACGAGGCCGATGAAGCCGGCGAGGCGGAGACGGACGCCCAGATCGGCCGCCGCAAGCGCAAGGCGCGCAGCGCCCGCGACAAGAAGGCGCTTCTCAACGGTTACGGCTCCGACGAGGAGGACTCCACCGAGGACCGCCGTTCCAAGCTCTTCACGCTCATCCGCATGGGGCGCGAGCGCGGCTACGTCACCTACGGCGAAATCAACGACAACCTGCCCAACAGCCTGATCGATGACGATGCGATCGAGACCGTCGTGGCGATTCTTTCGAATCTGCATATTCAGGTCTTTGAATCCGCTCCCGACGAGGATACGCTCGCCATGATGGGCAACGAGAGCGTTGCCAGCGAGGAGGATGCGGATGCGGAGGCCGAAGCCGCGCTCTCGACCGTCGACAGCGAATTCGGCCGCACGACCGACCCCGTGCGCATCTACATGCGCGAGATGGGCTCGGTGGAGCTTCTTTCCCGTGAAGGCGAAATCGAAATCTCCAAGCGCATCGAGGACGGCCTGAAGCACATGGTGCTCGCCATCTCCCGCTGCCCGGTCACCGTGGCGGCGATCGTCGGCTATGCGCATGAAATCCGCGAGGGCACGCTGCCCATTGACGACATCGTCGACGGCCTCGTTGCTGCGGATGATACGGGCAACGTGCTCGGCCACAACGACGATGAGACCGACATGGGCGCCTCCGCCATGACGGTGGACCAGCTCGAGGACATGAAGCAGCGCAGCCTCGCGATCTTTGCCGTCGTGGAGGAGCATTTCAATACGCTCAAGACCGTTGTCCGCGAGGAGGGTTACGGCAGCGACAGGCTCGACCCGCTCAAGGATTCGATCCAGCGCGAGCTGATGGCCGTGCGCTTCACCGCCAAGACCGCTGACAAGCTCTGCGAGCTTCTTCGCACGACGATCGACGAGGTGCGCACCCGCCAGAAGACGATCTACAACGAGCTCGTGCGACGCGTCGGGCTTGACCGCACGTGGTTCCTTGCAACATTTGCCGATCATGCGACCGATCTTGACTGGATGAGCGCCATTGTACGTGACAATCCCGAAAAGGCCGCCTATCTCGAGCACCTCAGGCCCACGGTTGAGGAGGAGCAGCGCAAGCTTGCCGAACTGGTCTCAAATGCCTGCATGACCGTGCCCGAGCTCTTTGATACCTACAAGCAGATGGCGACGGGCGAGGCCAAGGCACGCAACGCCAAGCGTGAGATGACCGAGGCCAATCTCAGGCTCGTCATCTCGATCGCGAAGAAGTACACGAACCGCGGCCTGCAGTTCCTCGATCTCATTCAGGAGGGCAATGTCGGCCTCATGAAAGCCGTCGACAAGTTCGAGTACCGCCGCGGCTACAAGTTCTCGACCTATGCCACCTGGTGGATCCGTCAGGCCATCACGCGTTCGATCGCGGACCAGGCCCGTACGATCCGCATTCCCGTGCACATGATCGAGACGATCAACCGCATGAATCGCATCACGCGCCAGATCCTGCAGGAAACGGGCGTCGAGCCCGATTCCCGCGAGCTTGCGAAGCTGATGGAGCTGCCCGAGGACAAAATTCTCAAGATCATGAAGATCGCCAAGGAGCCCATCTCGATGGAGACACCGATCGGCGACGATGACGATTCCCATCTCGGCGACTTCCTTGAGGACACGCAGACGGTGGCGCCCGCCGAGGCCATTCAGAACACGAGCCTCTCCGAAACCGTCCGTCAGGTTCTCGACAGCCTTTCCCCGAGGGAGGCCAAGGTTCTGCGCATGCGCTTCGGCATCGAGATGCAGTCCGACCACACGCTTGAGGAGGTCGGCAAGCAGTTCGACGTCACGCGCGAACGCATCCGCCAGATCGAGACGAAGGCGCTCAGAAAGCTTCGTCATCCGTCTAGAGCCGATAAGCTGAGAAGCTTCGTCGAGGGCGACGGAAAGGATTGATGCCTTGCATGACGGGGAGCGGCTAAGGCCGTTCCCCGTTTTCAAATACGGCGCTCGTGCCGCTCGGAGGCCCTGACGGGAGGGCGACGGGCGGCGTTTCGCCGTTTGTTGCTTTTTCTGCTTGAAAAGAGTATGGCGCAGTGTTAAGCTATCCGCCTTTTTCGCCCATGACGGTGTCTGCCGACACTGTCGCGGAAGGCGTCGTGCGGTCTGGACCGCCGGAGGCGCAGGATCGCGTTGCTCCGGAAGAGAACGGGAGATCAGGCAGCGACGGCACGAAGCGCGCTGACGTAGGACGAAAAATAATCGATGCAGCGCCGGGCTGCGAGGATGACCGGCTGCTTTTCCCTGGATGCATGGTTCCCAGGCCGATAGTCGGCAGGCCCCGAGAAGACAGAATGATTCGGGCGGACGAGAGGAGGATGCGGGAGAAGGGCGGCGCCGAGGCGGTCCGGAGAAATTAGGAAGAAGCGGGGCAATTGCAACAATAAGAGCCCCGCCAACGAGAGATTGGAACAGATGAAGACGAACGAAGACGCTTTTGAGAATGATGACGACATCGACGAAATGGAGGAGGACTCTTCCATCGACGATGAAGCCGCAGAACTCGACAAGTGGGAGGACGAAGGTTCCGAGGAACAGGGTTCGGCTTCTGGCAGCCGCCGTTCGGTGACGGCGGGCAATGGCTACGGCGCTCTGGTGCGTCTCGGCCGCTCCCGCGGCTGGGTGACGGTTGAGGAAATCAACGACCACCTGCCTGAAAGCGCCGTGCGTACGGCCGAAAACGTGCAGGAGATCACGGAGGCGCTCGGCCGCCTTTCGATCAAGGTGTTCGAGACGCGTCCCGACGAAGACGACCTTCTCATCACCGGCAACGGCGTCGACGAGGCCGAGGACATCGACGAGGATGACGCCGCCGCCATGCTGACGCCCGAGGAGTCCGCAGGCCTCTCCAAGGATCCGCTCCGCGCCTATCTGCGCGGCGTGGGCTCGCACAAGCTTCTCACCCGTGCGGGTGAAATCGAGGTTGCCAAGTCGATCGAAATGTTCACGGGCAGGCTTGTCTCGACGCTCGTGCAGTATCCGATGGCCGTGGCCGAGCTTTGCAAGATGGCCGAAACCCTCAAGGATACGTCCGTCTCCGTCGACACGCTCGTCGACGGCTTTACGGACAACCTCGAGGAAGTGGACGCCGTCTCCTCTGACGGCGACGACATCGCCACCGACATCGGCGCCGCCGCCATGACGGCCGACCAGCTCGAGGAGATGCGCGCTCGCGTGCTCGATATCTTCGAGAATTGCGGCAGGCATCTTGAGACCGTTCGCGCCAACTTCGGCCCGAAGGGCGACGCCGAGGCCTACAAGGCCGCCTGCGCCGCCATCGCCGAGCTCCTCGCGCCCGTGCGCTTCTCCGTGAAGGTTGTCACGCAGCTCTCCGAGGACATCTCCAAGCACATGGACGAGGTGACGACGTCCCTCAAGAACGTCCGCAGGGTTCTTGCCGACCAGTGCCGCATGCCGCAGCGCGCCACGCTTGACGTGATCAACGGTGATCCGACCGCCGACGGGCTTTTTGAGGCCATCGCCGAGAGCGAGACGCCGTGGGCGCCTGCCGTTGCGCGCAACCTTGGCGTTCTGCACGAGGAGCAGCGTCATCTGCGCGGTTTCGAGGAGCGCGCGATGATGACGATCGCCAGCCAGCGCGAACTTGCCCGTCTGCTCAAGCTTGCGCAGACGAATCTCATGCAGGCCAAGGCCCGCATGATCGAGGCGAACCTGCGTCTGGTGATCTCGATCGCCAAGGGCTATGTCAACCGCGGTCTCGCGATGACCGACCTGATTCAGGAGGGCAACCTTGGTCTGATGAAGGCTGTGGACAAGTTCGAGTATCGCCGAGGCTACAAGTTCTCGACCTATGCGACCTGGTGGGTCCGTCAGTCCGTCACGCGTGCCGTGGCCGACTTCGGCAACACCATCCGCATTCCGGTCCACATGACGGAGTCCTACAACAAGATCCGCCGTCACAAGCAGCACTTCCTGCAGGAGCACGGCCGGCAACCGACCGAGCAGGAGCTTGCCGATCTTGCCGAGCTTCCTCTCGCCAAGGTGCAGCTTCTCACGCAGGCTATGCGCGGCGTCGAGTCCATCGACGCACCAATCGGTGATGACGAGGATGCGACGAAGCTCGACTTCGTGCGCGGCGATGAACATGACGATCCGAGCCGTGCCTTCCAGGACCGTTCGATGATCGAATGCATCAAGAAGTCGCTTGACGATCTCGCTCCCCGTGAGGCTCAGGTGCTTCGCCTGCGCTACGGCATCGGGACGAACAAGGACCACACGCTTGAGGAAGTCGGCCATGCGCTCGGTCTTACGCGCGAGCGCGTCCGCCAGATCGAGTCGGCGGCCATCCGCAAGCTTCGCAGTCCCGAGTTCCAGGAACGTCTGCGCGACTACCTGACTGAGAACTGATCCCCTTGACTCCGCCTCGTGCGGAGTCGCCTGAAAAGGCTCCTTCGGGAGCCTTTTCGCGTTTTCGGGAGGACGCGCTGCCCTGATGCGGGTGGCCGAAAACTGCGCTACGTGCGGAATCCCGCTAAAATAACGGTTTTCAGGCGTTCAGCAAGTGCCCTTGCGACGCCGCCCACACTCAAGAGCCATTCCAAGAGAACGCCAGCAGCATGTCATCGTTCGCACAATTCAATCTCGACTCCCGCATCATGTCCGCCATCGAACGCATCGGCTACAAGGAGCCGACGCCGATTCAGCTTCAGGCCATTCCCGTGGTGATGAAGGGGGGAGACGTGATGGGCGCAGCCCAGACGGGCACGGGCAAGACGGCGAGCTTCGGTCTCCCGCTCATCGCCCGCATTCTTCCGCATGCGAACACCTCGATGTCGCCCGCCCGTCATCCCGTGCGCGCGCTCATCCTGACGCCTACGCGCGAGCTGGCCGATCAGGTCTCTGCCAACATGACGCAGTATGCGGCGGACACGCCGTTGCGCGTCGGTGTGGTCTACGGCGGCGTCGACATTCGTCCGCAGTCCGACATGCTCCGCCGCGGCGTCGAAATTCTGACGGCGACGCCGGGCCGTCTGCTTGACCATATCGAGCAGCGCGCGACGAATCTCTCTCAGGTCGAGGTCGTCGTGCTCGACGAGGCTGACCGCATGCTCGACATGGGCTTCCTGCCTGACATCAGCCGCATCCTCAAGCTTCTGCCGGCCAACCGTCAGAGTCTGATGTTTTCGGCTACGTTCTCGCCCGACATCGCCAGGCTCGCGAAGAACTTCCTCAAGCCCGATCCGTTCATGATCGAAGTCGCCCGTCAGAATCAGACGGCCGACACGGTTACTCAGGAGGTCTTTCAGGTCGCGGATCGCGAGAAGACGGACGTGCTGATCGACATCCTCAAGACGCGAGGTCCCGAAAACAAGCCGCTCGAGCAGGTCATCGTCTTCGTCAACGCGAAGATCACCTGCCGTCGCCTTGCCCGCACGCTTGAGCGCGTCGGGATCAATGCAGACGCCATTCACGGCGACAAGACGCAGGAGGAGCGTCAGGCGGCGCTCGACGGCTTCAAGTCGGGCGCCATCCATGTTCTCGTTGCGACCGACGTCGCGGCACGAGGTCTGGACATCAAGGAGTTGCCCTGCGTCATCAACTATGATGTTCCGTTCAGCGCCGAGGACTACGTGCACCGCATCGGCCGTACCGGTCGAGCCGGTTCCCACGGCCTTGCCATCATGCTCGCGACGCGCGAAGACGGCCGTCTTGTCGACGCCATCGAGAAGCTCACGAAGCAGACCTTCGAACAGAAGCCTCTGCGCCCGCTCTCGCGTCAGGCTCGTTCGGAAATGCGCCGCGCCTCAGGAGAGCGTCCCGAACGACGTGGCGAGCGAGAGATCGAGCGCGTCGATACGCCCGAGGATGAACGTCTCGCCAAGGAGCGTGCCCGTGCATATGTGCCGCCCTCCCACCGCAACCGAGATCCGATCTTCGACACGCCCTATCGTGAGCGCAGCGGCGCTTCGGGCAAGCCCGAAGAGCTTCGAGTCTTCGAGCGCGAGACCGTTCGAAAGCCCCGACAGGCGGCGGTTCTGCTTTGCGGCTTTCCCCGTCGACGCGATTGATCGAAATGATCAGCTCGTCTAGGCACTTTGTCCATCACCTATCCATGGTAGGCGTGTTGCGACGAAGTGCCTCGGACGTGTATATTAATTCGACAGCATGAAGAGATGAGGACTTTCCTAAAAGCCCTCACGCCAACCTGCCCGCCTCCGGGCAAGGTGGTGGCCTCCGCGGGAGGCCATGTGGCCGGTAGCTCATCGCGCACCGACAAACATACGGAGAATGGCAATGCCTCTCGACATGCGTGTACGCTGCGGGAGGCTTTTTCGCATCAGGACCGGAGCTTCATCGAGGATGAGGCCCCTGACCGAAAAAGCTCCGCGGCATGCACATCCATCAACATTTATCTGCATGAAGGAGAAGCATATGTCGCATCGTCTTACCATCAAGGGGCAGGTCACGATCCCCAAGGAAATTCGTGACTTTCTCGGACTCGAGGAAGGCTGCTCCTGCGTGGAGTTCGTCGTTGAAGCCGACGGCAGCGTCAGCGTGCGCAAGGCGGGCGAAAAGCCTCGTTCCAGTCGTTCCTCCCGCACTTCCTCCGTTCAAACCGTGCGCAAACCTGTGCACGGTGTTCGCACGCGCGCCCATGGCGGCGTTCTCGCCCTGCTTGCGGGCGGTCTCTGATGGTATAACTCCCGTTGACGTCTCTGTTTCCGCTGCCTGAGAAGTGTTTCAGGCGGCGGTTTGGTTTGCGTTGGGAGAGGGAAGATCAGGCAGATGAGCGGGAGAAAAGAATGTCGGGGAGAAAAGCGGCGGGAGGAGAGGGCTTGCCGGATAAAACAAAACCTCCGTCAGTTCAAGATACTGCGGAGGTTGAGTTGGCGTCCCCAGCGGGGTTCGAACCCGCGTTAGCAACGTGAGAGGCTGCGGTCCTGGACCACTAGACGATAGGGACGTTGTTTCGCAGGGAATGAACTATACGCCGTTTTTCCAGAAGTTGCAGATCGGAATTTGCGTTAAGTCAATGTTTTGCGTAATAAGGATGAAAATAAAGCTCAGTCCGCATGCTTGCGGACTGAGCTTCAACTGATCAGCCTTTTGCCTCTGTCGGCAATCAGAGCGCGCGGGCGATGCGGGCGAGAACTTCTTCCTTGCCGATGAGGCAGAGCGTCTTGTCGATCTGCGGCGTGCGATCGGCGGCGCAGACACAGACGCGGAGCGGGTTGGCGAGCACCTTCATCGCAATACCCTGCTCCTCCATCACGGCCTGAATGCAGCCGTAGACGGCCTCAGGCGTAACGTCGGAGATGGCCTCGAGCTTTTCACCGAAGAGCTTGAGGGCTTCGCGACCGCCGTCGGCGAGGACCTTGGCGGCTTCCTCTTCGTTGACCTTGGGTTCAACGTAGAAGAAGAGGGCGGCGTCGGCCAGCTTTTCGAGAGTGGCGGAGCGGGACTTCAGCAGTTCGCAGACGGCCGCGAGATCGGGACCGCCTTCAACCTTGCCGCCGCGGGCCTCGATGCGGGCCTTCGTGAGATCGGCCAGACGATTCGCGTCGGCTTCCTTCATGTACTGCTGGTTGAGCCAGTCGAACTTCTTCCAGTCGATGCGGGCGGCGGCACGGGAGCAGTCGGAGAGCTCGAACACTTCGGCGAGCTCCTCGCGGGTGAACTTCTCCATGTTGCCGTGGCCCCAGCCCAGGCGGGCGAGATAGTTGAAGACGGCTTCGGGGAGGTAGCCCTGACGTTCGTATTCGAGCACGGAGACGGTGCCGTGGCGCTTCGAGAGCTTCTGACCGTCCTGACCGTTGATGAGCGGCAGGTGGGCGAAGACGGGCACTTCAGCGCCGAGCGCGCGGTAGATGTTGATCTGGCGCGGGGTGTTGTTGATGTGGTCAGCGCCGCGGATCACGTGGCTCACTTCCATGTCCCAGTCGTCGACGACGACGGCGAAGTTGTACGTGGGAATGCCGTTGCGCATGATGATCAGGTCGTCAAGTTCGCTGTTGGAGACTGTGATCGTGCCGTAGACGGCGTCGTTCCAGGTGACGGCGCCTTCATCGGGATTACGGAAGCGGATGACCGGCTTCACACCTTCGGGGATGGGCTTGCCCTGACAGTTCTCAGGACGCCAGCGACCGTCATAGCGGGGCTTGAGGCCCTTGGCCTTCTGTTCTTCGCGCATGGCGTCGAGCTCTTCGGGCGTGGCGTAGCAGTAGTAAGCGCGGCCGTCGGCAAGCATCTGGTCGACGACTTCGCGGTAGCGCTCGAGGCGGTCCATCTGATAGACGGGACCCTCGTCGTAGTCGAGGTTGAGCCACTTCATGCCGTCGAGAATGACCTGAACGGCCTCCTTCGTGGAGCGGACCTGATCGGTGTCCTCGATGCGAAGCAGGAACTTGCCGCCGAAGTGGCGGGCGACGGCCCAGCAGTAGATGGCCGTGCGGGCGGTGCCGAGATGCATCATGCCCGTGGGGCTCGGTGCAATGCGGGTGCGAATCGTCTTCATCACTAAAACTCGTTGTTTGAAAAGGGTCCCGCCTGAGCGCTGCGGCTTCGGGCGCGGAGGAGCGGACGCGCGCGGGGTTGGACGCGCGGCTTGAAAGCTGAACAAAGTCAATATTTTACCCCGTTTGCTGATACTGACGTTAAGCGGAAGTCAAATCAGGAAGTGCGGGGAAAGAAAGGGGCCCGACGCGTGTGAGCGTCAGGCCCCGCCTGATGGATCAGGGATGCGGTCAGGCAGTCCAGGTGAGCCAGGTCCAGGCCGAGAAGACGACGAGAACGATGGCTTCCGCAAGGATGACGGGCACCAGCGTCTTGAAGAAGTCCGACTTGAAGTAGTCGATCGTGATCGTGAGGCAGACGTGGGTGGGCGTGATCATCTGGCCTGCGACACCGAAGACCATGGCGACGCCGGCCAGATCAAGAGAGCCGGGCATGAGGCCCGCCACGATCGGCATCACGATGGCAACGTGGCCCTGGCTCATGCCGGTGAGGATGCCGATGACGAAGCTCGTGAGTGCGATGATGACGGGCACGGGAAGCGCCGAGCCTTCGAAGCAGGTGATGATCTGGTGCAGGATGCCCGTGGCCTCAAGAAGCTGGATGAAGAAGAGGATGCAGCCGACGTTGAGGAGAAGACGCCAGTCGGCGGCGCCGACGAACACGTCCTTGACGCTCACGCCGCGCTTCATCATCAGAAGTACGGGGATGAGCAGCACGACCACGGCGCCCATGGCGAGGGCGGCGGAGAGATTGAAGGCCATCATGAGAACGACGCTCAGAAGCACGGGCGCGATGGCGAGCACGACGTTGATGAGGTCTGTCCTGCGCTGCTCGGACGACAGTTCGGCCTTGCGGCGCTTTTCCTCAAACTTGAGCGGGCGGACCATGACGAACCAGCCTGTGGCGAAGGCGACGACGGACATCCAGAAAAGATGGATGACGAGATCGGCGACGCTCACGTGAGCGATGGCGCAGCCGAGGATCATGCCGGGAATGATGGGGCTGGCGAACTCGCAGATGTGGCGGAACCAGAAATTGATGGCGGCCTTGCTTTCGGGCTTGATGTCCATACCTTCGCAGGCCGTCTCGACGATCGGAGCGGAAAAGCGTGCGCCGCCGACAGAGGGCAGAAGACCAAGGAAGGCGGGCATGCTGGAGATGACGACTTTCGTCGAGGAGAAGAAGCGGTTGAGCGCGTCGACCATGCCCTTGAGCGTGCCGGATCTGCGGAGCTGGATTTCAAGGCACATCACGAAGTAGAGCGCAAAGAGGAGGTCGTAGGTGCGGTTCATCGTTAGCATGTCGTGACCGGCTTCGGTGAGGGCGCGCAGAGTGGGGTCTTCAAAGAGCCAGAGAAGGGCGCCGCCGGCCAGAATGGCCGGTCCGATCGGACACTTGAAGCGAAGCAGGACGACGATGAGGATGATTGCCGCCGCAATGAGGAGGAAAACGTTCATTGTTGTTGCCTTGGTGATGGGCGGTCCCTCCTGAATTCGGGGACCGCGAATGTGCATCCCGAAATTTTCCGCCTATTCTCCGAATTTGGCAAAAAATACTTTCCGAACTCGCCATGGCCGGAGCGTGACGTGCTCGGAGCGCAACAGATTGAGGAGGTTTCGTGCAGAAAGGCGTCGTTCTTGGGGAAAAATGATCGCCCTGTGAACTGAAAAAAAGTTCGCGCCTAAGTAGAATGCACCCTTTGGCCTGCAACGGCACGGTGCCATGCGGGTCCTGCAATGATTCAACGGCTCTTTCGGACAATGACAGAATCCTTTAACTGGCTCGGGCGGTGCGCCCGGGCAGCGGCTTTCGGCATCGCCGCACTCCTTCTGCTGACGATTGCGAGAATCGTCTTCTTCTTCGCCTATAAAAACGACGATCTCGGCTTTCTGAGCGACTTTGCACCTGCAATGGTGATGGGGCTTCGCGTTGATGCCAAGTGGCTGGCAATCCTGCTACTGCCCGCCTGGATCTGCGTTCTCCTTTCCTACTGGAAGGCCTTCTTCTGGAAGCTGGCGCGCATTCTTGCCTTCGTGGGCATGTTTGTGACGGCGCTTCTGACGGTCATCAACTTCGGCTTTTACGGCTTCTACGCAACGCCCATCAGCCCTATCATCTTCGGCTTCCTTCAGGACGACACGAAGGCGATCGTCATCACGATCATGAAGGACTGGCCCGTGTTCACCTACCTGCTTTGTCTGGCGGGTTTCACGGCTCTGCCCTTTGCGTGCACCATGCTTCTCGGTCGCAGCCGTGAGCGCAGGGTCGGCAGGGCCGCCTACGGCGTCCTTTCGATTCTTTCGATTGTCGTGATGGCGCTTGTCATTCGCGGTAGCTTGGGCACCTTCCCGCTTCGAATCCAGAGCTATTCCGTTACGAAGAACGCCTTCATCAACGCCACTGTTCCCAACGGCATGGCTGCCTTCCATGAGGCCCGAAAGGGCATGCAGGTGCTTGAACTCAAGGGCGGCGCCATTGCCGCCCTCCAGCAGATGGGCTTTGGCAAGGCATCAGATGCTGAGGCTCTCATTGCCGAGGTTCGCCCTGTACTGCCTCAGAGCAAGCCGCTCAAGTCGCAGCCTCATGTTGTTCTGGCCGTCATGGAGTCCATGGGGCGTGACGTGTTCGAGTCGCACAAGCCCGGTGTCAACGACACGCTGGGTGCTCTGGCAGGCGAACTCGATTCGGCGCTTGTCTTCAAGCAGTCGCTGTGTGTGGGACAGGCAACCTTCCCGACGCTCGAGGGCCTGCTTTTCGACTCTCCCCTGAATCCGATCACGCAGAGCCGCTACGGCCGGCACGTCTTCGATTTCTCCCGCATGCTTGAGTACAAGAAGGCGGGCTACAGGACGATCTTCTTGACGGCGGGTCCCGAGGCCTGGCGCCAGATCGAAACCAATTTTCCGCAACAGGGCTTCGACGAGATTGTCGGTGCGGGCAAGCTGTCGTCCCGCTATCCCGGCGTCGAGAACGGCACGTGGGGTGTCGGTGACGCCTGGATGTTCAAGCGTGCGGAGGAGATTCTGAAGGAGGCGGACCAGAAGGGGGAGAAGCTCTTTATCGTGATGCTCTCCACCGCCAATCATCCGCCGCACAGGGTGCCCGACGGCGTCAAGGTCAATCCCGTTTCCTACAAGGAGTTGCCGCCCTTCATCACGGACAACAGGTACGACATCCTGACGGGTTCTCTTGAAACCTATCAGTACGCGGCCAATGCTCTGGGCGGATTCGTGCATGACATGAGACGCGGCGCGCTCAAGCGCGAGCTTCTGATCGTGGCGACCGGCGACCACAATCTTCGCATGTCGTACGCAGGCGGCTACGCCCATCATTTGCATGGCGTTCCGATTCTGATCTGGGCGCCAGAGAGCCTTGAGGCTGACGCCGGGAAGGTCGACGTCACGCGTTGGGCGGGGCATCGCGACATCTTCCCGACGATTGCAGGCGTCGTGTTGGGCAGGACGCCCGAAATTCACGAAGGCCGCAACCTGTTTGCCAACGAATCGATGGACCTCATCGTTTCCTATACGGGCATCGCAGCGGGCAGCTGGGGTGCCGCCGAGATCAGGGACAACGGAAGCGTGACCTGCTATCGCTGGGAGAATGACCGCATGGTGCCTGAGGATGCCTGCACGGGGCTTTCCAAAAAGATGGCCGATGCGGCCAGAGCCCAGAGGGCGCTCGCCGACTACAAGGTCAGGAAGGGGCTTCTCAACGAGAAGTAAACACCCGGATTGAAATGACAGCGGGCCCGCAGCCGAGAAGACTGCGGGCCCGCTGTCCATTGAAACTTGTCAGCCCTTTCCCGTAAGCCCCAGTGCTTCAAGATAAGGCTTCATGTGGGCGGGAAGGTCGGAGGGATCGCGTTCTCGAAGATGTCCCATGGAGAATTCGCAGCCGCACCAGAGCTGGTTGTAGAAGTTTTCCTCTCTGAGGATCTCGCCCCTGCGCTCCTGCAGACCGCCCTTGCGCCAGTTCTGATCCCAGTAGGTGGTGCCGGGGTGCAGGGCAGCCGCTTCGAGCGCGGCCTCTCGAATCTGATCAAGGCGCTTCCAGCGGCTTCCTGCGAGGGTTGTCGTAAAGCGCCTGATGCCGAGCTTTGCGGCCATGGCGGCGGTGGCCCTCATGCGCACGCCGAAACACAGCCTGCAGCGTTCGCCGCGTTCTGGATCGCATTCGTGTCCCTTGACGGCGTTGCGCCAGCCTGCGTGGTCCCAGTCGCCGTCCGTGAACGGAACGGCAAGCTTTTCACAGTAGCGGATGCACTCGTTCTTGCGAACGAGATACTCCTCTTCAGGAAATATGTTGGGATTGAAGTAGTAGACGTGAGGCGCATAGTCGTTCTGCAGAAGCCATTCGAGAATGGCGGAGGAACAGGGCGCGCAGCAGCTGTGCAGCAGAATGGGTTCTTTCACGGGCTCGGATCCCTTGCTGAGGATTGAAGTCCGCTCATTATAGGTTCAGGAAAAGAACCCGTGGAGGTGCCAGCGGACCTCCGTCTTGTCGGAATCCTCCGTTCGGTAAAGCCAGACGCGGCGGCCGCTCGAACTTTCGGCCACAAAGTAGTCGCGGATCTCCGAGTCGTCGGCATGGCGCACGGGACCATCAACCAGACGCAGGGACTCTTGACGCCATGCAAGTCCATCGTCCGAAGCGTGGAGCGGTAGCGGATCAGAGAGAAGCATCGTGGGCCTCACGTCTGCTTTGCCGGCAGGAGCGCTCATGGGCTTGCGCGCAAAGGCGTCCGCAACGGGAGCAAGACGGCTCGAGGTGGAGGGAAGGCCTTCATCGAGGTTGCTGAGACGGAAGACGCGTCCCGGACCAAGGCGTGCCTGAAGTCGGGCGGCAAGCCCCGTCGGGACGGAAGCGTTCGGCGTGTCCCTGATGAGATCAGAGATTTCGGGCTCAAGCGAGAGCGTCATGCGTCGCAGGCTTCCCGGAATGGGCGTGCGGATCAGTCGGTCGGTCAGGACGTCGGTGAAGGCGCGTGCGCTGCCGTTATTGACGCTGACGACGATCCTGCGGGTTTCGTCCAGCCCCTCGAGCGTGAGAGTGAGTTCGCCGCCTGAGCAGTCGGCGTTGCCCGCAATCCCTGCGCAGAGACTTTTGACCATTGAGGGAAGTTCCTGCAGACGGATGCCGACGGGGACGCTGACGACGGCTTTGAGGGATGTTTTGGCGCAGGTGGCGATGTTCATGAGCTGGACTCCTTGATGGACGAGCATGAGGGCTGCGTTCAGCAGGCGGGAGAGAGACGGGCCGAGGCGAGAGCCTGTTGCACTTTGCGGCGGCATGCGCGCGGGGCGGGAACGAGGGGCCTTTCCTCCAGACTGACGTCTGCTTCCCGCGTGCGGTCGAAGAATGCGCCGCGTCGCGTAGCTCGAACGTGTACGGTGCCGGACCTGCCCGGCCGCAGCATCAGACGGAGTTCGGCAGGGGACGGCGTGCAGGCCATGCTCGAGGGGCGGATGAGGAAGATCGTCGTGCCCGTCGAGTGCGCGGCCATGTCGAGCCTTGCGAGGGCCGCACCGTCCTTCCCGTGAACGAGCGGATTGAGCCAGACGACGACGGCCGAGGTTTCTCCGCTGGCGGCGGCCTGTTCCGCGCACCAGAAGGCCTCTTCAGGCGTAGAGGGAATGGAAAAGAGCTGTCGGTCAAGATCGAGGCCGGCGTCGGCAAGGGCGGGCGCGTAGGGAGCCGCCTCCGAGTCGCAGGGCAGCACCCAGGTGACGTGCTTCAGGGATGCCAGAGCGGGAAGCAGCATGCGGACCTCTCCGATGCCGGCGTGCGGAATGAAAAGCTCGGTCAGGGCGTTCACGGGAAAGCCGCCCTCCGTCAGTTCGTCGAGCGCGGGAATGCGGCTTGCAAGGCTGGCAGGGCGTTCGGAACGAGCCTCTCTCAGGGCTGCGGTGAAAAAGTCGGAAAGGACTGCGGCGGTCGACATGCTGGTACTCCTGAATTTGCTTGAACGTAACACTTGAACGATGCTGTCGTCGTAAGGTCAGTGTACTTTGAGTCTGTCTGTTGCGTATCGACTCGTGATCCTCTGGCGTGATCCACTTGTATTTCATTCTTGCTATCTTGTTGAAGAGTAAGTAAAAGATTTGTTTTGGTGGTTGATTGCGTGTCTTTGCAGGATCATGAAAGGATGCAGTGTGTCGCAAGTTGTGCGCCTTCGCAAATCCGCTCCGGGCTTCAGTTTGCGTAAAAGACAGCGTGAGCTGCGTTTGCGTCAGAACGGCGGGGACGGCTGTTCGGAGGGGGCTTCGAGAGGATCAAATCCGAAAAATGATGCATTTGAAAATTTGACGGAGGTCAAGAAATCGTCAATCTTCGTGCGATGCCGATGCGCCGCCACCCTTGCTAGACTGTCGTTGCGCACGAAGGACGCCTTTCCTTCGAACAGCTTTCAGGAGAATGCATCGTGAGCGAACTCAAGCCGGGACTGCCCGAACGACTGGAACGGGTGCGGGGGGAACTTGCGGCCGCGGAGCGTGCGGCGGGCAGGCCTGCGGGCTCCGTCAGGCTCATTGCCGTCGGGAAGACCTTTCCCGTCGAGGCCTGCGAGGAGGCCTATGCCTGCGGTCAGAGGGCGTTCGGGGAAAACTACGTTCAGGAAGGGGTGGAGAAGATCGTGCACTTTCGTGCGGTGCATCCGGAGGATCCCGGCGAGTGGCACTTCATCGGGCCGCTTCAGGCCAACAAAACCCGCCTCGTCGCCGAGCACTTCGACTGGGTTCAGTCCGTCGACCGCCTTCGCATTGCGTCGCGGCTTTCCGCTCAAAGACCCGCTGGCATGCCGCCCCTCAACATTCTGATCGAGGTCAACATCGACGGAGAGGAGACGAAGTCGGGGGTTGCGCCTTCCGAAGTCGAGGCCTTCGCGGACGAGATCGCCGGCTATCCGGGCCTGAGGCTAAGGGGGCTGATGGCGATTCCCGCGCCGGCGGCGGACAGCGAATCTCGTCGAAGGCCCCTTGCGGCCATGCGCGCACTCTTCGAGCGGCTCCGTGTGAAGCACCCCGGCATGGACACGCTTTCCATGGGCATGAGCGCCGACATGGACGAGGCGGTGTCGGAGGGCGCGACCATGGTGAGGGTCGGCAGGGCCGTCTTCGGACCGCGCGACTATTCGGCGAAGTGCGCCGTTTGAGGCAGTTGGATGCAGAAAACGCCTTTCGTAGGGAAAATCCCATCATGATGCCGCGAAGGCCTGCCAGAGCGCACTTTGGAGGCGGCTTCAGCATCTGGTGGTAGGCGCATCCACCGATCGGCGTATGGACAGGGGAGGGGGCATCCCCTATGATCCAAAATCGGGCGAAGGCTTTTCGTCCAAGGAGTTTGCCTTTCCTCCTTCATGGAAGTGCCCTCGGAGACCGGTGACGGATGCTGCTGACGGCGCCTGGCAAAGGCCCCCTCTGCTCAAAGGAGAACAGCATGAGCAAAAAGTTTGTCGCTGCCGGCGTGATGGCGGCTTCCCTTATGGCCGCGGGCGCGGCCTCCGCCGCTCCCACTGAAATCACGATGTGGCATGCGATGGCCAATACGCTCGGCGACTGGGTTGCCGACGTGACCAAGGACTTCAACGCCAAGACCCCGCAGTGTCATCTCACGTCCACGTACAAGGGCACCTACGACCAGACGATGACGTCGGGCATCGCAGCCCACCGCGCAGGACGCTCCCCTAACATTCTTCAGGTGTTTGAAGTCGGCACGGCAACCATGATGTTCAGCAAGGGTGCCATTGTTCCTGTCGGCGAGCTTCTCGACAAGGCAGGCTACGAATTCAATCCCAAGGACTACATCCCCGCCGTCTACGGCTACTATTCCACGGCCGACGGCAGGATGCTCAGCTATCCGTTCAACTCCTCCACCACCGTCCTCTACCTCAATCTCACCAAGTTCAAGAACGCAGGCCTGCCGACCGAGCCGGACAAGCTCCCGCGCACCTGGCCTGAGATCGAAAAGGCCGCCAAGGCCCTCAAGGCCGCAGGCGAAACCTGCCCGATGACCACTTCCTGGATGGGCTGGACCCAGCTCGAGAGCTTCTCCACCTGGCACAACGTCGAGTACGCCACGCTCAACAACGGCTTCGGCGGCACGGGCGCGCGCCTCATGGTCAACTCTCCTCTCCATCAGCGCCATCTTGAAAATCTGGCCCGCATGGCCAAGGAAGGCACCTTCGTCTACAAGGGCCGCGGCAATCTTGCCGACGCCACCTTCTACTCGGGCGAATGCGCGATCAACATGGGCTCCTCGGGCTCGCTCGGCAACATCCGCCGCAACGCGAAGTTCGAGTACATGACGATGCCGATGCCCTACTACGAGGGCGTGCCTGATGCTCCGCAGAACACCGCTATCGGCGGCGCCTCGCTCTGGGCCATGGCAGGCAAGTCCGACGAGCAGAACCGCTGCGTTGCCGAGTTCTTCCACTACCTCTCCGACCCGCAGGTTCAGGCGAACAACCACATGCGCACGGGCTATCTCCCGGTGACGCAGAAGGCCTTTGAAATCGCCAAGGCTAGCGGCTACTACGAAAAGAATCCGGGCGCAGACGTCGCCGTCAAGCAGATGCTCAAGACGACCGACAAGAGCCGCGGCATTCGTCTCGGCTACCTGCCCAACATCCGCACGATCGTTGACGAGGAATTCGAAAAGATCTGGTCCGGCAAGGCGACCGCCAAGGAGGCCCTTGATGCCGTCGTCCGCCGCGGCAACGAGCAGCTCGTCCGCTTTGAACGCGTGACGAAGTAAGCACGAGCCCTTTCCGACGACAGCTCGCGGACGCCCTCGAACCCCTGAAGGCGTCCGTCCTGCTGCGATACCGCATCCCGAAGACGTCAGGGCACACGGCCCTGCCGTCTTGCGGGATGCTTGCGGTTAGGTTTTTAATATCCTCAGAGTCAACAACGTGGAAAAACGAGTCGTATTCCAAAACCGCTGGCTGCCCTACCTGCTGGTGGCGCCGCAGCTCGCCATTACGCTCATCTTCTTCTTCCTGCCCGCCGGCCAGGCCATCTACCAGTCGGTGCTGATGCAGGATCCCTTCGGGCTCAGCACGGAATTCGTGGGTCTTCAGAACTTTGAAACGCTTCTGTCCGACCCGAACTATGTCTCGAGCTTCAAGATCACGATGGTCTTCTCGGCGCTCGTGGCCTTCCTCGGCCTTGCGATCAGCCTTCTGCTTGCCGTCTGTGCGGACCGCGTGCTGCGCGGCGCCTCGGCCTACAAGACCTTCCTCATCGTGCCGTACGCCGTCGCCCCCGCCGTGGCGGGCGTCCTCTGGATGTTCATCTTCAATCCGACGCTCGGCGTTCTCTCCTACGTGATGCGCATGTTCGGCATCGACTGGAACTATCTGGTCGACGCGGACCAGGCCCTGACGCTTCTCGTCATCGCGGCGGTCTGGAAGCAGGTGAGCTACAACTTCATCTTCTTCCTCGCAGGTCTGCAGGCCATTCCGAAGTCGCTGCTCGAGGCGGCGGCCATGGACGGCGCGGGTCCCTTCCGCCGCTTCTGGACGGTGGTCTTCCCGCTGCTGTCGCCCACGACCTTCTTCCTGCTCGTGATGAACATCGTCTACGCGTTCTTCGACACGTTCGCCATCGTCGATGCGACGACCATGGGCGGTCCGGGGCAGGATACGAACATTCTCGTCTACAAGGTGTTCGTCGACGGCTTCCGCAACATGGACTTCGGCGGCTCCGCCGCACAGTCCGTCATCCTGATGGTGATGGTGATCATCCTCACGGTGATCCAGTTCCGCTTCATCGAGCGGCGCGTCAACTACTGACGGGAGACGACAGATGGTTGAAAATCGTCCCTGGCTCAATTTCTTCACGCACCTGATTCTGATTCTGGGCGTGATCGTGGTGGTCTTCCCCGTCTACGTGGCGTTCGTCGCGTCGACACAGACCGCCGTCGAAGTGGAACAGGCGCCCATGAGCCTTCTTCCCGGCGCCCACTTCATCGAAAACTACATGCAGATCCTCACTGAGGGCGGTGGCACCGCTTCGCGCGCCCCCGTGGGCCGCATGCTCTTCGTCTCGCTCATGATGGCCATGGGCATCTCGATCGGCAAGATCCTGATCTCGCTCGTCTCGGCCTTCGCGATCGTTTACTTCAGGTTCCCCGGCCGCAAGCTCTGCTTCTGGCTCATCTTCATCACGCTGATGCTGCCCGTCGAGGTCCGCATCTCGCCTACCTATGAAGTGATGGCGGATCTGCACCTTCTTGACAGCTGGGGCGGCCTGATTCTTCCCGTGATCGCGTCAGCGACGGCGACCTTCCTCTTCAGGCAGTTCTTCCTCACCGTTCCCGACGAGCTCACCGAAGCCGCCCGCATGGACGGCGCCGGGCCGATGCGCTTCTTCTTCACGATTCTGATGCCGCTTTCCCTCACCAACATCGCGGCAATGTTCGTGATTCAGTTCATCTACGGCTGGAACCAGTACCTGTGGCCGCTGCTTGTGACCACGTCCGAGGACATGTACCCGATCGTGATCGGCATCAAGCGCATGATCGGCGGCGGCGACTCCGCCAACGAATGGAACCTCATCATGGCGACGGCCATGCTTGCAATGATCCCGCCCGCCATCGTGGTGACCGTCATGCAGCGCTGGTTCGTCAAGGGCCTCGTCGACACGGAAAAGTAAGAGACAGACAACATGGCTAACATTCAATTCAAAAACATCCGAAAGAGCTACGGCGACGTGGCAGTCGTGCACGGCATCTCGCTCGACATCAGGGACGGCGAGTTCATCGTGATCGTGGGCCCGTCGGGCTGCGGCAAGTCGACCCTGCTGCGCATGGTGGCGGGCCTCGAGCAGATCACCTCGGGCGAACTCATCATCGGCGAGCGCGTCGTCAACAATCTCGAACCCAAGGACCGCGACTGCGCCATGGTGTTCCAGAACTATGCGCTCTACCCGCACATGACGGTCTTCGACAACATGGCTTACGGCCTCAAGATCCGCGGGGTTCCCAAGGACGAGATCGAGCGTCGCGTCAACGAGGCCGCGAAGATGCTCGAACTCGGAGGCCTGCTTGCGCGCCGTCCTCGCCAGCTCTCCGGCGGCCAGCGCCAACGCGTCGCCATGGGCCGCGCGATCGTGCGCGAGCCCTCCGTCTTTCTCTTCGACGAACCGCTCTCGAACCTCGACGCAAAGCTGCGCGTGCAGACGCGCCTGCAGATCCAGAAGCTGCACCGCCGTCTCAAGACGACGAGTCTTTACGTCACTCACGATCAGGTCGAGGCCATGACGCTCGCCCACCGCATGATCGTGATGAACGCAGGCCGCGCCGAGCAGGTTGGCACGCCTCAGGAGGTCTATGACGATCCCGAGACGATGTTCGTCGCGAACTTTATCGGCTCTCCTCCGATGAACCTTGTTCACGGCCGCGTCTCCGCAGACGGCAGTCACTTCGAGCACGATTCGGGTGTCCTGTCGCTGCCCGAACCCTGCACGGCACTTGCCGGCAGGGCGGTGGTGCTCGGCGTGCGGCCCGAACACGTGACGCTCCGTCCCGAGGGCGGACTCGCCGCCTTCGAGGTGGAGACGGTCGAGGCCCTCGGCGCCGATCATCTGATCCACGGCGTCCTGCTGGGGCAGAACGTGGTCTTCCGCGTCGACAACCACATGTACATCCCGGAAGTGGGCATCAGGGCGGGACTCGAGTTCTCGGCGGAACACGTGTACTGGTTCGATCCTGAAACGACGAAGCGCATCCGTCTCTGACCCTGTACATGAGCAGGGACTGATCAGGCTACAATCGGAACGTCGCTCTCCTGTTGGGGGCGGCGTTTCGTTTTTTGAATTCCCACGAAGGAGCCGCGTCCGATGCAGGACTTTCTTTTTGAATGGCTGTCGGGCGCAGGGGCCGAGGCTGCGGTTTTCGCGAGTGCCTTCATTTCCTCGACGCTGATGCCTGGCGGATCCGAGGCGCTCCTGGCAGGGGCGCTGTCGCAAACGCCTGACGACACGCCCCGCCTCTGTCGTCTCGTGCTCCTTGCAACGGCAGGCAATACGCTCGGCGCGATGACCACGTGGCTCATCGGTCGACTGATTCCCGAAAGGGAGAAGACGGACAGGGCGCTTGTGTGGCTCAGGCGATGGGGAGCGCCCGCGCTGCTTCTGTCGTGGCTGCCCGTCGTGGGAGACGCCCTGCCGCTTGCGGCGGGCTGGCTCAGGATGCCTGCTGCAAGCTGTGCAGTCTGGGTGGCCGTGGGAAAGCTTCTGCGCTACGTCGTCGTGGCGGCGGGCACGCTCTCGCTTGTCTGAGTCGGTCTGCCTGAAACAATGGAAAGGAAGAAATCGTCGTGAACATGCTTACAGGCCTTGTGCTCGTTTATCTGATCGTTCTGATGTGGTTCGGCTTCTGCGGGGAGCGACATTCGAGCTCGGGGCGCGCCTTTCTTACGAGCGGCGGCCGAGCAGGCGCGCTTCTCTGCGCGCTCTCTCTCGTGAGCACCATCATTGGCGGGTCCGCAACGCTCGGCATGGGAAGCCTCGCGCAGAAGATTGGTTCGGGCGCCTTCTGGTGGCTCGGCGTAGGTGCGGTCGGCCTTCTTCTTCACGGATGGATCGCTCCGAAGATTCGTGCGCTTCCCGCCGTTACGCTTCCCGAGGTGGTCGGCGTCGTGGCGGGCAGGAATGCTGAGCGCTGGGCGGGCGTCATCATTGCGGTCTCCTGGATCGCCGTCACGGCCGCGCAGTTCGTCGCGCTTCACACGCTCCTGCTGACGCTCTCGAGCCCGCTCGCCGCCGAGGTGCTCTATGTGATGATCGCGGGCGTTGTGATCGTGCATACCATCACGGGCGGACAGAGTGCAGTGATCCGCACCGACGCCTTTCAGGCCGTTCTGCTTCTGGGCGGATTCACGGCCGCCGCCTTCTGGTTGCTCGGCGATCGTCCCGACGCCGTAATGGCGCTTGATCCCGTCCCCTTGGGCGACAGGTTCGGGCCGTGGGATCTGGGCAGGATGATGCTTCTCGTGGGCATCACCTATGTCGTAGGTCCCGACATGTTCTCACGCACCTTCACGGCCAGAGACGGACAGTCCGCTCGTTTCGCCGCCTGGATCGCCTCGCCCTGCCTCGTGTGGTTCGGCGTCGTCGTGACGGGGCTCGCGCTTCTCAATCTGCAGGATCCCCAGCCCGTGGCGGGCTGGCTCTCGAGTGCTTCGGAGATGCCCGCCTGGCTCAAGGGAGCGCTCGCGCTCGGCCTCATCAGCGCGCTCTGCGGGTCGGCCGACACGGTGCTTCTTTCGGCCTCCGGCATTGTCGAGCGAAGCCTTCTGGCGGGAGACCGTACGAACGCCGTGCGCTTCTTCGTGGGCGTCTTCGGATTTGCCGCCGCTGCGGCCGTCTATGTCTCGAAGGACATCATCTGGCTGCTGCTCACAGCCTACTCTTTCTTCGTGCCGGGAGTGGCCCTGCCGCTTCTCATTGCGCTCATCGGGCGGGTGAGGCGCCTCAACGCACAGCTCTGGACGGCGGGCGCCGTCTTCGGCGGCATCGGCGGCCTGGTGGGCAACGTCACGGGGGACGAGGTGTGGACTTTTGCAGGCATGGGCGTCTCGGCTGCCTTTGCCGTCGCCTCCCGTTTCAAGGCGCCTGCGGGCGGTTCGGACGCCTTCGGCTCGCTCCGCTGAGCGCGGGCTGAGGGCATTGCGGAACCTGTGTTTCCGTGGGCAAAACGGCCTTTTCCTTAAGCGAAACGGGCGTTGAGTCCCGTTATAATTTCCCGCAAGTTGATTTTTCATGGACGGCGCGCGCTTCAGGTTGAAGGCGCGCCCTCTCAATAGGACTGGAGTTTTTTGATGAAGATCCTGGTCGCTGTCAAGCGCGTGGTGGACGCCAAGATCAAGGTGCGCCCGCTTCCCGATCATTCCGGTGTGGATGTCAAGCTCGCCAAAATGGCGATGAACCCCTTTGATGAAATCGCAATCGAAAAGGCCGTCACGCTTCGCGAGGCTGGCGTCGCCGACGAAGTCGTTGCCGTGACCGTCGGTCCCCTCAAGGCCGTCGACACCCTGCGCGTCGCCATGGCGATCGGCGCGGACCGCGCCGTTCACGTCCGCACCGACGAGTCCCTCGAGCCCCTCGCTGTCGCGAAGGTGCTTCGCGCCGTCGTCGAGCGTGAAAAGCCCGATCTGGTGCTTCTGGGCAAGCAGGCGATCGATGACGACGCCAACCAGACGGGGCAGATGCTCTCCGCCCTTTGCGACATGCCGCTGGCAACCTTTGCCAACGAGATCGTCCTTGAGGGCGGCCGCTTGGTCGTTACCCGCGAGACCGACGGCGGGACGCAGACCGTCTCGCTTGCAACGCCTGCCGTCGTGACGGCGGACCTGCGTCTTGCCGAGCCGCGCTACGTGACGCTGCCCGCCATGGGCAAGGCCCGCAAGAAGCCTGTCGAGGACATTGAGCTTGCCGGCCTCGGCATTGACACGGCTCCGCGCATCCGCATCCTCGGCGTCGAGGAGCCGCCCGCCCGCAAGGCAGGCGTCATGGTCTCCGGCGTCGACGAGCTCGTCGACCGCCTCAAGAACGAAGCGCACGTCATCTGAGAAAAGAGGGAGTAAAGCAAAATGACAGCTCTTTTGATTGCCGAACATGACAACGTGACGCTCAAGTCCGCAACGGCTCAGGCGCTCACGGCTGCGCTCAGGATGACGGACGTCGTCGACGTCCTCGTGGCGGGCAGCAACGGCCAGTCCGTTGCCGAGCAGGCCGCGAAGCTCTCGGGCGTGCGCACCGTCTACTACGCCGACCATCCCCAGCTCGCCCAGGAGTCGCCCGAAGTGCTCGCACGCCTCGTGCTTGACGAAGCCGAAGGCTATTCGCACGTGCTCTTCGTCGCCTCCGCCGTCGGCAAGTCCGCCATGCCCCGCGTAGCCGCGAAGCTCGACGTCTCCCCCGTTTCCGACGTTCTCGACGTCAAGGGCCCCAAAACCTTCGTGCGCGGCATCTATGCGGGTTCGCTTCTCGCGACCGTCGAGGTGACCGATCCCGTCGTCGTGGCCACGATCCGCACGACGGCCTTCGAGGCCGCCGCTCAGGAGGGATCCGCTGTCGTCGAGGAGGTCATCGCTCCGGAAGGCTATGACGCCTCCCGCTTCGTGCGCTTCTCCGAAGCCAAGTCCGACCGTCCCGAACTCGTCTCCGCCCGCATCGTCGTCGGCGGCGGGCGCGGTCTTCTCGACGAGGCCGGCTTCAAGACCCTTGAGGCCTTCGCCGACTCCATCGGCGCGGCCGTCGGCGCCACCCGCACCGCCGTCGACATGGGGCTCTGCCCCAATGACTGGCAGGTGGGCCAGACGGGCAAGATGATCGCCCCAGAGCTCTATATTGCCGTGGGCATCTCCGGTGCCATTCAGCATACCGCTGGCATCAAGGATGCCAAGACGGTCGTGGCGATCAACAAGGACGCCGAGGCTCCGATCTTCGAGGTGGCCGATTACGGTCTCGTCGCCGACGGCGTCGAGGCGCTTGAGGCTTTGCGCGCCAGACTCGGCACCAAGTAAGAAGAGGGAGTTTCCCCGCTTGCATGCCCGCCCGCCTTGCGCGGGCTGCTTCTTTTTAGAAAAGGCTGAAAAAATCGCGTTGACGGACTTGCGTCCTGTATTCCCGTGAGATAAAATTCAGACCTTTCGCAACGGGCGGATTGACCGCGCGCTGCATGAAGAATTCTTCCGAACGCTCCTCGTGACGGGGGCTTCGGCTTTCAATTGAACCAATAAGTTAAAGAGGTAAACTCATGGTTATCGTTCGTCTCGCCCGCGGTGGCTCCAAGAAGCGTCCGTTCTACAGCATCAACGTCTGCGACAGCCGCTGCCGCCGCGACGGCCGCTTCATCGAACGCATCGGCTACTACAACCCGATGGCTGCCGGTCAGGCCGTCCGTCTCAACGTCAACCAGGAACGTCTGGCCTACTGGCAGAGCCAGGGCGCCCAGCTCTCCGAAACGGTTGCCCGTCTCGTGAAGGAAGCCAAGGCTGCCGCCTAATTTCCTGACGGAAAGCACTAGTCATTGCGCCGGACTTTAAACGGCGCGGAAACCCCGCAAAACCTCAAGTGCGGGCTCGCTCGCAAGCGGTCGTGCCTCTCGTGTCCAGCACATCGTGATCCGTTCGCAGCACCTGGAGCCCGGTATCTACGCCTGAGAGTCTGCGGGGTTTTGTTTTGTTCGCAAAAAACGATTGATTTTCGGAGACTGTTGTTATGGACGATCTCGTCGAGCTCGGACGCACCGCCGGCGCCTACGGCTTCCGCGGCTGGGTGCGCATTGTGCCGCTGGAATCCGGCGAAGTGCTTCAGAAGGCCAGGACCTGGGTCCTCACGGACCTCAAGGGTGTGCGCACGACGCTCAGCATCGAGGCCTTCCGTCGTCACGGAGACGGCTTCATCGCCAAGTGGGCGGGCTGTGAAACGAAGGAGGCGGCCGACGCCGCCCGAGGCCGCGTGTCGGTCTCCCGCGCAGACTTTCCTGATGCGGGCAAGGACGCCGTGTGGGCCGTCGATCTGGTCGGCTGCAAGGTCGTCAACAAGGAGGGCACGGCCCTCGGCACGGTCGAGAGCATCGGCTCCAACGGCGCGCAGGATCTGCTCGTCATCGCCTACGACAATGCTGACGGCAAGAAGGCCGTGTTCATGCTTCCGCTCGTGAAGGACGTCTATCTGATCGCCATTGATACCGACGTCCGCACGATCACCGTCGACTGGCAGCCCGACTGGCGCTGAGGAGGCGGATCATGCGCTTTGACGTCGTTACGCTCTTTCCGGAAATATTCGACTCGATCACGAAGTGCGGCATCACCGCCCGTGCGATGAAGCGAGGCCTGTGGTCCTGCCACACCTGGAATCCCCGCGCCATGACCGAGGACGTGCACCGCACGGTCGACGACCGCCCCTTCGGCGGCGGTCCCGGCATGGTGATGATGGCCGATCCGCTCGCGAAGACGGTCGACATGATCCGTGCATCCGGCAACCGCGGCCGCGTCATCTCCTTTGCACCCAACGGCACGAAGCTCACCGATGAGCGCGTTCGCCGCATGGTGGCCGAGGATGAGAGTGTCGTGCTCGTGTGCGGACGCTATGAGGGCATTGACGAGCGCTTCCTGTCGACCTATGTCGACGAGGTGGTGAGCCTTGGGGACTTCGTTCTCTCGGGCGGCGAGATCCCTGCATGCGCCCTGATGGACGCCGTAGTGCGACAGCTCCCCGGCGCCATCAAGGATCTCTCCACGTCGGACGAGAGCTTTGCGACTGGGCTTCTTGACGCGCCCCACTATACGCGTCCCGAAGTCTGGCGCGGCATGGAGGTGCCCTCCGTGCTCCTTTCCGGGCACCACGCAAACATCAGCAGGTGGACGCGCGAAGAAAGTTTGCGATTCACCTTGCAAACTCGCCCGGACTTGATTAAAATCGCGGATTCTTCTGGCAAGTTGAGCGATGCGGACCGCAAGTGGTTGCGCGCCAACGGCTGGAAGTAAGATTTTGGATTAATTTTGCCATCCTCTCGGCGGTGGGCTCAGCTCCCTCAAAAACAGCCGCATGACGATGGTTTTGGAGAAAAAAATGAATCTGATTCAGATTCTCGAACAGGAAGAAATGGCCCGCGTCACCGCTGGCAAGACGATCCCCTCTTTCCGCGCCGGTGACACGGTTGTCGTGAACGTCAACGTCGTTGAAGGTTCCCGCAAGCGCGTTCAGGCCTTCGAAGGCGTCGTGATCGCCCGCCGCAACCGCGGTCTCAACTCTTCCTTCATCGTCCGCAAGATCTCTTCCGGCGAAGGCGTTGAACGTACGTTCCAGCTCTACGCCCCGACGATCGCTTCCATCGAAGTGAAGCGCTACGGCGATGTCTGCCGTTCCAAGCTCTACTACCTGCGTGACCGCTCCGGCAAGGCCGCTCGTATTAAGGAACTGCTGGTTCGCAAGAACTAATCTGAAGGCTCCGGCTGACAGACATGAAGAATCCCCGCGATTTCGGTTGCGGGGATTTTTTTCGCGCTCGAAAAACAGAGCCCCCATGCTGTGCACGGGGGCTCTGTTGCGAGGAGAACGGAGGGACTTATTCGTCCGCCTCTTCGCACGGCTTTCTGCGGTTGCTGCCCGCAACCATGTCAAAGCGGAAGAAGCGGCATTCAAGCGGTCCGTTGAAGAGAACTGTCTTGCGCGACTCCTTGAGGCGCATCTGCTGCGGGAGCGTGCGGTCGGAGGTGAGCATCCAGGCGGTCCAGCCTGCGAAGTTGGCCTTCAGATTGTCGGCGACGTGCTTCATCATCGACTGGATGGAGGCGGACTTCGGGTTGGACTGTTCACCGTAGGGCGGGTTTGCGATGAGAAGTCCGGGCGCCATGCCTTCTTCGGGACAGGCTTCGCGGGCGTCGCCCTGACGGAAGGTAAGGCGTCCGTCGTCGAGCATGTCGCCGAGGCCCGCGCGGCGGGCGTTTTCCTCGGCCTTCTCGACGACGAGGGACGAGATGTCGCTGCCTGCAATGCGGATCCTGACGTGCCGATTGACGGCGGCGCGCGCATCTTCCTTCATTTCGGCCCAGAGGTCGACGTCAAAGCCCTCGAGCTTTTCGAAGGCGAAGCGGCGGTTGAGGCCAGGCGCCATGCCTGCAGCCATCTGCGCAGCTTCGATTCCGATCGTGCCCGAGCCGCAGAACGGATCGATGAGTGTTTGGGAGGGATCCCAGCCCGAGAGCATCAGAAGACCTGCCGCAAGGTTTTCCTTCAGGGGAGCCTCGCCGTGGGTGAGACGCCAGCCGCGCTTGAAGAGCGCTTCGCCCGCAAGATCCAGATAGAAGGTGCAGGTGTCGTAGGTGAGGAAGGCGGCGATGCGCACGTCGGGGTTGTATCGCTCGACGTCGGGACGACGTCCCGCGAGGTCGCGGAAGCGGTCGCAGATGCCGTCCTTGATGCGGAGCACGGCGAAGTCGATCGATTCGAGCGGGCAGCGCTGGCCGTTGGCCGAGACCTTGATCGTCAGGTCGGGACCGAACCACTTCTCCCAAGGGGTGTCTGCAGCCATTTCATAAATGTCGCGGGTGTCCCAGTAGGAGGCCTCGGCGACCTTCATGAGCACGCGGCTGGCGAGGCGGGAGTTGAGGCATACGGCCATCGCCGTGGCGGCGGAGCCGGAAAAGGAGACGCCGCCACGCGCAGCGCGGATGCGTTCGGCGCCGCAGGCGGAGATTTCGCCAGCAAGCAGTTCTTCAAGCCCGAAGGGGCAGACGGCGTAAAAGGAAAGGTTGGCCATGGATTGTCAGTCGGTGTGTGTTCAGAAAGGGGCGGTCAGCGGCGGCCTTCGCCGTGGCCGAGCACGACGTACTTGAGCGAGGTGAGGCCTTCAAGACCGACCGGACCGCGCACGTGAAGCTTGTCGGTAGAGATGCCGATTTCAGCGCCGAGGCCGTATTCGAAGCCGTCGGCAAAGCGAGTCGAGGCGTTGACCATCACGGAGCTCGAGTCCACCTCGCGCAGGAAGCGGCGGGCGTTGTCGAAGTTCTTCGTGATGATGGCGTCGGTGTGGTGCGAGGAATGGAGGTTGATGAAGTCAATCGCCTCGTCGAGACTTTCGACAATGCGGATCGAAATGATCGGGGCATTGTACTCGGTATCCCAGTCCTGCGGGGTGGCGTCGACGGCGCTCATGCCGCTCTGTTCGACGATGCGGCGGGAGAGCTCGTCACAGCGCATCTCGACATCGTGGTCGTGGAAGACGCGGGCCATGGGAGGCAGAAAGTCGAAGGCGACGGCGCGGTGCACGAGCAGCGTTTCAGTGGCGTTACAGGGCGAGTAGCGCTGGGTCTTGGCGTTTTCAGTCACGCGAACGGCTATGTCGAGGTCGGCTTCGGCGTCGACGTAGGTGTGGCAGATGCCCTCAAGATGCTTGATCATCGGAACGGTCGCTTCGGCCGTGAGACGGGCGACGAGGCTCTTGCCGCCGCGCGGAATAAGCACGTCGACGTAGTCGCGGGCACGGATGAGCTCGCCCACCAGGGCGCGGTCGGAGGATTCGATGAGTTGGACGGCGCGTGCGGGGAGGCCTTTTTCGGCAAGGGCCCGGCCGACAAGCTCCCAGAGGACCGTGTTGCTGCGAAGCGCCTCATGGCCGCCGCGCAGGATGATGGCGTTGCCCGACTTGACGGCAAGGGCGGCGGCGTCGATCGTCACATTGGGACGGGACTCGTAGATCATGGCGAGCACGCCGAGGGGCACGCGCATGCGGCCCACCTGAATGCCGCTAGGCCGGAAGGCAAGATCGGTGACAGTACCCACGGGATCCTCGAGTGCGGCGATCTGGCGGCATCCTTCGGCCATGGCGCGAAGACCTACGGCGCTGATCGTCAGACGATCGAGAAAGACCTCGTCCAGACCTTCGGCGCGGGCGGCCTCGAGGTCGGCCTCATTGGCGGCGCGGATGTCCGCCTCCTGTTCGAGCAGAAGCTCGGCGATGCGTTCAAGCACCGCATTCTTGGCGGCCGTGGAGGCGCGAGCCATGGAGCGCGAGGCTTCGCGGGCCTGACGGCCGATGCGGCTGATGTAATCGCTGGGAGTGATGGTGATTTCGGGCATGATGCGCGGTTCCTGAAAAAGGGCCGGAGAACGCCGCCCTCAAAGGACGGGGCGGCATGCATTTTCCGGGCATGTCTTTCCATTTTAGCCCGAACGACGGCATCTCTTTGATCTTTGCAGGACCTGCGGATGCGCGAAGGCCTCCTCCCGTGGAGCCGGCTTCAGGAGGCGAGAAAGAGGACGACGCTCTTGAGCTCGATCCAGGGATCGGAGTCCCGCTTGGGAACGGGAAGCCCCTTGACGAGCCTGTCGATGTCGGCGCAGACGGAGAGGGCGCCGCAGAGCTTCTTCACGGTGAGGCGGCGGGCGGCCTTCTGAAGGGACGGCGTTGCGAAGACTCCGGTCACTCTGGACTGGCCGTTGTCGTAGCCCGTGCGCAGCTTGATGAGGGAACGGATTTCGGCAGTGAGCATGGCCAGCAGGAAGGGCAGGGCTTCGGCCTGCGCCTCAAGCCCGTCGATGATGCGCACGATGCGGTCGGCCTGACCGAGGCGCATGCTCTCAAAGAGCGTGTCGAAATCGAATCGGGCGTTGCTCGAGACGGCCTGACGGAGCTGTTCGGAGGTGATCTCGCCCTTAGGATGGAGAAGAGAGAGCTTTTCGATCTCTTGTGCGGCAGCAAAGAGGTTGCCCTCCATCATATCGGCGAAGTAGTCGAGCGTCTCGGGGGACATGACGAGCTCGTGGCGGGCGAGTCTTGCCTTGAGCCAGGAGGGGAGTTGTGCGCGTTCCACGGGCGAGCAGTCTACGACGGTGGCCTTGCTCTGAAGCGCCCCCCACCACGCCTCCTTCGTGACCGTCCAGTCGGGGGCGGGCATCGTGATGAGCGTGACGACGCCGTCGATCGGGTTGTCAAGATACTTCACGATGGCGGGCGCGCCGTTCTTGCCCGGATTCCCCGTGGAGAGACGCACGTCGACGATCTTGCGGTCGTCGAACATGCCGATGTCGGCGGCGGCCATCGGCAGGCGCGACCAGTCCGCTGAGGCGTTCATGTCGAGCACCTGACGGTCTGTGTAGCCCTGTCGGCGCGCTTCGGCACGGATGGCGTCGCCTGCTTCGACGGCGAGGAAGGCGTCCGAGCCCGTCAGAAGCCAGAAGGGATCCAGACGTCCGTCCTTCGCGGATCGCGCGAGGTAGCCCTGGAGCTGGTCGGCCTTCACGGATCAGCCTCCCGCCTGCTTCGGGGGCTTGATCGCCTCGATGCGGCGCATGAGCTGGTTGACGAGGTCGGCCTCCATGTCGCGGTAGAGGAATGCCTCCTCCTTTTCACGCGAGAGGAAGTCCGATTCGGAGTAGGTGAGGTCTCGGCTGGCGGTGAGCGTCACGGCTTCCATGTAGTCGATGCCGCTGGGGTTCGACACTCGGAAGGAGAGCGAGAGCGTGATCTCGTATTCACGGGCGCGGCCCGTGTCGTTGATCGAGAGGACGTCGCGCGAACGGGAGTCGGAGAGGAGTTCAAGGATCGCTTCGGCCTCGGAGGGCGTGTTCACGATCGTGACGTCGGATCCTGCCAGAAGCTCCTGTCTGAGACGCACCGCAAGGTACGAGTTTTCCGGCATCTGGAGGTACAGGGTCCTGAACGGCGTCGAATAGGAGCCGCGCAGCCGGAAGCCGCAGCCTGTGAGCGGGAGTGCGCCGATGAGGGCGGCGCCGAGAAGATGACGACGGGAAGTCACGGAGATGATCCTCGGGATGGCAGGATGATGTTGGAGGCCCCTTGGAAGGGCTTCGGAATCATCAATTATAACGGCCGACCGCAGGAGTCGAGAAGGAGTCAAGAAGACGGGGGAGTGCGAAAGAACGAGGGCCTGCGTCCGGTCGGACACAGGCCCCCTTAGGATGGTCAGCTTGAAGGTGCGGCGCCTTACTTGGCGACCACGACGTTCACGAGCTTGTTCTTCACGATGATGATCTTGCGGACCGTCATGCCTTCAGTGAAGCGCTGCACGTCTGGATTGGCGAGTGCGGCGGCCTCGATTTCGGCCTGAGCGGCCTCGGCGGGTACGAGGATCTCGCCGCGGAGCTTGCCGTTGACCTGGACGACGAGCTTGAGCTCGTCGGCCTTGATTGCGTCTTCGCTGACTTCGGGCCACGGTGCGTCGATCAGGTCGCCGATGCGTTCGACGAAGCCGAGCTCCTGCCAGAGCGCCGTCGTGATGTGCGGGGCGATCGGGTAGAGCGTGCGCAGCAGGATCGAGGCACATTCGCAGAGAGCCGCCAGATCGGCGGGCGTCTCGCCCTTGAAGCCTTCGATCGTGTTGAACATCTTCATGCAGGCGGAGACGACCGTGTTGTACTGCATGCGGCTGAAGTCGTACTCGGCCTGGCGAAGCGTCGTGTGGACTTCGCGGCGCAGGGTCTTGGCGTCGTGCGGAAGCATCTGGCCTTCAAGGGCACCTGCACTTGCGATGAGGTTCTTCTTCGCGAATGCCCAGTTCCAGATGCGGCGCAGGAAGCGGTAGGTGCCTTCGGCGCCGGAGTTGGACCAGGCGGCGGACTGATCGGGAGGACCAGCGAACATCACGAAGCTGCGGGCCGTGTCGGCGCCGAATTTCTTGATGATGTCGCGCGGCTCGACCACGTTGTTCTTCGACTTGGACATCTTTTCGATGCCGCCGAGGGTGACGGGCTGACCGTCGGCCTTGCAGACGGCACCGACGGGGCGGCCCTTCTCGTCGTACTGGACCTCAACCTCGTCCGGGTAGAACCAGACCTTGCGGCCGTCGTCGCCGTTGCGGTAGTAGCAGTCGGCCATCAGCATGCCCTGGGTGAAGAGGTTCTTGAACGGCTCGTCGTACTTGACGAGGCCGAGATCGCGCATCACCTTCGTCCAGAAGCGGGCGTAGAGCAGATGGAGCACGGCGTGCTCGATGCCGCCGATGTACTGGTCCATCGGCATCCAATAGTCGGCGCGCTTGTCGACCATGGCCGTGGAGCAGTCGGGCGAGCAGTAGCGCTGGAAGTACCAGGAGCTGTCGACGAATGTGTCCATCGTGTCGGTTTCGCGCTGGGCGTCGCCGCCGCACTTCGGGCACTTGACGTTGAGGAAGGATTCGCACTTGGTGAGCGGGTTGCCGGAGCCGTCGGGAATCAGGTCTTCAGGCAGCACGACAGGGAGATCCTGCTCGGGGACGGGCACGGGGCCGCAGCACGGGCAGTTGATCATCGGGATCGGGGTGCCCCAGTAGCGCTGGCGGGAGATGCCCCAGTCGCGCAGACGGAATTGGACCTGTTTGTCGCCGAGGCCGCGGGCCTTGAGGTCGGTGGCGATGGCGTCGAAGGCTTCGTGGATACCGAGGCCGTCGAACTTGCCGGAGTTGACGAGACGGCCGTCAAGCGTCTTGTCGCCGTACCAGTCCTGCCATGCTTCGGTGGAGTAGGTCTCGCCCTCGACGGCGATGACCTGACGGATCGGAAGACCGAACTTTTTGGCGAAGGCGAAGTCGCGCTCGTCGTGGGCGGGCACGCCCATCACGGCGCCCTCACCGTAGCTCATGAGAACGTAGTTGGCGATCCAGACCTCGACGTTGTCGCCCGTGATCGGGTGGCGGACGTAGAAGCCGGTGGGCACGCCCTTCTTTTCCATGGAGGCCATGTCGGCTTCGCTCACGCTGCCCTTCGAGCATTCCTCGATAAAGGCCTGAAGGTCGGGGCGGTTGCGGGAGACGTAGGCGGCGAGCGGATGCTCGGCGGCGATCGCAACGAAGCTCACGCCCATGAGCGTGTCGGGGCGGGTCGTGTAGACACGCAGAAGCTTCGGGGTGCCCTCGAGTTCGTACGGGAAGGAGAGGTTCACGCCTTCGGAGCGACCGATCCAGTGCTCCTGCATGCGGCGGACCTGCTCGGGCCAGCCCTGAAGCTGGTCGAGGTCGTCAAGGAGTTCCTGAGCATACTGCGTGATGCCGAGGTAGTAGCCGGGGATCTCGCGCTTTTCGACGACGGCACCAGAGCGCCAGCCGCGGCCTTCAATCACCTGCTCGTTGGCAAGCACGGTCTTGTCGACGGGGTCCCAGTTGACGATCTGGGTCTTGCGGTAGGCGATGCCCTTCTCGAGCATCTTGAGGAACATCCACTGGCTCCAGCGGTAGTATTCGGGCTTGCAAGTGGCGACTTCGCGCGACCAGTCGAAGGCGAGGCCGAGCGGCTCCATCTGGCTCTTCATGTCCGCGATGTTCGAGTACGTCCAGGCGGCGGGAGCAACCTTCTTGGCGATGGCGGCGTTTTCAGCCGGCAGGCCGAAGGCGTCCCATCCCATCGGGGTCATCACGTTGTAGCCTTTCATGCGGTAGAAGCGGTACATCACGTCGTTGAGCGTGTAGTTACGGACGTGTCCCATGTGAAGCTTGCCGCTCGGGTAAGGGAGCATGGAGCAGACGTAGAACTTGGGTTTGGGCTGTCCGTTGTTGTCGACCGCGTTCTCGACGGCACGGTAGACGTCCTTGGCCTTCCACATGGCCTGGACTTCGGATTCCACTGCCTGAGCAGAGTAAGTCTCGCGCATAACGCCTTCCAAAGAAGAGGGTTCAAAAAAAGAATAATTGCCTAGTATACCTGTTGCGGAGCGCCTTCGGCATTGCAGGGACTGCCTAGCGGACGGCATCCAGGTCGTGATTTCGGGCGTTTGGGAGGGGAGCGGGGGCGTGAGCCTGTCGTCGAAATGTGCTACCTTTTAGCCCGTCCGGCCCTTCCTGCCGGCTTCCGAATTCTTCGCCGGAGGTTTTCCCGCATGTCGTCCGATCTTCTTCAGTCCCTCAATCCCCGCCAGCTGCAGGCCGTCACGGCCCCCGAAAAGAGCGCACTCATTCTGGCGGGCGCGGGTTCGGGCAAGACGCGCGTGCTGACGACGCGCATCGCCTGGCTCTTGAGCGAGCACAAGGCCCAGACGGGAGACATTCTGGCTGTGACCTTCACGAACAAGGCCGCCAAGGAGATGCTCGTCCGACTGGAGGCTATCCTGCCCTACGATCTGCGCCGCATGTGGGTCGGAACCTTCCACGGCCTGTGCAACCGCATTCTGCGCACCCACGCCCAAGACGCGGGGCTCCCGAAGACCTTCCAGATTCTTGACTCGAGCGATCAGCTCTCCATGGTCAAGCGCGTCATGAAGGCGCTCAACATCGATACCGAGAGCTACGATCCCCGTCAGGTGGCGAACGTCATCAACTGGTACAAGGAAAACGGCATGCGTGCGTCGCACGCCGCAGGCCAGCAGGGCGGCGACGAGACCGCCGTCAAGGTCTATCAGGCCTACGAGCAGCAGTGCCAGCGCGAAGGCGTCGTGGACTTTGCCGAGCTTCTTCTGCGCTGCTACGAGCTTCTCGACCGCAATGAAATCGTCCGCTCGCATTATCAGAACCGCTTCCGTCACATTCTCGTCGACGAGTTCCAGGACACGAACGTCCTGCAGTACCGTTGGCTTCAGATGCTGGCGGGGTTCGGACGAGGCCCCGGCGGCGCACCGATGAACGCCGTCTTCGCCGTGGGTGACGACGACCAGTCGATCTACGCCTTCCGAGGTGCGAACGTGGGGAACATGAGCGACTTCCTCCGCGACTTCGGCGTTGAGGAGCCCATCAGGCTTGAGGAGAACTATCGCTCGACGGGGACGATTCTTGACGCGGCCAACGCGCTCATTGCACACAATTCGAACCGTCTCGGCAAGAATCTCTGGACGTCGGGCAGCCGCGGCGACCGCATCTGCGTGGCAGAGCTTGACGACGACCGCGCTGAAGCAGAGTGGATCGCCCGCGAAATCGAGGCGGACCGCTCCCGAGGCCGCGCCTGGCGCGACCATGCGATCCTCTATCGTGCGAACGCGCAGTCGCGTGCGCTCGAAAGCGCCTTTGCTGCCCGAGGGATTCCCTACCGCATCTACGGCGGACAGCGCTTCTTCGAGCGTGCCGAAGTCAAGCACGTGCTCGCCTATCTGCGCCTGATGGACAACCCGGGCGACGACACGAGCTTTCAGCGCGTCGTCAACTTCCCGCTTCGCGGGATCGGTGCGCGCACGATCGAGACGCTGGCGGAGGAAGCCGCCGCACGCGGACTCACGCTCTTCGGCACACTCTTTGCGCCCGACTACAAGGTGCCCCCGAAGCTCGCGGCCTTCCGCGAGCTCATCATGAACATGCGCGAGGAAGCGGATTCCCTCAGCCTTCAGGACGCCATCAAGCTCGTCATCGTGCGCTCGGGTCTTGAGGCCCACTACAACGCCGAGAAGGACGGCGAGGACCGCATTGCGAACATGCGTGAAATGATGTCGGCTGCGGCGGGCTACATCGCCAACGAGGGTCTGCCCGACAGCATGCCTGCCTTCAGGCCCGCCGATGAAGGCGGTCAGACGCCGCTTCAGGGCTTTCTGACTCAGGCGACGCTCGAGGCGGGTGACAAGAACGAGCAGGGTGATGTGGACGCCGTTCAGCTCATGACGGTGCACGCCGCCAAGGGTCTGGAGTTCCCGCAGGTCTTCATCGCCGGTGTCGAAGAAGGACTCTTCCCGCACTTCTCCGCCCTCAAGGACGAGCGGGGTCCAGGCGTCTCCGAAGAACGCCGCCTGATGTACGTGGCCATCACGCGCGCCAAGCAGCGTCTGGTCATCACGTATTGCAAGAGCCGCATGCAGTACGGCGAATACCGCAGGAACGAACCCTCAAGCTTCCTTGACGAGATTCCTGAGCAGCTGGTCGACAACAAGGACCTGACGGCCGAAGCACAGGGCTACAGGAGTTCGTACGGCGGGCAGAGTCGTGCAAGTGGTTACGGTTGGGAGCGTCCGTCCTTCGGCGGATCGCGCGGTGGCGAGCGAAGCTACGGCCGCTCGTCCTCTTCTTCCCGCAGCTGGAGTTCGTCTTCGTCGTCCCGCGGTGGCTCGTCCTCCTACGGTTCCTCGCGCTCGTCCGCTTCTCAGGACAAGGACGACTGGCGCAGGGGACTCTCGGGCGCAGGCGGCACTTACCGCTCGGGTGAGGATCCCGTCGTGAAGAAGGCGGCCGCGCGCGCAGCAGGCTCTACATTCGGCTACGAGGCGGGCGACAAGGTAGAGCACAAGAAGTTCGGTCGCGGCGTGATTGAGTCGATCACGGGCTCGGGCAATGATGCCCGCGTCTACATCCGCTTCAACGACGTTGGCCGCAAGGAGCTCCTCCTTGCGCTTGCAGCGAAGAACATGCAGAAGAAGTGATGCACGGGACTGGCTTTTTGCAAGGACTTCACTGCAATCGGTCAGGATCTGCTAGAATTCACTACCCTGACGTAAGACAGGACGGTGGTGGCCATAGTTCAACTGGATAGAACTGTCCCCTCCTAAGGGACGGATCTGGGTTCGAGTCCCGGTGGCCGCACCAGGCACATCTTGACGTCAAAACGAAGTGGCTCGTTCAATGTGAACGGGCCATTGTCGTTTCTGGAGAGTCCCTGTATTTGTTCAACAGCTGCCTTGGCTGCGGCCGTGCCGCCGCTGTGATGAAAAAAAGCCCTGAACCTTTCGGATCAGGGCTTTTCAAGACTTGAGTCATGCGCTTCAGCAATCATGTGAAGCGCAGGCGGAGACTTCGATTAGTAGAGGTCGAAGTACTTCTGGACTTCCTTCCAGTCGGAGGTCTTCGTCAGGGCGAGCTGCAGGAGGACGCGGGCCTTCTGCGGATTCAGTTCGCCGGAGGAGACCCAGTGCTGGGCCTTGTCGTCCACTTCAGCGTCCTTCGTGGTGGCGCCCGTCGGAACGCGGGAGGAGCGAACAACGACGGCACCGTTCTTCGTGGCCTGTTCAAGAACCGGCCAGATGGACTTGTGGATGTTGCCGTTGCCGACGCCGGCGTTTACGATGCCCTTGTAGCCGGCCTTGACGAGCGCTTCAGCCTGGAGGCCTTCCACGCCGGCGTGGTTGTAGACGATGCCGACCTTCGGGAGTTCCTTCAGACCCGTGACGTCGAACGGCGTGGCGGTCGTGTGAGCACGAACCGGGAGCGTGGAGTACGTCACCTTGTTGTTGAAGATCGTGCCGACCTTGCCGAAGTTGGCGGCCTGGAACGTTTCGGGCTGAACCGTGTTGGTCTTGATGACTTCACGAGCGCCGACGACGATGTTGTCCATGGCGACCACGACGCCCTGCTTGGCGGTTTCAGGCGTGGCAGCGGTCAGAACGGCGTTGTAGAGGTTGCGCGGGCCGTCAGCACCGAGGCCCGTGGACGGCAGCATGGCGCCGACCATGGCGACGGGCTTGTCGCACTTGAGCGTGAGGTTCAGGAAGTAGGCGGTTTCTTCCATCGTGTCCGTGCCGTGCGTGATGACGAAGCCGTCATACTTCTTGCAGTCGGCGTTGATCGTCTGGGCGAGCTTGAGCCAGACTTCGTCGGACATGTCCTGAGAGCCGATCTGGGCGACCTGCTTCGGGGTCACGTTGGCGATGTTGGCAAGTTCCGGAACGGCGGCAACGAGATGGTTGACGCTCACCTTGCCGGCCTGATAGGCAGTGCCCGTAGCGGAGGCGCCGGCACCGGCGATTGTGCCGCCGGTAGCGAGAACGGCGATGTTCGGAAGGGCGAGGGCGGCGCCGGAGGCGGCGACGAGGCCGAGGCCGATCAGGGTCTGCTTCATGGACATGGTTGTTTGCTCCTCTAGTTTGGAGCGCGTCAGTTGAATGGCGCTCCTGTTGTTTGAGTGTCCGCCGCTTGAAAAGTGGCGGACTGGCCGTCAGGCGTACCCTGCAGTTCGTTTTCATGGTCCTGAAACCGCAGTACCTTCAGGTAACTCGTTCAGTCTATACGGATTGATTGAGGTCAAGCAATCAACAGTGCATTGCGTTTGATCTTGGACTAGAAAGATTGAAAAATAGGAAAACCCCTATGGAAAAAAGTAAGAGTGTCACTCTGGACTGTTTGTAACGGAATATTGGTTTTGCCTCTTGTGTAGGCGAAAGGACGGAGATGTCGTCGATAAGCGGCAGTGTGAAAGGAACGTGGAGGGAAGAAAGCCATGTCGGCAGCCTTTGGAGGTTGCCGACATGGCTTGTGAGTCGAAATCGACTTTAGAGGTTTGGATCGCTGTCGATGCGAATATCTCCGTACATGGTGCGAAGCTCCGAGACAGGGCGGTCGTATGTAAAAGAGGAAATGTCGTTTTTGGGGTTGTAAAACGGCCATTCCTTGAGACCGAAGACGCCGCAGAGCGAGTCGAACATCATGTCGTTCGTAAACGGTTTCACTGCGTTTTCCTTGAGCGCGGCGACGGTCTGAGGGTGCTTTTTCACGAAATCGTCCGACATGGCAAACCACAGGGGAATTCTGGCCATGTCCCAAGTGAAATGAGCCGGCCTGTGTCCGAGCTTTGGATTCTCTCCGTGGTCGGCCATATAAATCATGACCTGAAAGTCGGGACGTGCCTTGAAAGCCTCATAAAGTTGGGAAAGCACCCAGTCGTTGTACCTGAGGGAATTGTCGTAGGCATTCGTCCTGTCCTGCTCGTCCCAGAACTTGTATTCCGGGGGGTAACGATTGGGGTAGTCGGTATGACTGCCAACGAGATGGATGAAGATCACAGTAGGCTTCCCGTCTTGGGTGGGAAGATGCTTGAGGAGTTCTCCGTCATAAGTTTCCCCAAGCCAGACGTGATGATCCGCGTTGCTTGAAATGATCGATATGGGTGTGGACCAAGGCGAGATTTTGCTCTGATTGCTCAGCCAATACGTTTCATAGCCGGAGGCCCTGACGACCTCGACGATGGAAGGACTGTCGTCATAGCTGATGTCGTTGTATTGGTTTTTGGCCGTGAGTGCATAGGTGAGCGCTGACACGGTTGCGACATACGACGTATACGCCTTGTCGAACAGAATGAAGTTTCTGTCGGAACGCATGTCCTTCAGCCAGGGAGTCGTTTCGTGTTCCTGAGGGCCGTATGCCGTCATGCGGTCACGGGTATGCGACTCGCCGATCACGAATACGAATAGACCGCTTCGACCTTTCTGACCGGCTTTGGCCAGTTCTTCAAGAATCGCCTTGCGCTGTTCATATCCTTCTTCGAAGCGACCTGTTTCCCTGATGTGGATGTAGGCGTTATAAAACGCGTAAAGCGATACGTTGTTGGCACTTTTGAAACTAGAGATGGCCGCCAGACAGCAAGTTGTCAAAACGGCAATCCTGAAGGCGGTCGTCTGGGGCAGGGAGCGGGAGTGCATTCCTTTTTTGAAGGCTGCTACGGACAGGGCAAGGAGTGTAAGGCACGCAAGCGCAACAACGCCCATCATGAACGGTCCCATAAAGGTCAGGTATTCCCAAGCTTCATTCGGATGGGTCTGAGCAAGCGCGAGCACGATGTCCGGAGTCAGAAGTGCGTCAAAGCCGATCAGGTAGACCAGAAAGCTCGCGATTGGCAGGAAGGCGAGAATCCAGCAGCAGGTCATGAGGGCGGCAGCGGAAAATCTGACGGCACGATGTCGGATCAGGCCCGTCAACCCAGTTCCCGCAATGAGGAGGACGGCTTGAGTCATGGCCCAGACATTGTTCTCAGCAATGTCAAGGGTTGAGAGAGGCTTTGTTTCGAGAAAGGCAGTTGTAATCGGAGGGATGCTGAGGATAAGCCAAAGAACAAAGCCAAGGGCCAGATCGCGGTGGTTATTTCTATAGAGGCAAAGAAAGGCGGCGAGAGGGACGGCTCCTAGAGCCGTGTGAGAAGCCTTGCCGAGCAGACCATGGAGAGAACCCGTCAGTGCTGCATTTGAGGCGACGAGCAGAAAAACGGCGGCGATAAAGTACATCAGGCACTGTCCCAGAACAGGCAGCAGTTGCCTGATGCGGGCAAGCAACGGATAGGCTTCGAGCTTGAGAAAATTCATTTTGTGTTGGTAATGCGATTTTCTGACGAGGAGGTGGAATGTCAGCAGGAAGGCTTTCGGAGAATGGGCCATTATGCAAAGTCCGTCGGAGAAATGCAATCCTGCGTGCCGACTTGCATGCTGCAGGTGTTTTTTGTTGCTAAGGCGGACAAATGCGGTCATATGTCGACCATTTGTCTGTTGTTCTCAGACCGTCTAGGTACAACTCCTCAAGCTGTTTGAGGACTCTTCAAAAAGTCTCACATAGTGGCGTTCGGAGGCGGCAGGCGGGGCTGAGAGAGCGGATAATCATCGCCACAGGCCCCAGGTTGCTGGGTAAACAACAACACGAACTCACAAGAAACTCAAAACATGTCTGAAACGATCCTTCAAAGCGTTCCCGTCGGCCAGAAAGTCGGCATTGCCTTTTCCGGCGGCCTCGATACGAGCGCTGCTCTTCGCTGGATGAAGAACAAGGGCGCTCTGCCTTACGCCTACACGGCCAACCTCGGCCAGCCCGACGAAACCGACTATGAAGCCATTCCGCGTCGCGCCATGGAGTACGGCGCCGAAAACGCCCGCCTGATCGACTGCCGCGAACAGCTCGTGAACGAAGGCATCGCCGCCATTCAGTCCGGCGCCTTCCACATCTCGACGGCCGGCCAGCTCTACTTCAACACCACCCCGCTCGGTCGCGCCGTGACGGGCACGATGCTCGTCGCCGCCATGCGTGAGGACGGCGTCAACATCTGGGGTGACGGATCCACGTACAAGGGCAACGACATCGAGCGCTTCTACCGCTACGGTCTTCTTGCCAATCCGAACCTCAAGATCTACAAGCCCTGGCTCGACGTGCAGTTCATCACCGAGCTCGGCGGCCGCGCCGAAATGTCCGCCTTCCTTCAGAAGGAGGGCTTCAACTACCGCATGAGCGCCGAGAAGGCCTACTCGACCGACTCGAACATGCTCGGCGCCACGCATGAGGCCAAGGACCTGGAAAGCCTCGACTCCAACATGAAGATCGTTGAGCCGATCATGGGCGTCGCCTTCTGGCGCGACGACGTTGAAGTCAAGCCTGAAACGGTCACGGTTGAATTCAAGGAGGGCGTTCCCGTCGCCATCAATGGGCAGAAGTTCTCGAATCCCGTCGCTCTCATGGAAGAGGCCAACCGCATCGGCGGCCGTCACGGTCTCGGCATGTCCGACCAGATCGAGAACCGCATCATCGAGGCCAAGTCCCGCGGCATCTATGAAGCTCCGGGCATGGCGCTTCTCTTCCTTGCCTACGAACGCCTCGTCACCGGCATTCACAATGAGGATACGATCGCCGAATACCGCATCAACGGCATCAAGCTCGGCCGCTACCTCTATCAGGGCCGCTGGTTCGACAGTCAGGCGCTGATGATCCGCGAAAGCGCCATGCGCTGGGTCGCCCGTGCCGTCACCGGCGAAGTGACGATCGAGCTGCGCCGCGGCAATGACTATACGATCGTCTCCACCAAGAGCCCGAACCTGACGTACGAACCGTCCCGCCTCACGATGGAGAAGGGCGACTCGATGTTCACCGCCGTCGACCGCATCGGTCAGCTCACGATGCGCAACCTCGACATCACGGACACGCGCGCCAAGCTCGGCATCTACGCCAGCGCGGGGCTTCTCGCAGGCAGCGGCTCGGTGGCGATGCTCACCGGCAAGTAAGTCCTGTCGCCGCCCGAGGGCATGCCTGACGGAGGCGGAGGCTTTATAATCCGTCTCAAATCAGAACAAAGGCCCGGACAGCCCTGAGGATGTCCGGGCCTTGCGCTTGTCTGCGCGCAGCAGAGGTCAACAACGGCACCATTCATCATGTCCGAACAGAAGCATTTCGACGACGTTTTTCAAAAGCCCGAGCCCAACTCCGAGTTCTCGAGTCACGGCCGAGGAGACAGCCACTGGCTTCATGCGGCCGAAAAGACGAAGACGAGCGTGCTGGGCTTCGCGGTTGCGCTCACGCTCAGCTTCTCCGTCATCGAGCTTGTGGGCGGCCTCTGGGGCAATTCTCTTGCTCTGATCGGCGACGCCGGGCACATGGTGACCGACTCGGCGAGCCTGCTTTTCGCGTTAGTTGCCAACAAGATCGCCCAGAAGGGGGCGGACGACGACCACTCCTTTGGTCACGGCCGCGTCGAGGTGCTTGCCGCCTTCATTAACGGTCTCGTGATGCTCTGCGTCGTGGGATGGATCTTCTTCGAGGCCGTCTCGCGCATCATGACGCCCGAACCCGTCTCCGGCCTTTCCGTCATGGCGATCGCGGCTGTGGGTCTGGTGATCAACATTCTCGTTGCCTGGTCCCTCTCCCGAGACCGCAAGAATATGAACACGCGCGCGGCGCTTCTGCACGTGATGGGCGACCTGCTCGGCTCCGTGGCGGCCATCGTTGCGGGCGCCGTCATCTACTTCGGCGGTCCGACGATTGCCGACCCGATTCTCTCGCTCGTCGTCTGCTGCCTGCTTCTGCATGCAACCTGGGAGATCCTCCGCGACTCGACGCGCGTTCTTCTTGACAGCGTGCCTGAAGGCGTCAACTATTTCAGCGTCGGTCGCACGATCGAGGCTATCCCAGGCGTCAACCGCGTGCACGACCTGCACGTCTGGACGATGAGCCCCGGTCACGGCGCCATCCAGTGCCACGTGCACATCGAAAGCCCCGAGTGCTGGCCCAAGATCCTCGACGTGTTGCGCAGGCAGCTTCATGAGGAGTTCCAGATCGACCACGTCACCGTGCAGCCCGAGTGGGACTTTCGCGGCAGCGACGAAGAGTGCGAGGTCTGCCGCTATGCGGAGTTCGAGGCCGCCTGCCGCGCGGACTTCGACGATCCGAGGGCCGCGCCTGCGGCGCCCGTGCTCGATGCGGAGAAGCTTCTCTGAGCCCGAGGGCTTCCTCCGTACGCGTAGGCCGGGCGGGGAAGCCCTTCGGGAGTCCCGGCAAAAAGTCGTGTCGGCGTCGGGAGAATTCTCGTACAATGAATAATCGGCCTGATTCGGAGGCGGCGCGGAAGCGGAGACGTTTTTCGGGCGGTATGCCGAACTTCAGGTATAATCTCGGCTTTAATTTTTTCCTGTACCTCCTTGCGTGGGGCTCTTCTTCATGACCAAGTACGTATTTGTGACCGGCGGCGTTGTCTCTTCTCTCGGCAAGGGCATCGCCGCCGCTTCGTTAGCGGCTATTCTGGAATCTCGTGGTCTGAAGGTGACCATGATCAAGCTCGATCCGTATATCAACGTCGACCCGGGCACGATGTCGCCTTTCCAGCACGGTGAAGTTTTTGTGACGGAAGACGGGGCGGAAACCGACCTCGACCTCGGTCACTACGAACGCTTCATCTCCACGAAGATGCACAAGCCCAACAACTTCACGTCGGGTCAGATCTACGAGAGCGTGCTTCGCAAGGAACGTCGCGGCGAATACCTCGGCAAGACCGTTCAGGTGATCCCGCACATCACGAACGAAATTCAGGAGTTCATCCAGCGCGGCGCCGCCAGCACCTTTGACGGCAAGCCCGACGTGGCCGTCGTTGAAATCGGCGGTACGGTCGGCGACATTGAGTCCCTGCCGTTCGTCGAGGCCGTCCGCCAGATGTCCTTCCGCGTGGGCCGCAACAACACCTGCTTCATCCACCTGACGCTCTGCCCGTGGATTCCGTCCGCCGGCGAGCTCAAGACGAAGCCGACCCAGCACTCCGTTCAGAAGCTCCGCGAAGAGGGCGTCTATCCCGACATGCTCCTCTGTCGCGCCGAGCACATGATCCCGGAAGGCGAGCGCGCCAAGATCTCGCTCTTCTCCAACGTGCCGATGGACTGCGTGATCAGCGTCGCCGACGCCTCCACGATCTACGAAGTGCCGCTCATGCTCCACGCCCAGCATCTTGACGACCTCGTCTGCAAGAAGCTCGGCCTTGAGACGAAGCCCGCCGATCTCTCCGCCTGGGAGGACATCGTCCGTCGCATCAAGAACCCGCAGCGCGAGGTCACGGTCGCCATGGTCGGCAAGTACGTCGACTACGCCGACAGCTATAAGTCCCTCAACGAAGCGCTGATCCATGCCGGCATCCGCACGGAGACCCGCGTCAAGATCCGCTACGTCGACGCCGGCCAGATCGAAGAGGAAGGCGCCGAGAAGATCCTTCAGGACGTCGATGCGATCCTCGTCCCGGGAGGTTTCGGCAAGCGTGGCACGGAAGGCATGATCAAGGCCATCGAGTTCGCCCGTGAAAACAAGATCCCGTTCCTCGGCATCTGCCTCGGCATGCAGATGGCCGTCATCGAGTTCGCCCGTCACGTGTGCGGTCTCGGCGGAGCCAACTCCACCGAGCTCGATCCCGACACGGCCCATCCCGTCGTCGCCCTCATCACCGAGTGGAAGGACCGCACGGGCAGCGTCCAGAAGCGCGACGAGTCGTCCGACCTCGGCGGCACGATGCGCCTCGGCCGTCAGGAAGTTCCCGTCGAAAAGGGTACGCTCGCCCACAAGATCTACGGCGACGTCGTGGCTGAACGCCATCGTCACCGCTATGAGGTGAACAACGCCTATGTGGCCCAGTTCGAGGAAAAGGGTATGGTCATTTCCGCCAAGACTCCGACGGAGCACCTCCCCGAAATGATGGAGCTCCCGGGCCATCCCTTCTTCTTCGCCGTCCAGTTCCATCCGGAATTCACGTCGAGCCCCCGCTTCGGCCATCCGCTCTTCAAGGCCTACATTGAGGCCGCGATCGCGCACGCCGATGAAAAGAAGGCTCAGGCCTAAGCCGGACTGATCCGACCTAGACGCAAGGCAGCTCAACGGGCACTGCAGTTCGTGGGGCTGCCTTTTTCATTTCGGGCGCCGTCTTGTCTGGACGACTTTTCCGGGGCGCGCCCTCCTGCAAGAGGACAACAAACATGAAGCTCTGCGGCTTTGACATCGGGCTCGACCGCCCGTTCTTCTTGATCGCCGGCCCCTGCGTGCTCGAGGGCGAGCAGATGGCCGTCGACATCGCCTCCGCCATGAAGGAGATCACGGACGAGCTCGGCATTCCGTATCTCTTCAAGGCGAGCTATGACAAGGCGAACCGCACGTCCGCCCATTCCTTCCGCGGTCCCGGCATGGACGAGGGCCTTCGCATTCTCGCCGCCGTTCGCGAGAAGGTCGGCGTGCCCGTTCTCACAGACGTGCATACCGAAGCAGAGGTCCCCGTCGTCGCCTCCGTCGTCGACATGCTCCAGACGCCCGCCTTCCTCTGCCGTCAGACGGATTTCATCCGCGCCTGCGCAGTTTCTGGCAAGCCCGTCAACATCAAGAAGGGCCAGTTCCTTGCACCGGGCGACATGCTCAACGTCGTCGAGAAGGCCCGTGAGGCCGCCTCGGCTGCAGGCCTTGACCCCGACGTCTTCACGGTCTGCGAGCGCGGCGCCTCGTTCGGTTACGGCAACCTCGTGTCCGACATGCGAAGCCTTGCGATCATGCGCCAGACGATGGCTCCCGTGGTCTTCGACGCCACACATTCCGTGCAGCTTCCCGGCGGCAACGGCACGTGCTCCGGCGGTCAGCGCCAGTTCGTTCCCGTGCTCGCGCGAGCTGCGGTCGCAGCGGGCGTCTCCGGCCTCTTCATGGAAGCCCATCCGACGCCCGCCTCCGCCAAGAGCGACGGTCCCAACCTCGTTCCGCTCGGCCGCATGCGTGAGCTCCTCGAGAGCCTTGTGGAGATCGACCGCCTCGTGAAGGCCCGCCCCTTCCTTGAAGATACGATCAACGGGTAAAATATTCTGATGTGCCCGCGATCCGCACGCAACGTCGTCGAACCGCGGGAATCTTCTTTCCTTGACATCCCTTTTTCATCCAAACGAAAGGACAAAAGATGAGCGCAATTATTGATGTGATCGGCCGTGAAGTTCTCGACAGCCGCGGCAATCCGACCGTTGAAGCCGAAGTCTGGCTCGAAAGCGGCGCCATGGGCCGCGCCGCCGTGCCGTCCGGCGCCTCCACGGGCGTGCGCGAGGCTCTCGAGCTTCGCGACAAGGATCCGAAGCGCTACTGCGGCAAGGGCGTGCTGACCGCCGTCGCCAACGTCTCCGGCGAAATCGCCGACGCCCTCATGGGCCTTGAGGCCTCCGACCAGGCCTACATCGACCGCACGATGATTGCGCTCGACGGCACCGAAAACAAGGGCCGCCTCGGCGCCAATGCCATCCTCGCCGTCTCCATGGCCGTGGCCCGCGCCGCCGCCGAAGAGGCCGGCATGCCGCTCTACCGCTACTTCGGCGGCATGGGTGCCCTCCAGATGCCCGTCCCGATGATGAACGTCATCAACGGCGGTGCTCACGCCAACAACAACCTCGACCTGCAGGAGTTCATGATCATTCCGGTGGGCGCTCCGTCCTTCCGTGAAGCCCTTCGCTACGGTGCCGAGACGTTCCATGCCCTCAAGAAGATCATCAACTCCCGCGGCATGTCCACGGCCGTCGGTGACGAGGGCGGCTTCGCCCCCAAGTGCGAAAGCCATGAAGAAGCCATCGAGCTCATCCTCGAAGCCATCAAGGCTGCCGGCTTTGAAGCTGGTAAGGACATCATGATCGGTCTCGACTGCGCCTCGAGCGAATTCTTCGAAGACGGCAAGTACGTCATGAAGAAGTCCTCTGGCAAGGCCCTCACGGCCGAGGAATGGATCGCTGTTCTCGAGGACTGGGTCAACAAGTACCCGATCATCTCGATCGAAGACGGCATGGCTGAAGGCGACTGGGAAGGCTGGGCCAAGCTCACGGCCGCTCTCGGCAAGCGCGTCCAGCTCGTGGGTGACGACCTCTTCGTGACGAATCCCGCCATCCTCAAGGAAGGCATTGAAAAGGGGGTTGCGAACTCCATCCTCATCAAGGTCAACCAGATCGGTACGCTTACCGAAACGTTTGAAGCCATTGAGATGGCCAAGCGCGCGGGCTACACCGCCGTCGTCTCCCACCGCTCGGGCGAGACGGAAGATAGCACGATCGCCGACATCGCCGTTGGTCTCAACGCCGGTCAGATCAAGACCGGTTCCATGAGCCGCTCCGACCGCATGGCCAAGTACAACCAGCTTCTTCGCATCGAGGAACACCTCGCCGAAGTGGCTCAGTATCCCGGCCGCGACGCCTTCTACTGCCTTCGCAAGTAAGACGGACGCCTTGAAGCGATGACGCGCATCTTCATGCTCGTGCTGGCGGCAGGCATCTGCGTCGTGGGGTTCCAGCTCTTCGGGCCCGGCGGCGCATGGTTTCGTGCCGCCGAGCTTGAGGAGGCGCTCGCGCTTCAGAATGAGGCCAACCGCGTTCAGCAGGACCGCAACGAGGCTCTGGGCGCAGAGCTTTATTCGCTTGAGCACCGCAGGGACGCCATTGAGGAGCGCGCCCGCAGGGAGCTCTACATGGTGAAGGCCGACGAGGTGCTTTTCCGCCTTGAGACGCCGGGAGAATATGAGCAGAGGGCCCGCGAGCTCGCGAGCATGCCTGACTACCGCTCTCCCAACATCAAGCCGGGCTCCGCGCCGACGTTCTCCGCGAAGCGCGCCGACCTCTACCATGCGCCCAAGAACCTTCGCGCGCCTCCGTCCCGCACGAAGCGCCAGTAAGGTAAGAAAAAAACGCACGATCCGCCGCAATCGGACCGTGCGTTTTTTCTTTGCTCGTGAAGTAGGGAGGAAAGTGAAGCTTTCCTCCCTGGAAGACCTGATCAGTTGAGCGTTCTGGGCTGGGCGGGAGCGCCCGCGAAAAGAGAGGCAACATCAGCGCTGTCGAAGGAGCGTACCTGACCGCAGAAGTGGCAGGTGATGTCGATCGAGCCGCGTTCGGCGATGATGGCTTCGGCCTCCTCCCGGCCCAGAGAAAGGATCATGCTCCGCACGCCTTCGTCGGAGCAGCGGCATTTGAATTCGGGCCTGGCTTCGAGCGTGACGTTCGGGGATTCCTCCCAGAAGAGACGGCGGTTGATCTCTTCGGGATCGAGCGTGAGAAGCTCTTCGCTCTTGACGGTGTCGGCGAAGATCTTGAGACGCTGCCAGCCTTCCTCGTCGAAGTCCTCGGGAAGGGCCTTGCCGCCGAGAAGCGGCATTTTCTGCAGCATCAGACCGCCGACGCCGGATTCGTCGCTTGCGAGCTTGATCTTCGTTTCGACCTGTTCGCTCGTCGCGAAGTAGTTCGTCATGGCTTCGGCGAAGGTTTCACCTGCAAGACTCACCACGCCCTGATAGGGCTGGGTGTCGGGATCGCGCCCCGTCTGGTCGAGAATGAGCGCGCAGCGACCGCGGCCGCCTGCGTTGACGAGTTCGGTCATGCCTGCGTCGGCGCTGATCTCGCCAGCGTCCTCTCGCATCGTCACGGAGACGCGGAAGAGGAGGCCGGGACGGACTTCCGCCACGAGTAGCTTGATGGGACCGTCGCCCGCAATCTGCAGAAGCACCGTGCCGTCAAACTCGAGGGCGGCTGCCGCAAGAAGTGCGGAGGCCGTCACTTCGCCCGCCAAGCGGCGAACGGCGAGGGGCAGATGCTGATGCTCGACCGAGCGGCTGAATTCGTCGTGAAGCACGACGGTCTCGCCGCGGACGGCGGCACGCTGGAAAAGCAGTTTCTGAAGGGCGTCCATATGAATTCCTGTGTGTTCGCGCGCAGTGCGGGCGGCGCAGGCGGGATCATGCGCCCGCCGCGGCCGGAGCGGGCCCGCGCGCAATTGAAGCAATACGCTTTATATGGGGGCAAGGGGACGCCTTTTCAAGTGAGCCGAATACCATGTCCGCCTCAAGCGGTCCTGAACGCGCGGCCGTATAATCAAAAAATTACTACGTACTTCCCGCGCAAGGCTCTTCTGATGATCATCGACCTGCACATGCACTCCAATGTTTCCGACGGGAAGCTTTCGCCCGCCGACCTCGTGCGTCTCGTGCATGCAAACGGCGTGGAGCTCATGGCGCTGACGGACCACGATACGATGGACGGCGTCAGGCAGGCATCGGCCGCCGCCGAGGAGCTCGGCGTCGGGTTCATTCCCGGCGTGGAGATCTCGACGGGATGGGGAGGACGCGTCGTGCACATCGTGGGGCTCGGAGTCGATCCTGATGCGCCAGGCATCGACGCATTCTTCAGCAGCATCTGCACCAAGCGCGACCGGCGCGGCCGCCTTATCGGCGAACGATTCGAGCAGCTCTACGGCATACGCGGCGCCTACGAGGGCGCGCTTTCGCTTGCCGACAACAAGGACAACCTTTCCCGCACTCACTTCGCACGCTGGCTCATGCAGGAGGGCGTCGTGAAGGAGTATCAGGAGGCCTTCGACCGCTTTCTCAAGACGGGGAGGCCTTGTTGCGTCGACATCGACTGGCCGGGACTCACCGAAGTGGTCGACGTCATCCACAATTCGGGCGGCGTCGCGGTCATTGCACATCCCGGACGCTACAGCTTCAGCGAGTCCTGGATGCTCGACGAGTTTCTCAAGGCCTTCAGGGACGCGGGCGGCGAGGCGATTGAGGTCTGCTCAGGATCCCAGTCCCGCGATGCGGACGTCTTCTTTGCGGACGTCGCGCGCCGCATGGACTTTCTCGCGAGTTCGGGCTCCGACTGGCATGCGCCCGGCACCGTGCGTCCCATGCCCGGCACGCAGCTGCAGATTCCCGAGGATCTCACGCCCGTCTGGCGCATCATTCCGCGTCGCCGTTGACACGTTTTCAAACAGTCTGTCGACATTTACGCGGATCGGTCGGCGTGCACGGCGCGGGTTTGTGGCAGACTTTCACGATTGAACCCCTTCCGTAAATCCATCCGGGCGCAGTCTTTCCACTGCACCCCGAAGCCTTTGCTCCCTCCATGATTGAAAACGCCATTCAGATCATCTGCGTCTACGCCATTCCGCTCATCTTCGCCATCACGCTCCATGAGGCCGCGCACGGCTGGGCGGCGAAGAAGCTTGGCGACGACACCGCCTGGATTCTCGGCCGCGTGACGGCCAATCCCGTTCCCCACATCGATCCCGTCGGCACCGTGCTCGTGCCCGGGGCGCTTGTCCTGATGTCCGCTCTCACGGGCGGCGCGGGCTTCGTCTTCGGCTGGGCCAAGCCCGTGCCGATCAATCCGCGTTACTTCAGGCACTTCAACCGCGACATGATGCTCACGGCGCTTGCGGGGCCCGCCTCCAACCTTTTGCAGGCGATCGCCTGGGCCGTGGTGCTCAAGCTCGTCGTGATGCTCGGGATCTCCGAGCGGTTCGTGATCAGCGTGTGCGCGGCCGGCATCTCGGTCAACCTGATGCTGATGGCCTTCAACCTCATTCCGATTCCGCCGCTCGACGGCGGCCGCATCCTGAGGGGACTTCTGCCCTCGAGCGGCAGGAGCCTTCTGGACAGGATCGAGCCCTACGGCATGGTGATCCTCGTCGTGCTGATGGCGGGCGGAGGCCTCGGGTTCTTCGCCCGTCCCTTCCTCGAGGCGGGACGCTGGCTCGTCGAGCTCGTGCTGTGACGGGAGGTGCCATGGCGCGCAACGACTATTCCGAATGCTTCACGAGGCCTTCGCCCTGGGTGCTTCGCTGGAAGCACCTGCTGCCCCGTCAGGGCGAGGTGTTGGACGTGGCCTGCGGGCCCGGAAGGCATACGGCGCTTCTGGCTCTTGAGGGCCGCAGGGTTCTAGCCTGCGACATCGACCTGACGGGCGTCGAGGCCCTTGCGGAGCTCCCGAACGTGACGCTCGAGTGCAGGGATCTCGAGGGAGAGCGCTGGCCATGGGAGGCGGAGCGGTTTGCGGGGATCGTCGTGACGAACTACCTGCACAGGCCGCACTTTCCGCATTACTGGGATAGCCTGATGCCGGGCGGCGTCCTCATCATGGAGACCTTCACGGAAGCCAATATGATGATCTGGAAGCATCCGCGCAATCCCGACCACTATCTGACGGAGGGGGAGCTCATTCGCCTGGCTCCTGCCGATGCGCGAGTCGTCGCATACGAGGAGGGACTCACTCCCGCTGATACGTGCGTCGCGAGAATCGTCCTCATGAAGCACGCGCCTGCGGAGTGCTACGCCGCTCCGCTTGAGGCGGGACTCGGTCTCTGATGGCGGACCTCCGTAATTACCGCAATCGGCCGCTTTCAAAAGCGCCTTGAGGCGGTCAAGTTTGCTAAACTCTTCAGGATATTGTCGGTCGCCCTGCGGCCGGAGGTCTTCGCACGGCGGAGACGTTTTTTCGCGGAGCTATTCCGGACGGGGCCTTCCCGGCCTGTGTTCGACGCACGGTTCCGCATTGGTTTCTCTAGCAAAGGATTACCCCGATGAATAAGCGTACGCTGCGTGCCGCCGCTCTCTGTCCTGCTCTGCTGGTCCTTGGCGGCTGCTCGGCTCTCGGCATCAACTTTACGGACGACAAGGTTCAGTACGAAGCCTCCAATACGCGTGCCAATCTCGAAGTGCCGCCTGATCTTGCGCCTGTCGCCAATGAAAACCGCTTCGAGGTGCCGTCCCGTCCGGGCGTCGTCAGTGCCAACACCGAGATGGCAAGGGCTCAGGTCGCAGGCGAAGCCACTCAGGAGCGCGGCTCCATCGTGCAGCGCACGGTCGTTGCCAAGCTCATGCGCGACGGTAACGAACGCTGGCTTCGCGTCAACGCCGACGCCGAGCCGCTCTGGACCGTCGTCACCGACTTCTGGCCGAGCGTCGGCCTCACGATTCGTCGTCAGGACGCCAAGACCGGCTACCTTGAGACCGAATGGGCCGAAAACAAGGCAAAGCTTCCGCAGGACATCATCCGCGGCACGATCGGCAAGGTGCTCGACTTCGCCTACTCCACGGGCGAACGCGATCAGTACCGCTGCCGCATCGAGCGCAATGACGACGGCACGAGTGACATCTTCCTGACGCATCGTTCGATGGTTGAGGTCGTCACCGGCTCTCAGAGCGACTCCACGGTCTGGCAGCCCGGTCCCTCCGACCCGACGATGGAGGCCGAAATGCTTCAGCGTCTGGCCATCCGCATCGACGAGGAGTTCAATCCCGATGCTCTGCCGATCAAGAAGGCCGATGCGGCCGTTGTTGAGGACATCACCAAGCGCGAGTCCCGCAGCGATGTCGTGAAGGCTGCCGACGGCACGCTTGAGGCAGTCGTCCTCAAGGAGCCGTTTGACCGCGCCTGGCGCACCACGGGTCTCCTCATCGACCGCATGGGCTTTGAGCTTGTCGACCGCGACCGTGCCGCCGGCAACTTCATCGTCCGCTACCTTGACCCCGCCTATGAAGCCAAGGTCAAGTCCGAACGCGGTTTCTTCAAGCGTGTCTTCGGTTCCGACGAGGCCATTGAGGCGCCCGAATACCGCATCCATCTGGGCGATGAAGGCTCCGTGACACGCATTCAGGTGCTCGGTGCCGATGGTGGCGCCGATACGACCGGTTCCGCCGGAAGCATCCTGACGCTTCTCGCCGAGCAGCTCCGCTGACCGCCGAAAGGCGCATCCGGCCTGCGGCTTGCCGCAGGTGCGTTCAAAGCCTCGGATCCGGACTCTCTCGTAGAGGTCCTCCGGGGCTTTTCAAGTTTTGGACCGCTTGCCTTCAGGGATTGATGAACGATGAGTGTGGCCGTCAATGAGATCCTCTCTCTGTCCTTCAAGGGACGTGCGAGCCGCGGTGCCTACTGGCGCACGCTTGCGGCGCTGGCCGTGCTTGCGGCGGCAGGCGGATTGGCGCTCGATTCGCTTTCGGGCCTTGCGGGCGGAGGCGCCGCGCAGAAGGGACTCGATCTTCTCATATGGGGGTGGCTCCTCTTTCTGGCCGCCTTTCTGGTGTCGGCCGTCGTGCGCCGGCTGCACGACATCAGCTATGGGGCTGTTGCGGCGGTATTTCTGATCGTGCCCGGCCTTCAGATCATCGTGCTCGTCATCCTCGGTCTGATGCCGGGCAAGAAGGGGCTCAACCGCTTCGGTCCGGATCCGCTTGCCGTGATGACGGTGAGGGATGCCGCGCCCGTGCGTCGAACCGAACGGAGCGACACCGTCAGGTGTCCTGCGCGCGAAGTGCGCGAGACGCTTGAGGGCGAGGTCGTGGAGCCGGGGCCCGATCTGGAGGGCACGATCATTCGCGAACGCATGAGTGCCGAGGCCGAAGACTGGGCCTCCGATCTCATCGCAGGAGCGAAGGCGCGCATCGAAGCTTCGCCTGAAAGCCGTGAGGGTGAGGTTGCCGCCGTCAGGGCGGGGCTTGTTGCCGCGCGCAACGAGGGGCGTCTCACCCAGTCTGCGTTCGTGCGATGGGTGCAGATCCTCGAGGGGCTCTGAGGCGGGGCATCATGCGCTGGAGCAGGCTCGCCATGGGATTCTGCCCGCAGTTCCGAAGCGGGAGGAGGCTTTACGCCCAGGAGACGACGGGCGCGCTTCTGGCGGGGCTTTTTCTCTGGCTCATGATCAATCCGATAGCCGACGCCGAGTTCATCAGCGACGAGATGCTGACTTGGATCGGCCGCTTCGTCTATCCTCTCCTCATCAATCTCATTCTTATCTTCATGACCGTGTCCGCGGCGCGCAGGCTGCACGATGCCGGTCATTCGGGGGCCTGGGCACTGTTCGTGATGTGTCCGGGCGCAAATATTTTTCTGATGCTGTACCTGCTGCTGCGCCCCGGCGTCTCACGGCCAACGGGTTGGAGACGTCTGGAAGAGGCGGCTGCCGAGTGCGGCTGGGAGTGAAAACATGGCGCTTGCCGTCAAGAAAGACATGCTCGTAACCCTGTCCGTTCGCATGGCGGACATGTCCGGAAAGATTCTTGAGGAATCGGGCCCCGAGGGGCTCACCTATCTGCACGGGCACGGCGACATCTTCCCGAAGCTCGAGGCTGCGCTTGAGGGCCGCTTTCCCGGCGAAGGCTTCTTCATCAAGCTTGAGCCCGAGGATGCCTTCGGGGAATACGATCCCGATTCGCTCGTCATGGTGCCGGTTGAACGTCTGGGCAACCCCGAGACCGTGGTCCGTGGTCTTGTCTTCGAGGGCGTGCCCGGCGAGGCCAATGACGGCCGACGCTGGCACGTGACCGACATTGCCGATGGCATGGCGGTGCTCGAAACCAATCATCCGCTCGCAGGCATGGCGCTTCAGTTCGAGGTGAAGGTGATGGAAGTCGCCGAACCTTCCGACGAGGATGCCGTGGGCGACGACAATGTCGTCGTGCCGGGCTTCCTGTCTATCGCAGACCGCATCGTGAGCGAGGATGAAGAGGACGAAAGCGACGAGACGATGGACCGCATGCTTGAGGAGCATGCGCACCCGGACGACTCGGCCATGGCCCGCATGGCTTCGGCGGCGCCGCGCATCATCCGCTGATTGTCACCACGATTTCCTTTCAAAAGGCGGTTGCTCTTCTTGAGAGCGCCGCCTTTTGTCGCATCTGCGCCTTCTTCGGAGGCATTACGGGACGGCGTGCCTCGACTTCCAGAGGGGGAGCGCCGCATCCCAGAAGGCATGAATCGAGTCTGCACCAAGTCTGTCGAATCCGAGGTGCATCCATGCACGCTCGAGTTCGCCGAGCGGATCGTCTTCATCAAGGGGCGTTGCCCCCTGCTGCTTAGAGAGCTTCTGCCCCTCGGGGTTGAGCACCAGGGGCAGATGCATGTAGCAGGGAGCTTGGGCACCGAGCGCCTCGATGAGCTGGATCTGACGAGGCGTGTTGTCGAGCAGGTCGGCGCCGCGCACCACGTCGGTGACGCCCTGATGAATGTCGTCGACGATGGCGGCGAGCTGATAGGCCCAGAGGCCGTCCGCACGCTTGAGTACGAAGTCGCCGACTTCGTGTTCAACGTCCTGTGTGAAGTCGCCGCAAAGGCGGTCGGTGAAGGTGGTGGTTCCTGAAGTCGTCAGAAAACGCATGGCGCGCACGGGGCGACCGTGCGTTCCCAAGCGGCATGTGCCGGGATAGACGCCGGCGGGAAGACCAAGCTCGGCGGCCCGAAGGGCAACTTCCTTGCGGGAGCAGGCGCAGCCGTATACGCGCCCTTGGGCGATCAGGCGATCGAGGGCCGCCTGATATGCTTCGTGTCTGTCGTGTTGCCAGAGAACGGGCTCGTCCGATGCAAGGCCGAGCCTTGCGAGGGTGCGGATGATGTGTTCGCCTGCGCCCGGAATGTCCCTGGGCGGGTCGATGTCCTCGATGCGAACGAGCCAGACGCCGTCGTGGGCGCGCGCATCGAGAAAGCTCGCCATGGCAGCGACAAGACTGCCTGCATGAAGGGCGCCTGTGGGAGAGGGGGCAAAACGGCCTCGGTAGGACGACATGGTGCGGGAGACAGAGGTGAAGATGAAGATGATTGTAGAAGAAAAAGGGCGCCGCACGCCTTGAAGCGTTCGGCGCCCTTGTGGGCTCTGACCGGGGTCAGTCATCAGGGCTCATCAGGCCTCGCGGGTGTGAACCTGCACGAGCGGCTCTTCGTTGAGAGCAGCAGGAGCCTGATAGGGACGACCGGGATAGCGCACGGCCTCGTAGACGACGGGGCGGCAGAGCTCGGGACGGGTATGAACCTGTTCGAGCGGGCCCTCGGTCTCGCCTTCAGCCTTGACGGGCATCGGGCGGCCGCTGTAGCGGACGACGTCGTAGCCCTTGAAGGTCACGAGCTCGGGCTTGGTGTGCACCTGCTCGAGGCCAGCGCGGGCGAGGTTGGCTTCGAGGCCCTCGGCCACGTCGCCCATGAGCGGCGCGTGCACGACGGCTTCGGTCCCGACAGCGGGAGCGGCTTCGACGACGGGGGCGGCTTCAACAGCGGATTCTGCAGCGGCTTCGACAGCCTCGGCCTTGAGTTCGACAGCTTCAGCCTGAACCTGAACCTTTCCCGCCTCTTCCTCCTTGGTCTCAAGGGCCTTGGCGGTGACGGCGATCTTCCCGAGCGGATCGGGCTCGGCGACGATGCCGGCGACGGCTTCGGCGATCGGCTTCAGGTGGGTCTTCACTGTTTCGTCCGGCTTGACCTTGCTGCGACGGGAGCGGCGCGGACGGCGGTCGGACTTCTCGAAGCTTTCCGTAATGAGCTGGGCCACGTCGGCCATGTGCTCGGGGCTCTTCAGCAGGTCGGCTTCCGTCTTGGGGGCTTCAGCCTCGGCAGATCGGGTTTCGATCTGCACGAGCGGCTCTTCGGCGGCTTCAACGGCCTGATGAACGGGCTTGCGGCCGCGCGGCTGGGCCTCGACGTAGTCGGAGGGCTCGGCCTTGGCCGTCGTCTCGACCTGAACGAGTTCAGAGGCGCCGACGTCCATGCCTGCGAAGAGATCCTCTGCGGGCTTGAGGTCTTCGGCGGGCCGGGACTCGACCTGAGCTTCAGGCTTGGCCTGCGCCTGTTCCTCGGCCTTCACTTCGTCAGGAGCCTCGACGGCAGCTTCGGGAGCGGCATCGGCGGTCGTTTCGGCGGCGCCTTCGGCAGTCTCGCCTGCGGCCTTGCCGCTGCGACGGCGGCGGCGCGGACGACGGCGGCGGGTTTCGCCCTGAGCTTCGTCGACGGCTTCCTCGCCTTCGGGACGAACGGCTTCAGCTTCGTCGGCCTTCGGTTCCTTGGTCACCGCTTCGGCGGGCATCTCGACAACGGGGGCGGCCTTGACTTCGGTCTTGACCTCTTCCTTCACCTCGGGAGCGACTTCAGCCTGAGCGGCGGGGGCGACCTCTTGGGCTTCGGAGACAATGGTCTGAAGGGCTTCGGGCTGTGCGGCCTGAGCTTCGGCTTCGGCAGGACGACGGCGGCGGGAGCGGCGGCGCTGGGTGCGTTCGCCCTCGGCCTTTTCGACGGATTCGTCACGGGCGTCCTGAGCCTGCGGGGCGGCCTCGGCGACCGGACGGCGGGCGGGACGCTCGCGGCGCTTCTTCTCTTCGATGCGCTCTTCGGGCTTTTCAGTCTTGTCGGCTTTTTCCTCGGTGCGTTCCGTGCGGCGGGTGCGGGAGGAGGCGTCACGACGGGAGTCGCGGCGGCCACCGCGACGACGGCGGTCTTCGCGGCCGGCGTCCTTGGACTTTTCCTTGCCTTCGGTCTTGTTTTCCTCGACCTTCTTTTCCTCTTCCTTCTTTTCATCCTTGCTGCCGAAGAGGAAGCTCATGATGCGAGAGAAGAGGCCCTTTTCCTGCGTGACGGGCTGGAGCTGGGCGGACTTGCCGGCCTCGGCCTTGGCTTCCTCGGCCTTTTGCGGATGCACGGGAGCGGGATCGCGCGGGAGTACGTTCTTGATGACGGGAACCTGCTTCGGACGCTGGGGCTTGTCCTCCTGGCTCTTCAGGGCGTACGGATCGTCGGCCACCTGGGCGACGTCCTCGGCGCGGTTGAAACTCGGCGTCGTGTCTTCGAGGCGCTCGTCGTCCTGACGCAGGCGCTCGATGTGGTAGTGCGGCGTCTCGAGCTTGGTGTTCGGGATGAGCACGATGGGCACGCGGTGGCGTGCCTCAAGCTTCGTGATGTCGTTGCGCTTCTCGTTGAGGAGGAAGGTGGCGACGTCGACGGGAACCTGCGCGTGCACGGCGCCCGTGCCTTCCTTCATGGCCTCTTCCTGAAGGATGCGCAGGACCTGCAGGGCGCAGCTTTCCGTGTCGCGGATCACGCCGACGCCGTTGCAGCGCGGGCAGGTGACGTGGCTGCCTTCGGAAAGGGCAGGACGCAGGCGCTGGCGGGAGAGCTCCATCAGGCCGAAGCGGCTGATCTTGGCCATCTGGACGCGGGCGCGGTCGTACTTGAGGGCGTCCTTGAGACGCTGCTCGACGGCGCGTTGGTTCTTCGTGTCGGCCATGTCGATAAAGTCGATCACGATGAGGCCGCCAAGGTCGCGCAGGCGCATCTGGCGGGCCACTTCGTCGGCAGCCTCGCAGTTGGTGCGGAAGGCCGTCTCCTCGATGTCGGCGCCGCGCGTGGCGCGTGCGGAGTTGACGTCGACGGCGACGAGGGCTTCCGTATGGTCGATCACGATCGCGCCGCCGGAGGGCAGCGGGACCGTGCGGGAGTAGGCTGTTTCGATCTGGTGTTCGATCTGGAAGCGCGTGAAGAGCGGAATGTCCTCACGGTAGCGCTTGACGCGGCCGACCATGTCGGGCATGACGTGCGACATGAACTGGCGGGCCTGTTCATAGATCTCGTCCGTGTCGACGAGCACTTCGCCGATGTCGGGCTGAAAGTAGTCGCGGATGGCGCGCACGACGAGGTTGGATTCCTCAACGATCAGGAAGGGCGGAGGATTGGCGCGGCGAAGCGGGCGGCCTTCGACGACGCTCGTCTTGACGAGCTGCGTGGTGCGGCGGCCGTTTTCCTCGCGCACGAGCTCATACTGCGGCGCAGCGGCTTCGGAGATGGCCTCCCAGAGCTTGAGGAGGTAGTTGAGGTCCCACTGGAGCTCTTCGGTCGTACGGCCGATGCCGGCCGTGCGGGCGATGGTGGACATGCCGCCAGGCAGGTCGAGCTTTTCCATGGCCTCGCGCAGTTCCTGACGTTCCTCGCCTTCAATGCGGCGGGAGACGCCGCCACCGCGCGGATTGTTCGGCATGAGGACGAGATAGCGGCCGGCAAGGCTGATGAAGGTCGTGAGGGCGGCGCCCTTGTTGCCGCGCTCTTCCTTTTCGACCTGAACGATCAGTTCCTGACCTTCCGTGATGGCTTCGCGGATGGAGGCCGAACGGACGTCGACGCCTTCCTTGAAGTAGGCGCGGGAGATTTCCTTGAAGGGAAGGAAGCCGTGGCGCTCTTCGCCGTAGTTGACGAAGCAGGCTTCGAGGCTGGGCTCGATGCGGGTCACGACGCCCTTGTAGATGTTGGACTTGCGGGCTTCGCGGCCCACGGTCTCGATGTCGATGTCGATGAGCTTCTGTCCATCGACGATGCCGACGCGGGTTTCTTCCGCGTGCGTGGCATTGAAAAGCATGCGCTTCATGGCATTGCACTCCGGCCGCCACTGACGCGGGCGGACTTTGGCGTGCCTTGAAGTGAAATGGCGCCTGTCCCTGCATTCGCTGCGGGCAACGGCAAGCGCGCCTCAGCCGCATCGAAGGACGCAGGCCCGTCATGCCGGACCTCGTTGAGGTCGGCACGGGTGGCGTCTTCCGCGCGTTTCGGCGCCGACGGCACGCGTGCTCCCATGGTGCGTGTGACGCACCTTTTGGAGCCCTGCGGCCGGCCATCCTGGTTGCTGTCGGGTGCGTCAACGGCGCTGTGTCTGCCCCGATCGGGGCAACTGGGGAGAGTCTTCACGAGCGGACGCGGGAGCGTTCGAACGGGCTCAATCCCTCACAGCATTCCGAGCCTTCTCCATCGTGCGGAGCACGAGGAAAAGCCCGCCGGTGCATACGCTGATAAGCGCGGCCGGAGCATTTTTCAGACCCGTCGGAGGCTTCGGGCGCAGATGACTCTACGCGGCGCGCTCAACACCCGAAGGGAAGACGGGGGAGCTGCGCCAGTGCGTGCTGCGCGGCGGGAAAGAGGGACCTCCCTCGAATTTCCCGGTCCGGGGTCCGCTCAGGCCGGGCTGACAGCCCGGAGCGGCAGACAAGTGAATTTCAGCTTCAAAGGCAACGGCATCGGGAATTGTCGCCCTGATGCCGCCTGCATCCCTCTCTCGGCAGGAGCCGTCGCAGGCGCGGGCTGCTCGGCCGGCGGACCGGTCGCGATGCTTCTCCGCTCGTCTCGCTTCGGTTCCGGACACGACCGCCGCAAAGGGGGCGGACAAGCGCTCAAGCTGGCCTCACGGCTTTGCCGGGGCTGCGAGCCTAATGTCGGGGAGCCGTTTCGAGAACGGTGCGGCGCATCGCGGAGGTCCTGTCGGACGGCGCGGACGCCTTGGCGAGGGCTCGGTACGCCGGGTACCGGGACGCCTGTTGAACAAAATGGGTTTTAGCCCGACGCTTCGCCAGTGGGGCGGCGGACACAAAAATCGATGAAAACGTGAGAGAATGCGCGTCATGACGCGGCTTCGGGCCGCATCAATGCCTGACGGGGCGCTTTCAAGCCTCGTCACGTCTGAAACCTGACCGCCTGAAGCCGTCGAGCGGACGGTGGTTCAAACGATCATAGCCGACAAGTATAAACGATGAGTGGAGAAAACAAAGCGGAAATTTCCATCCTGCCTTCGTCCGGGATCACGTCTTTGCGTACTGACGGCGTCAACTGGATTGCGGTCGGCCCGGATGCGGACGGCCAGCGTGTCGACAACTATCTTGCACGCGTTGCCAAGGGCGTGCCCAAAAGCCACATCTACCGTATCATCAGGGCTGGTGAGGTGCGCGTCAACAAGGCGCGCGTCAAGGCGGAGACGAAGCTCGTCGAGGGTGACCTGCTGCGCGTGCCTCCGATCAGGATTTCTCAGAAGCCCGCAGGCAGGCCTGCGGCCGTGCCCCTTGCTGAAGGGACGGTTCCCGTCCTGTACGAGGACAGACATCTTCTCATCGTCAACAAGCCTTCGGGCATTGCCGCCCACGGCGGCTCGGGCATTTCGCACGGTCTCATCGAGCGCCTGCGCGCCTCGCGTCCCGACGAACCCTTTCTTGAGCTTGCCCACAGGCTCGACCGCGAGACCTCCGGCGCCATCATCGTCTGTCGAAGCCGCAAGGCACTCGTGCGCCTTCACGACATGATGAAGGAGAGCGGCGGCATTGAGAAGCACTACCGCCTGCTCGTCAAGGGCGACTGGGTCAACGACCGCCAGCACGTGAAGCTTCCGCTCGTGCGCTATCTGTTGCCCTCGGGCGAGCGTCGCGTGCGCGTCGATCAGGTCGAGGGAGTTCCCGCCCACACGATCTTCACGCTTCTGAAGCGCTACGGCTCCGTCAGCTATCTTGATGCGGAGCTCAAGACGGGGCGCACGCACCAGATTCGCGTCCATGCGCTCTCCCAGGGCTTCCCGCTCGTGGGTGACGACAAGTACGGGGACTTCGACTTCAACAGGGAGGTGTCGCGAGGCCTGCTCGGTGCGCCTCTCAAGCGCATGTTTCTGCACGCCGCCCGCCTGCGCTTCACGCATCCCGTGACGGGCGAGCAGCTCGACATTCAGGCGCCGATGCCTGAGGACTGTGCTGCGCTTCTAAAGGTTCTTGATGAGAAGGGAGGCCGCTGACATGACGGGCTTTGCACCCAAGTACGATCTTTTTGTCTTTGACTGGGACGGCACCGTCATGGACACGACGGCTCTCATCGCGAAGGGCATCCAGCATGCCGCGCGCGAAATGGGCTATCCCGTGCCGTCCTTTCAGGACGCCTGTGGCGTGATCGGCCTCGACTGGCGAAGCGCCATCCTCAAGGTCGTGCCTGACTGTCCCGAGTCCGAGCACATGAGGTTCGGTGAAATCTACCGCGCGTGGTACATCCCGCACGAGGCGGACGTGATCCTCTTCCCCGGCATGCGCGAGTTGATCGTTGGACTTCATGCAAGAGGCCTCAGGACGGCGGTTGCAACGGGCAAGAGTCGTGAAGGCCTTCGGCGCGTATTCGAGCGTACGGGATTGGAAGGCTTCTTCATGACGACGCAGACGGCGTCCGAATGTCTTCCCAAGCCCAATGCCGAGATGCTCGAGAAGATCGGCATTGAGCTTGATGTTCCTGCCGAACGAACGGTCATGATCGGCGATACGACCCACGACGTGATCATGGCGCACCGCTACGGCTGCGATGCTGCGGCCATGACTTACGGCGCATCGACGCTTCAGGACCTCATCGCCTCGAAGCCTGCCGTGCTTTGCCCTGACGTCAGGGCGCTTGCCGAATACTTGGGAGTGTCCGAGTTGGTGAAGGACGTTGACTTTACACGCTGAGTGTTTTCTCACCTGACTTGAAGAAGCCCTGCGGGGGTGATCCTGCAGGGCTTCGCTTTCTTTTGAGCTTGTTGTGGAACTGTACAGCTATTCTGCGTCAATTTTCGTGACTCCAGGTCCTGACAGCGTGCTTCTGCCGCTTCCGGGACGCTTCGTCACGACGATCTGCGCATCAATGCGTTCACGAATGCTCTTGACATGGGAGATGATGCCGATGAGCTTGCCGCTCGACTTCTGGAGCGTCTCGAGGGCGTAAAGCGCTTTGTTGAGCGTGTCCTCGTCGAGAGTGCCGAAGCCTTCGTCGAGGAACAGTGTGTCGACCCTCAGATTTCGGCCGCCCATGCGTGAGAGCCCGAGGGCAAGCGCCAGACTCACCATGAAGCTTTCGCCACCGGAGAGGTTCTGGGAGGTGCGCACCTGACTTCCCATCTCGTGGTCGATGACGTCGAGAGAAAGTCCCGACGGCCCGCCCGTCCTGAGCTGGTAGCGGGGCGACATGGTCTTCATGGCCTCGTTGGCGAGCTTGAGGAGGATGCGGAACGTGATCTTCTGGGCGGCCGCCCTGAACTTCTTGCCGTCATGGCTGCCGAGCAGCATGTTGAGCTGCTCCCACTGACCGGCAAGTTCACGAAGCCGTTCGATTTCCCTGCGTGCGTCGTCGGCTTCAAGTCTACGACGGTCATCCTCGGCCATCGACTTTTTCGCTGCGCTCAGTTCATCCCTGCCTGCAAGGAGCTTGGTGGCGGCATTCGCCGCCTTGGGCGCAAGCGCTTCGGCCGTCTCTGTTGTCAGAGACTTGGCGGATTCTTCCTTCACCTGTCTATCAAGCTGCGCGACCTCGCCGGAAAGACGCACGCGCTCTTCGACGAGCTTTTGCATTTGCGTTCTGCAAGCTCTGATCGTCTCAGCCGGCAGAGCGGCGCCTCTGGCTTCGTCGATCGTTTCAAAATCTGCATCCTCAAGTGCCTTGGCAAGAGCTGTGCGCTTCTCTGTGATCTGGGCGTCCAGATCCGCCGAGGTTTTTCTGAGCGTTTCGGCACGGGCAGTGCCTTCCCTTTCGTTTGCCTGCGCCTTTGAGAGAGCGTCTTGCGCGACGTGCAGGCGGGCGCGGGCCTCGTTGAGGGCCCGATCGTGAGCGGTGAGCTCTGCTTCGGGATTGCGTTCTCCGAAGGCTTCCGCTCTCAGAGCGACAGCGTCGGTGCATGCCTTCTTCGCTGCGCCGCACGCTGCCTCCGCGGTGTTCTTCGCTTGTGTTGCCCTGGCGGCATCGGACTGACAAACGGCAAGCGTACGGTCGGCGCGGGTGAGTGCGTCGGCAGCCTGGCTTGCCTGAGCTTCGAGCTTCCTTCGGTTTGCAACGCGGGCTTCGAGCGCGGTGCAGAGCGCGGGGAGATCGAGTTCGGCGTCGCTGTCAGGAAGCTGTGAGCGAAGTTCCTGAGCATGCGTCTTTTCAGCCTCCAAAGCCTTGGAGGCGGCGTCACGGTTCTCGCGGGTATGCCTGAGCTCTCCCTCAAGTTTTTCGAGAAGAGCCTGCGCCTTCCGGAACCTTTCTGCGGATAGGCTTTTGTTTTCCAGCGCCTCGCGCTCCTTGAGCTCTGCGGCACGGCAGGCGCGCTCGCCTTCTGCAAGATCGCTCGTCCACTTGTCCAGTGCGTTTCGTTCTTCACTGAGAGACTTGAGGTGCGTGTTGTCAGGTGTCGACAGCACGGTGCAAAGTCCCGGATGGCGCTTCTCGATGGCATCAAGGCGCTCTTCGAGACGGTGCAGAAGCCCCTGCATTTCGGGAGCACCCGAGGCCTCCCACCAGATGGGGTCGGCCGATGCGGCCATGCGTGCCGTGCTAGCCTCAATCGTGGCCTTCTGCTGAAGGAGCGTCTCGACGTGGCGTGCGAGTGCCATCTCTTCGGTCAGAGTCTTCATGCGAAGCAGTGTGGCTTCGTAGGAGCTCTTTGCCTGCATGGCGGCAAGGGTCTTGCGAGCCTGTTCCAGAGTGGTCTGACACGCGGCATGGGCTTCGACGGCGGCCTTCACCTCTGCTTCGAATGACGCCGTCTTGACGCGGCCGAGCTCAAGACGTCCCACGAGGGTGTCGGCATTCTGCTCCTCCTGCCGCAGGCGGGTGGAGAGCGCTTCAATCGCAGCGGCAGACTGCTTCAGAAGCGCAAGCGGAGTCTCGAGCTGTGCATCGGCAGAAGTGGTGGTCATGCGTTCCTGCAGGCGGGCGGACTCATCGGCGGCCTTCTTTTGTCGGGCGGCTGCTGTTTCGAGGTCCGCGCATGCGGTCTTCTCAGCCTCGAAGGCTGCTTCGGCAGTCTTTTGTGCGGTTGACGCCTGATGAGAGAGTCGTCTGATGCCTTCGTCAGCCTCGAGCATGCGGCGGTATTCGGGCATGAAGCCGTCTCTGGTGGCTGCGGCTCCTCGCTCCGCCGTCGCGGCGGTCTTCAGGGTAGCTTCCAGATCAGGGAGGGCAGTGCGTACCGCTTCAAGCTGAGATTCCGCTTCGGCCAGTTCGGACTTGTTGCGTGTGAACAGAACCTCGGTCTTGAGAAGCTCTTCATGGCGCTCGACAGGCTTTGCGGCCTGCTCGGCGCGTTCGGCCTTCCTGAGCTCGGGCTCGAAGGCAGCCTCGGCCGCCTTTGCGGCGGCTTCGACCCTGACGCGGTCTGCAAGGTCGCAGGTCAGTCTGTCGAGTCCCCTGCGCCAGCGCAGTGCTTCGTCCAGCTCTTTCGAGGCTTTTTCCATGGCGGGCACCTTGAGCGAGAGCTCGGTCACCGTTTGTTCCAGCGCCCGACGATCCTCGTCGGAGAGAATCTGCATGCCCTCGAGTCTGGCGACGGCCATGTCAAGACTGTCGCGGGCGCTTCGGTTTTTCTCGAAGATCTTCATGCTGACGGCCGAATAAAGATCCGTCCCCGTGATCTTTTCGAGGAGATTTGCACGCTCGTCGTCGGCAGCCTTGAGGAAGTTGGAGAAGGCGCCCTGCGCAAGCAGCACCGAGCGGGTGAAGATCGGGAAGGACATGCGCGTGATGCGCTGGATCTCGCTTTCCCACAGGCGCTTCTGACTGGCGATGACGCGTCCCGTCCTGTCTTCGGGGCTTGCGAAGGCCACAAGCTCGACTTCGTCTTCGGAAAGCCTGCCCGTACGCTTCGTGCGCCGGCTCCATCGCGACAGGTACTCGCGGCCGTCCGCCTCGAATCGAACGGCGGCGCTGGCCGCGCCTTCCCCCTTCGTCATGACGGGGCAGGCGTCGGGTCCCTCGAACTTGACGTGTGTGTCCGTCATGCGGGGCGTCGTGGCATAAAGCGCGAGCGAGACGGCGTCGAGAATCGTCGACTTGCCGCTGCCCGTCGGGCCGATGATGGCAAAAAGCGGACTGCGCCTGAAGTCGGCGTTCGTGAAGTCGATCTCCCAGGTGCCCGCAAGTGAGTTGATGTTCGTGAACCGGAGTTGCAGGAGCCTCATGCCGGAACCTCCTCGGCGGTGTTCTTCTCTTGGTTGGGTGTGTCGGCGCTTTCGATGGCGGGGCGCGTCTCGATGCGCACCTCCTCGACCGCTTCGTCGAGAAGCGGCATGAGCTTGCGATAGGCGTCGTCTGCGCCTTCGCGCGTTTCAAAGCGCTCCTCAAGAAAGGACTTGAAGACGGATTCGGGCGTCAGGTCGTCGAGGGACGGCGCATTGAGCTCGTCCTCTTCGTATTTGCGTGCGGCCTGCTGGTTGCGTACGGCGGTGACGATGACGCCGTGCGCCTCGCCCCAGGCGGTGAGTTCGCCCGCAAGGTCGGGCACGCATTCGTCCGACGTGAGCGTCGCTTCGACGAAGGGCTTTTCATGTGTTGCGCCGGCCTCGGCAATGTCTGCGCGAAGCTCCTCGAACGTGCCGCTGACACGAACGAATTCACGGGGCTGCCTGACGGGAAGTTCCTCGAAGGTCATGCCGCCCGTTTCATCGAAGGTGAGCTCGACGATGTGATGGCGGTACGGGATGTGCGAGTAGGAAAGCGAGACGGGAGAGCCGCTGTAGCGCATGGGAATCTGTGCCTTGACCGTCTGGCTGTTGTGAATGTGTCCGAGGGCGACGTAGTCCCAGTCCGTGCCGAAGGCGTCGGCCGTGACGTTGCGAAGAGAGCCCACGTAGGCACTCTCGTTCGGTGTCGTCGGGTCGTCGTCGGGTCGCAGGCGCGATCCCGTCACGAACAGGTGCCCCATGGCGATTCGGGGTACTCGTGCGCCGTCGAGCGCCTCGTCCAGAAAGCCGTTAACGGTATCGTAGTGCTTCCTGACGCCCGACTCGAATCTGGCGGCCCTCGTGGCGTCCGTGTCGTCGATTGAGCCGCCTCTTACGTCGCCCTCGCGCAGGAAGGGAACGGCCGCGACGGCAAGGAGGGGCTCGCCCGCATCGTCTCGGAGAACGAACGCCTGACTTTCGGGCGACTCGCCCGCGACAAAGCAGTTCATCGTTTCGAGAAGTGCCCTGGGAGCTTCGAGAAAGCGCTGTGAGTCGTGGTTGCCCGCCGTGATGACGGTGGCCATGACCGACGTGCCCGAGAGGGCGCGGATCATGTCGTAATAGAGGCGCTGGGCACTGTTTGCGGGCATGGACGTGTCGAAGATGTCGCCCGCTAGAAGAATGACATCGGGCTTGCGCTTCTCGACGAGTTCGAGAAAGTCGCGGATGAAGACCCGGAAGTCGTCCGTGCGGTCGATCGTTCCGAGTCCCTTGCCGATGTGCCAGTCGGCCGAGTGAAAGATGCGAAGCTTTGGCAAAGGAAGGGCCTCCGTGGGTTCTGTGGAACCATTATGACGGAAGCCGCGTCAGGTTGCGTCGTCTGGCGACGGAGTGGCCCTCAGCCGCCCGTTCCTGCCGCAGGCTTCGTCTTCGCGCGCAGCTTTGCCCAGTCTGCGGCTTCGGTGCCCGCGATGCGGCCGTAGACGATGGCTGCGGTAAGACCTGCACCCTCAAGGCGTCTGGCGCCGAGGACGCCGCCCGTCACTTCGCCCGCAGCATAGAGCCCGGCAATGGGGCCCTTGTCGCTCAGGACGCGGGCGCGCGGGTCGATCTTGAGGCCGCCGAGTGTCGTGTGAATGCCGGGGCGCACGCTCACGGCGTAGAGCGGGGAGCTGTCGAGGCGGCTCAGGAGCTGGGGACGGCCGAAGTCCGTGTCCTCCTGACGGTCGACCATGCTACGGTAGCGCACGAGGGTTTCGTGGAACTTTTCGGGAGGCACGCGGATGCCTCGGGCGAGTTCAAGGTCGGACGTGCCGCGAATGAAGTAGCCCGAGCGGGCGTAGCTCTTGAGAACTGGCATGTCGTCGATCATCGCCTGATCGAAGATGAGCCAGGCGCGGCCGCTGTTCTTGTCGCGGATCTGCTCCGCCAGTTTTTCGGAAAGCTCGTCGGCGAAGCGTTCGCCCTTGTCGTTGACGAGGATCGCGCCGTTGACGCGCACCTGATGAGGCAGGATGAGACCGGAAAAAGGAAGCGTGGTCGGATGAACCGTCACGGCGTGCATGTCGACTGTTCGGGCCCCCATGTTCTCGGCAAGAAGGATGCCGTCGCCCGTGGCGGCGGGGGAGTTGGTGGACTGCAGGCCCTGCGTGTGGCGTGCGAAACGGGAGACCATCGCCTCGTTTGCGCTGAAGCCGCCCGTTGCGATGACCACGGCGGGCGCATCAATCCTGTACTCCCTGCCCTTCGTGTTGAGGACGACGACGCCGTTGACGCGGCCCTCGGCGTCGGTTGTGATTCTCTTGACGGCGGTGCGGGTGCGGATGGGCACACCGTGGGATTCGATCCCGTGCAGAAGGGCGTTGATGATTTCGGGCCCGATGAGGCCGCGCTTGGGCTGGATGCCGCGCTTGGAAACCGTGCCGTCCTCATTGAGGTTGCAGGCCGTCTGAAGGCTGTCGTCGCGGGTGATGCAGAGGGGCTCGAGTTCGGCGCCGTAGCTGCGAAGCCATTCAACGGCTTCGCCCGAGCCGGAGACGATGCGTGTGAGAAGGGCCTGATCGGTCGTGCGGCCGCCCTTGCGGATCATGTCGCTCTCGAGCAGCTCGAGCTCGCGGGGTTCGCCCTTCGGGACGCCGAGCATGAAGCCCGTGGCAAGAACGGTGTTGCCTCCAATGAAGGGCATCTTCTCGACGACGATTACCTTCGCGCCCGCTTCGGCTGCGGAGAGCGCCGACGTGAGACCTGAGCCGCCCGCACCGATCACGACCACGTCGCAGTGCGCGTCGGCGGCAAGGGCCGATGTGGCTGCCGCTGCAAGGCCGATGCCGGCGGCAATGCCCGCCGCGCCGCGAAGGCAGCGCGAAAGAAGTTTGCCGAGGGTCTGATGACCGTGTCCGCTGTTGAGCATGGTGTGGTTTCGAGCTGAAGACAGTCTTTGAAGGTTGGGCGTCGTTCGCCCTTTGCAGGTCTCGGGTAAACCCGTAGGCAAAAGAATAGCAAAAAAAAGAGAAGGGCGCAGTGGCGTTTTCCGCAAACGCTTCGGGCAGGCGGACTTGAAAACCTGAGAATACCGTGAATGCGGTATGCCGGCCATGTGATCTTTGGACAACTCGCTATTTTCATTGTGAATAGCGGGGCTCTCCTGCAGAAATGAGTTTCCCGTTGAAGACCCTTCGTCAGAAGTACCTCTCAGGTGGTAGATGTATTAAAGCTAAGGGAGGGGGCTTTTGGTTGAAAACTACTGCGAGAGTAGGGTTGTCATGAATTCGACATGAGGGCAGACTCTCTGTGTCGACGGAGTCCCCCTCTGTCATGACGAAAATCACCGCCGCGATGCGCCGCCCCTGATTCGGTGCATCGCTCATGCGACGGCAAGAACAACAACTTTCCAAGAAGGATCCCCCATGGAAGTATCTCGCAGAAGTTTTCTCAAGCGTGGTTTGCTTCTCGGCGGCGGTGCTGCGTCCGGTCTTGCCGGCGCGGCTGCCCATGCGGCCGGCGGCTCCAAGAAGCCCTACAAGCTCACCAGCGTGAATGAAACGACGAACATCTGCTGCTACTGCTCAGGCGGCTGCGGCACGATCTGCTCGACGCGAAACGGCGAACTCATCAATCTTGAAGGCGACCCGGATCATCCGGTCAACCTTGGTGGCCTGTGCCCGAAGGGCGCCGCCATGTGGGGCCTTCGCAACATCGTGACGAAGGATCGCCGCGCCCAGCTTCATCCGGACCGCGTGCTCTATCCGATGGTTCGCCGTCCGGGCAGCAAGACCTGGGAGCGTCTTTCCTGGGATCAGGCCGCTCTTGAAATTGCCAGGCACGTCAAGAAGACTCGCGACGCCACCTTCGTCGAGAAGGAAGGCGACGTGACGGTCAATCGCTGCGACGGCATCGCCAGCCTAGGCGCCGCCCAGCTTAACAACGAGGAAGGCTGGCTCGTGCAGAAGTTCGCGCGCAGCCTCGGCGTCCTCGCCATCGACAACCAGACCCGCGTCTGTCACTCTTCGACCGTTTCCGGTCTTGCGCCGTCGTTCGGCCGCGGCTCCATGACGAGCCACTGGTGCGACTTCGCCAACTCCGACGTCATCATGTCGATCGGTTCGAACAACGTCGAAAACCATCCGCTCTCCTCCCGCTGGGTCGAGCGCGCCCAAGACAAGGGTGCCACGTGGATCGTGGTCGATCCGCGCTACTCCCGTTCGGCCGCCCGCGCCGACATCTACGCCCGCATCCGTCCGGGCTCCGACCTTGCCTTCTACGGCGGCCTGATCAACTACATCCTGCAGAACGACCTTTTCCAGAAGGAATACGTTCTGCACTACACGAACGCCGCCTGCCTGCTGCGTCCCGACTTCAAGTTCGACGTCGATCACGGCCTCTTTTCCGGCTGGGATCCGGAAACGAAGCGCTACGACAATGAAACCTGGGGCTACGACGTCGATCACAAGGCCGTCTGGGACACTTCCGAAGGCTCCGCCTTCGCCTGGGTCAACCGTCCGGGCACGCCGAAGTTCAAGACGCCTGACCTCAAGGTCCTCAAGCGCGACATGACCCTTCAGGATCCGAACTGCGTCCTCAACGTCATGAAGCGTCACTATGCCCGCTACACGCCCGAGCTCGTCACGCGCGTCACCGGCATGGATCCCGACGTCATGAAGAAGGTCTGGGAGGTCTTCGCCTCCACCGGCCGTCCCGACAAGGCGGGCTCCATCCTCTACGCCCTCGGTCAGACGCAGCACACCTACGGCTCCCAGAACTGCCGCGCCATGTGCGTCATCCAGCTTCTGCTCGGCAACATCGGCATCGCGGGCGGCGGCATCAACGCCCTTCGCGGCGAACCGAACGTTCAGGGTTCGACCGACGTCGGCGCAAGCTCGCATCAGGCTCCCGCCTATCTCTCCTGGCCGACCGGCAAGGCTCACCCGAAGCTCGCCGACTATCTTTCGAAGGAAACGTACGCCGCGGGCTACTATGCCAACAAGCCGAAGTTCTGGATCTCCCAGCTTCGCGAATGGTTCGGCGCCAACGCCACGGTCGAGAACGACTACTGCTACGACCTGCTGCCGAAGATCAGCCCGAAGCTCGACTACGGCGACTACTCCACGATCATGTCGTTCAACGACATGCGCGACAACAAGATCAAGGGCTACTTCTGCTGGGGCATGAATCCGATGCATTCCACCCCGAACGGCAAGCACGCCCGCCACTCGATGGCCAACCTCGACTGGCTTGTCGTCGCCGACTGGTTCCAGACGGAGACCTCGACCTTCTGGGAAGCTCCGGACATGAAGCCCGAGGACGTCAAGACCGAGGTCTACTTCCTTCCCGCCGCGCTCATCTATGAAAAAATCGGCTCCATCAACAACTCCGGTCGGTGGATCCAGTGGCGTGAAAAGGCCATCGAGCCGCCGGGAGAATGCCGTTCCGACTTCGAGATGATGATGCTTCTCTGGAAGAACATCGTCGAGCTCTACAAGAAGGAAGGCGGCGCCTGCCCGGATCAGATCCTGAAGACGAACTTCGACTACACGATCGACGGCAAGCCCGATCTGCGCGCCCTCTGCTGGGCCCTCAACGGCTACACGGTCGGCGACGGCAAGCTCCTCAAGGGCTACGGCCAGCTTCAGGCTGACGGCACGACCGCTTGCGGCATGTGGATCTTCTCGGGCTACTACAACAACGAGTCCCAGAAGCTAGACCCGATGAAGCAGCCGATGACAAACCGCTCGAAGGAAGACCCGACCGGTCTCGGTCTCTTCCCCGGCTGGTCCTTCGCCTGGCCCGCCAACCGCCGCATCCTCTACAACCGCTGTTCCGCCGACCCGAAGGGCAAGCCCTGGGATCCGAAGCGCGTGCTCGTCGAATGGGACGGCAAGAAGTGGCTCCAGAACGACGTGGGCGACTTCGTCACGGCCAAGGCCCCCGACGACAACGCCTTCTTCATGACCTGGGAGCAGAACGCCCGTCTCTTCGCCTACTCGATGGCCGACGGTCCGCTGCCCGAGCACTTCGAACCGCATGAGGCTCCGGTGAAGAACCTCCTCAACGGTGCAGGCGGCAACCCGTGCGCTCGCTTCACGGAGGACCCGTCGGTCCGCCGCGGCAGCATCAAGGACTACCCGTACGTGGTCACGACCTACTCCGTCGTCGAGCACTGGCAGTCCGGCACGCAGACCCGCAACATCCCGTGGCTCAACGAACTCATCCCGAGCAACTTCATCGAGCTTTCCGAAGAGCTTGCGAAGGAAAAGGGCATTCGTCCGGGCGACAAGGTCCGAGTCTGGAACAACCGAGGCTCCGTCGTGGTCGACGCCATGATCACCATCCGCATGAAGCCGATGATGATCGACGGCAAGCTCACGCACGTGGTCGGCATGCCGCACCACTTCTCCTGGGCGACGAAGCTCGCCACCGGCGACAACGTGAACGACCTCACTCCCAACGTCGGTGACCCGAACTCGTACATTCCGGAATACAAGGCGTTCCTTGTCAACCTTGAGAAGGCAGCCTGACGGCGTGCCAATGGAGATGAATGATGGCAAACACTAAAGAAGTCGCCATGCTGTTCGACTCTTCGCACTGCACCGGCTGCAAGGGCTGCCAGGTTGCGTGCAAGCAGTGGAACATGCTTCCCTCGAAGCTCGGCCTCAACGAGAACAAGTTCTCGGGCACGTATCAGAACCCGCCTGACCTCAACGGCGACACGCGTCTCGTGATGACGTTCGACGAGAAGGAGTCCGGCAACAAGTACCAGCCGATCAACTTCGCAATCGGCCGCCGCTCGTGCTACCACTGCACGGACGCCGCCTGCGTTGCGATCTGCTCGTCCGGCGCCCTCTACAAGAAGGAGAACGGCGTCGTCGCGTACGACACGGACAAGTGCAACGGCTGCACGTACTGCCAGTCCGCCTGCCCGTTCGACGTGCCCCGCTTCCGTCCGATGGACGGCTGCGTGGACAAGTGCACGCTCTGCATCGACCGTCTCGAAGAGGGCGGCATCCCGGCCTGCGTCAAGACCTGCCAGCCTGAGGCGCTCAAGTTCGGCCCGCGCGACGAAATGATCGCGCTCGGTCAGAAGCGAGTCGAGTTCCTCAAGAAGAAGGGCTTTGACAAGGCCGAGCTCTACGGCGTCAACGAGATGGGCGGTCTGCACGTGCTGCAGGTCTGCCAGTTCGGTCACGAAGCCTATGGCCTCCCGACCGATCCCAAGCCCAACAAGATGATCGGCATGATGAACGCCATGCGCACGGTGACCGGTGTCGGCACCGCTGCGGTGCTCGCCGGCCTCGCCGTTTCCTTCGTCGCCGCCACCGGCTACCGCCGCGAAAAGGTGACCGTCGAGGAAGCCAAGAAGCACTGGACGCCTGAACAGCGCGCCACCGCCGATCGTGAAGTCAAGGAGCTTCTTGAAAAAGAAGCCTCCGGCAAGTAATAGGAGACTCAGAATGACCAGATACATTCAGCGTCACTCTCTGCTCACCCGCGTGACTCACGGCGTTGCCGCCGTCGCCTGCATCCTGCTCGCGGTCACCGGCGTGTTCGTGTTCGTTCCGAGCCTCGGCGGCGGCATTATGGGCGGTGAGTTCACCCAGACCATGCGCATGCTCCATCGCGTCCTCGCGGTTCCGTTCATCCTCGTTCCGCTCTTCGCCGTGCTGAAGTCGCCCGCCGGCTTCGTGCACCTCTTCAAGGAGGACATCTTCGGCAAGTGGGACAAGGACGACGTGACCTGGGCCATGAAATTCCCGTTCTATCTGTTTGCGCCGGGCAAGGTTCACATGCCCCCGCAGCACCACGTGAAGTCCGCCCAGCGTCTCGCCGACGGCGCCCTGCTGTTCTTCTGCATCATGCTCGCGCTCTCGGGCATCGTGCTCTGGCTCAACACGGGTTTCCCGACCGGCTCCGGCCTCAAGGTCGACTTCGCCCCTGAAACGCTGCTTCTTGCACACCTCGTGCATGACGTGTTCTTCTTCCTCACCGTCTTTGTCGGCATCGCCCACATCTATCTCGGCGCCGGCATCTTCCAGCCGTATCGCGGCACCGCCCGCATCATGTTCGGCGACGGCAAGGTGAGCGAGTCCGACGCGGTCTACCACTGGGGCTACTGGGCGAATGAGGAAATCGCCCTTGGCAAGAACGTGACCGTTGAAAAGGACGGCAAGGAAAAGTAAGGGGAAGCTTTTCCGAACTCTCCGAAAGAGCCGCCGGTGCTTCTGCGACGCCGACGACCCCCGGACGGGCCCCGCAGGGGGCTCGTCCGGAAAGAGGCCTCTAGAGACTTGGAGACCTCTTTCCGGACGCCCGAAGAGGCGCCGAATCCACAATCAGAAAACGCGCATTCCGGGCTTACGGCACGGAGTGCCTTGAAAAAAAGGAAAGTCACATGCTCAACCGCAAGTCGATCGAAAGGGCCCTTGCCCGTGCCGCCGGTCACCAGGACGAAAGCGTCGTCGCGCGTCTCGCGCTCTTTGCGCCCGCGCTGCTCAAGGCGGCGGATCTGCGCGCACAGCTTGCCGCTGAAGCTCCCGAGTGGACTGACGAAGAGATCGAGGCCGCCCGTCTGGGCAAGGAGACGCTTCTCTCGCTCCGTCCCGTCAGGATTGACTCGGAGCGCTTCCTGCAGACGGTCGACGCCATCGCGGCGGCCCTTCTCGACAACGACGAGATCGAGGGCGACATGCTCGAAGCCTGCCGAGCCATCGACTGGAGGCGCTTTGCGTCGGCTGAGCTCCTTGAGAGCGCAGGTCGCGATCCGATGGGGTATCTCCATGCCGTCGAGGTGCACGCGGGCGAGGACGACCTTCTTGACATCTTCCTTCTTCCCGTGCTCGGCCTCGCGCTTCGCGTCTTCCTTGACGAGGCGGCCGACGAAGGCAGCCGCCGCATCGCCAGAACGGGCACCGACACGACGCATCACAACCGTCCGCTTCACTGCCCCGTCTGCGGCTCCGACGCCGCCGTCGCGAGCGTGACCGACACGCCGCTCAACGGACACGTCAAGCAGCTCTGGTGCACGTGCTGCGGCGCACACTGGGTCTTCGAGCGCATCCGCTGCGCCGTCTGCGGCGATCAGGCCGTGTCGGACCTCTCCTACATCCATGACGAGACCGACGAAACGCGCCGCCTGCACGTCTGCGCCGGCTGTCATGCCGCCTTCCCGACGATCTTCGCGGGAGAGGAGCTCAACTTCTGCGCCGACGTCGAGCAGATCGTCATGACGGGGCTTGAGCTCTTCTATCAGAACGCCGTTGAGGGCAAGGAAGCCTGAGGATCAATATTTCCGCAACGAGACGCCGCTGGCACGAAACGCACGGGAGACGAACATGGGATGCGCTTATTTGAACAAGGCCGAACACGCGCTTTCGACCGCCATTGAGGCGGGGACCTGCATGCCCGTCTCCATGGGCGGCGTCGAGCGTCTGGGGGCCCGCGAGGTCGAGGTCTTTCGCATGAATGCAGACGAGCCTGCGCTCGACTGGGTGGCAGAGGAGGTTCCCGTTGCGCTTGTCTACAACGGCATCTCGCACGCCGTCATGATGGCCTCTCCCTCGATGCTCGAAGAATTCGCGCTCGGCTTCTCGCTTGCCGAGGGCATTATTCCCGACGCCTCGCATCTCTATGCCTGCGAGGTGCGCGAGGCCTGCCGCGGCGGCATCGAGGTGGACCTCACGATTTCGTCCGAATGCTTCTGGAAGCTCAAGGACCGCCGCCGCTCGATGACGGGCCGCACGGGCTGCGGCATCTGCGGCGTCGAAAGTCTTGGAGAGGCCGTGCGCGAAAAGCGGGTCGTGCCGCACGAGCAGACCTTCCCGATGGCGGCCTATGCCGACGCCCTCGGCTATCTGGAGCGTGTCGAGCGCCTCGGCGGCATCACGGGCTGCACCCACGCCGCCGTCTGGGTTCGTCCCGACGGAAGCTTTGCGGGCGGCGCCGAAGACGTCGGCAGGCATGTCGCGCTTGACAAGCTGCTCGGTCTTCGTGCCCGCAGGGGCTGGCGTGACGGCGCGCTTGTCATCAGCTCCAGAGCCTCCTACGAAATGGTTCAGAAGGCGGCCATGTGCGGCGTCGAGATCATCTTCGCCGTCTCCGCACCGACGGCGCTCGCCGTCGAACTTGCACGAGAGTGCGGGATCACGCTTGCGGCCTTCTGCCGTCGCAGCCGCGCCAACGTCTACTCCCATCCCGAGCGCCTCATTGGGCTCTGAGAGAAAAAGGGCGAAGACGGAACAAGTTGTCTTGGAATGCCTTCCGGTTTTTCCTTTTTCTCCGGAAGGCCTTTTGACAGGCGGAGGACTGGTCTCACGGTCTTCCGCCTCTTTTTCGTCTGTTGTCGTCAGAAGGCGGCGTTACCCTGCGGGGCAGACGCCTTTGGATTACGGTGAGTCGAACTAGGCAGTTGTGCTTAGATGGATCGGTTCGCTACTGCTGCAGGCCGGGAAAGCATGCCTGATTTTTGTTGACGCAAAATGAGGATGTGCGGATATACCTGAGCGAGTTACTCGGGTATACACTTCGAAAAGACTGTTGCGGATCCGCAGCACTGCAGTTTTTCAAAAACAAGAAGGAAACTCCCAGATGACTCAATCCCCCGACGAAGCCAGGCCCCGCGTCAAGGGTTCCCAGACCGCCATGGCGGCCGCCTATCTCGTTGCGATCGTGCTCGGCGTCTGCAGCGGCCTCTGGGGCGGCGAGACTATCCATGCATTCGCGGACTTCGTGAGCTCGATCTTCATTCGCCTCTTCAAGTTCATCAGCATTCCGATCATCGCCGTGTCGATCATCGCGACGCTCGCCTCGATCTCCCGTTCGAGCGAGTCTGGTCGCATCTTCCGCCACACGATCTTCTACACGCTCTTCACGACGATTCTGGCGGCCACGCTCGCCGCCGTCCTCTACGTCGCCATGTCTCCCGCCAACGTCGCTATGACGGCGGGCGCCATCGCGCCGCAGGTGGCGGAGCACTCCTATCTCGAGTACATCCAGTCCGTGATTCCGGACAACTTCCTGGCGCCGTTCCTCTCCGCGAACGTGCTCTCTGTCCTGCTCGTCTCCGCCGCCATCGGCATCGCAATCTCCCGCCTGCCGCGCGACAGCCGCTCGCAGGAGGTGCTGCTTGCCTTCTTCACGGGCGCTCAGGAGGTCCTCTTCATTCTCGTGAAGTGGCTCATCCGCGTGCTTCCGATCGGCATCTTCGGCTTCATCTCTGCACTTGTCGTCGAGATGAACAAGGGCGTTGAGATCGGCGGTCTCGGCACCTACTTCGGCGTCATTCTCGCCGCCAACTTCGTCCAGATGCTCGTCGTGCTTCCGCTTCTCATGCTTGCCCGCGGCGTCAATCCGATCCGCGTCGCCAAGGGCATGGCGCCTGCGCTTGTCGTCGCCTTCTTCTCGAAGTCCTCCGCCGGCACGCTGCCCGTCACGATGTCCTGCGCGGAAAACAACGTGGGCGTCGCTCGCCCCGTCTCCCGCTTCGTGCTGCCGATCTGCACGACGATCAACATGAACGGCTGCGCCGCCTTCATCCTCGTTACGGTCGTCTACCTGATGCAGAATGCGGGTGCCGAGGTGACGCTGCCGATGCTCGCCGCCTGGATCCTGATCTCGACCCTCGCGGCCGTGGGCAACGCAGGCGTTCCGATGGGTTGCTTCTTCCTTTCGGCGAGTCTTCTCGCAAGCATGAACGTGCCCATCATGCTCATGGGCGTGATCCTGCCCTTCTACGCCGTCATCGATATGATCGAAACGACGCTCAACGTCTGGTCCGACTCCACGGTTGCAGCCATGGTGAACCATGATCTCGGCAAGGATGAAAAGGATGACGAGGCAGTTCCCGCCGCCGTATAAGACAGGGACTTTCTCCTGACGTCTTCAGGCGGACCGTTCTCCCGACGTGGAGGCGGTCCGCTTTTTCTTGTACTCGCGTTTCCTAAGGCTTTGAGGGGGGCTTTCGATGGGGGGCAGGTGGTTGCTGTGTTGTTTGCTGGCGAGGAGAGGGCGTTTGGCTTTTTGCGCTTCATGGCTGGGAGCCATGAACGGAAACGTGCCCGTGCTGTCGTGCAGGGCCCGTTCGGGAGGGTGCCTTGGTGATGCTGATCAGTGCTCTTCAGTCACGTGGCGGGTGCTTTCGCCGATCAGGTGGGTGCTGTCGTACTCGGCCTGATTGCGGCGGTGCTTGAGGATGACGAGCAGCATGGAGATGCTCACGAAGACGCCGAAGATCATCATCGTGGCGGGAACCGAGAGGTCGGCCTTGATGAGCAGGGAGTAGACGCCGAGCATCACGAGGATGGAGGAGTTCTCATTGAAGTTCTGCACGGCGATGGAGCGTCCCGCGCTCATGAGGACATGGCCGCGGTGCTGCAGGAGCGCGTTCATCGGAACGACGAAGAAGCCCGCGCAGATGCCCACGAGGATCATGATGAGGCCGGCGATCATGACGGCCCAGGAAAGCTCGAAGCCGAAGAGCGAGAGGCCGCCTGCGGGCGCAATGTCGCGCGTGAAGTAGGAGGCGCCCACGACGAGCACGCCCATGCAGATGCCCATGGGCAGAACGTTGAGGGACTTCTTGAGAGGAACCTTGGCGGCGGCGAGGAAGGCGCCGACGGCGATGCCGAGGCTCACGACGGCCTGCATGACGGCACCCTGAGAGAGATCCATGCCGAGCGCGTGGTCGCACCATTTGAGAACGAGGAACTGAAGCACTGCGCCTGCGCCCCAGAAGAGCGTCGTGACGGAGAGGGAGATCTGACCGAGACGGTCGCTCCAGAGAAGACGGCAGCTCTTGACGAAGCCCTTGATGGAGTCGACGGGGTCGAACTTCTGCGGGGGATAGCGCACGCCCGTGTCGGGAATGGCGAGGTTGACGGCCGAGGCGGCGAGGTAGACGAAGGCGATTGCGAAGATGGCGGCCTCGGCAAAGCTCGACAGGCCGAGAGCATCAAGATGGAACAAATCGAGGATGGACTGTGCGATCTCAGGCTTGATGAGAACACCGCCGAGCACAACGCCGAGAATGATGGAACCAACCGTGAGGCCCTCGATCCAGCCGTTGGCGACAACGAGCTTCTGCGGCGGGAGAAGCTCGGTGAGAATGCCGTACTTCGCGGGCGAGTAGGCCGCAGCGCCCACGCCCACGATCGCGTAGGCGAGAAGTGGGTGGCCGCCGAAGAGCATCAGCAGGCAGCCGACCGCCTTGACGAAGTTCGTCAGGAACATGACGCGGCCCTTGGGCATCGAGTCTGCGAAGATGCCCACCCAGGCGGCGAGGCACACGTAGCTCACCACGAAAAAGAGCTTGAGGAGCGGCGTCATCCAGTCAGGAGCGTTGATGCTCGTCAGAAGGGCGATGGCAGCGATGAGCAGTGCGTTGTCGGCCAGAGACGACAGGAACTGCGCGCACATGATGGTATAGAAGCCGCGGTTCATAAAAGCCTGTGAATGAGCTTGAATGGTTGGAGGTCAATCCGTTAAGTCTACCTTGCCTGAGGGCGTACGTAAACATTCGGTGCAAATTCCTTTCGAGAACGGGGAGAGGCGAGAGGTGGGCCGAGTCACTTTCAAATTGTGAAATTCGAACGAATCGCGGCGCAGGCGAGTAACATTAACGGGTTTCTGCACGAGACGCCCCGTGCGGGTTCCCTTGACTTATGAAAGAAGAGTATTCGAGTGCCCCGTCCCATATACGCTGAAATTGATATTCAGGCGCTGAAGCACAATCTTGCCCGCCTTCGTGAGAGTGTCGGCGATCGCACCCTCTGGGCGGTCGTCAAGGCCAATGCCTACGGCCACGGTCTTGAGAATGCCGTCGAGGCCTTCGCCGATGCGGACGGCTTTGCGACCATCGACCTGTGCGACGCCGAACGCGCGCGCCGCGCGGGCTGGCACAAGCGCGTGCTGCTTCTGGAGGGCTTCTTCGATGAAACGGACATCGAGCCGCTTCAGGACCTTGACGTCGAGACGGTCGTCCACTCCATGTGGCAGATCGACATTCTCAAGCGTCTCCAGCTGCGTGAGGTGAAGGTTCACATCAAGGTGAACTCGGGCATGAACCGTCTGGGCTTCCTGCCCGTCGAGGTGGGCACGATCTACGACCTCCTCACGTCCATTCCGGGCGTGAAGGTGATGGGCGTCGTCACGCACTTTGCCAACGCCGAGCCGAGCTATCTCGGCGATGCGCCCGCATCGGTCTCCCGACAGCTCACCCGCATGGGCAGGCTCGCGCATTCCGCCACGGCGGCCTGCATGGCCAACTCCGCTGCCATCCTCTGGCATCCCGAAGTGGGAGGTGACGGCGTGCGTGCGGGCGTTGCGCTTTACGGCGTGAGCCCTGACTCCCACATTTCCTCCGAGGAGCTCGGCCTCATTCCCGCCATGACGCTCTCGGCGAAGATCATCGCCGTTCAGGAGATTGCGCCGGGCGAGGCCGTGGGCTACGGCTCGCGCTGGATCGCCAAGCGTCCCACGCGCGTGGGCATCGTTGCCTGCGGCTACGCGGACGGTTATCCACGTTCGATGCCCGACGGCTCTCCCACGTGGGTCGAGGGCGCCATCGCGCCGCTCGTGGGCGCCGTCTCGATGGACATGCTCGAGATCGACATCACCGACATCCCGTCCGCAGGCCTCGGCAGCCGCGTGGAGCTTTGGGGCAGGCACCTGCCCGTCAACCGAGTGGCGGCCGCTGCAGGCACGATCGGCTATGAGCTCATCTGCGCGCTTGCACGCCGCGTTCCGCTTCAAATCAAGCACTGACAACCGACATACGGCAACCGATGGCACCTCGCACGACCAAGACCAGAACCGAATTCGTCTGCAATGAGTGCGGCGGCACGACTGCCAAGTGGCAGGGACAGTGCCCGCACTGCAAGGCCTGGAACACGCTCCAGGAGTTCAAGGTGTCGCAGGGCGCCGCCGCCCGCTACGGTGCGGGCTCCCCGCGCTCCGCAGGCGGCTTCGTCGACACGACGGGCTCCCTGCAGGACCTCTCCGACGTGGCGATCGAGGAGATCCCCCGCACCGTGACGGGACTCGGCGAATTCGACCGAGTCATGGGAGGCGGGCTTGTGAAGGGATGCGTCGCCCTGATCGGCGGCGACCCCGGCATCGGCAAGTCGACGCTTCTGCTGCAGGTCATGGCCAGACTCGTCGAGCTCGGCCATTCGGCGCTTTACGTTTCGGGCGAGGAAAGCCCCACGCAGATCGCGCTCAGGGCGCAGCGCCTTCAGCTCGAGCCCCGCGGCCTCACCCTCATGAGTGAAATCGAGCTCGAGCATATCGAGAGCGTGATTTCTAGCCGCAAGCCCGAGTACGTCGTGATCGACTCGATCCAGACCATCTTCTCAAGCCAGCTTGACAGCGCGCCGGGTTCCGTTTCCCAGGTGCGCGAGTGCGCCGCAAGACTCACGCGCATGGCCAAGACCGTGGGTACGACCCTCATCTTCGTCGGTCACGTCACCAAGGACGGCTCTCTTGCCGGTCCTCGAATTCTCGAGCACATCGTCGATACGGTGCTCTATTTCGAGGGCGACCAGCACTCGAACTTCCGTCTCGTGCGCGCCTTCAAGAACCGCTTCGGCGCCGTGAACGAGCTCGGCGTCTTCGCCATGACGGATCACGGTCTTCGCGGCGTGACGAACCCGTCGGCCATCTTCCTCTCCGAATACAAGTCCGACATTCCCGGGTCGAGCGTGCTGGTGACGCAGGAGGGCACTCGCCCGCTTCTCGTTGAGATTCAGGCGCTCGTCGACGCCACGCACCTGCCCGCGCCGAGGAGGCTTGCCCTCGGCGTGGACTCGCAGCGCCTTGCCATGCTTCTTGCGGTCCTGCACCGCCACGCGGGCGTGGGCTGCTTTGATCAGGACGTCTTCGTCAACGCCGTGGGCGGCGTGAAGATCTCGGAGCCAGCGGCCGATCTCGCGCTTTTGTGCGCCATCTATTCGAGCATTCGCAACAAGCCCCTGCGCCGCGGTCTCGTTGTCTTCGGCGAAGTGGGCCTCGCCGGAGAAATCAGGCCTGCGCCCAGAGGTCAGGAAAGGCTTCGTGAGGCGGCGAAGCTTGGCTTCGCAAAGGCCGTGATTCCGCGCGCCAATGCGCCGAGAACGCCCGTCGAGGGCCTCGAGGTCATTGCCGTCGACCGTCTTTCCGATGCGCTGGCGGCCGCTGTCGAATAGCCTTTGCCGGGCGCAAAGTTTTCTTACACGCGAATGATTCTCTTTGCTTAAAATGGGTAGACACTTGTCGGCGCCTGAGGGCGAAGCCTGTCGCTTCGCGAGGCGCCGGCCTCACAGGAATTCAAAATGACGACTTTTACCAAGCTCCTGCCGCCCGAAGCGGCCCCTGCCCAGCCCATTCTCGCCCGCGCCAAGCAACTCGTTCTCACGTCCGCCCAGCGCATGGCCTGGGAGGATTCCTTTGAAACGCCCGAAGGCGTGATCGCCGTCTCCGTTGAGGAAAAGCGCCCGCTCTTCGTCAACGACGTTTTCGTTGACGACGCAGGCCAGTTCTGGGTCGTGCGTCCCGCCGTTGAAAAGGTTCTTCACGTGACGGGCGACCTGCGCACGATGCAGGAGGCCGTCGGCGCCCTCATCAACCGCGGCGTCGAAGTGGCCGAAGCTCCCGAGGGCTTCGCCGTTCGGCCGCTCCCGAACATCGCCAAGATGCTCGGCATGATCGGTCTCGAGGTCACCGAGGTCGAAGAGGCCTTCGAACCCGTCCGCATCGAGCGTCATGCAGGCGGCTGCGGTTGTGGCGGCGGTTGCGGCTGCGGCGGTCATCATCACCATCACGGCGAAGAGGAATGCGGCTGTGGCTGCGGCGGGCACCACCACGACGAGGAAGAGTGCGGCTGCGGCTGTGGCGGCCATCACCACCATCATGCCGAAGAGGAATGCGGCTGCGGTTGCGGCGGTCATGACCATCACCACGAGGAAGCGTGTGGTTGCGGCTGTGGCGAACATCATCACCACCATGAAGATGAGTGCGGTTGCGGCGAGCACCACCATCATCATGACGGTAAAGAGCATCATCACCATCATCACGAGGAAGGCGCCTGCGGCTGCGGTTGCGGTCACAAGCACTGACTTGTGAAGGGGTGCGCACGGCCGCGCCCCATTTGCCCTGCGGCGGGCTGAATGAAGAAAAGGGAGACACTCGGAAGCGTCTCCCTTTTCTTTCTTAATCCTTGGTGCGGGGAATCGGACTCGAACCGACACGCCTCAACGGCGTCAGGACCTAAACCTGGTGCGTCTACCAATTTCGCCATCCCCGCACGAACAACGCATTCTACAGGAATTCAGGGCGCGGATGTCCTGACCTTGAGCCTGATGGCGTGTCATTCGGCGGGAGCGCCCGTCCTGCTTGCATCGTAGACCTCGAGACGGGCGCGGTTGTACTCGGCCCAGGTCATGGCGCCCTTGAGAAGCGAGGACTGCAGGGCGGAGATTTTTGGATCGACCATTTCACGGGAATGGCGCGCAAGCTTGATGAGGTGGGCGTCTCCCGAGGAGATCATCAGGCTGCGGGTGTCCTCGTTGAGCTTGTGCAGGCTTGCAAAGACGCGCTCAGCGACGCGTCGCGCCTCCGGGGTGATGCGCGAGCCGTCCTTGAGGTGAGCTTCCGTCATGCCCGAGGGCAGGCAGGGCGTCTTCGCATAGTAAGGACGGTTTGCTGGCGAGGTGCAGATGGCGCGTATGTCCCTTGACACCTGAGCGATCCTCTCGTTGTAGAGTTCGTTGTCGGTGGTCTTTGCAAAGCGTTCTGCGGTCGTGTGACGGCGGGTACTCGTGACTTCCTGTTGCGTCCCCGCATCAGTGTTCGTCCCCCTGGGCGCAGTTGCGCAGCCTGCAAGAAGGGAGAGCATGGCGAAGGAGATGGTCAGAAGGGAAAGACGGGACCGCATGGTTCTGAAGGCAGGAGGAAGATGAGGGCCGGCGCAGGCCGGATTGAACGGGAGAAAAATTCTAGCAAGCTCGAAAGAGCCTCGTCGCAGGAATTGTAAGCAATTGGCCGTGCGGATGCGGAGGAAGGCGTCTCCTGCACAAGAGGAGGACGGCGCCTGAATCGAGGCCGAATTCAGTGCGGGGAGCGGGTTTCCCGCAGGAACCCGTTGAAACAACAGCTGAATTTCTCCGCTATAATTAAAAAATTCAGGTCCGCCGACATCAGAAGCCGGCGGATGCTCTTTTTATAGAAGAGAACGAACGACGGTCCGCCGCATGCGGGTGCGCTTCGCTCTGGAAAGGATTTTTCACGCGGTCCGTTCTGCAAAGGGACGGATCTCTTCCACAAATTCCGTCGCGCGTCAAGCGGGCGGACTTTTATAAAGACTACTGCGATGACTGAACAAGAAACCGTCAAGACCGAAGAGGTCGCCAAGGTCAACCCGCTCGAACGCACGCTCGATCTGGTCGTTTCCTACGCTTCCGCTGAAGAACTCACCGAAAAGGCCCTGAAGAACTACGGCAAGAACGCCAAGCTCCCGGGCTTCCGCAAGGGTCACGTTCCGGCCGCTCAGGTCCGCCGCATGTACGGCATGCAGGCCTATGACGAAGCCATCAACCAGCTCGTCGGCGAAGCCTGGCAGAAGGCCGCCTCCGAAAGCGAGCTCCGCATTGCCGGCTATCCGCGCATCGACGCCGCCAAGAACGAAGAGGACAAGGAGAACATGCACTTCACGGCCAAGTTCGAAGTGTTCCCTGACGTTCAGGTTCCCGACTTCTCCGCCGTCGAACTCAAGCGCTACGTCTGCCCGGTGACGGACGCCGAAGTCGAAAAGACGATTGACGTCATGCGCCGCCAGCGCGCCACGTACAACGTCGTGGAACGCGCCGCCGCCAACGACGACCGCGTCAAGCTCAACTTCAAGGGCAAGAAGGACGGCGTTGAATTCCAGGGCGGTTCCGCCGAAGGCTACGTGTTCGTTCTCGGCCAGGGCCGCATGCTCCCCGAGTTCGAAGCCGCCGTCACGGGCATGGCTGCCGGTGAAAAGAAGACCTTCCCGATGACCTTCCCCGCCGACTACGGCATCAAGGAACTCGAAGGTCAGGCCGTTGAATTCGACGTTGAAGTCGTCGAAGTCGCCGAACCCGCCTACCCGGAAGTTGACGACGAATTCGCCGCCAGCCTCGGCGTCAAGGGTGGTGTTGAAGCCATGCGCGCTGAAATCCGCGCCAACCTCGAACGCGAAGTCAAGGCCCGCCTCGAAACGAAGACCAAGGCCGAAGTGATGGAAGCCGCCGCCAACGCCTGCGACTTCGCCCTTCCGACCGTTCTCGTGAACGACCAGTGCGAAGCCCTCCGCCAGCAGATGGAAAGCGACCTCGCCGGCCGCGGCATCGACGTCAAGAAGATGCCCGCCATGCCCGTCGACGCCTTCAAGCCGCAGGCTGAACGCCGCGTGCGCCTCGGCCTCTTCGTCGAAGCCCTGATCTCTCAGGAAAATATCTCCGGTTCCGACGAACAGGTTCGTGAAATCGCCGCCGATATCGCTTCCAGCTACGAAAAGCCGGAAGAAGTCATCGAGTACATCATGAAGGACCAGAACCGCGTGGGCAACCTCCGCGCCCAGGCCACGGAAAACAACGTGACCGAATGGATCCTCGCCAAGGCCAAGACCGTTGAGGAAACGGTTGAATTCGACAAGCTGATGGCCGGCCAGTTCTAACGAACGGGACAACGTCAGACTTGCGGGCGCGGCCTGCCGCGCCGGCCCTGATCGACTCGAGAGGCATCACGGACAACACGCCGGATGCCTCTTTTTTCTTTTCCGTGGTCCGCAGGCGGGAGCTTTTCCGCTCGCTCCGCTACAATCGGCAGATACCCCTTTTTCCACAAGGCGAATAAAAAAATGCTAGTCCCTTATGTCATTGAAGACACCGGCCGCGGCGAACGCAGCTACGACATCTATTCGCGCCTCCTTCGCGACCGCATCATCTTCCTTACGGGTGAGGTGAACGACCAGTCCGCGAGCCTCGTGATTGCACAGATGCTCTTCCTCGAGAGCGAGAATCCGGACAAGGACATCTACTTCTACATCAACAGCCCCGGCGGTTCCGTTTCCGCCGGCATGGGCATCTACGACACGATGAAGTTCATTCGTCCGAAGGTCTGCACGATCTGTGTGGGCCTTGCCGCCTCGATGGGCGCGCTCCTCCTGAGCTCGGGCGAGAAGGGCCGCCGCTATGCGCTGCCGCACTCCCGCGTCATGATCCATCAGCCGCTCGGCGGCATCCAGGGGCAGGCGACCGAAATCGAGATTACCGCCCGCCAGATCCTGCGCACGAAGCAGGAGCTCAACCAGATTCTTGCCGACAACTGCGGCAAGCCTGTTTCCGAAGTCTCCCTCGACACCGAGCGTGACTACTGGCTCGTGGGCGAGGAGGCCATGAACTACGGCCTCGTCGACCGCATCTTCACGACGCGCGCCGAGCTTGAAAAGGCGCTTTGAGCGGAATCGAGGTGAATGACATGCGAACCTGTTCCTTCTGCGGCCGCAGCGAGAGCGAGTGCAAGGAGCTCTTCTCCGGCATTCGCGGCGAACTGATCTGCGGTGAATGCATCCGCTCGATGAACGACGAGCTCAGGAGCGGCCCCACTCCTGAGAGCGCTCCCGAGGCGAAGCCCGAGGCTGAGAAGCCCCTGCCCAAGCCCAAGGAGCTCTATGACCTGCTCGACCAGTACGTCGTAGGTCAGGAGCGCGCCAAGCGCACGCTATCCGTGGCGGTCTACAACCACTACAAGCGACTGAAGAACCAGGCGGACGCTGCGCGCTCCGTCGAGCTTCAGAAGTCAAACATTCTTCTGATCGGTCCGACGGGCTCCGGCAAGACGCTGCTGGCGCAGACGCTTGCCCGTGCGCTCGACGTGCCGTTCGCCATTGCCGACGCGACGACGCTCACCGAGGCGGGCTACGTGGGCGAGGACGTCGAGAACATCGTCGCCAAGCTCGTGCAGGCCGCCGACGGCGACATCGAGCGCGCCCAGCGAGGCATCATCTACCTTGACGAAATCGACAAGATCGCTCGCAAGAGCGAGAACCCGTCGATCACGCGCGACGTGTCCGGCGAAGGCGTGCAGCAGGCGCTGCTCAAGCTCGTCGAGGGCACCGTGGCAAGCATGCCCGCCCAGGGCGGCCGCAAGAATCCCGGCAAGGCCATGATTCAGGTCGACACCTCGCAGATCCTCTTCATCTGCGGCGGCGCCTTCGACGGCATGCAGAGCATCATCAGCCGCCGCACCGAAAGGGCGGAGATGGGCTTTGGAGGCCGCGTCTTCAGCAAGGACGGCGACAAGAGCCTCACCAAGGTGTACAGCCAGGTCGAGCCCGCCGACCTCGTGAAGTACGGCCTGATCCCCGAGCTCGTCGGCCGTCTGCCCGTGATCGCTGCGCTTCAGGAGCTCGACGAGGAGGCGCTCATCGCCATCCTCACGAAGCCCAAGAACGCCATCGTCCGCCAGTATCAGGCCCTGCTCGGCATGGAGGACGTCGAACTCGAGTTCACGCCCGACGCGCTCAAGGCGGTCGCCGAAAAGGCCATCGCCCGCAAGACGGGCGCCCGAGGCCTGCGCTCCATCGTCGAGGGCGTGCTTCTTGATGCCATGTTCGACATTCCGACGCGTGGAAACATCGCGCGGGCGCGCGTTACGCGTGAGACGGTCGAGAAGAGCGCACCCGTTGAGCTCATCGAGCGCGACTGACGAAACTGATCTGCATACGACTTGAAAACGGGGGCTCTGGCCCCCATATATTCAAGACCGAACCGAACATTCACTAGGACTAGAGATTTGGACAACATGACCGACGGGGAAGTGATTTACCCCGAACAAATTGAAGTGCCTGCTGTCGCAGTGCGGGACATGGTGATCTTCCCCTCGACGCTGGTGCCCGTCTTCATGGCGCGCGAGGCTTCCGTCAACGCCGCTAGGAAGGCCTTTCAATCCGACAATAAGTACGTTTTCGTGGTCACGCAGAAGGAGCCCGACACCGATGCGCCCAAGCAGGACGACTGCTACGAGGTCGGCACGCTCGCAAGCGTGATGCAGTTCTTCGGCCTGGCTGACGGCACCTCGAAGATGCTCGTCGAGGGCCTCGCCCGCTATCGCGTCGACTCGCTCTTCGAGCGTGACGGCTCGCTTGTGGCTCGCTGCACCCGCCTCCATACCGTCTACGCCCCAGAGCGCACGCTTGAGCCGCTGCGCCGCCAGTTGATGAGTGAGTGGAAGAAATACGGCTCCTTCGGCACCGGAAAGAGCGAGCCTGCGGGCCGTTTCGACGCGGAGACTGATCCCGAGCGTCTGCTTGACCTTGTCTGTGGCCAGATGTCCGGCCTTGCTGCCGCCAAGATGGAGATGCTTGCCGAGGTCGACCTTGCGGCGCGCTTCCGTCATGGGATCGACTTCCTGCTGACCCAGATTGATCTTCAGAAGCTCAATGTTCGCATCGACGGCCGCGTCAAGCGCCAGATGGACAAGAACCAGCGCGACTACTATCTCCACGAGCAACTCAAGGCCATCCGCAAGGAGCTCGGCGACACGGATGAGGGCGCTGATGAAGAATACGCCGATCTTGAAGCCCGCATCGCCTCGGCGAAGATGCCCAAGTACGCCGAGGAGACCGTGCGCAACGAGCTTCGCCGCCTGCGCCAGATGCCGGCGATGAGCTCCGAGTCCGTCGTCGTGCGCAGCTACATCGAAACGCTCACGGACTATCCGTGGACGAAGAAGTCCCGCGTTTCGCGCGACCTTGAGGCCGCCGCCCGCATTCTTGACGAGGATCACTCCGGTCTCGAAAAGGTGAAGGAGAGGATTCTCGAGTATCTCGCCGTTCAGAAGCGCGTGGGCAAGGTGAAGTCTCCGATTCTCTGCTTCGTGGGTGCGCCCGGCGTCGGCAAGACCTCGCTCGGCGAGTCCATCGCCCGAGCCACGGGCCGCAAGTATGTGCGCGTGGCTCTGGGCGGCGTGCATGACGAAAGCGAGATTCGCGGCCACCGTCGCACCTACGTGGGCTCGATGCCAGGTCAGATCATCAAGAGCATGATTCGTGCCGGCGTGCGCAACCCGCTCTTCCTGCTTGACGAAATCGACAAGATGGGCACGGATCATCGCGGGGATCCCGCTTCGGCCATGCTCGAGGTGCTTGATCCCGAACAGAACAACGCGTTTGCCGACCACTACATGGAGATTCCGGTGGATCTCTCCGACGTGATGTTTGTGGCGACCTCGAACAGCTACGACATTCCGCCGGCCCTGCTGGACCGCATGGAGGTGATTTCTCTTTCGGGCTATACCGAGGAGGAGAAGATCCACATCTCCGAGCACCACCTGATTCCCAAGCAGCTTCGCGCCACGGGGCTCAAGGCTGAAGAGGTCGACCTCCCCCGAGAGGCCATCGTCGACATCATCCGCTACTGGACCCGCGAGGCGGGCGTGCGCGGACTTGAGCGTCTCATCGGCAAGATCTTCCGCAAGGTTGTGTTCGCCGCCGACAAGAAGGGCGGCAGCATGCCTGAAAAGGTGGTGATCAAGCCCGAAAGCCTCAGCACCTATCTTGGGCCCGCCAAGTACACGATCGGCCTTGCCAGCAAGGAGCCGCGCGTGGGCGTCGTCAACGGCCTGGCCTGGACGTCCGTGGGTGGCGAAATGCTCGTTATCGAAGCTCAGATCTTCCCCGGCAAGGGGGGCGTGCAGCGTACGGGCAGTCTCGGCGACGTGATGAAGGAAAGCGTCGAGACGGCCCGCTCCGTCGTGCGCGCCCGTGCGGCCAACCTCGGCATCGACACGAAGCGCTTCTACGAAACCGACCTTCACGTCCACTATCCTGAGGGTGCGACGCCCAAGGACGGTCCGTCGGCAGGCATCGCCACGACCACGGCCATCATCTCGGCCATGACGGGAATTCCCGTACGCTCCGACGTCGCCATGACGGGCGAGATCACGCTTCACGGCGAAGTGCTCGAAATCGGCGGCCTCAAGGAAAAGCTCCTCGCCGCCGTCCGTGCGGGCTGCACGAAGATCCTGATCCCCGACGTCAACAGGCGCGATCTTGAGGACGTGCCCGAGACCGCCAAGACTCAGATCGAGGTCATCCCCGTGAAAACCATCGATGAGGTGATCGCACAGGCGCTCGTCCGCCTGCCCGAGCCTCTCGCGGTCGAAGCTGAAACGGCTGGAGCTGCAGCAGGGGCCGCGACCGGCGAAGCCGCTGCGTCCGCCGCAGAGGAAAGGTCCTCCAAGGCCAGCAGTGCGGGCAAGACTCCCACGCTTGAGGTCCATGCCTGACCTTGCGGGAAGAGGGCCTTCTGAGAAGGAGGTTCCTCGCATGAAATGATGTTCGGCCCGTCCGCGCAAGCGGTCGGGCCGAACACGTTTGAGGAATGGCCGAAGCGAGCAAGGCATACCGTGTTTGCGGTATGGTTTTGCCTAGGGCATCGTGTACAATCCGAGTTCTGCAGCGCGCAACGAGGCGTCATGCAGGACTTTTACCGTGGGGGTGCTTAGCTCAGTTGGTAGAGCACCGCCTTTACACGGCGATGGTCGGGAGTTCGACCCTCTCAGCACCCACCAGTCAAAAAAGTTGAGGAGTTTTGGAAAAAAAACTTCTTGACAGATTGGAAAAGTTCTGTATAATACGCTTCTCTGCTGATGCAAAAGCTCTGAAAACGGAGTGGTAGTTCAGTTGGTTAGAATACCGGCCTGTCACGCCGGGGGTCGCGGGTTCGAGTCCCGTCCACTCCGCCAACAGATTCTGAAAAGAGGCGAACCTTGCGGTTCGCCTTTTTTTTTGCTCTAAAAAATCATCGGGAACGAGGCCTCTCTGCGTCCGTCGGGCGACAGTTGGCCAAGACAACAAGGAAACGTTCATGCTTCAGGCATTTCGCGATCACAAGCGCTGGCTGATGTTCATCGCCATGGTGCTGATTATTCCGAGCTTCGTCGTGACGGGCATCTACAGCTACAACCGCATGACCCAGGCTGACAACTCCATCGCCAAGGTCGGCGACAGCTCCATTACGCCGGAACTCTTCGACCAGGCTAAGCGCCAGCAGCTCGAGCGCCTTCGCCAGCAGATGGGCGACCAGTTCCGTGCAGGCATGCTCGACACGCCTGAGGCCCGCGAAGCCCTCGTGCGCAATCTGATGGACGAGGCCGCCGTCACCCAGACGGTTGCCAGAGAGCATGTCGGCGTGAGCGAGCAGGAAGCCGTTGCGCTCATCAAGAACGCCGATGCGCTCAAGGAGAACGGTCAGTTTTCTCCCGCGCTCTACGAGCGCTTCCTCCAGAGCCAGGGCAAGAGCGACCAGCAGTTTGTGGCTGAAGTCCGCCGCGACCTCGCCAAGGAGGCTCTTCTCACGGGCGTGACCGCCACCTATCCCGTGCCGTCCGCCGTCGTTGAGCATCTGCACAAGATCATCACCGAAGAGCGTGAAGTCCAGACGCTCATCTTCAACATCGACCAGTACATGGGCGACGTGAAGGTGACGCCCGATGAGGTCAAGGCCTACTACGACGGCCATCAGTCCGAGTTCATGGCCGACGAGCACGTCACGGCCCAGTACGTCGTCCTCTCGCCCGAAAGCTTCAAGGCCTCCATCAAGCCCAATGAAGAGGACGTTCGCAGCTATTACGAACAGAACAAGCAGCGCTACGCCACGGCTGAGGAGCGTCGTGCCAGCCACATCCTGATCAGCTTCGGCGACGACAAGGCCGCTTCCAAGAAGAAGGCCGAAGAAATCCTCGCCAAGGCCAAGGCCGATCCGTCCTCCTTCGCCAAACTGGCCAAGGAAAATTCCGTCGACACGGGCTCCGCCGTTGAGGGCGGCGATCTCTCCTTCTTCGGCCGCGGCATGATGGTCAAGCCCTTTGAGGACGCCGTCTTCTCCGCCAAGAAGGGTGACATCGTCGGCCCCGTCGAGAGCGACTTCGGCTGGCACGTCATCTACGTGACCGACATCCATCCGGCCCGCGTGCGTGACTTCAACGAAGTCCGCGCCGACATCGAGGCCGAATACATCGACCAGATGGCTCTGCGCGAATTCTCCGAAAAGGCAGAAGAGTTCACGAACATCGTCTACGAGCAGGCCGACAGCCTCGAGCCCGCCGCCCAGAAGTTCGGCCTCAAGCTCATGACCGCCGAGGACGTTACGCGTCAGGGTCCTGCCGATCCCGAACTGGCTCCGTTCTTCAACGAACACGTGCTTGAAAACCTCTACGGCTCCGAATGCCTGCAGGAAAAGCGCAATTCCGCTGCCGTCGAAGTGGGCTCCAATCAGCTTGTCGCCGCCCGCGTCGAGAAGCACTTCCCGAAGGCCGTTCGTCCGTTTGACGAGGTCAAGGGTCAGATCGAGGACGGTCTGAAGCTGCGCAAGGCGGGTGAGCTCGCCAAGGCCGCCGGCGAGAAGAAGGTCGCCGAGGTCCGCCAGTCGAAGTCTCTTGACGGCTTCAGCAAGGCCGTCTGGGTCTCCCGCCAGAATCTGCTCGGTCATCCCGCCCAGCTCGTTGACCGCATGGTTGCGCTTCCCGCCGACAAGCTCCCCGCCTACACGGGCATGCAGGTTGACGGCGGCGCCTACTTCGTCGCGTTCGTGAACGCCGCCAAGGTGAAGGCTCCGACCGAAAACGAGCTGAAGTCCCTCTCGCGCGAGTTCGCCACGATCTACGGCGAAGCCGATCGCCGCGGTTATCTCTCCGCCCTCCGCCAGGAGCTCGGCGAAGAGATCCTCCGCCCCGACTTCATCAAGGGCGAGAACAAGGGTGAGGACGCCGAGTAATTCCGGCTTTGCCTGATCCCGCAAAGGGGCGCATGTCCGACGGACGGCGCCCCTTCTCGAGCTGAACGGGATCGAGGCGTTATTTGTTATTCGATGGTTCGCATGGCGACGAGGCGGCTGAAGGCGGTCTTCATGTCCTCTCGCACGAGCTTCTGACGCATGTCGTAAAGCGTGCGGTAGCGGCTCGTGAGCGCGGGAACGGGTGCATACTCGGCGTCGCGCTCGATGTTGTCAGAGAGCACCTTCCTGACGTCGGGCGCGTCGCCCACGGCGTGGGCCGCGACGATGCAGTTCGTGAGGACAGCACCGCCCGCATTGCGAAAGCGCACGACGTCCGCGCCGAGCATGTGGCTCTTGATCCTGTTCCAGAGCTCGTTGCGCGAACCGCCTTCCGTCACGGTGATGCGGTTGAGGTCGACACCAGCCGCGCGATAGCTGTCGGCAAGGCCCATGTAGTCGTAGCCGATGGCTTCAAGCACGGCACGCCACATGACGAACTGGTCGTCGTCCATGGTCATGTTGAGGAAGCATCCGCTCGCTTCCTTCTCTTCGCCCGAACCGCCCGTAAGGTAGGGCAGGAACATCACGCCACGGCAACCTGCGGGCACTTTCTCCGCGCCTTCCGTCATCGGGCCGTAGTAGGCAGCATCGTCCGCCTTCTTGCAGACGTTGTCCTTGAACCAGCGCAGGGCGAGACCGCCCGTGCGGACGAAGCCCCAGTAGAAGTAGGTGTCGGGGAGCGTGCCCGAATTAAAGATGAGCCCTGTGCCCGGTTTGGAGAGCTCGGGGATGATGCCCTTCGTCGAGACGCAGAACATAGCGCAGGTGCCTGCCACGTCGACGCCCTGGCCTGCCTCGAAGATGCCGGAGCCAAGCATGGACTGCATCGTGTCGCCTGCGCCGCCCAGAATGGGAATGCCCGCCCTGAGGCCCGTGCGTTCGGCCATTGCCTCGGAAAGGCCGCCGACTTTGTCCCAGGGCTTCACGATTTCGGGCATGTACTTCCTGTCGATGCCGAGAATTTCGAGCTGTTCGTCGGACCAGCACTTTTTCTGGACGTCGTAGCCCAGGCCCCAGCCGGACATGGCGCCCCAGTCGATGAAGGCGTCCTCGCCCTTGAGGCCCGCGAGATGCATGAGAATGTAGGGGGCGTTGTGCACGAACTTCACGCCGTCGCGATTGAAGGCCTCATTGTTTTTCAGGAACCAGCGGGCGAACATCGCGGGGAACATCGGGGAGGCAACGGGGTTGCCCGTCTCGCGGCCCCAGATCTCGAGTTCTCGGGCGTTGAGGGCCTCGACGTCGGGTGTTGTGCGGCTGTCAAGATAGTTGATGTAGGGCGTCACGGCATCGCCATCGGGGTTGACGCCGACGATGCCGCAGATGATGCCGTCGCCCATGACGGCGCAGACGTCCTTCGGATCCCTGCCCATTTCCCTGAGGGACTGAGCACAGGCGGCCATTGACTTTACGGTGATCTCGAGGAACTCGTCGGCGCTCATCTCGACCCAGCCGGGCTGCGGATAGTGCAGGTGCGTGGGCAGGCTGTGGCTCGTGAGGCAGTTGAACTGCTCGTCATAGACGGCGACCTTGACGCTTTGGGTGCCTGCGTCAAAGCCCATGTAAAGTTTGCTCATTAGGGTGGCCTTTTCTTGTAAGGGTCGATCGGTTAATTTTATGCGAAGCCACCTGCCTGCGACGCCTTTTCATCAGACGGAGGGGAGGGGACGGCCTTTTTGAAAACATGGGTTACAATCCTTGCACAGTTTTGAGGCGGATGCAGAACGGATCCGCCTCTTTGTTGGATGTGTTGAAAATCGGTCGGGTGAATCAGTAATCATGGCGAAGACAAACGGCAGAGCGGAGGACTACGGCGTCTCCTCAATCAAGGTGCTCAAGGGGCTTGAACCCGTCAAGCAGCGCCCGGGGATGTACACGCTTACGGACAATCCTCTCCACATCATTCAGGAAGTAGTTGACAATGCGACGGACGAGGTCCTTGCAGGCTTCGGATCACGCATATCGGTGACGCTTCATGCCGACGGGGGCATCACGGTCGAGGACAACGGCCGAGGCATCCCGACGGGGCTTCATCCTGAGGAGAAGGTGCCTGTTGTCGAGCTTGTCTTCACGAGGCTGCACGCAGGCGGCAAGTTCGCCAAGTCCGACGGCTCGGGTCCGTATTCCTTTGCGGGCGGTCTGCACGGCGTCGGCGTCTCGGTGACGAACGCACTTTCGACTACGCTCGACGTCACCGTCTGGCGCGACGGCGAGGAGTCGACGATCGGCTTTGCCGACGGCGATGTCGTCAGCCCCCTCAAGTCCCGCCGTTCTCCGCGTCCGAAGTCCCAGACGGGCACGCGTGTGACTGCTCATCCTGATCCGAAGTACTTCGACAGCCCCGCGATTCCCGAGGGTGCGCTCATTCGCCTGCTTCGCTCTAAGGCCGTGCTGCTTCCCGGCTGCGAAGTGGTCTACAAGAATGAGAAGACTGGCAGGGAGGAATGCTGGAAGTATGAGGGCGGCCTTCGCGAATACCTCCTCTCCGAGATTGCAGCTGAACCGCTTGTCGCTCCCTTCGAGGCGCATGGTTACGTTGAGGATGCCGGTGACGGCTATGCAGTGGGCGAGGGCGCGGCCTGGGTCGTCATCTGGACGACCGAGGGAGGGCTTGAGCGCGAGAGCTATGTGAACCTCATCCCGACGCCGCAGGGCGGCACGCATGAGGCGGGGCTCAAGGACGGCCTGTATCAGGCCATGCTCGCCTTCATGCAGGCGCACGGCCTGCAGGCGAAGAACGTGAAGATCCTCTCCGAGGACGTCTTCAGCCGGGCCAACTTCGTGCTGTCCACGAAGGCGCTTGATCCTCAGTTCCAAGGGCAGACAAAGGAGAAGCTCACGAGTCGCGAGACGATGAAGCTCGTGAGCGGCTTCGTGCGTCCGCAGTTCGAGTTCTGGCTCAACGACCACATCGAGGAAGGCAAGAAGCTCGCGGAGCTCATCGTCTCTCAGGCACAGGCGCGCCAGCGCCAGTCGACGAAGTACGAGAAGAAGAAGTCCTCGAGCGTTGCGGTGCTCCCCGGCAAGCTCACGGACTGCGAGTCCGACGACATTTCCATGAATGAGCTCTTCATCGTGGAGGGCGACTCTGCAGGCGGCTCCGCCAAGTCGGGTCGCAACAAGGAATTTCAGGCCGTGCTGCCGCTGCGAGGCAAGATCCTCAACACGTGGGAGGTCGACGCCGACAAGATCTTCGGCAGCGACACCGTGCACGACATCGCCGTGGCGATCGGCGTTGATCCGCACCCTGCGGACGGAGCCCCCGACCTCAAGGGACTGCGCTACGGCAAGATCTGCATTTTGTCCGATGCCGACGTGGACGGCAGTCACATTCAGGTGCTGCTTCTCACGCTCTTTTACCGTCACTTCCCGAAGCTTATCGAACTCGGGCATGTGTACGTGGCCATGCCGCCCCTCTATCGCGTCGACGTGCCGAAGAGGGGCCGCAAGCCCGAGCGCAAGTTCTACTGTCTCGATGACCGAGAGCTCTCCCGCACCCTGACGGCCCTCAGGAAGGAGGGATTTGAGGAAGACAAGATCTCGATCTCCCGATTCAAGGGTCTGGGCGAAATGAAGGCTCAGCAGCTCGCTGAGACTACGCTTCATCCCGACACCCGCAGGCTGCTGCCCGTGGGGATGGGCGACGTCGACGAGGCCGTGACGGGTGAGGTGATGAACCTCCTGATGGCGACGAAGAGCGCGGGCAGCCGCAAGCTCTGGATGGAAGAATACGGCGACCGCGTCGAGGCGGACGTCTGAGCTGGAGAGAGACGATATGGCAAGAAAGAAAGGCGGCCTCAATCCCGAGGTCCAGGACGACGGCGGTCTCTTCGGCGACCAGATGCTCGTTTATGAAGACGATTTGAAGAAGGCGGAAGAAACGCCGGCAAGGAAAAAATCCGCTGGCGGCAGGGTGGCAAAGGCATCTGCCGAAGCACCCGTTCAGACGCCTCTGCTTCCCGAGGTTGAGGAGAGCGTCGAGGTGCAGGCTGACGAACCCGTTCAGGAGACGGCGCCTGAGGAGTCCTCCGCTCGCGAGATCGAAGAGGACGTGACGGAGGAGGCTCGCATTGAGGAGGATGCTGCAGAGGCTTCCGAAGATGAGGGCGCGTCGCCTCTTGGTGCACGCGTTGACGAGGTGATGACGGGCGGTGTCGAATCCGACGGTCAGCTCACGCTCGCGCGCTATGCAAGCCGGGCCTATCTTGAATACGCGATGTCGGTCGTCAAGAGCCGTGCGCTTCCCGACGTCTCCGACGGCCAGAAGCCCGTGCAGCGCCGCATTCTGATCGACATGGAGCGCATGGGCGTCAAGGCGGGCACGAAGGCCGTCAAGTCTGCGCGCGTCGTGGGCGACGTGCTCGGCAAGTACCATCCCCACGGCGACCAGTCGGTCTACGATGCGCTCGTGCGCATGGCGCAGAGCTTCTCGCTCCGCTATCCGCTCATCGACGGCGAGGGCAACTTCGGCAGCAGGGACGGCGACTCTCAGGCTGCCATGCGTTACACCGAAGCGCGCCTCATGCCGATCGCAAGTCTGCTTCTTGAAGAGGTGGACACGGGGGCAATCGACTTCACGCCCAACTATGACGGCAACTTCCAGGAGCCCGTGGTTCTGCCCGCGAAGCTGCCCTTCGTGCTGCTCAACGGCTCGTCCGGCATTGCCGTCGGCATGGCGACCGACATTCCCTCGCACAACCTGCGGGAGGTCGCGGCCGCCTGCACGCTGCTGATTGACAAGCCCGAGGCAACGCTTGACGAGGTGCTTGAGGTTCTGCCTGCGCCGGATTTCCCGTGCGGCGGCCAGATCATCAGCCCGAGAAGCACAATTCGCGACATATACCGTACGGGCAGGGGCAAGCTCACCGTGCGTGCGCGCTACCACTTCGAGGATCTTGCCCGCGGCCAGTGGCAGCTCGTGATCGACGAACTCCCGCCCGCCTCGTCCTCGCAGGACGTGCTCAACCAGATTGAAGCCATCACGAACCCGAAGGCCAGAAAGGACAAGAAGACGGTTTCGTCGAAACAGCAGCAGGCCAAGAGCGCCATGCTTGCCATTCTCGACAGGGTTCGAGACGAGTCGACTGAGGAAAAGCCCGTGCGCCTCGTCTTCGAACCCAAGAGCAGCCGCATCGACCGCGAGGAGTTCGTGGCGGCGCTCCTTTCGCAGACATCGATGGAGTCCAACGTCTCCGTCAACCTCGTCATGCTCGGCAATGACGGCAAGCCCAAGCAGAAGAACCTGCTCGAGATCATCCGCGAGTGGATCGCCTTCCGCCTGCTGGCCGTTCGCCGCCGCACTCAGGCAAGGCTCGACAAGGTCAACGACAGGATTCACGTGCTTGAGGGTCGTGCGCTCGTCCTTCTCAACATCGACCGCGTCATCGAGATCATCCGCAACAGCGATGAGCCGAAACCCGCTCTGATTAAGGAGTTCGGTCTCACTGATCGTCAGGCGGACGACATTCTTGAAATCAGGCTCCGCCAGCTTGCTCGTCTGGCCGCCATTGCGATCGAGAAGGAGCTCGCCGAACTCAACAAGGAAAAGAGTTCGCTCGAACGCATTCTCGGCAGTGACGGCGTTCTGCGCCGCACAGTGGCCAGGGAGATCGAGCAGGCAGCGAAGACCTTCGGCGACGACCGCCGCACCCTCATCGAGGAGGCGAGCGTCGTTCAGGCCGAACAGCACGTGGTCGACGAACCCGTTACGGTCGTGCTCTCGCAGAAGGGCTTCCTGAGAACCCGTCAGGGCCACGGGCACGACTGCACGCTGCTCAGCTACAAGGTGGGCGACGGCTTCGAGTGTGCGGTCGAGTGTCGCACGGTCGACGACATCAGCTTTGTCACCGACACGGGCCGTGTCTACACCTGCAAGGTCTCCGCCATTCCCGGCGGTAGGGGCGACGGCTTGCCCGTCACGTCCTTCTTCGATCTTGACAAGGGCATGAAGCGATTCGTCGGTGTCTTTGCCGGCCGTGAGAAGGAGGATGTCGTGCTCGGCACGTCGGACGGCCTCGGGCTCAAGTGCACGATCGGCGACCTCAAGGCCTCGCAGCGCATCGGCCGCACCTTCGTGCGCATGGCCGACGGCGTCACGCTGATGCCGCCCGCCGAGGGCTGTGCCGAGATGCCGCTGATCGCCTGTCTTACCGAGAAGGGCCGTCTCGTGATCTTCGCACACGACGAGATCCGCAGACTCTCCAACGGCGGCATGGGCGTTTCGCTCGTGAAGCTTGAGTCCGGTGAAAGGATGATCGGCATGACGCTCGTCGATGAGCGCGGTCTCACCGCCTCCGGCACGGGACGAGGCGGCAAGCCCAGAGAGGTGCAGATCACCCGCAAGTCCTTTGAGGAGTTCCGCATGCAGCGCGCCCGCAAGGGCCGCCAGATCGGCGTCACCTGGACGGTCGAGTCGATCGCCCCTATCACGCCCGTCAAGCCTGAAAACGAAGGCGAAGGCTCGTCGGGTGCCGGCTCCGCGGGAGGCCTCACGATCCAGCTTGAGGACGAAAATCCGCGCCTCATCTGACGCGCAAACGGAACACAGGAAGGATCCACGTCGTGAAACTCAATCCGCTCCGCTTTTTCAAGAGCCTCTCGGCGAGGCTTCTGCTTCTCACGCTCATCTGGGTGAGCTTCATCGTGACCACGATCTGGTATACGATGATGCTCAACTGGAAGCTTGAGAGTTCGTCGGCTGCGACGAATATCATCGGGGACATCAGGTTCCATGTCTTCCGCACCGCGCTTTATGTGCTTCCGCAGTATGACAACAGGGACTTCGACAACGAAGTCCGTACGGTCAACGCAGGGCTTGATCTTCTCCAGAAGGGTGATCAGTGGCGTCCGCTTCTCGTGCCTGAGACGCAGGCCATCCGTTCGTCGCTTCAGAGCATCGACTCTGAGTGGAAAGAGTCGGTGCTTCCGCACCTTACGGCCGCCCGCGGCGGCGCCCGCGAACCGATGATGGGCGACGTCAACCTTTATGTCGAGAAGCTCGCCGCGCTGACGAACGACATCGACGAATATCGCGCGCACTTCCTGTGGCAGCTCCGCTATCTGCAGGGTCTCCTCATCGTGCTTGCGATCGGCAGTCTCTTCGCGATCATGGCGCTTCTGCTCCGCTGGGTGATCCGTCCCCTCGAGCAGCTCGGCGGCGCCATCGGACGGCTTTCCTCGGGCGACCTGACGGCCCGCACCGAAGTGAGGAGTGAGGACGAAATCGGCGAGATCGCCGCAGGCTTCAACGAGATGGCCGCCAGACTCAAGGATTCTCACGACAATCTCGAGCAGAAGGTAGCCGAGAAGACGGCCAGCGTCGAAGAAAAGAACAGCCATCTCGCGCAGCTCTACGAGATGACCTCCTATTTCACGCAGCGTCGCAGCCTTGACGACCTTGCCGACGGCTTCGTCTCGCGAATCATGCGCCAGACCGAGGCCGATGCGTGTACGCTCCAGCTGCTCTCGGGCCGTGACGACTCGATGCAGCTCCTCACGGCCGAGGGACTTTCCGTCGACCTCGTCAAGGCGGTCAACGATCTGCCTGGCGACGCGGGCATCGTGCCCTCGGTGCTCTCGAAGACCTATCCCGTCTGCTTCCAGCTCACCGAGCTTGAGGACGAGTTTTCCAGACGCTTTGCCGACGCGGGTTTCAAGACGGCCTACAGCTTCCAGATCCGTTCGACGCCGGGCGACCTCGGCATCTTCACGCTCTTCTTCAAGGAAAGCCCGCAGCTCACGACGCAGGTCATCCGCCTGCTCGAGAACTTCGTGACCCACTTCGGCGTCGCCGTGGCGAGCAACCGCCTCATCGAGCGCGACCGCCAGTTCGCCGTGGTGCAGGAACGTCAGCTCCTTGCACAGGGCCTGCACGACTCGATCGCTCAGGCGCTCTCCTTCCTCAACCTGCAGGTGCAGTTCCTGTCGGACGCCATCCGTACTAACGACGTTGCGCTGCGTGACGAATCCCTTTCCGCCATTCGCACGGGCGTTCAGGAGTGCTACGAGGACGTGCGCGAACTCCTTCTCAACTTCCGCGAGCGTTTGCACAAGGAAGGCTTCATCGAGGGCGTACGGACCGTGATTGATCGCTTCGAGGGACAGTCCCGCATGAACGCGCGTCTTCGAGTCTCGGGGCGTGGCCCGCAGCTTACGCCGCGCCAGAAGCTTCAGGTGATCTTCATCATTCAGGAGGCGCTCTCCAACGTCCGCAAGCATTCTCATGCCGAAAACGTCGACATCCGCATCGAGAACGACGCCGACCTCAAGGTGACGATCACCGACGACGGCGTCGGCATCGATGATGCGCTCGTCACCGAGCGAAAGGGCCAGCACGTGGGCCTCTCGATCATGGCCGAGCGCGCATCCCGCATCGGCGCCTTCGTCGACGTCGAGCGCGTCTCGCCCGCAGGCGGCACCCGAGTCGTGCTCATCCTCTCCGAGGAGGCCAGACACGAGCAGCAGTAGCTCCGAACGGCTGCCCGCATGGCGGCAGGCGGGCAGCCCGGGAATCCTGCCGGTTGTCCGTTCCGACACCTTCAAGGTATTCGATGGAAACGATAGCAGGACAGGGGAGCCTAAGGATTTGTACGGATGGATTTCAAGGTTGACGCATGTCAATGGAGTACGCGTTTTTTCGCAAACTCTCTTAAATGGTATTGAGAATTATTCTCAAATGCGGTAAGATACGTTCAACGACAGCGAACGCAGGCCTCTCACCAAAGGACAACGGGGGGCGTCCGAGAGGCAGGCGATGGAGGGACTCCTTGGTTCTCTCCTGACGGGTACATCTCCGCCCGGCGCTGTTGGGGGTCTGAGAGAGCGGCGGATGCGTGCAATGCGCACCCGCCGCTCATTTTTTGTTGTTCACCTGTACGCCTCACAAAACGGGGAGCCTTGCACAGCGGCAGGACTCCCCGTTTTCGATGGTGTGTTGCAAGACAGGTCGGAGGCGGCTTAGTGTGCGGCTTCCTGAACCTCGCGAATGGCGGCTGCAAGCCTCAGCAGGCCGTCAGAAAGCTCCTCCTCGGTGATGGCGAGCGGCGGGAGCAGGCGCACGCGGTCCTTGGCGGTGAGGACGACGAGACCGTTGTCGAGGGCCTTTGCCTTGATGTCGGCAGACTTGCAGCCCTCGACCGAGAAGCCGAGCATGAGACCGAGTCCGGAGACGTCCTTCACGCCGGGGATTTTTTCCAGTTCGGCGGTGAGCCAGGCACCCTTCTGTTTGACGGCCTCAAGGAAGGCGTCGTCGATCTGCTCAAGCACGCTGAGTGCGCCTGCACAGGCGACGGGGTTGCCGCCGAAGGTGGAGCCATGCGTGCCGGGCGTCAGAACCTCGGCTGTCTTCGGGCCCATGAGCGTCGCGCCGATGGGAAGGCCGTTGCCGAGGCCCTTGGCGGTGGAGACGAGGTCGGGTGAAAGGCCGAACTGCTCGTAGGCGAACCAGGTGCCCGTTCGGCCGTTGCCCGTCTGCACTTCGTCGACGCAGAAGAGCACGTTCTTTTCGTGGCAGAGCGCCTCTACGGCCTTCAGGTAGTCCGCGTCGAGCGCGCGCACGCCGCCTTCGCCCTGAACGATCTCGACGAGAACGGCGGAGCAGTCCTCGGCGTCAAGCTGCCTTTCGAGTGCGGCAAGGTCGCCCGCGGGCACGTAGCGGAATCCCGGCGTGAAGGGCCCGAAGAACTTGTGGAACGTGTCCTGCCCCGTGGCGGTGACGGTCGTGAGCGTGCGGCCGTGGAAGCTGTTGACGAGCGTGACGAAGGGATGCTCGCCTTCTCCCTTGGTGTCGGAAGCCCACTTTCGGGCGGTCTTGATCAGGCACTCGTTGGCCTCGGCGCCTGAGTTGGAAAGAAAGACGCGCTCGAAGTGCGTGCGAAGCGCAAGGCGTCCCGCGAGCATGGCGGTCTTCTCGTTGTAGAAGAGGTTCGAGGTGTGCGGAAGAACTGCGGCCTGTTCGGAGACGGCCTTCACCCATTCGGGGTTGGCATAGCCGAGGCTCATGACGCCGATGCCGCTGCCGAAGTCGATGTAGTCGCGGCCCTTGTTGTTCCAGAGACGGGCTCCGCGGCCGCGCTCGAAGACGACGGGCGCGCGCCCGTAGGTGCAGGCGTGGTAAAGGCTGTCGATGGTCTTGATGTCCTTCATGATGAATGTCCTTCAGAGAATTCTGTTCGTGGTGCGGCCGCTCAGGCGGACGCAGCAGTGCGGGGTCCGGTCTTGACGAGGGTACCGATGCCGCCCTTGGTGAGCATTTCGACGAGGATGCTGTGGGGAAGCGTGCCGTTGATCATGGCGACGCGCTCAACCCCTGATTCGATGGCGTGAAGCGCGCAGTCGATTTTCGGGATCATGCCGCCCGAAATGACGCCCTGTTCCTTGAGCGGACCGATGTCCTCCGTCGTGAGGACGGAGATGAGCGAATCGGGATCCTTCACGTCGCGCATGAGTCCATTGATGTCGGTCATCAGCACGAGGCGGCGCGCGCCGAGCGCGCCGGCAATCGCTGCGGCCGCCGTGTCGGCGTTGACGTTGTAGCTTCGGCCCTCGCCGTCACCGGCTACGGACGCGATGACGGGAATGCATCCCTTTTCGAGAAGCGTCTCGACAATCGAGACGTCGACGCCCGTGATGTGCCCCACGAGACCGAGATCCTCCGCTTCGGGTCGTGCGGTGATGAGACCTGCGTCAAGTCCGCACAGTCCCACGGCCTTCGAGCCCTCGGCGCACAGGAGCTTGACGAGGTCCTTGTTCGTCTCGCCTGCGAGCACGCGCTGCACGACCCGCATCGTCTCCTCGTCGGTGACGCGAAGTCCGCGCACGAACTTCGATTCGATCCCAAGGGCGGCGAGCGACTTGTTGATGGAGGGACCGCCGCCGTGAACGAGTACGATGCGGATGCCGATCATCGAGAGGAGCACCAGGTCGTGCATCACCTGCTGCTGCAACTCGGGGTTCTTCATGGCGTTTCCGCCGTACTTCACCACGACGGTGTGGCTGCGGTAGAGCCTGACGTACTTGAGTGAGTCGCTCAGGAGCCTTGCGATGTCGAAGTCGGTGAGTTCGTTCATGGTCTTGACCTCAGCTGCGGTAGTCGCCGTTGATGCGCACGTATTCATAGGAGAGGTCGCACCCCCAGGCAGTTGCATCGGCATCGCCGTCGTGGAGCGTCACGATGATGGAGACCTCCTTTTCAAGGAGCACCTTCTTGGCAAGCTCCTCGGAGAAGTCGAGCGCGCGACCTGCGCTGCAGACGTCGACGATGCCCGCGGAGGAGGCGAACGACACGTCGGCCGCCTCGGGGTTGAACGGTGCCCCGCTGTAGCCGAGCGCGCAGAGCACGCGGCCCCAGTTGGCGTCGGAACCGAACATGGCGGTCTTCACGAGGCTCGAGGAGATGACGCTCCTGGCTAGCACGCGGGCCGTCGCATCATCAGTCGCGCCCGTCACCGTGCAGGTGAGGAGCTTGGTCGCGCCTTCGCCGTCTCTGGCAATGGTGCGGCTCAGGTGAGAAGTGACCGTGTGGAGCGCGGCGGCAAACGCGTCGAAGTCTGCGCCTGCCGCGGTGATTTCGGCGTTGCCCGCAAGGCCGTTGGCCATGACGCTCAGCATGTCGTTCGTCGACGTGTCGCCGTCGACGCTGATCATGTTGAAGGTGTTCTGAACGTCGGTGCTCACGGCCTTCTGAAGCATCTCGGAAGAGATCGCTGCGTCCGTGGTGATGAAGACGAGCATCGTGGCCATGTTCGGGTGAATCATCCCGGAGCCCTTGGCGATGCCGCCGACGGTGACGGTTTTGCCGCCGATGTCGACCGTGACCGCGCAGTGCTTGGCCACGAGGTCGGTCGTCATGATCGCGGCTGCGCAGTCTTCGCCGCCTTCGTAGGAAAGTGCGTCGACAAGAGGCTTCATGCCGGTGGCGATCGGCTCGATCGGGAGCGGCTGGCCAATGACGCCTGTCGAGGCGATGATGACGTCGTCTGCGCTGAGGCCGGACGCTTCGGCGAGCAGCATGCACATCTTGCGGGCGATAGCCTCGCCGTTAGGGGCGCAGGTGTTGGCGTTGCCGGAGTTGCAGAGCATTGCCTGCGCGCGTCCGTCGGCGATGTTGGCCTTGGTGACGGCGATGGGCGCGCCCTTGACGGCGTTGAGCGTGTAGACGGCGGCTGCGGCGGCGGGCACGTCGGCGACGATGAGGGCGAGGTCCTTCTTCGTCTTGTTGCGGCGAAGGCCGCAGTGAATGCCCGAGGCCCGGAAGCCCTTCGGAGTGCAGACGTTGCCATCGGGGAGAAAGGTCACGGCGGTGTTGCTGTCAGTCATGGTGTTCTTCTTGTCGTGGTGCGTTTGGAGTCGAGCGTGTCGACGGAGTGGCTGGAAGAAGCCGGGTTAGGAAAGGCTGAGCCCTCGGGCGGGATTGGAGTCCGTCATGAGGTTCAGGCATTCGAGCGCGGCTCCGGAGGAGCCTTTGCCGAGGTTGTCGTAAAGCGCGGTGAGAAGGACGCGGTGGGGACCGCCCGACACCGCGATCTTCATGCCGTCGTGTCCCGCCATCGCGTCGAGGCGCAGGGCGCCGTCCTCAAGAAGGGACTCGAATTCGACGGGGCGCACGACGGGGGAACCCGCGTAGTGCTTTGCCCAGACGGACTGAACGGTCTCCTTTGTCGTGCCGAGAAGTCCAAGATCGAGTGGAACCGTCACGAGCATGCCGCAGCGGAAACTCCCCACGATGGGCTGGAAGACGGGCGGACGAGCCAGACCTGCGGCGATCGTCATTTCGGGAAGGTGCTTGTGCGTCTGCGAATGGGCGTAGGGAAGCGGCATGGCCAGGCTGTCGAAGGCCGTGCGGCCTGCCGTCTCGTAGGCGGAGATCATCTTCTTGCCGCCGCCCGAATAACCCGTCACCGATGTGGCCGAAAGGAAGGCGTCCGGCGCAATGATGCCTGCGGAAACAAGCGGAGCCACAAGCAGGATGAAGCCTGAGGCGTGGCAGCCCGGCACCGATACTCTGGATGCGCGCGCGATTTCGGCGGCGCGGCCGTTCATGAGTTCCGGCATGCCGTAGACCCACTCGGGAGCGGTCCTGTGAGCGCTCGAGGCGTCAAGCACGCGGGTGCCGGCTTCGTCTGCCAGCTTCACCGCCTCTCGTGCGGCGTCGTCAGGCAGGCAGAGCACCGTCACGTCTGCCGCCTTCATCGCCTCAAGACGGGCGTCGGGGGAGCGGCGCTCGTCTGCGGGAAGCGAAATGAGCTTGAGGTCGGCCCTGTTGGCAATCCGCTCGCGGAGCCTCAGGCCCGTCGTGCCGCTTTCGCCGTCGATGAAGATGGTGGTCATGGGTGTTTTCCTTTGTCTTGCCAGTGGGATTCGGGCGGGCCTCGAGGGGGGGTTCCGGAAGTGCGCTGTGCAATCGTAATGAGTTGAACGGCGGATTTCGCAATGAAGAACGGACTAATCGAGCCTTTGTTGCTTGATGCGAAAACCCCTCCTCCAAAGACCTTAGTTTTGGCCTTTTCGATTGAACAAGAGGTCTTTCAAAGGTGTATCTATTGTCGACAAAATGGCCTTTCGGGTCGCTTTCGGTTCTGTCTCTGCTCGACAAAAACAAAGCCCGCAGGGAGGCCTGCGGGCCGGAGGGCGGATGTGAAGTATGTGAAAGGGCCTGACGGTCGATGCCTGTCAGGCCCTTGGCGGCGGAGCGGGCGCACGTCTTGAGCGTGCGCCGCCTGTGTCGGGGAGAAAGATCGGGAAAATCTCAGAGGAAGGTCTTGAGCGCTTCGGCGACGGACTTGATGCCCGCCACGATCTTCTCGGACGGGACCGTCACGAAGGAGAGTCGGCAGTGGTTGACCTCGGGATTGTCCGTGTAGAAGGCTACGCCGGGCACGAAGCCGACGGGCACGTCGGACGCGAGGACCTTCTTCATCAGGTCGGCGGAGTCGACGTTCTTCGGGAGGTTGAGCCAGATGAACATGCCGCCCGTGGGCTTCGTCCAGCTGACTTCGGGGTGTTTGGGCATGAACTCCTCGAGGCTGTCGAGCATGACCTTGGCCTTTTCGGCGTAGAGGCGTCGGACGGCGGGGAGGTGTTCGCTGAAGAGGTCCTGGTCGAGCACGCGGGCGGTGATGAGCTGGGTGTAGGTGCTCGTGTGCAGGTCCATGGAGGTCTTCATCTGCTTGAGGGCGTTGAGGACGTGCTTGGGACCGCAGATGTAGCCGAGGCGGAAGCCGGGGGCGAGCACCTTGGACATCGTGCCGAGGCGCAGCGTGCGCTCGGGTGCGAAGGCTCGCAGGGAGACAGGCGGACGCTCTGCGTAGTAGAGCTCGCCGTAGGGATTGTCCTCGATGAGCCAGAAGTCGTACTGACGGGCCTTTTCGGCGAGCTTGCGGCGGCGTTCCTCGCTGATCGTGCGGCCGGTCGGGTTCTGGTAGGTGGGCATCACGTAGGCAAACTTGGCGCCCGCGACGCGGTCGTCGATCAGGTCGGGGTTGAGGCCCTCATCGTCGGTCGGCAGGCTGACGAACTTCGGCTTGCAGAGCTCGAATGCATAGAGAGCGCCCATGTAGGTCGGCGTTTCGACGAGGACCTTGTCACCCTCGTCGGTGAAGACGCGGGCGATCATGTCGAGGGCCTGCTGGGAGCCGGAGACGATCATGACTTCGTCGGGCGTCGTGGGCACGCCGTGGTCGGTCTCGATTTTGGCGATGGCTTCGAGAAGTGCGGGCATGCCGCCCACGGCGGAGTACTGCAGAGCCACCTGCGGACACGTCTCCAGAACCCAATCGGCCGCATCCTTGATGGCCTTGACCGGGAAGCCTTCGGCGGAGGGAAGGCCGCCGGCGAAGCTGATCACTTCAGGACGGGCGGCGAGGGCGAGGATCTCGCCGATCACCGAGCTTTCCTTGGGCTTGCCGATCTGGCTGTAGGAGGGCGTCGGGGTTTGGTGGCATGTGCAGCTCTTTGTCATGATGCTTTTCCTGTTTTCAACTGAATGTTCGAATTCGAGGTTTTCTGTTCGGGGGCGGCCGTCCGAGGGCCTGTCGCCTTCATGTGATTTTAGGCAGACAAAAAACGCCCGGACATCGTCCGGGCGTCATCCGAAGGGGTTATTTCGACCTCTCTGCGTCTATGTCATGCCGTCTAGGGAAAAGCCGCTAGGACAAACTGCATAGGCGCTGGAAAACGGGAATCACTCTGACTTCGAGGGGGATCCGAAGTCGGCAAGGCGCTTCTTCTTCTCGGGGGCGTTGCACCACTGCGCGACGGGGCAGCGTTCGCATTCAGGCGAGCGGGCCTTGCAGCAGTATCGGCCGTGAAGAAGAAGCCAGTGGTGAGCCTCGTGCTTGTAGGCGTCGGGAATGATTTTCTCGAGTTTGGTTTCAATTTCGTCGGGTGTCTTGCCCTTGGCGAGTCCCGTGCGGTTTGAGACGCGGAAGATGTGCGTGTCGACGGGGATCGTCGGGTGTCCGAAGGCGACGTTGAGGACAACGTTGGCCGTCTTTCGGCCCACGCCGGGCAGGGCGACGAGCTTGTCGAAGTCCTCGGGCACCTCTCCCGCGTATTCGTCGCGAAGGATTTCGGAGAGTCTCACGACGTTCTTGGCCTTGTTGCGGTAGAGGCCGATCGTCTGAATGAAGGGCGTGAGGCCCTCGACGCCGAGTGCGGCGATCTGCTCGGCCGTGTTCGCAACAGGAAAGAGTCTGGCCGTCGCGATGTTGACGCCCTTGTCGGTCGCCTGTGCGGAGAGCACGACGGCGACGAGAAGCTCGAAGGGCGTCGTCCAGTTGAGTTCGCTCTCGGGATTCGGGTGCGCGGCGGCGAGCGCCGCCATGAATGCGCCGCGGTCTGCAGCCTTGATCATGTCAGTCCTCCTCTGTTGTCGCCGGCGTTTGCACGGCGGGCTCGAGCCATGATGTCCGCGATAAGCGCGGAGGGGCCGCCGGCGGCCTTTTCAGCCGCAGGCTTTCGGAGTGCGTCGAGTCGGGCGAGGTCCTCGGCCTCGAGGCGCTCGCGGCGGGCTGCGGCATTCCGATGGTGCTCTCTCGCCCTGTGCGCATCCTCCAGCGTCCACGTCCTTCCGTTTTCGACCATGTCGATCGCGTCCATGGGACAGGCTGGCAGGCAGAGCGCGCAGCCCGTGCAACGCTCCTCCACGATGCCGTGCAGGTGCTTGGGAGAGCCTGCAATGACGTCGGTCGGACAGACGCGGATGCACCAGGCGCAACCGATGCAGTCACGCGCGCGGATGCGTGCGACGGCGAAGGGCACTTCGCGTCCGTATTCGGGATCGAGCGGCACGACGGGGCGGCCTGTGGCGGCGGCAAGACGGGCGATGCCCTCCGCACCGCCGGGCGCGCATCGGTTGATGGCCGCGCCTTCCTCAAGAATGGCGCGGGCGTAGGCGAGGCACCCGTCGCAGCCGCACTGGCGGCACTGCGTCTGCGGGAGCAGGTCGTCGATTTCCTCAAGCGTAGTCATGGGTCTGGCGGGGGGAATGGTTGCTTACCAAAGGGATTCCACGAGAAGCTGGCCCGGCTTGCCCAGACGCGGCGATACGATGCCGCGGGCCTTCATGAGAGCGCGGGTCTCGCGGATGAAGTCGGGGTTGCCGCACAGGAGCAGACGGGCGGATTCGGGCGTGAAAGCGGCACCGGCCTTCGCTTCAAGGGCACCCGATTCTATGAGCGCGGGAATGCGCCCCGTGAGTTCGCCCGCTTCGCGGGAGGCGGCCATGAGGATCGTGAGCGGCATCCGAGCCTCGCTCTCGGCGTAGGCGGCCAGGCGGTCGACCTCCTCACGGGTGCGAGCACCAATGACGAGGATGTGCTTTTTCCAGGCGCCAAGCGTGCCTTCGTCGCCCGTCATGGCGATGAAGGGCGCAAGGCCGGAGCCCGTCGCGAGCATCCAGACCGTGTCGCCGCCCGGAATGCGGGCGGGGAGAAGGTTCCCCTGGGCTTCGCCGTCGAGCAGGACTTCGTCGCCCGGATTGAGGGCGCACAGGCGGGGTGAGAGTGCGCCGCCTTCGACGGATTTCACGAGAAAGCGCAGGCCTTCGGCTTTGGGCGAGCCTGCGATCGAGTAGGCGCGGAAGACGGGCTCGTCGCCGTCGGTGGCAAGGCCGATGCGGGCGAACTGCCCCGCATCGAAGGTCCAGCCCTCGGGACGGGTGAAGAGGAGTTCGTAAACGGCGGGCGCGACTTCGCGGCGGCTCGTGAGCTTGACGGTCTGCATGGCGGCAGCCTCCGGGTGGAAGATGATGAAAAAAATGGCGGCCCTTCGCAAGAGCCGCCATTGCCAGCGCTTGTCAGCGCTTGAGGAACTTCAGCTTGCCCTTGACGCCGTGGTACTGGTCGGCGTCGTCAGGGTAGGGCTTGCGGCGCGTAATGGAGGGCCATTCGCGGGCGAGCTCGGCGTTGAGCGCGATGAATTCCTGCTGATCCTCAGGGACGTCCTCTTCGGCGAAGATGGCTGCTTCCGGGCATTCGGGGATGCACACGGCGCAGTCGATGCATTCGTCGGGGTCGATCACGAGAAAGTTCGGGCCTTCGCGGAAGCAGTCGACAGGGCAGACGTCGACGCAGTCGGTGCGCTTGCAGCCGATGCAGGCTTCGCAGACAACATGAGGCATTGAAGGAATCTCCTTGGATTTGAGGGTACGAAATGTAAGAAAGAGATTGTAGTCCTTTTGCAACCCGCAGACCATGTCCGAAAGACGGAATTTGGAGGTAGACGGCGCCTCGAGGCCCTGCGATCTGATTTATCCTGTCGTTCGAAATCCCCCTTTCCCGACAATGACGACCATGGCAACACGTCCTCCCGCTTCACAGTCAGTTCCCGCATGCGTTTCCGCAGGAAACGGGGCCGAAGGCCTCACGCTTGTGCGCAACGTCTCGCGCAGGATCGTGCACGTCGACATGGACGCATTCTATGCCTCGGTCGAGCAGCGTGACCGCCCCGAGCTTCGGGGACGCCCGATCGCGGTCGGACACGCTCAGGGGCGCGGCGTCGTTGCGACGGCAAGCTACGAGGCGAGGCGCTTCGGCGTGCACAGCGCCATGCCGAGTTCGAGGGCGCGCGAGCTCTGTCCCGAACTGATCTTCGTCGAGGGACGAATGAGCCACTACAAGGCCGTCTCCTGTCAGATCCACGAGATCTTCAGGCGCTATACCGACGTGATCGAGCCCATCAGCCTTGACGAGGCCTTTCTCGACGTGACCGTCAACAAGCAGGGGCTCGCCCTCGGCGTCGAGGTGGCGGTCGCCATCAAGCGCGCGATCCGCGAGGAGCTCGGCCTTGTGGCGAGCGCCGGCGTCTCCTACAACAAGTTCCTCGCCAAGGTCGCTTCCGACTGGCGAAAGCCCGACGGTCTCTGCACGATCCATCCCGAAAGGGCGATCGACTTCATCGACCGCCTGCCCGTAGAGGCCTTCTGGGGCGTGGGCCCCGCCACGGCCGCCAGACTCCATGCGCTCGGCATCAGAACGGCGCCTGAACTCCGAGCCGTGCCGCTCTCCGATCTGATGCGCCACTTCGGACAGTCTGGCTACGATTTCTACCGCTTCGTGCGCGGGATCGACGACAGGCCCGTGAGGTCGAGCCGCGTTCGCAAGAGCGTCGGGTGCGAGAGGACCTTTGAGCGGGACGTCAGGGATCCCGTGCGCCTGAGGGGGATCATCGGAGAGCTTGCCGCCGAGCTTGCCTTCAGGCTCGGCCGCGCGGACTTTGCAGGAAGCACGCTTTCACTCAAGGTGAGAAGCCACGACTTCACGACGCGCACGCGCTCGGTGGCGGCCGAGGTTCCCTATGATGCGAACGCCATGACGAGGCTGGCGGAGGATGCCTGCAGGCTTCTGGCGGGCATGGAGATTCCGATGGGCGGCGTCAGGCTGCTGGGGCTTGCCGTGGGATCGCCCGCGCAGAGGGACGACGGACAGCCCTCGCTTTTTGAGGGGCTCGAGGCGTGAGGATGTGAAGAAGGCCGCGGTGACGCGGCCTTCCTTGATGATGTCGACAGGGTCGACAATGAGCTCAGGCGGACTCAGTCGAGACGCTCGAAGAGGTTTTTCGGACCGAAGAGGTCGCGGTACATCGGCCAGACGCAGGCCTGAGCGATCGTCGTGACGAGGATCGCGATGATCGGCGTGATGTAGGTCGTGGCGCCGCCGAGCCCGGCGGCAAGGCCCGCACCGACGGTGAGAAATACCGCCGCGCTCGTCATCAGCACGAGGAGGACGGCCGTCGTGAGGCAGGCCGAGAAGTTCCTCAGGATGCCGAAGAAGGAGTAGAAGAAGCTCTTGCCCGCGCCTTGGCCCGCGTCCGCAATGAGAAGCGGCGCGAAGAGCGTCGCCATGAAGAGCGGAGTGTAGAGGACAAGCGCCGCCGCAACGCCTGCGGACGGGAAGTGTGCCGCGACGCTTTCGGGGTCGATCGCCCCCTCGACCATCTTCCACTGCGCGATCTGGTCGGCGGAAAGCAGCTGGAAGACGAGCATAACGAGCTCAAGCACGCCGGCGCTGATGAGGCCCACGGCGATGAGGTGCAGGCGCATGCCCTGCTTCCTGAAGGCGGCGAGAAGCGGTGCGTATCCGGGAAGCCTGTCTGCGAGCGCCTCGCGGGCGGCAAAACCCGTGAGCACGGCTCCGAACGGCATCCAGACGCCTGCGAGGATCGTGCCCACGACGGGCAGGCCCGAGAGCAGGCCGCTTATGAGGACGTAGAAGACGACGATGCCGACGAGCCCGAGCGGCCGGTTCCTGAGGGCGCGGACGCCCTCGCCGAACCAACGCAGGCCGTCGGCGTAATTGAATGCTTGTGCCATAAAGGGATGCGGTTACCAGCCGAGTTCGATGAACTTGGTCGTGCCGAGCGTACTCTTGGAGTTGCCCGCAGGCGAGGAGTCGATCGGACGTTCGGCCCTGTTCTCGATGCGATAGGGGATCTGGGTGGTGCCCGGCGTCACGACGTATTCGGTGACGCGGTTGTTTTCGTCACGGACCTCCTCGATCTTGGTCTGGCGGTCGAACTTGGGCGGCAGATGGCCGTGGGCGCGCTCCTCGCGGGCCTTCTCCATGTCGGCCTTGCTCGGAAGGAGCGGGTTGGCCTCCTCGGCGGACGGCTTGCGGGCTGCGGGTCCGGACTGCGGAGCGGGCTTCTCGATCTTCACGTCGCCCGCGTACGGGGGCGGCGCGTCGTTCGGAGCCGAAGGAGCCGCGCAGGCGGCGGTCGAAACGGCGATGAGACAGAGGGCGGACAGGCAGTTTCTGGTTTTTGTCATGGCTAATCCTTTGCGCCGCTCGTCATGGGCTTCGCGGAAGCGGCGGCGCGGTGAAGGGAGGCAGGGCCGGCGGGCGTCAGGCCCATGAATGGTCGGAATGCGCCTGCGAGACCTCCTGCGGCGCATCGCGGCCCTGTCAGTCCAATTGTGCCACGGCGAGGCGTTCAGAGGCGACAGGCGAAGTGTGTCCGCATGTATGGATGCGTCTCTGGCTTCGCCGTGGCGGACGGCTTTTTCGGCTATTCTTACGGCAGCCGGTTTTTACGGCCCATTCATACATTTGCAGCAACGACTTCCAACATGTCCAAGATTCTTCTCATCGACGGCTCCAACTATCTTTTCCGCGCCTTTCACGGCCTTCCCGACCTTCGCACGAGTTCGGGCGAGCCGACGGGGGCCGTCCGGGGCTTTCTGGGCATGCTCGGCAAGGTCTGGGCGCTTGCCAAGCCCGATCACGCCGTCATCATCTTCGACGCGCAGGGGAAGAACTTCCGCCACGAGATGTTCCCCGAGTACAAGAGCAACCGTCCGCCGATGCCCGACGACCTGCGCGTGCAGATCGAACCGCTTCACGGCATTCTGAAGGACCTCGGCTGGCCCGTCGTTTCGGTGCCCGGCGTCGAGGCTGACGACGTGATCGCGACGATCGCCGAAAAGGCGCGCGCCGCGGGCATGAAGAGCATCATCGCCACGGGCGACAAGGACATGGCCCAGCTCGTCGACGACGACATCGTGCTCATCAACACGATGAACGTGAAGTTCTACGACCGCGAGGGCGTCATTGAAAAGTACGGCGTTCCGCCTGAGCGCATCGTCGACTACCTCTCCCTCATGGGCGACAAGGTCGACAACGTGCCCGGCATCGAGAAGTGCGGTCCGAAGACCGCCGCCAAGTGGATCGCCGAATACGGTGACCTTGAGGGCGTCAAGGCTCATGCGGGTGAAGTGAAGGGCAAGGCGGGCGAATATCTGCGCGCGGGGCTTGCCTTCCTTGACGACGCACGCCGCCTCACCACGATCTGTCGTACGGTCAAGCTTCCCGAGGGATGCGTGCCTGAGGCCCTCGTCGTGAAGCCCGCCGATCCCGATGCTGTCTCCGCCTTCTGCCGTCGCTGGGAGATGTCGCTCTCGACCCTCAAGCGCGCCGCGCCTTCCGGCATCGGCGCCTCCGCCGAGCCTGCGGCGACAGGGACGGCCGAGCCCGACGATCTCGGCGGACTCTTTTCCAGAGAGGCCTTTGCGGCCGAGGCGCTTGCCGCCAAGCCTGCTCCGAAGCCCGCTCCCGCCAAAAAGGCGGCGCCCGCCGCACCCGTGATGCAGGTGAGCTTCTCGCCCGCGCTGGCCGAGCGTCCCGACGAGCTGCCCGTGACCGAAATCGCCGACCGCATGACGCTCGAGCTGTTCGCAGGCAGGCTGCTCGACGAGAGCCGCGCCATGCCCGTCGCGCTTACGATGCTCTGGGACGGCGACGCCCGTCATGCAGAGCCTGCCGCGCTCGGCGTCGCGCTTTCCATCAAGGACGTCTTCGTGATCCGCTTCACGGAGGAGCTCCCCGTCGCGCACGTCATGGACGTGATGCGTCCCTGGCTCGAGGGTTCCGCCGCCAAGGTCGCACATGACGCGAAGACGCTCGCGCATGTCTTCCTCGCTCAGGGCGTGAGGCTCGGCGGCATGCTGCACGACACGATGCTGATGAGCTATGTGCTCGAGGCTCATCTGAAGCACGAGCTGCCGCTTCTTGCCGCCCGCTCGCTTGCGCGTTCGATTCCCACCCGCGAGAGCGTCGTAGGCAAGGGCGCGAAGGCCATTGCGGCAAAGGATGCTGATCCGAAGGCCGTCGTGGAGCTCCTCGGCGAGGAGGCCGCCGCAATCCGTGCGCTTCATGCCGTGCTGATGACGAGGCTCGATCTTGAGGATGGGCTGATGGCGATCTACGAAACGCTTGAGCAGCCCCTCATCGGCGTGCTCGGCCGCATGGAGGAGGCGGGGGTTGCGCTCGACGACTTCAGGCTCTCGCAACAGTCCGAAGCCCTCACCGTTCGCATCGACGGCCTTGTGGCCGACGCCTACAAGGCGGCGGGGCATGAGTTCAATCTGTCGAGTCCCAAGCAGCTCGCGCAGGTGCTCTTCACCGAGCTCGGGCTTCCCTCGAGCAAGAAGACGGGTACCGGCACGCCGTCGACGGACGAGGAGGTGCTGACGGAGCTCGCTCTCGACTATCCGTTGCCGAAGCTCATTCTCGAGCACCGTCGTCTCACGAAGCTCAAGAGCACCTATCTCGACAAGCTCCCGCGCATGGTCGACCCGAAGGACGGCCGCGTGCACACGACCTTCGGTCAGGCCGTCGCCGTGACGGGGCGTCTGGCGAGTTCGGATCCGAACCTGCAGAACATTCCCGTGCGAACCGACGAGGGCCGTGCGGTGAGGGAGGCATTCGTCGCCGAGTCGGGCAACGTGATCATCTCCGCCGACTACTCGCAGATCGAGCTTCGCATCATGGCCCACCTCTCGCAGGACAAGGGGCTTCTGGACGCCTTCGCGCGCGGCGAGGACATTCACCGTGCGACCGCAGCGGAGGTCTTCGGTCGCAAGCCCGAGGAGGTGACGGCCGACGAGCGTCGAATGGCCAAGGTCATCAACTTCGGCCTCATCTACGGCATGAGCGCCTTCGGTCTTGCCCAGAACCTGGGCATCGAGCGCCGCATGGCCGCCCATTACATCGACGAGTATTTCGCGCGCTATCCCGGCGTGCGCGTCTACATGGACGCCAAGCGCGCAGAGGCGCATGAGCGCGGCTACGTCGAGACGGCGTTCGGCCGCCGTCTCTGGATTCCCGAAATCGCGAGCTCGCGCAAGCCCGTTCAGGCGGCCGCCGAGCGCGCGGCCATCAATGCGCCCATGCAGGGCACTGCGGCGGACCTCATCAAGAAGGCCATGATTGCGGTCGACGCCTGGCTGAGAGCCGAAGGTCTTCGCTCCAGGCTCGTCCTCCAGGTGCACGACGAACTGATTCTCGAGGCGCCTGTCGAAGAGGCCGAACTCGTGCGCAGGAAGGTGCCCGAACTGATGGCCGCCGTCGCCTCGCTCTCCGTTCCGCTCGTCGCCGAGGTCGGCATGGGGGACAGCTGGGGGGCCGCGCACTGACGGCTTTCGATCCTCTTCCCCGAGAGTTGATGCAAAAGAAAAGGGAGGCCGTGAAAACGGGCCTCCCTTTTTGGAATGGTGAATCCGGATCTTATTTGCAGACGCCGGGGGCTTCGGGCACGAGCGTCATGACGAGCTTGCGCTCGGCGTCAAGGAGCCTGACCTTGTCGCCTTCGGTCTCGACGTAGACGGTCTTTCCAAGGTTGGAGAGGAAGGCGTCCTCCATCTTCATGAGTTCGGGACCGCACATGCGGCGGGTGGAGCCGAGCTGAGAGAGGTCGAGCTTGTCGCCCTGGAGTGTCCAGCCGCCGACGAGAAGATTGCAGCCTGCGTTGCCGGAGACCTTGCCGTCGGCGCCGAACTTGATGGACGGCGGGACTTCACATTCCTCGGTGGCACCGTCGGCCCACATTAGGGAGCGGCCCGCGAGGTCGGCGTTCTGGGTGCTAGTGACGGCGGTGCAGGCGGTGAGTGCGATGGCGCACGGGACGATCGCGGCGGCGTGGCGCAGCTTCATGGCAGTTTTTCTCCTTTTTTTTGATGCGGTCGGGACTTGACCGCAACAGGCAAAACATACCATATTGGAGATATGAACCGACGTTTGCATCTGTATCAGAGCGTGTCATTCAATTCGCGTGTGATTCACGGGATTTCACGGCATCTCTTGCCCTAGGGCAAGCATCGGCGCATGCTTCACACGCCGCAAAGGCGCAAAATGATGGCCCATGAGAATGTGGCGCAGGCAACCCTCACGGGGCTTCAGGTGAATCCTCCGCGCCGGCGCCCGTTCGTTCATCAATCACGCATCCACGCAGGCGTTCCTCTGGGAGCGTGCCTGCAAAGGAGAAGAAATGTTCAAGTCCTGTCTGGCAGGCCTTGCGCTTGCCCTCGCACTCGGCGGCGCTCAGGCCGAGGTCACGGCGCGCCACGCCTACGTCAGCTTTGACACGGTGGCCGCCGCTCAGAAGAACGCCCGGGCCGACGAGCTCGTCTACTTCAGGGGCCACATCACGGCCGAGCCTGAGGACGGCGTTTACGTCTTCGAAGACGGCACGGGCAACGTGCGCGTCGAGATTCCGAACGAGGCCCGCACGGGCGTCACTCTGAGAAGGGACGTCCGTTACGAGGTTTTCGGCAGGGCCCTGCGCCTGCCCTTTGAGGAGTTGCGCGTTCAGGCCGAGACTCTGACGCCGATTTCGGGCAAGTAGTCCGACGATCCGATTCCGAAAGGAAAACGCCCCTGCAGTCAAGGCTGCAGGGGCGTTTTCCTGGTTTGTCAGAGCGGTTCAGCGAACCTTAGTCCGCTCCCTCGACATAGGGTTCGGAATTGAGGTCGCCCTCCATCTTGGTGACGATGACGGCGGCGGCCACGTCGCCGACCACGTTGATGGACGTGCGGATCATGTCGAGAATACGGTCGACGCCGGCGATGAGCGCAACGGCTTCGAGCGGAATGCCGACCTGCGTGAAGATGATCGTCGTCATGATCAGACCTGCGCCCGGAACGCCGGCGGTGCCGACGGCGGCGAGAACGCCCATCAGAACGATGGTGAGCTGGTCGGCCATCGTGAGCGGAAGACCGTAGACTTCAGCCGCGAAGATCGAGCAGACGCCCATGTAGATGGCCGTACCGTTCATGTTGATCGTATTGCCGAGAGGGATCGAGAAGGAGGAGATCGCCTTCGTGGAGCCGAGCTTGCGGGCGGCGTTTAGGTTGGCCGGAAGGGCGGCGGCGGACGAGCAGGTCGTGAAGGCGACGAGCCACGGTTCGAAGATGCCCTTGAGGAAGGTCATGATCGGTATGCCTGTCGCGATGCGCACGAGCGGCAGCAGGATCATACCGACGAACACGACGGTCGCGAGGAAGGCCGTGAGAATGAGGGCGCCGAGCGGAAGCAGGACGGCGAGGCCGTGACGGCTGACCGTGAACGAGATGAGGCCGAAGACGCCGATCGGGGCGTAAAGCATGACCATGTGGGTGACGCGGATCATCACGTCGCCGACGATTTCGAAGAAGTGAAGCACGGGCTTGCCGCGTTCACCAAGGCCGGAGAGGGCGAAGCCGAAGATCACCGCGAAGAAGATGATCTGAAGCATGGAGCCTTCGGCCATGGCCTGCATGGGGTTGATCGGGACGATGGCGAGCAGCGTCTTGACGAGCGGGGGCGCCACGACTTCCTTGGCCTGAAGGCCTTCGGTGGAGAGGTCAAGGCCCATGCCCGGCTGGATGATGCCTGCAAAGAGCAGGCCGCAGGCCACGGCGATGCCGGTCGTCACGGCATAGACGAGAAGCACCTTGACGGCGACACGACCGAGCTTGGACGTGTCGGAGATACCGGCGGCACCGGCAATGATCGTTGCCAGAACGAGAGGAACGACCACCATTCGGATCAGACGAATGAAGAGGTCGCCGAGCGGCTGAAGCCACGTCTGGGCGAAGGAGGAATCAACGAGCGCGCCGACTACGATACCGAGCGCGAGCCCGATCATCATCTGCCAGGCCAGACTGATTTTTATTTTGGAGGACATAATCTCCACCCCTAGCTGTTGTTACTCTTATATAGCCGCCGCACGGTTGGAAAGAGGGTGCAACGACGCTGACGGAATGTTTGCTCCCGCCTTGACTCGATTCTATTCACCTAGCTCATATATAAGACCTAGGGTAAACGCGTATTCGTCGGTGCGTGCTTCAGTTTGCTTTTGCGGGAGTTTCCGAAGGGGGCGCCCAATGTACGTGGATTGCGGTGTGATGTTGATTTCGATCAAAAGGCAGCCAATGATTATTTACCTATTGGCATGGGCGCTCTTATAGGGAGCGTGCATGATGGTCGGGGCTCGGCGCTCTGTCGTAAAATAGCAACGCCCGAAAACAGGGTTTCAAGGCTGCCCTCCGCCTCTTTGACAGTCAATAGAAAACAACATGGATACTCTTCTACACATCCTTGCCGCAGGCATTTTGACGAGAGTCCTTTCGATTTCCGTTGCCGCGCTGCTTTCCTGCCGATGGCTTGCGGGCCTCTCCGAGCAGCTCCTCGCGGTCGCCTGCGGGCTGCTTGCCGCAGTTGCGCTCACGCACCTCATTCCCGAGGCCTTTGAGATGCCCGGGGTCGAGGCGCATGATCTGGGACTCGTCATGCTCGGCACGGTCCTGCTCTTTCTGTTTCTGGAGCGGATCTTCACGCATCACGGGCACGAGGGATGCGGCGAGGCTCATCCGGGGCGCGCGGCCGCGACGGCCGTGATGACGGGAGCGGGACTGCACAACTTCGTCGACGGCGTGCTGATCGCCAGCACCTTCCTCATGGACGAGCGTGCGGGCTGGCTGGTGGCGCTTGCCGTCTGCTGCCACGAGATTCCCCAGTCGACGGGCTACATGGTGATTCTGAAGAACTGCGGACTCGATGCTCGCCGCGCCGTGCTCTGGTGCGTGGCCGCGGCGTTACCGACTCTGGCGGGCGGCGTCGCGGGGTGGGCCGCCGTGAGCTTCTCGCGTGAGGCGCTGCCCTTTGCGCTTGCCGCCTCCGCCGCCTCCTTTCTCTTCATCACGCTTCATGCCCTGCTGCCCGAGGTCTTCAGGGACTGCAGGACAAGGCGAGACGGCCTCAGGCAGCTCGTTCTCTTCATTGCGGGCGTGCTGCTGAGCACCGTCATCCTCGGCATTGGGCATGACCACGGCCACGAGGGACATGAGCATGAGAAGCCCGGCGTCCAGCTGCAGGCGGATCCTCACGGGCACTGATCCTGAAAGACCTGAATGCAAGAAGGGGCCGTATGGCGGGGTCATGAGTCCTAGCGTGCGGCCCTTTCGTTTTCATCAGGACTTCTTCTTGGCGATGACGGCGGCCCAGACGCCCGAAACCAGAATGACGGCGATGCCTGCGGCGCTCATGAGACCGACGGGTTCGTCGAAGAAGGCGAGTCCGAAGCCTGCGGCGAAGACGATGGCCGAGTACTGGAAGACGGCGGTGAGAAGCGTGTTGGCGCTGCCCCAGGAGCGGGTCATCGCAAGCTGGGCGCCCGTAGCGGTGACCGCCATGCCGAGGAGAGCGGGCGCGTTGTCCCAGGTGACGGGCGTCATGCCGCCCGCAAGCAGCAGGTGTCCGCCGAGTCCCCAGACCGTGCCGAAGAGCGTGAAGTAGAAGACGATTCGCCATTCTGGCTCCTGCATGCGGCTGAGCTGGCGGATCTGGAAGTAGGCGAGGGCCGCGAAGAAGCCGGACGTGAGACCGACGAGCGCGGGGAAGGTCTGGCCGGGAGAAAGTTCGGGCTTGAGCACGAGCGTGACGCCGAAGAAACCCAACACGACGGCTGCGGCGCTTGCGCGGCTGAAAGACTCGCCGTTCTTTACGGCGAGGAAGATGACGATGAGGGCCATGTAGAGCGGGCTCGTGTAGTTGAGCGTCATGGCGGTGCCGAGCGGCAGCTTCGAGATTGCGTAGAACCAGATCGTGAGTGCGAATGTGCCGAGGAAGCTGCGCATGAAATGCGCACGCACGAGCGGCGTCCTCAGCGTGAAGCCCTGCGCCCATACCCAGAGTGCGATGACGGCGGCGCCGAAGGCCGAGCGGTAGAAGACGAGTTCAAGCGCGGAGAAGTCGGAGGCGCCCATGCGTGCGAAGGCGGCCATCAGGGCGAAGAGTAGCGATGCGACGAGCATCCAGAGGCTTTTGATCATGATCGGCGGACGATTGCGGTGTTTGGACGGCTTGCGTGCGGGGGCGCAGGCGGAGTCCGTCAGAGAAACGCTCGGGCTTTAGGTACAATGCAAGGATATGCCCGGACAATGCGGGCGGCGCGCTTTCGGCCTTTTCGGGCCGGACGGCATTTTTGGAAGAATGACTTCGATGACAGATCTTAAACCCGTTGAGGAACTCACCTTTGAAGAGGCGCTTGAAGAGCTCGAGGAGCTCACAAGCAGCATGGCCTCCGGCGAAGCGACGCTCAAGGAAAGCGTGGCGGGGTATGCCCGCGGCACGGCGCTTCTGAAGCGCTGCAGGCGAGAGCTCGAGGAGGCACGCAGGACAATTGAGACGTTGCGCGCCGAATCCGACGACGAGGTGGCGCCGTTCTGATCCCCTGCGGTTGCGGCGCACGACAAAAGAAAGAGAGGTGAACTCAATGACGGAAGCTTCCGAGAACGACTTCAAGGTCTGGATGACCGAGACGGCCAGACATTTCGAGTGGTATGCGGACAGCACGCTGCCCAAGCCGGGCCGCGAGCCCAGACGGCTGATCGGTGCCATGCGCTATGCGGTCCTTGGCGGCGGCAAGCGCGTGCGCGCGCTTCTGGCCTACGCCGCAGGCGCCGTTTCGGGCGCGAGCCCCGAGGCGCTTGACCGCGCGGCGCTTGCGCTTGAGCTCGTGCACGCCTATTCGCTTGTGCACGACGACATGCCCTCGATGGACAACGACACGCTTCGCCGCGGCAAGCCCACGGTGCACGTGCAGTACGGCGAAGCGACCGCGATGCTCGCGGGCGACGCGCTTCAGACGGAAGCCTTCACGGTGCTCGCAGCCGTCGAACCGCCCGCTGCGGCCGCACGCCTGTGCGCCACGCTCGCCCGTGCGGCCGGCGTGCGCGGCATGTGCGGCGGTCAGGCCCTTGACCTCGCGATGGTGGGAGGGCATCCCGGCGAGGCCGAACTCCTGCGCATGCAGGCGATGAAGACCGGCGCCCTCATTCAGGCCGCCGTCCTCTGCGGTGCTCAGGCGGGCGATTGGGACAGGCTCGGCGACGGTGCCAGAGGAGGCCTTGCGGCCTATGCAGACGCGCTCGGCGTGGCCTTTCAGGTGGTCGACGACATTCTCGACTGCACGCAGGACACGGCCACCCTCGGCAAGACCGCCGGCAAGGACGAGAAGGACGACAAGCCCACCTGGGTGTCGCTCCTCGGGCTCGAGGGTGCACGTACGCGCGCCCGAGAGCTGCATGACCGCGCCAATGCCGCGCTTGCGCTCGTCTCGGCCGATCCCGCCGTCCCCGAAGGCGCGGTCGACCGTCTTGCACAGATCGCCGACTACGTGATCGCGCGCTCGCACTAAAATGACCCAACTTCACATATAGGCCGCCCTCAAGTGACTCAGCAAACGCTTCTCGACTCCATCAGCTCGCCTGCGGACCTGCGCAGGCTCGACGTGCACCAGCTCCCGCAGCTCGCTCAGGAGCTCCGCGCGTTCATGGTCGAGTCCGTCTCGAAGACGGGCGGCCATCTTTCGAGCTCGCTTGGCGCGACGGAGCTCGCCATCGCGATTCACACGGCGTTCAACACGCCCGAGGACCGCGTCATCTGGGACGTCGGCCATCAGGCCTACGCCCACAAGATCCTGACGGGGCGCCGCGAGGGCATGGCCACGCTGAGAAAGCACCACGGCCTCTCGGGCTTCCCGAAGCGCACGGAGTCTCCCTACGACGCCTTCGGCACCGCGCACTCCTCCACCTCGATCTCAGCCGCACTCGGCATGGCCATTGCGGCCCGCCTTGAGGACAAGACCGACCGTTGGCACATCGCCGTGATCGGCGACGGCGCGCTGACGGGCGGCATGGCGCTCGAAGCCCTGAACGATGCGGGCGTCTGGAAGGAAGGCGTCAGGCTTCTCGTCATCCTCAACGACAACGACTGCTCGATCTCGCCGCCTGCGGGCGCGCTCTCGAATCATCTCGCGAAGATCGTCTCGACGCGCGCCTACACGTGCGCGCGCGAAATCTCCAAGCGCGTCCTCAAGCCCGTGCCCGGACTCTGGGACATCGCCAAGCGTATGGAGAAGCAGGCGATCAACTTCGTGAGTCCGCCCTCGGGCATCTTCTCGAGCTTCGACCTCAACTACTACGGTCCCGTCGACGGCCACGACGTCGTCGGACTCGTCGAGGTGCTCAAGAACCTGCGCAGGCTCAACTGCCCGTGCGTGCTGCACGTCGCGACCCAGAAGGGCAAGGGCTACGAGCCTGCTGAAATGGATCCGACGGCCTACCACGGCGTGGGCGTCTTTGATCCGCTTCTCGGCCTTCCCGAAAAGAAGCCGGGCAGACCGACCTACACCGAAGTCTTCGGGCGCTGGCTCTGCGACACGGCCGCCGCCGACAAGCGCCTCTACGGCATAACGCCCGCCATGCGCGAGGGCTCGGGACTCGTCGAGTTCGCGCGCCGCTATCCCGAGCGCTATCGCGACGTCGCCATCGCCGAGCAGCATGCGGTCACCTATGCTGCAGGCCTTGCCTGCGAGGGCATCAAGCCCGTCGTGGCGATCTACTCGACTTTCCTGCAGCGTGCGATCGACCAGGTCATTCATGACGTGGCGCTCCAGAACCTGCCCGTCGTCTTCGCAATCGACCGAGGCGGTCTGGTGGGCGCCGACGGCGCGACGCACCACGGCTTCTTCGACATTTCGCTTCTTCGCACGATTCCGAACATGACGGTGATGACGCCCTCCGACGAGAACGAGTGCCGCCTCATGCTCAACACGGCCTACTCGATGAACACGCCCGCCTCCGTCCGCTATCCGCGCGGCCGCGGCCCAGGCGTCGAGGTGACGGCCGGGGGCGGGACGATTCCCGTCGGCCGCTCGCGCACCCTGCGAAAGGGCAGTCGCGTGGCCTTCCTCGGCTTCGGCAGCATGACGAACGTGCTCGCTCCTGTTGCCGAAAAGCTCGACGGCACGCTCATCGACATGCGCTTCGTCAAGCCGATCGACGAGGAGGCCGTGCTTGAGGCCGCGCGTACGCACGATATGATCGTTTGTGCCGAAGAGGGCATGCTCATGGGAGGCGCCTGCAACGCCGTTCTCGAGGTGCTTGCCGACAACGGAGTCGTCAGGCCCGTGATGCGCTTCGGCCTGCCCGACGAGTTCATCGAACAGGGCACGCAGGCCGAGCTTCTTGAGGACGTCGGCCTCACGTCCGAGGCGATCGAGTCGAAGGTCGCCGAGAGGATTGCAAAGCTCGGCATCTGAGCCCTTTCCAAAGCTGAAGAACAAAGAGGACGCCCGAACGGGCGTCCTCTTTGTTCTTGAAGCGCAGGACGTCGTTTCGTTACGCGCGGAAGTTCGTGAAGTTGAGCGGAACTTCCTTCACTTCGGTCTTGAGAAGCGCGATGGCCTCCTGAAGAGCGTCGCGCTTGGCGCCCGAGACGCGCACGATGTCGCCCTGGATGGCGGCCGTGAGCTTGAGGGCCTTGGCGTTCTTGATGATGCCCTGAATGGTCTTGCCGAGTTCCTTCGTGACGCCTTCCTTCACGACGATGGTCTGCTTGAGGCAGTCGCCGCCGATCTTTTCGGGGGCCTTCGTCTCATCAAGGAAGCGCACGTCGATGCCGCGCTTGGCAAGCTTGCCGATGAGCACGTCGCGGACCTGACGGAGCTGGAAGTCGCTTTCGGCGACGAGGTAGAGTTCGAGGTCCTTCTGCTCGACAGAAGCCTTGGTGCCGCGGAAGTCGTAGCGGGTGCCGATTTCCTTCTGGGCCTGATCGACTGCGTTGCGAAGCTCGACGGCGTCGGCCTTGACTTCAACGTCAAAAGAGGGCATTTGAGTCTCCAAAAGTGTGGGCCGCGGAGCGGCCGTTGCGGGATCCGACGTTTCTACCGCATCCCGCCCCGCCTGTCAAGGCGGGATGGGACAAACCACGGGCGCGGGTGCATCTTGCGTGGGCGTGGAGCAGACCCTGCCTATAATCAAGTCAGAACTAACAACAAGGGGCGGCTCGCGACAGCCGTCAAAACGCCATGATTTCAAGCATCCAAGCCCACAGGCCGCTCGACGGCCTCACCACCTTCGGGACGCGTTCCGAAGCGGACCACTATGCCGAGGCAGGCTCTCTCGACGAGCTTGAGGCTCATCTTGCTGAAGCGAACGCCAACGGTCTGCCCGTGCACTTTCTCGGCGCGGGCGCCAATACGATCGCGATGAGCCGCGTGCCGGGCATGACGATCCGCATCACGATCAAGGGCGTGGAGATGTCCGCCGCTCCCAACGGCGACGTGCTCGTCAAGTGCGGCGCGGGCGAGGTCTTCGACGACATCGTGGCACGCACCCTCAAGGCGGGCATCGGCGGCCTTGAGAACCTCTCCGCCATTCCGGGCACGGTGGGCGGAGCCGTCGTGCAGAACATCGGCGCCTACGGCGTCGAGCTCGCTGAGCGCCTTTCCTCCGTCACGGTCTACGACCGCGCCGAAAAGGTCGTGCGCGTCCTCACCGTCGAGGAGTGCGACTTCAGCTACCGCCATAGCATCATGAAGACCGAGGCGGGCCGCAACTTCGTGGTGCTCTCCGTAACGCTGCGTCTTCCCGCCGTCTGGACGCCTGTGCTGGGCTACAAGGACCTCGAGGCCGAGATTGAGGCCCGGGGCCTCACGGCCGAAACCGTGACCGCGCCCGTCATGAGTGAGATCGTGCGGGCCGTGCGCGCCCGCAAGCTGCCCGATCCCGCAGTGATCGGGAACGCAGGCTCCTTCTTCACGAACCCGATCGTCACGAAGGTTCACTGGCACGAGCTCCTTACCAAGCATCCGAGCCTCGTCTACTACAGGCTCGGAGGCGGTCGCATGAAGCTCGCCGCCGCCTGGCTCATCGAGGCCGCAGGCTTCAAGGGCTTGGCCGAAGGTCCTGCTGGCGTCTACGAGCACCATGCGCTCATTATCGTCAACCGAGGCGGCGCCACGGGCGAGGACGTCATGGCGCTCGCTGAAAGGATTCAGAAGCGCGTCTTCGAGCTCTTCGGCGTGAAGCTCGAGATGGAGCCCGTGCGTCTGGGCTGAAGCTTGAACCGAGCCTTTTCGTGATCAATGATCATGCAAAAGGTCCGCCTGCGGACACGTTCAGCAAGCGGCTCTTTTGCTTTCCTGTCTTTGTTCGGAGCCTCCTCGGTACGAAGTGAAATAGCGCACGGTTACAACCCTGACATTTCGTTTCCACCTTTAATTTCGCATGAATACAAAATGTATGATTTGAAGGAGGATTTGCAGGCATGTCTTTCAACAGTCCTGCGGCCGCAGTCGGCTGCTATTCGACAGGCGAGGAGATCGCCAATTCGGTGACGCACGGCGTCGCTGCGCTGCTGAGCATTGCGGGGCTCGTCGTGATGCTCAGCATGATGCCCGTCACGGCGGGCGCCGCCACGATCACGGCCGCCGCAGTGTTCGGCGCGTCGATGATCTTTCTCTACACGGCTTCGACGCTCTACCATGCCATCCCGAACCTCCGCGTCAAGCGCATTCTGCAGGTGCTTGACCATTCGGCGATCTATGTCATGATCGCGGGTTCGTACACTCCGTTCTGTCTCGTCACGCTCAAGGGGACGACGGGCACGATGCTCTGCATTGCGGTCTGGTCGATCGCGCTCGCAGGCATCATCCTGCAGCCCGTACTCATGAAGAGGGCCGAGTGGCTCAACTGCCTGCTTTATCTGCTTCTCGGCTGGTGCGTCGTGTTGGTTTTCGAGCCGCTCATGGCGGCCCTGCCCTCTGCGGGCATCTGGCTTCTGGCAGCAGGCGGCGTCGTTTACTCGCTCGGCGTCATTTTCTATCTCTGGGAGCGGATCCCGTACAACCACGCCATCTGGCATCTCTTCGTGCTGGGCGGTACTGCGCTCCAGTTCTTCTCGGTTCTCTTCTACGTGCTTCCCGCGGGCGCCGCCTGAGTAGCCGCAGGGAGAGGGACGAAAAAAAACGCACCCCGCGAGGAGGTGCGTTTTTTTGTCAGGATCCGACGTTCCGATTAGGCCATGGCCTTGATGGAAGCGGAGAGACGGCTCTTGTGGCGAGCAGCGGCGTTCGTGTGGAGAACGCCCTTGCGAGCCATGGAGTCGATCACGGATTCAGCCTTCTTGAAGGCTTCCTGAGCGGCGGCCTTGTCGCCGGCGACGATGAGCTTGCGCACGGCCTTGATGGCGGTGCGGAACTGGCTGCGCTGAGCCGAGAGGTGCATGTTGCGCACAACCATCTGGCGGGCGCGCTTGCGAGCTTGCTTGGTATTGGCCATTTTTTTAAATTCCTTGCCTGTAAATTAAACAGTTGGCGTCCAGAGCATCCCGATGGGATGCCTGATCCCGGTGTTCCCGTGGTGCGCATCATGCGCTGTCCGGACGCCGCTGCATAACCTCCGCTTGAGGCGGGGAAAGTGCATCGCGGTTGCGCGAGACACCAAAGATTTCGTGAATTTCCAGAGCCTTGCGCAACACTTCCGTCCTTCGTCCGTCTGAGGTTGGGGCATCAGTCGGCCTGTCAGAACGGAGGCTTTGAATTGCGTGACTCCGAAAAGCCCTCAACTATATCAAATTTACAAGCCGAGGGCGCGTTTTCTAGTAGAATTTTTTGCGATTTTCCAATTTCCGACGGGATGACACATGTCGCTCTTGAAGTCTGCTCTTACTGTTTCAGGCCTGACTCTGGTGAGCCGCGTCACGGGCGTGATCCGCGACATGCTCATCGCGCGCTTCTTCGGCGCCTCGGCCGAGACCGACGCGTTCTACGTTGCCTTCAGGCTTCCGAACATGCTGCGCCGCCTCTTTGCGGAGGGAGCCTTCCAGCAGGCCTTCGTTCCGATGCTCGCCGACGCGAAGGAGAGAAGCGAGGGCGAGGCGGGCACCTTCATCGACCACGTCTTCACCGTGCTCGCGCTTTCGGTCTTCGCCGCGAGCATCCTCGGCGTCGTGGCGGCGCCGCTGCTCGTTTGGGCGATCGCGAGCGGTCTTGCGTCGGCCCCCGAGGCCTTCGACCTCGCGAGCGCGCTCACCCGCTTCATGTTCCCCTACATCGCCTTCATGGCGCTCACGGCGCTTGCCGCTTCCGTCCTCAACACCTGGAAGCGCTTTGCGGTGCCGGCGGTGACGCCCGTTCTCCTCAATCTCTCCTTCATCGGCTGCACGGTGCTTCTCGCGCCTCGCATGGCCGAGCCCATCTGGGCGCTTGCCGTGGCGGTGATCCTGGGCGGCGTACTGCAGCTCGGCACCCAGTATCTGGCGCTTTGCAGGCTCGGGATCCGGGTGCGTCCCCGCGGGCTTCGGGACAGTCTGGCCGACGGTGACGTCAGGCGCGTCCTCAAGCTCATGGTGCCCGCGCTTTTCGGCGTGGGCGTCGCACAGCTTTCGATTCTCATCAACACGAACATCGCCTCCCATCTCGGCAAGGGCGCGGTCACCTGGCTCAACTACGCCGACCGCCTGATGGAGTTCCCGACGGCGCTTCTGGGCGTTGCGCTCGGCACCGTGCTCCTCCCTGGTCTCTCGAGCGCCTATGCGAAGGGCGACACGTCGCGCTACAACTCGCTCCTCGACAGGGGACTGAGGCTCGTCGTCCTCGTCGCCGTGCCCGCGGCCGTCGGCCTCTGGCTCACGAGCGAGGCACTCGTCTCCTTCCTCTTCCAAGGCAGAAGCTTCACGCCCGACGACGTGAGCCAGACCGCACTCGCTGTCGTGGGGTATTCGGTCGGCCTCATCGGGCTCATTGCGCTCAAGATCGTTGCTCCCGCCTTCTACGCCCGCAAGGACATCCGTACGCCCGTCAAGACCGCCTTCTGGAGCCTTGTGGTCGTGCAGCTTGTCAACCTGGTCTCCGTGCCGCTCTTCTCGCATGCGGGGCTTGCCCTTTCGGTCGGCGTCGGCAGCGTCTTCAATGCGGGTACGCTTCTGATCATCCTGATGCGCCGCGGCATCTACACGCCGCTTCCCGGGTGGGCGAAGGCGGTGCTTCGCATCGCGCTCGCCACTCTCCTCATGGGTGCGGGTCTCTGGTACGGGCAGACCTTCGTCTCCTGGACCACGATGCCGTGGCTCATGCGCGCGGGCGGCGTGCTCGCCATGGTGGCGGTCGCAGCCGTCGCCTACTTCGCCGTCATGTTCGCTTGCGGCTGGCGCCTCTCCGACCTGCGTCCCGGACGCGGAGACGACTGAGGGTCGAAATCAGGAACATTGAAAAAGGAAAAGGCACGGACAGCAGATCCGCGCCTTTTCCTTTTTGAAGTCTGTCCGTTCGGGAGTCAGGACCTTATTTGACGTCCTCTTCCTCGACCGCTTCTTCATCCTCTTCGTCCTCGCCGAGGGTGTCGATCTCGTCGAAGGTGAGGAAGGGCATGCGGGCGGGCCAGCCGATCAGTTCGTCCTCGCTCATGGCGTCGAGAGCCGCGGGGCCGAGGCGGGCCGTGTTGACGGCGTAGTTGAGCTTCGCGTACACGTGCACGAGGTCGTGGTTGAGCACTTCGAGCGCGTCTTCCTGATCGCCGTTTTCAACCTTCTGGAGCGCGTCCTGAAGCGCTTCGGAGGCATCGTTCAAGGTGGCCTGCAGCCATTCGAGTTCAATGTCCATGTGGTCCTCTTTTTTCTTTTCAACATGCGGCCGCACGGGCGGACGCACCAAAGGGAATTGTAAATCTCCTCAATGGGTCAGGCAAAGCCCCTGATTGTTGAAGAGTTGTCGAAAAAAAGGAGCCGTCCTCCCTGAGGGAGGACCGGCTCCTGAAAACGTGCGGACGCGGGCCTTTCGGCCTGTTTCGGCGTTAGTACTCGAACGTGCCCTTCACGAGGATTTCACCGTCGCGCATCATTTCGCGGCCGCGGGCGAAGACGCCCTTGAGCTCGAAGTCCTCGGTGAAGAGACAGGCGTTGGCGCAGGCGCCCGTCTCGATGACGCCGTGGCCCTTGATGCCGAGGGCGCCGGCGACGTTCGAGGTCGTGAACGTGAGGGCCTGTTCGATCGGCATGTTGTGATCGCGGATGAGACGGATGGTTTCCTTGAGGTTTCCGTCCACGCCGCCCACGCCGAGGCCGACCATTTCGCCCTTGTCGTTGAAGCGGGGCACGGAACCGTGACCGTCGGTCGAGAGCGTGATGTGCGTCGGGTCGACGCCCGCGGCGATCGCCTCGACGACGGCTTGGGCAGGATGGTCGAAGCAGCAGGAGGCGCCCGTCGTGATGTCGATCCAGCCGCCCTTGAGGGCGAACTGGACGGCGGAGTCGAAGACGTGGCGGATGCGGCCGCAGTGGGTCGGGCGGATGTGCTTGACCGGGAAGCCGCGCGAGACGATTTCCTCATACATCGCGAAGGCGCCGGGAATGTTGCCGTTGTGGATGTGGAGGAAGCCGATCTTGCCTGCGAGCATGGCGCCGACGCGGATGTCGGCGAGCATGGAGAGGACCGTCTGGACGTCGGGGAAGCTCGAGCGGTGGTCGCCGAGGGCGATCTTCACGCCGAGGACCTCGGGAATGAAGAAGAGGTCGTTGCCGATGGAATCGGTGAGAAGCGTCGGCGGGCAGCGGTAGTTGGACGTGTACATCCAGGCGGAGACGCCTTCGGCCTGAAGGGCGCGGACCTTGGCGAGAAGGTTTGGGATGGAGCGCGTCGTGTAGTCGGTGCCGGAGACGCCGACGACGTCGGTCGTGCCGCAGGCGACGAGTTCGGAGAGCACGAGCTCGGGCGTGCGCGTGGCGGGACCGCCTTCACCGCCGCCGCCCGTGACGTGGATGTGCTGGTCGAAGAAGCCCGGGGTCATGATCATGCCGCCGGCTTCGACCGTCTGCAGGTCGGGGAGGTTGGGGGCGAGGTCCTTGCCGACGGCGAGGATGCGTTCATTGGCCATGAGCACGTCGACCACGCCGAGGTCCTTGGGCGCGAAGACGCGTGCGTTCTTGATGAGAATAGCCATTTCAGTTTCTCCTTGGGTGAAGGCCGTATTCCGTGGTTAGAGGAAGACGGCGGAGGCGGCGACGTTGACGATCAGCGCGAGAAGCATGACCGGAATCGTGCGCCTGATGATTTCGAAGGGCGTGAGGCCCGCAATGCCGGCGACGGCGATGATCACGCCTGCGATCGGGCACATCGTGCGGGCGATGCCGGCGGAGAGCTGGACGGGCACGACGAGCACGGCGGTGTTGATGCCCACGCTGGCGGCGGCTTCGGGAAGCAACGGCGAGAAGGCGAAGAAGGCGGCGTTGCCAGAGCCCGTCACGATCGTGGCGACGACCATGATGCCGAGCATGATGAAGAGCATCACCCAGACGCCGGCGCTTTCCATGGCAGCTGCGGCCTGAATCATCGTGGTGATGCCACCCATCTTGTTCATGCCGAGCGCGAAGAGTTCGGCGCAGCAGATGAGGGCCACGGTGGAGGTGAAGACCTTGCCCATGCCTTCAAAGACGGCGCTCGTGCGCTTGCAGCATTCCTTGAAGTCGAAGTGCGTGATCAGGTCGACGAAGAAGGCGATCAGGATGGAGACCAGAATGCCGGTCTGCAGGGAAAGCTTGATGCCGTCGTAGACCATCGGCGAGAAGACGATGAGGAGAACGAGCGGGAGCATCGGCAGAAGCGCGTAGTGCACGGGGCCCGCGCCTTCGAAGGCCTTCTCGAGGTCCTTCTGGTCGGCCTTGACGGGAGCGCCGTCGGCGACGCCGCGGGTAGCGTCGCGCTGGTCGAACCAGCGCTGGACAAAGAAGTGGCCGATGGCGACCGTGGCGATCACGCAGACGGCAACGGGAATCTGGCTCTGGACGAAGTAGGTGACGACGTCGGTCGACATCAGGTCGGCGGCACGCATGGCGTTCGAGGACGAGGGACCGAGGTCAAGGCAGCAGGTCGAGCCGATCACGGCGGCGGCCGAGGCGCGGGAGACGCCGAGCGCGACGAGGAGCGGATAGACGCTGGCCATCAGAAGAAGACCGAGGCCCACGGCGGAGTTGATGAAGAGCGCCATGAACTGGCCCACCACGTAGGTGATGGCGAGCAGCACGTACGGGGAGCGGACGGCGGAAAGCGGCTTGACGCAGAGCTTCACGAGCGCCTTGGAGGCGCCGATGCGGTCCATGTAGAAGGAGAAGCCCGCGATGAGCATGATGTTGAGGCCGAGGCCGGGAAGGCGGCCCTTCATCTGGTTCGTGAAGGCCTGGACGAAGTCGAAGCCCACGAAGTTCGTGCTCTTCTTCGCGTCGACGGGATCGACGCCCATGAGCCAGGCGCACACGAGCATGAGCAGGCCTGCGAGAAGAAGGACGATGGGCGGGTAGTAGTTCTTGAGCACGCAGTACGCCACGACGGCGATGACTGCGACGGTAATGAGGATGCCGAGCATTTTTTTCGGTCTACCTTGTCGGTTGGATGTGTTGTTGGAATGATCGTGCCGACGGGAGTCCGGAGGGCGAAAGCCCCGGGAGGACGCAGGCCGGCCGCGTCAGGCCTGCCGTCCTTGGAGAAGTGAGGTGAAATTCATGGCGCCATCCTGACGGCGTCCCGTCCATCCGCTACTGCGAGTGGCGGGCGCGCGCCGTTATGGTAGCAGTTCACATGCCCGTTCAACAGAGGAGGTCATGGAAAACGCCTAGGGCCCGACGGAAGGCAGTCCGTGCGGGCCCTGAGGGAGGTCATGCGCAGAAGGCGGTGATTACCAGCTCGGCTTGATCGTGCCGTTGAAGGTCTTTTCGACGAAGGCCTTGACTTCGGGCGAGCGGTAGTACTTGACGAAGTCCTGAACGCTCTTGTCGTTCCTGCGGTCCTGATGCGCGGCGATGATGATGAGCGCGAACGGCGCCTCGAGGGACTCGAAGTAGAAGCCCTGCTTCTGCGGGGAGAGGCCCGCGCTGATGACGTAGTTCATCGGAATGACGGCGACGAGCGCATCATCGAGGCTGCGGGGCAGCTGGGCGGCCTCGAGCTCCCTGATCTTCAGGTTGCGCTTGTTCTCGACGATGTCGGCGAGAGAGGCCTCGCTGCCCATGCCTTCGGGAAGCTTGATGAGGCCCGCGGCCTGCAGGAGGAGAAGACCGCGTCCGCAGTTCGTCGGATCGTTCGGCACGGAGATGACCGCCCCTTCGGGAATGTCGGCAACGGACTTCACCTTGTTGGAGTAGAAGCCCATCGGCTGCACCACGGCGTTGCCCACGTTGGCGAGCTTCGTGCCCTTCTGCTTGTTGAAGTTGAGAAGGAAGGGCTCGTGCTGGTAGACCGCGGCGTCAAGCGCGCCGTCGTTGAGGGCCGTGTCGGGCGTCACGTAGTCGGTGAACTCGACCACCTCGACCTTGAGGCCGTTCTTCGCCGCGACCTTTGCGGCTTCGGTGACGATGGCGGCGTGCGGACCAGCGGTCACGCCCACGCGGAAGGGCTTTTCAGCCACCGCCTTTTCCTCGTCGCAGCCCGTGAGAAGAACTATGGCGCTGAGCGCCGTGACGGCGGCGAGAGACTTGATGAAGGTGCGCTTTTGCATGATGAACTCCTTGGGGGCGGCCTGTTGGTATGGGAAATCGAATGCGTATGCGGCCGTCCGATGGATTCATTTTGCGGGATGCCGTGCATCCGTGAAAGGTAATACCTCAAGTTTTCTTCACTGAAAACGCCTGATAGGTAATCGTCTCTAGGAGAATGTGCTTAGCCTGCGGGACCGGAGACAAAAACGGCCCGGAGGCCTTGCGGCTTCCGGGCCGTTTCCCGACGGAATCGAGGTCAGAGGGCTTTGCCGAGGAGTTCGGTCTCGCGCTCGTGCGTGAGCACGTTGGCCCAGGCGACCTGACGGCCGTCCTCGTCCTCCTCGATGTAGACGCCCTGCAGCTCGGGTGCAAAGCCCGGGAAGAGGTTGATGCCCTCCTCAAGGGCGAGGAAGTACTGCAGCACGGCGCCGCCCCAGACTTCGCCCGGCACCAGGCAGAGGACGCCCGGCGGGTAGGGAAGCGCGCCTTCGACGCCCACTCGCCCCTCGGCCTCGCTCAGGCGCACGAGCTCGACGTTGTCGCGGATGAACTCGTAGTTGGCCTCCTGAGCGTTGAGCACACGCCTGGGAAAGTACTCCTTGCGGAACATCGCCTTCTGGAGGTCCTTGACGTTGACGGACTTGTAGAAGTCATGCATCTCCTGGCAGAGCTCGCGGATCGTGTAGCCCTTGTAGCGCTCCTTGTGGGCGTTGTAGAGCTCGGGGAGCACTTCGGAGAGCGGCGCGTCATCGTCGACGAAGCTCTCGAAGCGGGCGATCTGCGTGATGAGGTGCGCCATCTTGGCATGGTCCTCGGCGGGCGTCATCAGGAAGAGGATCGAGTTGAGGTCGCTCTTTTCGGGGACGACACCGTTCTCGCGAAGGAAGCTCGCGAGAATGGAGGCGGGAATGCCGAAGTCGGAGTACTCGCCCGTCGTGGCGTTGATGCCCGGCGTGGTGAGCAGGAATTTGCACGGGTCGACGAAGTACTGCTGCGGTGCATAGCCTTCGAAGTGGTGCCACTTGTCCTTGGGATTGAAGGCGAAGAACCGGATGTCGGTCGCGATCTGCTCCGTCGGATAGCTGTCCCAGGCCTTGCCGTCGACCGTGGGCGGAATGAAGGGCTTGATGTAGTGGCAGCAGGCGAGCATTTCCTTGCGCGCATCGATCGCGACGCGCACGCAGTCGGCCCAGAGGCGGCGGCCGGATTCACCCTCGTGCATCTTCGCGTTGACGTCGAGCGCGGCGAAGAGCGGATAGAAGGGCGAGGTGGACGCGTGCATCATGAAGGCGTTGTTGAGGCGCTTGTGGGTGCAGTAGCGCTTCTGGCCCTTGATGTGAAGGTCCTTCTTGTGGATCTGGGAGGTCTGCGAGAAGCCGGCCTGCTGCTTGTGGACGGACTGCGTCACGAAGATGCCGGGATCCTCGGGACCGAGGTCGAGCAGGAGCGGCGAGCAGTCCTTCATCATCGGGATGAACTGTTCGTAGCCGACCCAGGCGGAGTCGAAGAGGATGTAGTCGCACAGGCGGCCGATGCGGTCGACCACCTGACGGGCGTTGTAGATCGTGCCGTCGTAGGTGCCGAGCTGGATGACGGCGAGGCGGAACGGGCGCTTTTCATCGGCGCGCTCGGGCGCAACCTCGCGGATGAGCTCGCGCAGGTACTTCTCGTCGAAGCAGTGGTCGTCGATGCCGCCGATGAAGCCGTAGCTGTTGCGGGCGGTCTCGAGGTAGACGGGCGTCGCGCCCGCCTGAATGAGCGCGCCGTGATGGTTCGACTTGTGGTTGTTGCGGTCGAAGAGCACCAGATCGCCCGGCGTGAGAAGCGCGTTGAGCACGACCTTGTTGGAGGCGGAGGTGCCGTTGAGGACGAAGTACGTCTTGTCGGCGTTGTAGATCTTGGCGGCCGCCATCTGGGCGGCGCGGGGCACGCCTTCGTGAATGAGTAGGTCGCCCATCGCGACGTCGGCGTTGCAGAGGTCGGAGCGGAAGACGTTTTCGCCGAAGAAGTCGGCGAACTGACGGCCTGCCGGATGACGGCGGAAGAAGGCGCCGCCCTGATGGCCCGGACAGTCGAAGTGTACGTTGCCGTTGCGGACGTAGGACTCCATCTTGCCGAAGAAGGGCGGCAGGATCTGGTCCTCGTACTTCTGGGCGGCGGCGTCGATCAGGCGGCCGTAGAGGCCGACGTTGTCGGGCTGGGAGTTGATGACGGAGACGACCTTGCCGAAGAGCTCGGTCGGGAGCTTGGCGCCGTTGTTGAGCAGAATGACGGGAATGCCGAACGCCGTCGCCTCGACGCGTTCGAGCTGGCCCGAGAGCGCCTCGTCGGCCGTCATCACGACGGCCGAGACGCTCGTGAGGTCGGCCTTGTTGAGGTCGACGACGACGCGTTTGGACTTGAAGGCGTGCAGCGTGCCGGGCGTCGCTGCAATGTTGTATCTGCGCATGTGGGACTCCGTACGGGCGGAAAGGGCGTTGTCGGGAGGAAGGACCCCTGGTCGTGACGGCCCCTGAGGGCCGCCGGGGCTTTCCGATTTGCGTGAATCATATCAGCAAAAGAGGGCGCGGGACGCGTGAGGGAGCCGATGCGCATGCCTTTCGCATCGGTCGGTCGGGGCCGAATGAAGAAAGGCCGCCCATTTGCGGGACGGCCTTGCAGAAAAGGTGCGGCTCGGAGGACGTCAGCAGACGGCCTCGATTTCCTCGGAGAGCTCGAGCCAGCGCATTTCGAGCTCCTCGACGACGGGCTTGAGCTCGCCGTGTTCGCGAAGCACGCGGGCCACTTCGTCGGGATCAGTCGAGGTGTAGAAGTCGCCGTCGGCAAGGCGATCGGAGAGCTTCCTGAGCTCCTCGTTCTTCTGCGCGAGTTCCTTTTCGACCTTGGAAAGCTCCTTCTGCAGGGGCTTGCGCAGGGCGGCGATGCGCTGGCGCTCCTGAGCCTCGGCACGGCGGGCCTCCTTGCGGTTCTGGGAGGGCTCGCGCTCGCCGGACTCAAGCCTTTCGGCCTGATTCGCCGCCTTTTCGGCTGCGACCGTGGTGCGGCGGTGTTCAAGCACGAGCTGGGCGTAGTCGTCAAGGTCGCCGTCATAGGGCTGGACGGCCCCGTCGTGCACGAGGATGAGGCGCTCGGTCGTGGCACGCAGAAGATGGCGGTCATGCGAGACGATCAGCACTGCGCCCTCATAGGTGGAGAGCGCCATGGTCAGGGCCTCGCGCGTCTCCATGTCGAGGTGGTTCGTCGGTTCGTCGAGCACCAGAAGGTTGGGCTTGCGCCAGGCGAGGAGTGCGAGCGCAAGGCGGGCCTTCTCGCCGCCCGACATCGGGCCGACGGGGGCAGACGCAAAGTCGCCCGAGAAGCGGTAGATGCCGAGGTAGTCGCGAAGGTCCTGCTCGCGCACGTCGGGCGCCATGCGGCGCATGTGCTCGAGCGGGCTTTCGTCGGGACGCAACTGATCGAGCTGATGCTGAGCGAAATAGCCGATCTCGAGACCCTGGCCGCGACGAAGTTCGCCCGCCATCGGAGCAAGGTCTCCGACGATGCCCTTGACGAGCGTGGACTTGCCTGCGCCGTTGACACCGAGGATGCCGATGCGCTCGCCCGAGCGAATCGAGAGCGTGACGCGGTCGATCACGACGCGCTCGTCATAGCCGAGGCGCAGGTTCTCCGTGTCGACGAGATGCTCGGGCAGGCGCACGGGCTTCGGAAATTCGAAGCGCCACTCGCGCTTGGCGCGCACAGGCTCGACGGCTTTGAGCTTTTCGAGCATCTTGATGCGGGACTGGGCCTGACGGGCCTTCGTCGCCTTGGCGCGGAAGCGCTCGATGAAGCTCGAGAGATGGGACGCCTCGCGCTCGTAGGCCTTGGCGGCCGCATCCTGCAGCCTGAGCTTTTCGATGCGCTGGGACTCGAAGGCGGAGTAGTTGCCTGCGTAGCGGCAGACGGTGTCGTCCTCGACGGACCAGATCGTCGTGACGGCGCGGTCCAGAAACTCGCGGTCATGCGAGATGATGACGACGGTCGCCTCGACGCGGCGCAGCCAGTTCTCGAGCCAGATGAGCGAGTCGATGTCGAGATGGTTCGTCGGCTCGTCAAGGAGAAGCAGGTCGGCGGGGCACATCAGGGCGCGTGCGAGCGCGATGCGGTTTCGCCAGCCGCCCGAGAAGTCGTAGACGGGGCGGTCGACGTCGGTCTGGCTGAAGCCGAGACCCGCAAGGATGGTACGGGCCTGTGCGACGATCGCGCCTTCGTTGAGCTCGGCAAGATTGGCGTGGGCCTGAGCAAGACGCATGTCGTCGCCTGCCTTTTCGGCTTCGGCGAGTGCCGCGCGGGCGGCGATCAGGGGAGCGTGCCCCCCGAGAACGAAGTCGACGGCGGGGACGTTGTCGGCGACGAAGGACTGCGCCACGTGGGCGATCCTGTCGCGGGGCGGCGTCTCGATGTCGCCGTCTTCGGGAGAGAGGTCGCCGAGCATGGCCGCAAAGAGCGTGGACTTGCCGCAGCCGTTGGGGCCGACGAGGCCGATGCGCTCGCCCGGCGCCGCAGTGAGCGTCGCATGACGGTAGAGGACGCGGGTGCCGCGGGAGAGCGCAAGGTTGAGAAGTCGGAGCATGACGCTGGATTACTGTTCGAAGTAGTTGAGGAGCGCTTCCTTCGTGACGAGGAAGACCTGGTCGTCGCCGCCCGAGGTGGCGAGCCAGATGATCTCGAGGCCGGGGAAGGTCGCCTCGACCGCTTCGGCGCCGTCGCCCACTTCGACGATGATCATGCCGCCGTCATTGAGATGTGCGGCAGCTTCGGGAAGCATGCGGCGCACGACGTCCATGCCGTCGTCGCCTGCGCCGAGCGCCATGGCGGGCTCGTGACGGTATTCGGAGGGCAGCGTGTCCATGCTCGCCTGCGTGACGTAGGGCGGGTTGGAGATGATGATGTCGAACGTGCGGCCCTGCAGGTTTTCAAAGAGGTCGCCCTGAACGAGCTCGAGCGTCTCCTCCATGCCGTAGTCGCGGCGGTTGATTTTGGCGACCTCGAGCGCGTCGGGCGAGAGGTCGGAGCCCGTCACTTCGGCGTTCGGGAAGGTGCCCTGGGCGAGAATCGCGAGGCAGCCCGAACCCGTGCAGAGGTCGAGCACGCTGTCCACTTCATACGGATCCTCGACCCAGGGGGCGAGGTCCTCCTCAAGAAGCTCGGCAATGTAGGAGCGCGGAATCAGCGCACGCTCGTCGATGTAGAAGCGGTGCTCGGTGAGCCAGGCCTCGCGCAGCAGGTAGGCGGTCGGAACCTTTTCGTGGACGCGGCGGTCGATGAGGTGCACGAGTCGGGAGAGCTCGTTGTGCGTGAGCGCGGCGTCAAGGAACATGTCGAAGTGGTCGAACGGAAGCTTGAGGCCGCGGCAGATGAGGAAGGAGGCTTCCTCCCAGCTGTCGGGAGAGCCGTGGCCGTAGGAGATTTCGGCGTTTTCCATTTCCGTGATCGCCCAACGGAAGACGTCGCGGATGGTCTTCAGATTGTGAATGGGGTCATCAAGCAGCGGAGCAATTTCGTACATGGCGGTATCCAGTAAAGGGGCGGACGCGGCGAATGCGACGCCCGCGGGAACGCGGAAAACGGAGGGCGCGCAGGCGATGCGCAGGTCCGAAGGATCGGACACGGCGCGTCTGCGGCGATGCCCGATATTATAAGGTCGGCGGGGGCGACCGTCCGTGCAGGGGGATGTCCCGCGGGCGGCCCTCATTTAGAATAGGCAGACACGCCTGTTTGCGCCGCCGGTCTGCGGCGCAACGGGCCTTCCATCAACCGGCCGCACCTTTTCAGGAGACCTTCTTGCGCTTACGTCAGATCAAGCTCGCAGGCTTCAAGAGCTTTGCCGATCCGGCGCTCATCGAGCTCGAGCATCCCGTTGTCGGGATCGTCGGACCCAACGGCTGCGGCAAGTCGAACATCATCGACGCCGTTCGCTGGGTGCTCGGCGAGGCGCGCGTCTCTGAACTGCGTGGCTCGTCCTCGATGCGTGAGCTGATCTTCGCGGGCTCGACCACGCGCCACGCTCTCGGGCGCGCGAGCGTGGAGCTCATCCTCACGAACGACGACGGACGCCTCAAGGGGGCGTGGTCGGAATTCGGCGAAATCAGCGTCAAGCGAGTCGTGACGGCCGAAGGTCAGTCCGCCTACTACATCAATCATCAGCAGGTGCGTCGCCGAGACGTGCAGGAGATCTTCCTCGGCACGGGGCTCGGGCCTCGCAGCTACGCCATCATCTCCCAGGGGATGATCTCGAACTTCATCCGCGCCAAGCCCGAGGAGATGCGCGTCTATCTAGAGGAGGCCGCGGGCGTCTCGCTCTACCGCGAGCGACGCAGGGAGACGGAGTCGCTTCTCAGTCAGACGAGGGGCAACCTCGAGCGCGTGCGCGACATGCAGGCCGTCAAGGAAGAGGAGGCCGCAAGGCTTGAGGGCGAGGCGCAGCTCGCAGGGAAGTGGCGTGCGCTCACGGACGAGCGCAACGCCGCCGAATCCCTCTGGTACTGGATCCAGTATGAGGACGTGAAAAGAACGCTCGACGGGATTGCCGCCGACATTGCGCGCGGCGAGGCCGAGATCGAGGCCAGAAAGGCCGACGCCGCCCGTGAAGCGGCGTCGCTTCCCGCGCTCGAGTCCGCGGCACGCGAGGCTGAGGCGAAGGAGCTTGAGGCCGCTGCAGGACTGAGGCAGGCCGAACGTGCGCTCACCAAAGCCGAAGCCGAGGAAAGACGGCAGCGCGAACGCAGGGCCGGAGCGGAAAGAGCCGCAGCCGAAGCCCGAGAGGCAAAGGCGGCCAAGGAAAGGCGCCTTGCCGAGACTGTTTCCGCCAGAGAGGCCCAGGCATCCGAGACTGACGAGCTTGAGGAGACGATTGCGCTCTCGGGCGAAGAGGAGGCTGCGGCACAGGAGGAGGTTCTCTCCGCCGAGGACGCCCTGAACGACGTCAATGCCCGCGCGGCCGAAGCTCGAAGAGCCGAGTCCGACGCGAAGGCTCAGGCACGTGTTGCACATGCGCGGCTTGAGGCGGCCGAGCGCCGTGCCGAGGATCTCAGACAGCGTCTTCTGAGGCTTGCAGCTTCCGAGGGAACGCTCGAAGCGCCTGACAAGGAGGGGCTCGAGGCGATGAAGCTCGACTTCGAGGAGGCTCAGGCCGCGGCAGAGGAGGCGCGCGCACTTGAAGAGGAGGCGGCTGAGGCGGCAGCAGAGGCGAGACGCAGAAGAGACGCCGCCAACGAGGCTTATTTTGCGGCTCTTGCTCAGGAAAAGGAAACGGCCGCGAAGCTCGACGCCCTTGAGGCCGTCGAGGCGGGGGCTCAGGCAAAGGGGCGGCTTGCCGAATTCGAGGCCGCCGAAGGGCTTGACGGTCTTCCGCGCCTGTCCGAGGCGCTTTCGGCCGACCCCGAATGGGTGACGGCCGTCGAGGCCGTTGTCGGATCGAGGCTGGGAGCACGCTTCTTGAGCCGGCTCGGCATGACTCAGGGCTACGAGAGCCGCCGGCCGCCCGCCGCCATCTCGTTCGTTGAACGAGGTGAGACGCAGGAGGGCCGCCCTGCACTCGAGCTCGACGGCGTCAGGCTGGAACCCATCACCTCGCACGTCAGGTGCTGTTCGTCCGACGCGACGGCGGCTCTCGCGGACGTTGCGGCGAACGTCTACTGCGTGAAGAGCCTTTCGGAGGGGCTGGCTTTGAGAGCCAGGCTTCCCGAAGGCGTCACGCTGGTGACTCCGAAGGGCGACCGGCTCACGAGCCGAAGCCTTGTCGTCTGGACGGCGAGCGATCCGGGACAGTCCGTGCTCTCTCGCCAGCAGGAGATCTCCGCACTCAGGGACTGCCTTCATGAGCTTGAGGACAGGCTGGGCAAGCTTGATGACGACAGGAATGCGGCCGGAGCGGCGGCCGAGGCCGCTGAACGGACCGCACGCACTTCGGCTCAGGGCGCCCGTGCTGCTGAGGCGGGGGTGGCCGACCTGAGGCTCAGGATCAAGGCGGCGGAGGCGGCGGTGGCGGCCCACGAGACCCGTCTTGCCGATCTGCGTCGCAGCAGGGAGGAGCTTGAGGCCGAAGGCGAGGAGGCCAGAGCGCTTGCCGAAGAGGCGGGCGTAGCGGCAGACGAGGCGGAGGCGGCGTCAGAACGCGCCGTGCGCGCTGCCGCAGGATTCACGTCCGAACTTGCGCGAGCCGACATGCGCTTCAAGACGAAGACGGCTGTGCTTGCGGCCGTGAGGCACAAGGCGGAGCTGGCACGCGCGAAGCTGCGGCAGCTTTCGGAGTCGGCCCGTCTGTATGCACAGAGCGAGGCGGCTCTTCGAAGCGACATCGCCCGAGAGGAGGCGCGTCTTGTCGAGGCCTCCAGGCTCCTTGAGGAGAGCGCGAAGGTGCTCGGCGACGCGGCGTCGGCCGCTGCCCTCAAGGTGCTTGAAGAGGCGGAGCGTGCGCATGCCGCACGTCGCGACGCGACGGCCGCGGCCAGACTTGCGCTCACCGAGGCTCAGGGCCGCTGGCAGGCCGCGCAGGCGGACGTCATGCCCATGACGGAGGCGCTCGGCGTCAAGAGAGTCGAGCAGCAGATGAAGGAAAGCCTTCGGACTCAGTTTGAGGAGAGGCTCGATGAGCTCAAGGCCGACAGGACGGATCTTGCGCGTCGCGCGGCGGAGCGTCCGCAGAAGGCTCAGAGCCTTCGCGCCAAGGTGCTGAGGCTCATCAGCGAGATTGCAGGATTGGGTCCCGTCAATCATGCCGCGCTCGAGCACCTCGAGGCGGTGAGAAGGACGCTCGAGGCGACGGCCAGACAGGTGGAGGACCTTGAAAAGGGCATTGAAACTCTGGAGGCCGCCATCAGAAAGATCGATGCGGAGACCAGAGGACGTCTCAGGGAGACGTTCGAGGAGGTGAACGGTCACTTTGCCGAGACGTTCTCCGAGCTCTTCGGAGGCGGCGTCGCCTCGCTCGTCATGTCGGGAGACGATGTGCTCAACGCGGGCGTCGAGGTGAAGGCTCAGCCGCCGGGCAAGAAGAACGCGGGCGTGAAGCTGCTTTCGGGCGGCGAGCAGGCCCTCGCGGCCACGGCGCTCGTCTTTGCGATCTTCAGGCTCAATCCCGCTCCCTTCTGCCTGCTTGACGAAGTGGATGCACCCCTTGACGAGGCCAATCAGGCGAGGCTTGCAGGTCTGTGCCGCCGCATGTCGAGCGAGACGCAGTTCCTCATGATCACGCATCATCGCGTGACGATGGAGTTCGCGGGAGCGCTTGTGGGCGTAACGATGAAGGAGCCCGGCGTGAGCCGCGTCGTGAGCGTCGACATCGAGAACGCGGTCCGCATGGCGAACTGACGCCTGCGGTTCCGCGTCCCGCACGCGCGTCGTGGCGAATCCGTCAAAAGTGCGTACAATCAACAGAAGCTGCGCCCGCGTCGGGCGCCCACAAAGCCGGACATAATTCAAATGAGTCAGACTCAGATCATTCTTATCGTGGCCGCCCTGGTGGTCATTGCCTTCTTCTTCTGGCGCTCGATGCGCGAGGAGCGCCGCATGCGCGCAAGCCGAAAGGCCCGCCTGCAGGCGGGAGGCGACGTTCGCAAGGACGTGCTCGCCGAAGAGAAGCCCGAGCCTCGCGTCGAGCCTCAGCTCGAGGACATGGTGGACGACGACGAGCCGCACGAGGCGGTTCAGTCTGCCTCCAGGGACGACCTTCCGTCTGAAAAGCCGCCCGTCTACGAGCGTTTCGCCGAGGAGCAGAAGGCGCGCCTTGAGCGCGAGGCCGCCCGCGGCGGGCGAAAGGCAGGCCGCATCGCCGGCATCGAAAAGCCGCCCGTCGACCACGGCATCCAGTGGGTGCTCGACGTGACGCCCTATGAAGGCAAGACCTTCCCGCTCGGTTCCATGGACTCCCTTGTCACGCAGATCCGACAGCTTTCGCTGCCGCTGCCCGTGTCGCTTTGGGCGAAGTCCGCTGAGGACGGCCTCTACTATCCGTCCGAATGCCTGCCTGCGGAGGCCGTTCACATCGTCGCGACGATCCTGATCGCCAATCGTGCCGCCGTGCTTGACGACGTTTCCGCCTCGAGCTTCCTGCAGGTGCTCGAGCAGACTGCCGCCCAGAACGACGTTGACGTGCGCACATCCTGCGACATCAAGACGGCGGTCTCGACGGCTGTTCAGATCTCCCGCTTCATCCACTACTACGACAAGCTGATTGAGGTTTCGATCGTCCCCGCTCCGCGTGAGGAGGGCCTGACGCTCGAGGAGGTGACGAAGGTTGCCGAGGGCGCGGGCTTCGTCAGCGCGAGCGGCCGTTGGGAGCTTCGAATCGACGAAGGTTCCAGAGAGCCTCTGATGACGCTCTCGCTGGCGGGTGCCGACTCCTCCCAGCTGCGCCTTTCCTTTGACGTCCCCCTTGCCAACGTGCCGCGCGGCGACCTCAAGCGCTTCTTCCAGCTTGCAAACCACATCGCCTGCCATCTCGGCGGCGTCTGGGTCGACGGCGCGGGCAACCGCATCGAGGCTGCAGGCGGCCTGATCCTTCAGGACGAGATCGAGCATCAGGACGCGCAGATGGCCGCCAGCGGCGTGCGTCCCGGCTCCGAGCGCGCAAGGCTCCTCTTCTCGAGAAGCGCCTGACGCAGGATCCGCGTCAAGCATCATTCACTGCCCGCCGCATTCGGACGCAAGCCGCCCGGCGGCGGGCTTTTCTTCTTCGCTTCTTCGGAATGCAAGATATGACCGAACCGACAAAGACTGAAACCCTCGCGAACGACGACTTCGACGGTGCCGCAAAGGCTGCGGCGATCGAGCCCTCCAGGGCCCCCGCCCGCATGCGTGAGCTCGAGAAGCTCGTAGAGACCTGGGACTACGAGTACTTCGTGCTTGACAATCCGAGCGTTCCCGACGCCGAATACGACCGCACGTTCAATGAGCTCAAGGCTCTTGAGGCCAGATTTCCTGAATGGAAGAGTCCTGCCTCGCCCACGGCCCGCGTGGGCGGTGCTGTTCGAAGCGACCTTGCAAAGGTCGTGCACGCCGTGCCGATGCTTTCCATTCACACCGAGACCGACTTTTCGAGCGAGGGTGCGGCGGCATTCGACCGCCGCGTGCGCAGCGAACTCGGGCTCGCGGATGAGGATCCTGCCGTGGCGTACGACTGCGAGCTCAAGTTTGACGGTCTGGCAACGAATCTTCGTTATGAAAAGGGCGTTCTCGTACAGGCCGCCACTCGCGGCGACGGCAGTGCAGGGGAGGACGTGACCGCGAATGCGCGCACGATCCGCACGATCCCGCTTCGTCTGGAGGGCGACTTCCCCGACGTGCTGGAGGTGCGCGGCGAGGTGATCATGCATCGCGACGACTTCGAGGCGCTCAACCGCCGTCAGGCAGAGGAGGGGCAAAAGACCTTCGTCAATCCGAGAAATGCGGCGGCGGGGTCCCTGCGCCAGCTCGATCCTGCAGTGACCGCACGCAGGACGCTTCATTTTTACGCCTATGCGCTGGGTGAAGTCTCGGGCGGCGAATTCGCGCCCACGCAGACGGAAGTTCTCGACAGACTTGCGTCGCTCGGGTTCCCTGTTGCGGACGTCCGCCGAAGGGTCGAGGGGCCGACAGCGCTCGCGACCTTTCATGATGAGGTGGCAGAGATCAGACACACGCTGCCCTTCGACATCGACGGCGTCGTCTACAAGGTGGACAGTCTTGAGCTTCAGAGGGAGCTCGGCTTCATTGCTCGCGAGCCCCGCTGGGCCTGCGCCCACAAGTACCCGCCCGAAGAGGCTCTGACGGTCTGCGAAGCCATCGACATTCAAGTCGGGCGCACGGGCAAGCTCACGCCTGTCGCGCGCTTGAAGCCCGTTTTCGTCGGCGGCGTGACCGTCTCGAACGCCACTCTTCACAACGAGGACCATATTGCGGGCCTTGATCTGCGCCCCGGCGACACGGTCGTGGTCCGCAGGGCGGGGGACGTGATTCCCGAGGTGGTGCGCGTCGTGCACGAGCGCCGTCCAGAGGGTACCGTGCCGTTTGCAATGCCGTCCGTCTGCCCTGTCTGTGGGTCGGCCACGATCCGCGACGAGGAGGAGAAGGACACGCGATGCACGGGCGGTCTGTACTGTCCGTCGCAGATGAAGCTCTCCCTCGTTCACTTTGCCTCCCGCAGGGCCATGGGCATCGACGGGCTCGGTGAGAAGATCGTCAACATGCTTGTGGACGAAGGGCTGGTGAAGAGTCCGGCCGACATCTTCACGCTCAAGCCTGAGGATCTCATCGCGCCGACAACGGCGACGAAGGATCTTGAGAAGCCCGTCAAGCGCATGGGGCCGAAGGCCGCTTCGAACCTGCTTGAAAGCATCGGGAAGGCGAAGCACACGACGTTCGCCCGCTTCATTTTCGCGCTCGGATGCAGGCATGTGGGTGAGGCGACCGCGTTGTCGCTTGCGCAGCACTTCTGCACGCTTGCCAATCTTGAGGCCGCCGACGTGGAGGCGCTCACAAAGGTTGATGACGTGGGTGAGATCATCGCCGAGAGCATTCATGCCTTCCTGAAGGAGCCGCACAACCGAACCGTGATCGAGGCGCTCGTTGCCTCCGGCGTCGTCTGGCCCGTGGTGGAGCCCAGGCCTGCAGCGGAGGCCTCCGAGGTTGCGGGCAAAACCTTCGTGCTGACGGGGACCTTGCCCACGCTCACGCGCGACGAAGCAAAAGACCGTCTCATCGCGGCGGGCGCCAAGGTGTCGGGTTCCGTCAGCAAAAAGACCGACTTCGTGGTTGCGGGTGCGGAGGCGGGTTCCAAGCTCGAGAAGGCGCGGACACTGGGTGTGAAGGTGATCGACGAGGAAACTCTCCTTGCCATGCTCGAGGGCGGCGTTTCAAGCGAAAAGCTTGTTGTGACGCCTGAGGCTGAGGAAGAGGAGAAGGCGGCGGCCGAGGGTGCGGTCAGTACTCAGGATGCTTCCGACACACCTGCCAATCCTGAAGAGAAACGGGCTGCAGGGACGGAGGTGGGGAAAACGGACGACGAAGGCCCGCAGCAGGGCGCCCTTTTCTGAGCCTGATCCGCAGAGGCATTGACGGAGCGTGGTTGTTCAATTTTTCAACTGCGCTTCGTCATGATGCGGTGGAAGGCCCTGTTACGGAGCGGGAATGTGCGAGGGCTATACACGTATCAGGTTCCCGGCTCTTTTAGAATTGAAGATCGCCTGCTGTCGGCGGTTGCCAGAGAAAGAAATCATTTTGAGGAAAGTGAGATGCTTGCATTGATCGGCGGATCCGGCTTTACCGGCAACGACGTCATTGAGGACTGCGAGGAAATTGAGATTACAACGCCCTGGGGGGCTCCGAGCGCACCGCTTGTCTTCGGACGCCTCGGCGGAAGGTCGATCGTCTTCCTGCGTCGTCACGGCGTGAAGCATGAGTTCGCCCCGCACAGGGTGCCCTACCGTGCAAACATCTGGGCGCTGCAGAAGGCGGGCGTGGAGGGTGTGATCGCCGTCGGGACCGTGGGCGGTGTTGCGCCGGACATGGGGCCCGGCCGCATTGCGGTCCCCGATCAGCTGCTTGACTACACCTGGGGCCGTGAAGTCACTTATTATGATGACTTCGGGACTGCCGGCATGAAGCACGTCGACATGACGTGGCCGTTCGACAGGGCGTTGAGCGACAGACTGGTTGAGGCCGCGGAAAGGCTCGGTGCGGGCGTGAGGACTGCGGGCGTCTATGCGTGCACTCAGGGTCCGAGACTGGAGACGGCGGCCGAGGTGAGGCGCATGTGCAGGGACGGAGCCGACATGATCGGCATGACGCTTTATCCCGAGTGTGCCCTTGCCAGGGAGCTTGATCTTCCTTATGCGGGCATCTGTGTTTCTGTCAACCATGCCGCAGGCATGGGTGACTGTGCCGATGAGATCGACTTCGCGTCGCTTGAGTCGTCGCTTGCGCGTGCCGTCAGGGGCGTCGTCGACATCGTCAGGGAGACCGTGCGTGCTGATGCGCAGAAGGGAGGGGCCGAATGATCCGTCCCGTGTTGAAGATGGGCGAGGAGCTGCTTCTTGAGAAGGCGATGCCTGTGAAGGCGTTCGGTACGCCCGAGCTCCGGAGGCTTGTGGTCGACATGTGGGACACCATGGACGTCGAGGGCGGCATCGGCATTGCCGCACCTCAGGTGGGCGTCTCGCTTCAGGTCATCTGCTTCGGTACGAAGGAGAGCGAGGAGGCTTCGGGCGCACGCAGGGTTCCGAGAACCGTGCTCATCAATCCCGTTGTCGAACCCGTCGGCGAAGAGACGATGAGCGCCTGGGAAGGTTGCCTCTCGGTGCCGGGGCTTCGCGGCAGGGTTGTGAGGCCGGTTGCGGTCCGATACAAGGGGTTTGACCTTGAGGGCAACAGGATCGAGCGAACGGTCGACGGGCTGCACGCCAGAGTCGTCCAGCACGAGGCCGATCATCTGGTCGGCATTCTCTATCCGATGCGCGTAACGGACTGGCGGACCTTCGGGTACTCGGAGGTTCTCTTTCCCGAAAAATCCAAGGCGTGAGCCGGAGGGATACCGTGTTTGCGGTATTTTTACGACAAGTCTTGACAAAGCCTGCGGAAAGGTGTCTAATTTCAATCCTTCGCTGACGACGCCAAGTCATCAGCGAATAAATTTGACAAAGAGTTGA
>OJRW01000101.1_pt1 | contig 85467 bp, 64 predicted proteins | sample 1599231 | NCBI WGS metagenome assembly OJRW01 (sample SAMN04168656, study PRJEB22393) | human gut metagenome | biome: human gut microbiome; feature: stool | host: Homo sapiens | collected 2014-03-17
CAATATCAATATAGGATCCATCTTCCCTGACAAATCGCTCTGAATAAGATCTTTCTTCATATCCAGTAAAATCCATGATAATGTCTTTTTGCAGATACTCCGTAATCTCAGTTGTCAAAGTCTCATCCATACTGTATTCACAGTCCGTCTTTCCTTCTGTATCTAGTACAATGATACCATCCACCCAGAGAGTCTGAATATTTTCTTTTAGAAAATCACGGCTTAGCTTACCGCCATTTTCTGTTTCAATTTTAATATTTGTACTCATCTGTCTGGCACTTTCAATCGCGCGAAGAAGACTTTTTGATTCCGAAGATTCATTGAAATGAGTGTAGGTTGAACACTGCACTTTGACATAGTTTACAATCTCCACCATTCTTTTCTCTGCTTGTGCTTTCTCCGCATGGAAGAAATAAAACAGAGAGAATACAGCCACCAAAATTCCAAACAGACCACCGATTATCTGGATTTGTTTTTCTTTTTTCCTTCCCTTAATACCCAAGATCATCCACCTCCAGATACTTATCTGGATCATCCAGATATTTTTCAATAATTTTCAGGGATGTACCATCCTGTCTCATCTCTTCCAGCGTCTGATCCATCTGCTCACAGATTCCTCTGTCATCATCTTTTGCGAAAGCGACACCTATCCCGACGATCATAAGCGGTTCTTCCAGAATGCGAAAGCTTGTGTCATAATCCTTCATATACTGGACGATAGATTCCTCATGTGCTGCAACTGCATCTACATATCCTTTTCCCAGAAACGTATAGATTAGTTCCCTGTGCCCAAGACTGATCAGATTTCCAAGTTTGGGTATTCTCTCATCTGTCTGTTTTAGAAAAATGCTCTCTGGTTTTGTTGTAGACTGTACTGCAAGATTCTTTCCCTCAAGATCACTCAGCCTATAGATGTCGCTGTTCTTATTTACAGCTACTACCTGACGGCTTGCTATGTACGGTCCTGCCCAGCGATAATCGTCAAGACGTCCTTCCATGGAAAAACATCCCATGATACAATCAATCTCACCGCTCTCCACCAGTTCTTTTTTCTTCTCCCAGTTAATCTGGACCACTTCCACCTGATATCCCATTCTTTTGAAAGCTTCTGTAGCCAGCTCTACATCAATTCCTGTTGGGATTCCATCTTCATTCAGGTAATTGTATGGTGGATAACTATCGCTTCCAAGCGTGATGACAGGTTTTTGTGTTTCTTTTTTACTTCCATCTGTGTTTTTACACCCTGTCAAGGTACCAACTAAAATTCCCACAAGCAGAATGCCTGCAATCACTCTTTTTCCTTTCATTTTACTTCCATCCCTGCTGTTCTTTTAGATTTTTTCAAAGCCACGTGGACAATAAAAAAGCCACTTTACCTATCCCCACTGGTTCACCAAGCATAACTTACAAAATGTGCCACCTTTTTCCTATTTTTTAGGGGCAGCCCTCTCCATCTGCCCCTAACCATTTAATCTCACTGCTTAACATACTTCTCAATCTGACATTGGCTTTCCTATACCTTTCACCCCTGTCTATTTTTAGGGATTCGCTACCTTTTTCATATGTCCACTTTATAGGGTACATTATAGATTAGTATACTCAGACAGCTGAATTAATCCACTCTTTCACCTGATCCACGGAAAACTCTGCCATTTCAGCGATTTCCTCAATGCTATCACCCTTTTGATACATTTTAAGTGCCATTTTCTTTGCTTTATTTAGCTCACCTGCAGCCATACCTTCTGCTCTACCTTCTGCTTTACCAGCAGCAATGCCCTCTTGCTTGCTTTCGTCGATCATATCTCTAACTGCCTTACACATGTCAATTTCCCCCTTTCCTTCTGGAACATAGATTGGTGTGTTTGTAACGTCACGTATTACTCGCGCGGCATCATTATCCATAATCATTACTTGACTATCATTTAAAAACTTCGACAACGCTTTCTTATCTTTAGAGTATTTAATATATCCCAGCACATCTCCAAGACTAGACGAAAATTTTTCCAAGTCTTCGTTTGTAAGCTTATACGGATCAATCAGGAAAATTCGATAGTCCTGAACATATTCTAGTAATCTTTCATTTTTCAAATCCATCATATCGTAAAGAGAAAGCGGACCATCCCACTCATCTGCTCCGAAATGAACTACTAGCGTGATTACCGGGCGAATCCGATCTTCTTTATAGAATCCTGAAAGATATTCACCTTTATTATGTCCTTTTCTGTCGCCTTTACTCTTATGTCTTTTCGCAACCTCTGAAACCTGCTTTCCATACTGAAGCGCATCGTAAATAATGTTTCTCACAGGCATTGCATAGTGGATCTCTGTTTGATTTTCAACTCCCAGAAGAATATATGATGCTTCTGCATCCTGCATGATGACAGCAGATTTCAACACGTCTCGATACTTCTGAACAACATCTTCAGCTGGATTTTCTTTTTCATCCAATGCAAACGGGATCGCTATTTCCGTTGTGTCAAGTTCCTGCAAAAGTGCTGGCTTGACAACCTGCTCTCCGTCATAAATGAGATAATTAAAGGCATCAGCAAATACTTTATTGCTTCTCATGTATTCTTTTGTAACAGTATCAGCCATTCCCATCGGCAAGCACCTCCAATTTTTCGTTATCCGTAGGAGTACACACAGCTTACTATTGTATTTTCATGTTACCATAAATTCTACTGTACTTGCATTTTATCAAATTATGTCCTATTTTTCAACTGTTTTCATTCGACGCATTTCGACTTCTTTCAAATATTTGTTCACAGCCTGTTAACAGTATTTTCCGACTATCAGACACTGTTGACATTAACGGTATCGTCCTCACACAAGTTATTTCCTTTCCTCCGATGGCGTTACACCGTACTGTTGCTTATACAGCTGAGAAAAATAGGAAAAATTCGTATACCCAACCTTTAGCGCAATAATTGATATCGAAAGATTTGTCGTTGTAATCAATGTATGTGCAAGCTTCATCTTTTCGAAAGTAATGTACTCCTTTAAGGACATTCCTGTATATTTGCTGAACAGACGTGACAAATAGCTTGCATTCAGAAATACCTGTTCAGCAATTTCTTCTCTGTGAAGCTCTCTATCCAAATTCTGCTGAATATATTGCTTTACCTGTTTAATCTTCTGAATGTTATCTTCTTCGGCGTTCTCACCCCAAGTAGAAGGTAACTTTTCCTCCAACGGCCATTGATTCACAACCATCTTTTCAAAGGATTCATTATCCCGAATGATCCGCTTTCCATAACTTGCGTAGGTATCTTGAATACGTCTGGCATTTATCTTATCAATTACTCTTTGGATCGATTCCTCTATCTGTGTGTATGAGGCTGGCTGTAGGATATAATCCACACTGTCCAACCTCATAGCTGTTTTTGCATAAGTAAAATCCGCATGTGCCGTCAGAAAGATGCATGCGATATCCATCTGCTCGTTACGAACCCACTCTAAAAGCTGCAGCCCACTTTCTCCCGGCATCTCGATATCAGACATAAGAATATCCACTGTACAAGCACGAAGAATCCGCTTCGCCTCAGCCGCATTACCTGCTTTATAAACCTGATCAATTCCAAGCTTTTTCCATTGAACACCTACCATAAGACCATTTAAAACATTGATCTGATCGTCTACTGCCAGAACATTCATAAGCCATTTCCCCCTCTGTGATATGATACTTGATATCAGATTATCGCATTTTTTGCAGATCTTCAAGATAGTCTGCCTGCCTTTTTTGATATGGAATATACAAATCCACACATGCTCCATTTCGATTGGTGTAGGAGAAGGTACACTTTTCTCCATAGATCAACTGAAATCGCTGTTGAACGTTTTTTATTCCGATATGATCATTCGATAGCTTTTCCTCAGATGCATTTAGTTTTTCCAGCATTTCTGCATCAAATCCTGATCCGTTATCCATGATACAGATATTAACCATGGATTCCTGCTCTGTTGTTAGCCTGCGAATATGAATCCGAATCTCCGGAATTCGTTCCTCTGGATGCAGGTACCGGACAGAATTTTCTACAAATGTCAAGATTGAAATGGGTGGAATCTGAAACTCCTCCAGCCCTGATTCAATTTCTTCATAATATTGAATCGGATTCTGCATCGTCATCTGTTGAAGTCTGATATAATCATCTACCCCTTGCAGTTCTTCCTTCAGCGGTATCAGTGAGCGATGGTTCTGAAATGCAAACCGAAGATAATTCGACAATACCAAAATATATTCCTGTATCTTTTCCTTATCCCCTGTCGTACTCATTCCAAATATATTTTTCAGACAATTCAGAAAGAAATGCGGCCTGATCTGCCTTTCATAATACTGCAGCGTAATCCGGTTGATCTGAATCAAACGTTCCAGTGCGATATTCCTTAATTCCGACACCTGATCAATCATTTTGTTGAATCGCTCTTGAATCACCCGATACTCCCGAATGTTTCCGACCATAGGCATACGTTTCTGTGAATCTCCCTTCTGAATCGCATTCATCGTATCCACTATGACGCGTGTCGGATAGACAATATTTTTGTTCAGATATCTCTGGAGAAGAATCAAAAAAACCAGGAAAATGCAAAACAAAATCACGAACAGGACAAGTCCAGATTTTAAATCCATGATTCCATTGTATTCTGACACAGAAAGGACGCTGCAGTCTGCTTTTTCCATCTCTTGTCTGAGAACATAATATTTTTTATCGGTTACATAAGCTTCCCGAGGCATTTTCAAGTCAAGACCGCAAATTTCCTCTAGTTCTTCGTTTGACAGCAGGATGCCATCCTTTGCTAAAAGCATATATGATCGCTTTCCACGCTCTGAGATTTCCTGCTCAACCATGGATTCAGCCCGAATAATACAAAAGCAATATACGCCATGGTAGCCCAGAGTTTGAACCATATACCACTCGTTCTCCAGTCTGAGCATCGACCATTTCCCCAAAAGTTCATCCGGCGCTTCATGAAGCTTTTGCGTCATATACTCCTTAACTACTTCGCGTTCCTGCCAGGAAATTCCCGGGCGATAAATACAGGAATAAAAGTTAAAATTATTCTCGGTGTAAATCCCAAAACCATCCAGAATTGCCGTATTATCCAACAACGTACTCAGTTTTTCCTTTACCTGATAGGCACTGAAGTAAGCCTGCGTTCGATCTGTTGTATAAGCAATATTCTGAAAGGAATAGTCGTTTGCCGCTATGTTAAAAAGGACATGCTCCACGTTGGACATCATTTCTTCTTTGCTGTTGATATAATAGCGAACAGTCGTACCTGTCGTATTCTCTAGGTTCCTCTGATAGCTGTAATTTGTATATGCCAGTATTCCTATAATCAGCAAAAAAACACAAGCAAACAATAACAACTCGTAGCGCAGAAAAAGTGACTTTGCAGAAAAATCTCTTTTTTTCATATGGAAGCTCACCCTACACTTATCCTTTCGACTTCTATCGTATCTTCTGCCTTCAGAACAATACAACTTTCTACTGAAGACTTTAGATTTCCGATCAGTGTGTAGCCAGTAGTCTGCCCATTTTCACCGCTTCCTTCCTTTACAGACAACTTTACCAGTCTGCCATCCTGATATACCAATACTGCACTTGGATTTATAACACCGTAAAGCGTAAGCACTGCATCCTCTTCCAAATTTAAGAAACGATAGGAAGCCGTTTCATCCTGATGAAGCTGCAGCACATAACGGTCCCAAAGGCAATCAAAACCGAAGGCTTTCTCCTGTGAAGTGCTGACTTCTTTTAAAGAAATCGGAATTTCTTTTCTGTAAATACAGCTCGTATTATCCGAATGGCCACTATAAGGCCTTTTCGTCTCTTCGAAATCATAGATTTCAAAATCCTGTGCTCTTACCGATGACGGCTGTCTTCTGAATGCGTAATTTACGACCTCCTCATTCATGTCGCAATTTTCAAGCTTCATATTATCTAGGTATTCATCCAGACATCGCCAAACCTCTTCCTTTGGCGGGCAGACACTTCCCGGCGTCCATGACACAATCTGCTCCCATCCATCAGGCTTTCTGACAGAAAACGGTGAATTTTGATTTTCCATCTTTTTCCATGTCCAAAGATTGTACCCGATTCCAAAGGACAGCATCATCGGATAGTATGCCGAGTACCAATCAATCTTATTTTCTCCAGTCTCTCCCAGCCAAAGTGGGATATTCTGACGATTCGAGCAGTCCAAAAAATGCTGTATGCTTTCCTGTTCAGGGAGACATGCATACCGATGAAAATGCAATACCATATTTTCATCATAAGGTTCATCAAAAATCGTTGCCGTCGTTGCCCAATGTTGTCCCTCCAGCGAAACCATATGTTTGGCATCAACCTTTCTGATTTCACGAATCGCATCATGATAGAATTGCTTTAGTTTCGGAATATACTGATCAAAGGTATTCCCATCATTTGGCATAATCGGCTCATTGAGCAGGTCATAACCTCCTACAATCCATTCATCCTTGTACCGATTTGCAAGTTCTCTCCAAAGTGCCAGCCCCTTCTTATAATAATCGTCATTCATAAACAGACGCGGCAGATCATCCTCAGAATCATCGATGTTAGAACCTGTCTGTCCTCCTGGTGCGGCATGAAGATCAATCCATGCATAGAGTTTATACTCCCTGCACCACTGAATACAGTTATCTAAAAGCACAAATCCTTCATCCTTCCAAATGATTTCTCCAGGTCTCTCTTCCATAAACAGTCGCCAATTAATCGGAATTCGAACAGAATTATAGCCAAATTCTGCCATCTTTTCAATATCCTTTTTCGTAATATAGTTGGCGCGAAACTGTTTCCAGAATTTCTGTGCGTATTCCTCTCCTGCCAGCTCTCGAATACTCTTTTCTGCTTCTCGTCCCCTTGAAAAAGAGACCTCACCTGATTTCCACATATACCCTTCCGGGTTCAGCCAGTTTCCCAGCCCCCAGCCAGTCAGCAAAATTTCCTCATTATTTCCGTTTTGAATTGTTCTTCCGACTGCATGAAGAAATCCATTTACACGTTCTCTGCTTATTTTTTCGTAAATCATATTTTTCCCATTCCTTTCTCGTTTAAAAGCTACTTAGCCCTTTACCGCGCCAATCGTAATACCCTTTACCAAATATTTTTGTAAAAACGGATATATAATTAACACCGGCAATACGCCCATAACGGCAATCGCCATTTTAATACCTGTGGAGGGTAGCTGTGATGTATCTATATTACCATACTTATTGTTCGCATTGGACATCAAAAACTGTGTATCTAATAACATTCTGTTCAACAGAAGCTGAATGCTGTAATACTTATCATCGTTGATATAGTACATACCATTTACCCAGTCATTCCAATAGTTCAGTCCGACAAATAGTGCAAGAGTTGAGAGAATGGGCTTTGACATCGGCAGTACAATTTTTCCTAAAATACGGACCTCTGATGCACCGTCTATACGGGCTGCATCAATGGTTTCTCCAGGAATACTGCTTGTAAAATACGTTCTCAACATAATTACATAAAATGCACCCATCAAAAGATTCGGAATCAAGAGCGCCCAAATCGTATTCTTGATTTTAAAGAACTGCGTCCACATAATATAAGTAGGAATCAGTCCTCCATTAAAAAGCATCGTAAAGAATAAGAAAAAAGAGAGAAATCTTCTTCCAGGCAGCTCCTTCATGGAGAGCGGATACGCAAATAATGTAGTAATCACCAAATTGGTTACTGTTCCTACTACTGTAACCAGTACGGAAACACCATATCCTCTGAGAATCGAATCGGTATCAACAAAAATGTATTTATATGCTGCAAAGTCTATTTTCGTTGTAAAAAACCGATATCCATCCTGAATCAGCGTTCTCTCATTGGTAAGAGAAGATGCAAACAGAAGCATGAACGGCAAAATACACAGAACGCAGAGGATGCACATGTACAAATTTGCAAAAAGCTGAAACATTTTATTTTTTTCTACCATAAATTTCCACCCTTCCTTTAAAACAATTCATTGCCATTGCCCATACGTTTGACTAGTGTATTCGCTGCAATTACCATAATAAATCCGACAACCGACTGATACAAACCAGCTGCCGCAGACATACCAATATTACTATTTTCACGAAGTCCTCGGTATACATATGTATCAATGGTATTAGTCACATCAATAAGCGGTCCGCTGTTTAACGGTACCTGATAAAATAAGCCGAAATCAGAATAGAAGATTCTGGAAATTGCCATCAATACCATAATCGTGATGGTCGGAATCAGAGAAGGGATCGTGATGTATCGGATTCTCTGCCATCTAGAGGCGCCATCCACCACGGCTGCCTCGTAATAGCTGACATCAATTCCAATCAATGTAGCATAATACAAAACTGTATTATATCCCATGTTTTTCCACAGGTTAATAAATGTCAAAATAAATGGCCAATATTTTGGAGTTGAATACCAAGATATCCGATCCTTTCCAAGGGAGGTAAGCATATGATTGGCAATACCGAATTCTGTGCTAAAAATACCGTATACAATATAGCTTACAATCACAATCGAAAGTAGAAACGGAAGAAGAATAATGGTCTGATAGGTTTTCTTCGCCATTTTACTCCGAATTTCATTCAGTAAAATGGCAATCAAAATTCCAAGAGAATTGCCAAGAATAATGAATACAGCATTATACACGATGGTATTTCTTGTAATTGTAAAGGCATCCTTTGTTTTAAACAAAAATTTGAAATTTTTCAGTCCGTTCCATTTGCTCCCGAAAATTCCCAATGAATAATTATAATTTTTGAAGGCGACAATAATGCCAAACATTGGAATGTAATTGTTGATGATCAGATAAAGAAATCCTGGAATCATCATTAGATAGATTGGGAGAAATCTCTTCATTTTTTTTATTTTCACATATTTCACCCCCGCCATAGCTTGCACTTCCTTTCTTAATCCTGAAATAAGCAGACGATGCTGCATAAATGGCAACATCGTCTGTGTAAATAGCTACTATTTAGAGCATCTTAAGCGATATCAGTTCTGCTCACTGCGCCATTCATCCAGCTGACGCTGCTTTTCAGCTATAATATCATCAACGCCCGCATCCTTCAGTTCTTCAACAAACTTCGGAATTGTAGTAGCAGGATCAAGTGCACCGCAAAAGAGTGCATTTTCATATTTTGCTTTTACGTTCGAACATGCGGTAATCTCTGTCATGACGTCTTCACTGTTCCAGTTAAAACCAAATGCAACAGACATAAGTGCAATGTCGTTGAACTCTTCGGTATCCTTCCAAATATCTGGACCATCTGCCTCCCACGGAGTGGAGATAAACTCATTCGGCCATACCCAGCCTGCTGAGGAATAGGTTGTATTAGAAGCATCAACGCCATCTGGATATGTCAAAACATCACCTTTCTTTACATAATGCTCACCCTCGATACCATTGATTACTAGCTCGCTAACCTCGGGATTGCATCTCATCTCATTCAATACCATCATCGCCTTGTCAGGCTGCTCAGAGTTATGTGCAATAAACCAGCAGTTCATACCAGTTGAAGACGTTCTGTAAGGGCTTGCAATCTCAATCATTGTCATATCGACTCCAGCCTTTCTTGCCCACTCACTCTCAATACCTGGCTTTGTATTGCCATAATAGCCAAACGCTTTTCCTGCACCGATCAGATCATACGCATTCTGGGTATTCGTCTCTGCATCTGGCATAATGTATCCTGCCTGTGCCCAGTTATATCTTCTCTCTGCAAGCTTATAAAATTCGTCCGATTCATACCAGTTTTCAACTGTATAGTTTTCCTCTATACAGTCAACAAGTACACCGAAGTCTCCGCCCAAATCATCCTTATGACCCATATAGTAGTTCATCTGTCCGTTATCCGAAACCAACGGGTAAACATCTGGATACTTTTCTTTTACTGCTGCTAACAAACCTTCTACGTCCTCATCTGTCTTGATCGAATCGATATCATAGTCAAGTGCCTCTAACATATCGGTTCTGCAGACAAAGCCAAAGCCCTCAGCATGTTCCTTTCCGTTCGGAACTGCATAAATCTGCCCACCGAAGGTCTCTACGCCCCAGTCCTCCTCTGGAACAATATCTAAGATATCCTGACCATATTCTGCAAGAAGATCATCGAGCGGGATGATCTGTCCAGTTGCAGAAGCTGACATTGTGGTAAAGGAGAAGTTCGGGAACAGGTCAAGCTTCTCACCAGATGCAAGCATCAAATTAACTTCCTGCTGGAAGGAACCATAGCTCAGGCGAACCAATTCTACGTTTACGCCGTATTTTTCCATTGTGATTTCAGAAACCGCCTTGGATACCTCTTCGCACGCTTCTGTTGTTGCATCTCCAACACAGACGATTTTTACCGTATACGGCTCCTCTGCAAAAGTTGCCACTGAACCAAGCGACATTGATGAAACCGCCATCATACCGGCCATAACAAATGACATTTTTTTCTTCATATTCATACCTCCGTACATTTTGATTGAGCTGCTCAAGTTCTTTAATGTATCCTCATTATACAGAAAAAGTGTCAGTATCGCTATCAGTTTTGTGCGAATAATTATCAGTTTTGTGACATTTATTTTTTTATCAGGCGGTTTTTATATATAAAATGTATTAAATAAACTCATCAAAAGCAGAGCTTTTTTAGTCTATTTAGCAAAAACCAAGGAGCGAGCCATGAGACGGTGAGTGGCACACAAAGATGTGCCACTTACCACCTTCCTATGGCTCGCTTAGCCTCAAGGTTCGTTAATATTATTCGATTCCCTTAACGGTATAATCCTGGTCTTCAACAGCCTTCTTCAATACATCATTTGCAACCTCACTGCTCAGTGTCACAACTGCTGTACCTGCCTCGTGGCTTACGACTGCGCTCTCTACACCAGCCACTGCCTCTAATGCCTTCTTTACGCGATTCTCGCAGTGTCCACACATCATTCCTTCGATTTTCATTGTCTTTGTCATAGTTTTTTCTTCCTTTCCCTGCCAATCTATTGCACCGGAAAATTCATCTGGTGTTTCTTTCTTTTCGATCAGACAGCCTTCAATTATAGATTTTTTTCTTTTTCTGTCATGACTTGCGTCATGCAGGCGGCAGAAATTAAGCCGCAGTGCATTTGATACAACGCAAAAGCTTGAAAGACTCATTGCTGCTGCACCAAACATCGGATTTAATAGCAGTCCCCAGTGCGCATACAAACCTGCTGCAAGCGGGATTCCGATGATATTATAGATAAATGCCCAGAAGAGGTTCTCGTGAATATTGCGAAGTGATGCGCGGCTTAAGCGAACTGCTGCTGCCACATCAGTGAGGTTACTCTTCATCAGCACAACATCGGCTGCATCAATTGCTACATCTGCACCTGCTCCTATTGCAATTCCTATATCGGCGCGTGTTAGTGCCGGTGCATCGTTGATGCCATCACCTACCATTGCTGTCTTTCCCTTTTCTTTAAGAGCACGAATCACCTGCTCTTTTCCTTCTGGGAGAACTCCTGCGATTACCTCGTCTACACCAGCCTGTGCACCAATCGCACGGGCTGTGCGCTCATTATCGCCAGTCAGCATAACAACACGTATACCCATATTTTGAAGCTCACGGATGGCCTTCGGGCTATCCTCCTTGATTGTATCAGCCACAGCAATGATTCCTAAAAACTTCTGATTCTTCGCGAATAAAAGAGGTGTCTTTCCACTCTCAGCAAGCAAAGCGGCCCTTTGTCTGTCAGCCTTTGATATGGTTACTCTGCCAGAGATAAACGATACACTTCCGCCAAGCAGATGAGAACCTTCTACAGTTCCCTCGAGTCCATTTCCCACAAGAGCAGTAAAATTTTCTGCCTGCAATGAAACAGTATCCAGTCCCTTACTTTTTCCTTCCTCAACAATTGCCTTTGCAAGCGGATGCTCACTCTTTGCCTCTAATGCAAATGCAAGGCGAAGCAACTCATCTTGTGAAATGTCATCTGCCGGAACAATATCAGTTACCTTCGGTGTTCCATTTGTAATGGTTCCTGTCTTATCAAGCGCAACAATCTGAACCTTTCCAGTCTCCTCAAGTGATACTGCTATCTTGAACAAGATGCCGTTTTTTGCACCGAGTCCGTTTCCAACCATAATCGCAACAGGAGTCGCAAGTCCAAGCGCACATGGACAGCTAATTACTAATACAGAAATGCCTCTTGCCAACGCATATGCAAAGTCCTTTCCAAGAAGCAGCCAGACAAGAAGAGTCACAAGTGAAATGCTGATAACAACTGGTACAAATACACCGGAAACCTTGTCTGCCACCTTTGCGATTGGTGCCTTTGTCGCTGCCGCATCGCTGACCATCTTGATAATCTGAGAGAGCGTCGTATCGTCACCTACACGTGATGCCTCACAGCGAAGATAACCTGACTGGTTGATAGTCGCTGCTGATACAAGATCGCCAGGTGCCTTATCTACAGGAATACTTTCTCCTGTCAATGCAGCCTCATTGACAGCACTATTTCCCTCAGTGACAATACCATCCACCGGAATGCTTTCTCCTGGACGAACTGCAAAAATATCACCTTTTTTTACCTGCTCAATCGGCACAACGTTTTCTTTTCCGTCGATGATCAGTGTAGCCTGCTTTGGTGCAAGCTTCATCAGACTCTTTAGGGCATCTGTTGTCTTTCCCTTTGAACGCGCTTCAAGCATCTTTCCGACTGTGATCAGTGTAAGAATCATGGCAGCTGATTCAAAATAGAACTCGTCCATGTAGCGCATTACACCTTCCATATCTCCATGAAGCTGCGCATCTGTCATCAAAAACAGCGCAATGACACTCCATACAAATGATGCCATTGAGCCAAGTGCAACAAGTGTATCCATGTTTGGTGCACGATGCCACAAGCTCTTAAAGCCGCTGATAAAAAACTTCTGATTAATGACCATAACAATCGCTGCTAAAATCATCTGAACGAGTCCCATCGCCACATGATTTCCATCAAACCATGATGGAAGCGGCCAGCCCCACATCATATGTCCCATTGAAAAATACATCAAAACTGCCAGAAAACCAATTGATGCGATAAGGCGTTTCTTTAACACTGGTGTTTCCTTATCCTTTAATGCCTCCTCCTCTGCCGCATGATTTGCCGATGCATTTTTTGTGTCAGAAGCACCCTTTAACGATGCCCCATATCCAGCCGCCTCGACCGCCGCAATAATACTGTTCGGACTGGCGCTGCCCTCAACGCCCATCGAGTTTGTCAATAGGCTGACGGAACAAGTGCTTACACCTGGCACCTTTGAGACGGCTTTTTCAACTCTGCTACTGCAGGCAGCACAGCTCATGCCTGTCACATTGTATTGTTCCATAAACATGCCCCTTTCTTTTGTAACGCCATAAGTGATAAGTTTTACTTAACTGGCATTACTTCATTAATTTTTTTAGCGTCCCCATAAGCTCATCAATTACCTCATCCTTACCCTCACGGATATCTCTTGCCACACAATGGCGTATGTGATTTTCCAAAAGCTCACGGTTAAAAGCGCTAAGCGCAGCACTGACTGCCGCTGACTGAATTAAAATATCGTTGCAGTAAGCATCCTGATCTAGCATCGACTGCAAACCGCGTACCTGACCTTCAATTCTCCGCAAGCGGTTTTGAAGAAGCTTTTTTTGATCCTCATCACGCTGTGTGTGCTTACAGTGGGGACAGACAGGCTGTTCATTATATTCCATGCACATAAAACCCTCCCTATATTTTTATATACCCCCAGGGGGTACTTTGTTGAAGTAACTTTACTATATACCCCTGTATGGTATTTGTCAAGTGGTTTTTCTTTTTTTGCAACCCGGATATTCTACGAAGGCGGTTCGCCGATTGTTTTGTCGGTCTCTCTTTTCCGTAACCTGCTTGCAAAGTACAACTTGTAAAACAATATGAACTTTTGTATACTACAAGAAAAAGCCTGACTCTACAACTAGAATCAGACTGCTAAATTTATATGAAAGGACTTCTACAATATTTATGGAAAAATTAATTTGCTTTCAAATTGAAAATACAAGAGAAATTGAACGTCTCGCTTCTAATATGAAGATACGAGTGATTAAGGCAAATGCTGCTATCTACAATGAAACGTTAGATAATATCGTTAATGGAAAGATTAGCTCTGTTAATAGCACTTCCTCTGCCTCTATTTCTCCTTTAGTTGCCGCTGACAAACTGCCCTCTGACAGTATTCTTATCTTCTGTGACCTAAGCGAAAAACACTTAAATCGTATGCTTTTTGAATTAAAAAACCGCAAAGTCCAAATTGATTTAAAGGCAATTCTTACACCTACTAATCGAAAGTGGACTTTGCGGCAACTGCATGATGAGCTTAAACGTGAGCGCGCATCATTTACTTAATCACAGCGTTCCCCCCTTACTCAATCACAAGTTCCATGACTACATTTTCGCATGCCTCTGGCAGATCACGCTCTGGTGTCATCTCAAGATATGGCAGTCCATTCTTTGCCCAGTGTACACGGCGGATTCCCGGCTGGCGAAATAGTGTTTTGTCGTTTTCATCATGTGGAATGGCATGATAAATCATCAAATCATCTCCTGTGTCTGGATCTTTAATAAAGTTGTTGTGGCCTGGTCCATACTCGCCCGGCACGCTTTCTTTTGTCAAAATCGGATAGCTAAGCCATGTCCAGCTTTCTTCCTGCAGCAGATCTGCACCACTCTTTGCATGAAGCAAACCAACATCGTATAGATCTCCCATGCTTGTAGAAGATCCAGAAATTGTTACAAAGAGATCATCACCGCGGCGAAGTAAATATGGGCCTTCGTCTACCGGTGTCTCATAGCGATCCCAACCATACATAGGGCGCACAACACAGTGCGGCTCACTTGTCAGCTGCCATGGCTTTTTCGGATCAACTGTTGCGATATAAACATCAGCTGTTCCTGCCTCGAAATGTTCATCATCTGCACCATAATGTATCTTACGATCGGACCACATCACATAATCTCTTCCATTATCACGAAACCATGTCATATCAAGTGAAATGCCGCCCTCGGTCAGATCGGATCCATCTATCTTAACACACTTTCTAGGTGCTTCCCATGAATTAGGATCTGCCGGATCACCATTACAGCGAAGAATAACTGATTTTACATGAATCCACTGTGCATTCTCACAGAGAGAAGTAAATAGATATAACACACCATCTATCTCGTGAAGCTCTGCTGCCCATGTTCCAACAAAATGAAGACCATTTTCTAGTGGAATACGATAGATGACGGTCGGTTCAGCATCAAAGGTTCCTTCTATTGTATCTGCAATGCGAAGCTGAATGTGATGTGTGCCTGAGGACGAAAGGTAATATTTTCCATGATATTCAGTCACGCACGGATCAGACATTCCATTAAATTCAACAAGCTCATCTGGGAGAAATCTAAGCGGTATCGGAAATTTCCAACGTTTCTGCTTGATTTTTCCTGGAATTTTCCAGCTTCCTGGCTTATTCACATCTACCCTGCAAAGTGCTTCCTCGTCCCACTCAACCATCTTTTCATGTGTTGAACCATCACTGTAGACACATACTGCCTTTGGGCTGCTGCCTAATAAAGAATTGATAGATTTTCCAACAGGCCAGCTTACCTGAATGGGTTTTGTCTTTACATAGCAAATCTCGTCAAAATATTCTCTTAAAACTTGTTCCTGCTCCTTCGTAATTGCGATCACATTTCCAAGCACACAGTCTTCTGTGCCAAAACCGTCTATATGCTGTGGCAATTCCTGCTGTAAGTTAAATTGCGTTTGTGTACAACTTTCAGTTTTTTCTATTTTTTTCAAATCTTTTGTGCATGCACAAAATCTTCCTGATGCTGTCTCCCATTCTACATAATAGGATGCACAATCTTTATCGTATCGGCAGCGTGGTCTGCTAATTTCTTCTTCTGACAGCTTCACAAAAACAGGCTCACTATAATGAACAAGATCCGTTGATGTAAACACCATCATGCAGCCAACATGTTTTGAATCAGGTGCATTTTGATTGCGTCTAACAGCCAGCACATAAAATATACCATCCTCTCCGCAGCAGATCCAAGGTTCCACTAGCGTCTTTGTAACTCCGACAAACTCATCTTCTTCAAAAGATGCCTTTGCAAATAAGATGCCTGTATTATTTCGAAGTGGTGTAAAATTCTTTCCATCCTCGCTGAGTGCCAGATGCATTGCCTGCTCCCAGTCACAATTATATCCAACATGTCCAGGGTAGTTAAAATCCGGGTAGCACCCTTCTCCTTTTTTCGTATATGCAAGTAAATATGCCATCTTGTCTCCCTCTCTCAAATGTTGTTTTGTCATTATCCCTTAATTCCTGAAGAAACCTGTCCGGCAACGAAATATTTTTGCCCAAAGATGTAAAGAATAAGCATTGGAAGCATTGATACAGTTGCTGCAGTGAATGCCAGACTATATTCAGAAGTACGATCTCCTATAAAAATAGCTAAACCATTTGATAATGTACGCATCGTGGATGCATTTGCCACGATCAACGGCCAAAGCAGGTCATTCCAGCAGTTATTGATTCCAAGAAGAAGCATTGTGATCATTGTTGGCTTTACAAGAGGCAGCATAATCTTCCAGAAAATGCCAAATTCTCCAAGTCCATCAATACGCGCCGCATCCTCAAGCTCCTTAGGAAGCTCCTGAAATGCTGCTCTGCATAGGAATATCCAATACGCTGATGCAACCTTTGGAATAATCAGACCCCAGTAGGTATTGAGCCACTTTAAATAATAAACTTCCAAATACAACGGAACCATGATTACCTGAAATGGAATCATCATCGTTGCCAAAAACAGAAGAAATAATAAATTTTTTCCCTTAAAATTAAAACGTGCAAACGCATATCCAGCTAATGCATTTATAAACATAGAAGGGATTGTACAGCCCACTGCATAGATGACTGTATTTTTTGTCAATGTCAGAAAATCAATTCTTGTCATGACTGTTTTCCAGTTTTCAAGCAAATGGTTTGCCTGTGGAAAAAACTTCGGCGGATATTGCATAACTTCTGTATCACTCTTGAATGAGCCAAGACACATCCAAACAAGCGGTGCCAACAGCAAAAATGCAAATACACACAGGACAACAAAGACTGGAAAATATTTAATGCCGTTTTTTATCTGTAAATCAAGCGGCTTTTTATTTGTAATTAATTCCTGATTTTTCATCTTTTCTACCATGCCTTTCCAAGTTTTATTATCTTAGTCATCTGATGTCTTGTTCATAATGGTATACATGATAACAGTAATAATCATGATAAAACCAAACAAAACCTCACTCATCGCTGTTGCATATCCAGTCTTATCCAATGACTTGAACGCTGTATCATAGATATAAACAACAAGTGTGGTGGTAGAACGGCTTGGACCTCCGCCCGTCAATGTGTACACGATATCGAACATCTGCAAAGAGCCAATAATACGTGTCATAAGCAAAAACCAGAAGGATGGCATAATGCCTGGCAGCGTAACATGGAAAAACTGGCTTAGTTTTCCTGCTCCGTCAATTGCGGATGCTTCATATAAAGACTCTGGAATATTCTGAATTGCTGCTACAAGAATAATAGTTGAAATACCAAATGTCTTCCAGATCGCAACAAATACTACTACAAAAATAGCAGAACTAGTATTATTAAGCAAATTGATATCAGAAAATCCAAGAAGCTTTAACCAATATGTAAAAATACCAATATTTGAATGAAGAACAAGCTGCCATGTAACACCTACTGTTACTGCTGATGCAATAACTGGAAGAAAATAGATACTTCTAAAAATCTTGTTCTTACGTGTATTCTTTGCCAAAAGCGCAGACAGCACAACACCTATTATCATCTGCAGCGGAATCTCTGCTGCAGTGTATTTTAATGTAATGCCAACGCTCTGCCAGAAACGTCTGTCTCCAACAATCTTTTTATAATTATCGAATCCAACAAACTCGGCATCTGATAAATCAACACCCATCTTCTGAGTACTGATATAAAAGGATGCAATCAATGGAATAATACAAAATACAATTATTAAAATCGCTGCTGGTGCGATAAACAGATATGCTGTTCTCTCACGCCTTTTCTCAATAGATATGTTTTTCTTTTTTCCAGTTGCGGTCATGATACTGCTCTCCCTTCTAACTCTGATGCAACGCTCCCCGATTTTGATAAAAAGTGGGGATACCGGATCATTCCGGCATCCCCACGCCTCCTGTCACCCAATCGTACCGTTTATATCGGATCAATCATAATAGTCAGCAATATAATCCTCTAAATCTGCCTGATAATCTGCAAAGAAATCCTGAACATCATCATAAGTCGGATCAGTTGGTCCATTAAATACCCAATCTTGTACATAATCACCTTGGCAGCTTGCTGCATCACTGTAGAACAACGTTCCAGGTGCTGTGAACATCTGAACCTGAGCAGTCTCACTTGGTGTCAAATCAACAAGAACATCAACTGCCTGATACTCCTTGCTGTTAACAGTTGGCAGATATGCATTTAAGTAGCACATGGAAATAGACCACTCGGCATTTGGTGTTACATTGCTGTAGTCAACATCCTGTGTTGTCTCACATGCTTCAAGACCAGTTCCTGTCATCCACCAGTTAATAAACTCCTCTGCTGCCTTTGCTGTCTCATCAGTAGCGGATGTAGTGATCATAAAGCTTGACATATCGCCAAGTGCATACTCTTTCTGATCTTCTCCAGTAACAGTCGGTAAGCTTGCGATACCATAATTTATACCTGATGCATCAAGTGTGCCCTTAAGCCATCCACCGTTTGTCATAAGACCAATCTGACCTGCTGCCATCATAGAATCGATATCGGTCTCCTGTGGGTTATATCCATTGTCATACAGATTCTTCATCCAGATCATGGCATCTGCGAATGCCTGATTGTCAAGAAGATTTGCCTCGAAACCGTCCTCTTCATTTCCAGTAATCATGTAATCTGTTCCAAAACGCTGAATAACAGACTGATTCTGACCATTGTAGCAATAGAATAAACCAGAGCCATAAATCGGATTTTCGGCGGTAGAAAGTGCACTGATCTTCTCTGCTGCCTCTGTCCACTGATCAAAGGTTGTCGGAACTTCTTCAATTCCTGCCTGCTCAAACAGATCCTTATTATAATACATCATATATGTACTAATCTGGAATGGAATTGCATAAAGTGTATCATCATTGTAGCACATACCCAGGTATGCCGGTGAGAAATCTTCTTCCTTTAATCCTGTATTCTCCCAGATGTCATCCATAGAACGAAGGTAACTCTTGTAACGTGTAATCTCGTTTGTACTAAGTAAAACAAGATCTGCTGCCTCTCCAGTTGGAAGGCTGGTCTGAAGCATATCACTGAAGGATGTTGTACGTGTCATCTCTACATGTACAGTATCGCTCTCTTCATTGAACTTGTTTACAAGTGCTTCCAGCGTATCACCATCGCCGCCTGTCCAGCTGTTCCAAAATACCACGTTCGTTTTTCCATCATCAGCTGCTGCATTGGCAACGGTTGCCATTCCAGATGTCATAACCATACTCAGTGCAAGAGCAAAAGAAACCTGCTTTCTCATAAAAAAATCCTCCTTAATAATACTCTGACCGTAAAAGGGCAGACTTGTAGTGTTTGTGCGTTTTGCACATCTTTTTTAAAATGTTCACGTGATCATTTGTCTATGCTTCCAATTATAATCATTTTTTACAATTTGTCAACTGGTTTTTTAGGATTTTTACGTTTTTTTTAATAATATTTTTCTGTATCTTCAAGAAAATTCTGTGCAATAAAAAGAAGGGTCATTAAGACCCCTCTAATCTCTTAAAGCGAAGTGCCCTCTTCAAGATCATATGGCACCTCTATATTCATCGGAATTTCTTTTTCCTCGATTAAATCAATAACAGCATTAGCAACACTCGTTCCTATCTGATCAACATGATTATCTACTGCAGCAATGGCCTCTTCGTTCCAAAAGCGATACATCAAGCGGTCATATGTCATAAGACCATAATCTTTTGGTGCACGGTATCCATTCTTTTTTAAGAATTTCTGCATTGGTATGGCGAACATTTCTCCTGTACACAAAAATACTGGCTTTTCCCCCGTATTCTTCTTTAAAAACTCAAGTGCCTGCTCATTCGTATCTTTTCCATACAAAATATGATAGTCACAGCCTTGCTTTTTGGCCTCCTCCAAAAAGCCAGAGGCTCTTTGGTAATGAGGAATATTAATTTGGCCATCTTCTCCATACAAAGGCGGAACGACAAATACCTGCTTGCGATATCCATGCGCCTTTAAAAAACGCACAACATCCTTTACAGACTTATTTTCATTTACACCTACTGTATAACTTTCAGGAAGGAGCTGATAGCCAATGATCACATACTTCATATTCAGCTTATCAAGCCAGTCTTTAAACTCACCGCCTCTGTTAACACAGTTTAAAATCATACCGTCAACGCAATAGCCTTTCATCATCTCTATAAGACGCTTTTCTTCCTGACAATCACTATCATGTGTACAGGTGCAGACCATATAGCCGCGTGCTCTCGCCTGGCGTGTTATAGCATCGACAATCTCCGAAAAGTACAGATTTTTTATATCAGAAATCACAATACCAATCATTTTACTTTTTCCATTTACAAGACTTCGTGCGATAAGATTTGGAACGTATCCCATTTCCTGTGCCTTTTTTAAGATTTTCTCTCGCGTCTCTGGCTTCACATTCTCATTTCCGCTCAGTGCACGATTTACTGTAATTCGGGATACGCCGCATGCTTCTGCAACGTCCTTTGCTGTTACTGCCATTTTTCTAGTCCTTTTCTTTCCCTTAGAATTTTTAGCTTAGGCTTTTCCAGTAAGCAGCCTCTCTAACTCTTCCGGCGTATCTACAACACATTTTGCGCCATGCTCAAGCAAAAATTCTCTGCCTCGAAATCCCCAGTTTACAAAAATTCCATCCATACCTGCTTCTTTTGCCGTATCTACATCTACATCGGAATCGCCAATATAAACTGCCTCTGCCGCCGTCTTTTTCAATGTCTTTAGAACTTCAAAAACGCTGTCCGGGCAAGGTTTTCTTCTGATGCCTTCTCGCTCTCCAACGACAAAATCAAATGCTTTCGGAAAGTACTGACTGCAAAGCTCCTGCACGGCAAAGTCTGCCTTATTTGAAACAACTGCCGTCTGGATGCCGTATTTACGTAAATCTTCTAACAGCTTTATAATTCCGTCATAAGGCTTTGTATGGTCTGCGCAGTGTATGCCATAGTGAACCTTAAAGCTCTCAAGCGTCTTTTTGGTCGCTTCCTTTGATGTTCCCTTAGGCACAGCTCGCTCAATGAGTTTTCCAATGCCGTTTCCAACAAAACAGCGCACCTCTTCAAGTGTCCGCTCCGGATACCCATTTGCAGCAAGCGCTGCATTTGTGCTCTCCTTTAAATCCTCCAATGTATCAAGAATTGTTCCATCTAAATCAAATATGGCAAGTCTGTAGCTCATCCTATGATTCTTCCTTTCCGTAAGATTACTGTAATTACACGCGCTTTTTCTTCCAAAGCCCCGTGCGGTATACCACATACAAAATCACAGATGACAGTGCATTGCTGACAACGACGCTATACCAGATGCTTCGAACTCCCATATGAAGCCAATGCTCGCATACATAAAGCGTTGCAAATCGAAATACCCACAGCCTCGTTGCATCAACTGCCATCGTAACTTCCGTATGACCGCTTCCCTGAAAGAGACCGCTTGTGGAATTATAAACACCATTTGTAAAGCACCATAACGCCATGATGCTAAGAAAATCTGCAGCCATAGCTATTACTTCTTCATCTGTTGAAAACAACCCTACTATCGCCTCTGATAAAAATGGACGCGATAGAATCAGTCCTCCAACAAACAAAAAAATAACACTCACACGTCTTGCGATCTTATAGCCTTTTTCAGCGCGGTCAATCTGATTAGCTCCAATGTTTTGACCAACAATTGTCGCAACTGCTGAGCCAATACCATTTGACGGCAGCGTGATAAGACCATTTACCTTGTTGCCAATTCCGTATGCTGCCATTGCTCCAGTACCATACACATAGACATTTCTGCTCATTAAAAGAAAGCCAAGCTGCATTGTACTTCCGCCGATTGCAGTCGGAAGACCAACTGTGAGAATACTCTTCATTTTGCTTTTTTCAAAGCGAAAGCCCTTTAAGCGAATCCTTACACCTGTTGTATCTCTCTTTAAGATGACAAGTGAAATCATTGCTGGAACCGCCTTAGCAATAACTGTCGCAAGCGCTGCTCCTGCTGCTCCCCAGTGTATCACAATCATTAAAAGTGGGTCAAGTATAACATTAAGTAAAATTCCTGTCAGATTTAAAAACATAGGTGATACTGTATCACCCTGCGCCTGCCTAATCGCTGCAAAAATATTGACCATGTATAAAAACGGCATGTCTAAAATAACAATCCTAAGATACACATTTGCAACTTTTGCTGTCGGCTCATCTGCTCCAAGCCAGTTTACCACAGTAGGAGTAAAAATTGCAATAACTCCGGCGCAGATGATGGAAAATATCATTGCGCAGACAAAGATCTGGCTTGCCATGGAGGCCGCCTCTTCTTTTTTTGATGCTCCTATAAGCTGTGCAATCAAAACAGCACCTGCCACCGTAAGTCCTGATCCAAAGTTTACCACAATTTGCTGCAGCGGCGAAACAAGATTAATTGCTGCTAATTCATTTGTTCCAAGCTGTCCGAGCCAATAAGTATCGGTCAGATTATACATAGTCTGTAAAAAACTGTTGATCACAACAGGTACTGCCAGTGCGAGAATTGCCTTTCCCATACTGCCCTGCAGGATCAGCTTAATATTTTTTTCGGTTACTTTTGCCTTTGCCATAACAGCCAGCCCTTCCTAAGTTCTATTATTTAAACCCTCTTTTAATCAAAAACGGCGCTGTTATCCGAAGACAACAGCGCACCTTTTATTTGTTTTTAACCCTTTACAGCACCTACGTTAACACCCTTTACAAAGTATTTCTGCAGGAACGGATACAGAATCATGAATGGTAAAATTGCAATGATAATTGCCGCACTCTTTACGGTATTCTCAGTTGCACCGCCGTTTGCCTGCGGAAGATCACTACCCATCATGATACTTCTTAACTTCATCTGGAAGTTATAGAGGCTAGAATCAGTAATGTACAACTTGTAATTGGTGTAATCATTCCAGTAAGCAACTGCAAACATCAGACCGATGGAAGCAAGTGCTGCCTTGGAAAGCGGAAGTACAACCTTAATAAATGTTGCCATTGGCGTACATCCATCAAGCGTTGCTGCCTCAAACAAGCTCTGCGGAATACCCTCGAAGAAGTTTCTCATCAAAACGAGGTTATAAATATTGATTGCCGGAAGAAGTACAACACCGAGCAGGTTGTTGGTTAAACCTAAATTTTTCATAACCAAGTAAGTCGGGATCATACCACCGTTGAAGATCATGGTAAACAACAGGAAGTTTGCAAAGAATGTTCTTCCCGGCATATCCCACTGAATAAGAACGTATGCACCAAGTGTGGAAAGTGCAAGACCAAGGAATGTACCTACCAGTGTTGTTCCAACAGAAATCAACAAAGGACGATACAGGGTCGGGTTTGACAGTACACTCGCATATCCAGCCAAACCAAACTGCTTTGGCCACAATCTCATACCATAAGCAGAGCTTAAGTCGAAGGAATCGACTAATACCTTATAAATCGGAATCAGCATGATAATGGAGATCAGAATAAAAAGGATTCCATTAATCACATTAAAAAGTCTAATCTTTGGATGATCTTTCATTTGTTCTCCACCTCCTTAAACAATACCGCGTCCGTTACGAACCTTCTTACTGATATAGTTACAGATCAGTACGAGTACGCAGCCGACAAGTGACTTGAACAAACCTACTGCTGTGGTATAACCATAGTTTGGAATACCGCCGCTGTTGAAGGTCTGGTTGTAAACATATGTCTGAATAACCTCTGCCTTTTCCATAACAGCATCATTCTGTAATACGAATACGGACTCGAACAAGTTAAGAACCTTTGCTAAGTTCAGGATGATAACAGTGATGATAGTGTTTGCCAGTGCCGGCATGGTGATGTACCACATCTTCTTCCAGCGTCCTGCTCCATCAATACCAGCAGCTTCATAAATTTCCTGGCTGATACCAACAAGTGTTGCCATGATGATAATGGTCTGCCATCCTGTATCCTTCCATACGTTAATAACGAAGAATGCTGGTGTCCACCACTTTAAGCTTCCAAGGAAATAAATCTCGCTTCCTTTTTCAACCACACCGATTGAAACAAGGAAAGAGTTTACAAGACCCTGGCTTGATGGGGAAAGAATCAAACCAAAAACAGATGCTGTAACAACCCAAGATAAGAAATGCGGCAGATAAATAATTGTCTGTGCAACCTTCTTAAAATGAACGTTTATAATCTCGTTTAATAACAGGGAAACAACTACTGCTGCAAATGTATTCAAAAGCAGCTTAGAGATACTTAAAAACAGCGTATTTTTAAATGCACGCCAGAACATTGGCTTTGAAAACAGCGTCTCAAAGTTTTTGAATCCTGTCCATACAGGATCTTTAATCAGCTTGTACTCGGTAAATGAATAAACAATACCGAACATTGGCAGATAGTAGAATACTACTACAAAGATGAATACAGGAAGGAACATCAAATAGAACCATCTGTATTTATACATCTGCTCTTTGAGTGGCTTCTTGTGTGATACAACAGTCCCGTCTGGGAGCGTTATAGTGTTCTTTTTTGCCATCGTCTTCTCCTTTTTTATTATATTTGTAAACTTAGATGCTTCGGATTTTTCCTGCATCAAAAAATGATGTCAGAAATCTCACTGTATGTGCGCTTCTTCCATCTATCTGAGAGACAAAAAAACTGCTGAGAGTCAAATTTATTGATATGCCTCCCAGCAGCTATCCGTCTGTCATACAAATCAATTATCCTGCATACGCTTTTAACTTAGTGCATGCAAGTCAGGTTTGGGACTGATTAGTTGTTCAGAGAATCAACAATCTTCTGAGACCAGTTATTTCCACCCTGCTGATCGAAGTATGCCATACCATCCTCAACGCTCATGCCCTGAGTAACAACCTTAGCGATTACTTCATTCTTAAGTGTGGTAAGATCACCGTTATACTCTGCCATCTCATCAGTAGAAACAACCAGCTGAGCCATCTTGCTGTGTTCCTGGAAAGTCTCTGCAGAAACCTTTGCTTCTTCTGCTACTGCCTCTGCCTTTGGATCGTTCTCAAGCGGAGCAACTGCAAGCATTGGATCGATGTGGTTCTTTGTGTAAACAGTTCCCTCTTTCTCTCTGTTCTCTAACATATGGAACTGGCCTTCCTCGTATTTAACACCGCAAACTTCCTCAGCTGCTGTTGACCAGTGAACACCCTCTACACCATATGTCCATAAGAACTGCATATCGCCGCCATCTAACATGCTCTCGATAAAGTATTTATATACACCCTCTGGATTTGAGCAAGCCTCAGTAATACACCAAGCCGGTGCAACACGCTCTGTATAAGCGCCAAGCTCCTCGATCGGCGGGATTGCTACAAGCTCACTGTCAAGACCATTTGCCTCAAGATTTGTCTTTAAGTTGGTTGCCCATGTTCCTGCCCAGTATGTGAATACACCAAACTTATCCTCATAGAACTTGGTACGGCAGTCAGATGTTGCATTAGTCAGAGACTCCTTATCAATGTAGCCAGCCTCGTATGCACTCTTTAATCTCTCTAAAGCAGCCTTCATGGAATCCTCTGTGAATCCATCTACCCATACGCCTTCATCATTCTTGTAGAAGCTCGGGTAAGCATCCTGATAGAACTCCGGCAGATAGTTTGTATATGGAGCCTCAGTTCCGATCAGACCTGCAGAAGATACACCATATGTATCGCCGTCAACACCATTTCCATCTGGATCGCCAGTGGTAAATGCCTCAAGCATTGCCAGATACTCATCATAAGTAGTCGGAACCTCTAATCCACAGTTATCTAACCATGCCTTCTTTACATAAGTGATGCAGCCATTTCCTCTTGCAGGAGAAATTCCGTACAGAGAACCATCAATCTTTAAACCATCGATAACGCTCTGGTCGGTAATACGCTCCTTGAGCTCGGAGTTATCATATGCTTCTGTCATATCCCAAAGAACGCCCTCTGCTGCGTAGCTAGCGTAGTATGTAGAACCTAACAGAACAACATCCGGCCAATCGCCGCCTGCGATAGTCTGACCTAATACATCATAGTACTGGGAATGGTCTGGCTGAATGATCTGCAGGTCAATACCGGTAAGCTCTTCCCATCTTGCCTCGAACTCTGCCTGTCCGTTCTCCTGTGTGAAAACGGTACCGTCAAACATTACTGTGATCTTCTCCGGCTTTTCTACCTCATCTGCCATAACAGCTGGTGCAATGCCCATAGAAGCCATTACCATTGCAGCACTTGATGCCATTGCCATCAGTTTTCTTTTCTCCATTTAGAAATCCTCCTTCAGATATACATCTGTTGTTTATCACAACATCTTTGTTTATCATTCTACTACGTAAACGATAAAATTACAAGTAGTTTTTTAATTTTTACTAATAAGCGTTTTCTTTCCTAATAAGTTTCCGTCACTTTTAATTCTTTTCTTTGTTTTTTCTGTGTTCTTAAATTGACACTTCATAATTAATTCGTTATACTGAACAAAAAGAAGGAGGATTTTTGTTATTTATGAATACAATTACAAGCACCACATTTCCTGAAGCAACAGGCATATCTGCTTCCTGCATCATTGACGCCTTACGCGAAATCAATATACGAGAAGTTTCTATGCACAGCTTTCTATTATGCAAAGATGACTGTCTTGTTGCAGAGGGCTACTATGCACCAGTAAAGAAAAATGACCTTCATCGGATGTTTTCTGTCACAAAAAGCTTCGTAAACATCGCAATTGGATTTTTACAGGAGGAAGGCCGCCTGTCTCTTGATGATTCTATTGTAAAATTTTTCCCAGAATACGTTCCGAACACTTCCGAGGCACATCCATGGCTTCTTGCCACCACAATCCGCGACATGCTCTCCATGCGTTCCTGCCATGCTTCAACTACTTACGATAAATTCAGTTCAAAAACAGACTGGGTTAAAAGCTTTTTTACCGTAGCTCCTACACATAAGCCTGGAACTGTGTTTCACTATGATACATCTTCCTCACATACACTGTGCGCTCTTGTAGAAAAGCTGACCGGCATGAAAATGCTTGACTACCTTCGAAACAAAGTTTTAAACGAAATCGGTTTCTCAAAAGAGGCCTATTGTCTTACAGATGGTTTTGGCGTTAGTATGGGCGGTTCTGGTCTTATGGCAACCTCACGCGATTTGATGCTCTTTGCACTTTTGATCTTAAATAACGGAAAGTTGAATGGAAAACAGTATATTTCGGCTGATTATATTAAAGAATCGACCTCATTTCAGACAGCAACATGTGTCACAGGTCCCGTTCCATCTGAAAGCCAAGGTTATGGATTACAGTTTTGGATTGGTGAACATAACTCAATCGTTTGCTACGGAATGGGCGGTCAGCTTGCTATTCTTTTGCCAGAATATAACACGGCAATCGTGACAACTGCTGACACTCAAGGCTATCAGGGCGGCAATCAGGTCATCTATGATGCTATTTTTTGTCACATTCTCCCTGAGTTAGAAAAAAGACAATCTCCATGGACACCATCTGACGAAGAAAAACTTGCTTTTGAGCAATTTATGAGTAAGCTTGCAATGCGGCCGCTTAACCATAATAAAGCTGCTTCTGAGGCGTGGAACAACAAATTTGAAAATGTCAATGACATAAACACAAGTTTTTTGACAAATTTCAGGCCAATTATGTCAAGTTTTGAAGGGACATATGTAATCAAAAAGGCTTCTGACGCTGCAGAGGCACTTGATAAAAACATCATAAATGAAACAATTTGGGATGAGATTTCATTTGAGATGAATGAGCCACTGACGCCATCATGTACTGGAAAAGTATCACTAAAGTGCCATGTTTTTACATCCATAGTGGATTCCACTGTAGATTCCCCAGTGACTTTTGAATTTGGATTTGGTTCTTTAAAAGAAGGTACACTTAATATGACTACACATATGGGAAACCGTGCCGATGAGCCTGTGCCTGTTTCTATGCATTATGCAGCAAGCGCAGAATGGCTTAACGAAAGCATGCTTTACATCCGCATTCACCTGCTTGATACCTCTGTTGGCTCTATCCATATTCAGGCTGTATTTGGAGAATCAGATATTACTGTTTTCCTTCGCAAGCAGGAAGAAACGCTGTTTGGAGAGTTTTCAGGTCATCTGTACGGCACTAGACAATAATATCTATCTTTTAAGCTGAATTTAAGCAAAAATAATCCATTTACAACGTGCTTTTACCATGTTAAAAAAAAGGCAGACTATACATTAGGGAGGGAATATATATGAAGCCTTCATCAAATACTGCCGACATGACAAAGGGCAGCCCGGTCAGACTAATTCTGACCTTCTCAATTCCTTTAATTATTGGCAACATTTTTCAGCAGTTATATAACATGGTTGATACAGTTGTAGTGGGAAATTTCGTTGGTTCTAATGCGCTTGGTGCTGTCGGTGCCTGTGGCTCAATAAGCTGGCTGTTTTTCTCACTTTCATCTGGTCTTGCCCTTGGAATCGGTATAATTGTCTCACAAAATTACGGTGCCAAACAATTCGATCAGGTTCGCGCAACTATTGCAAACTCATTCTATGTATTAATTTTTACTGCTGTTGTGGTAAGCGCTGTGTGTTATCTGATTGCTCCCGCCGCACTTCGCCTCTTAAAGACTCCAGAGGATATCATAGATAACTCTATTATCTACATGCGAACAACTTGCCTAGGAATTGTCGCAATCACACTCTATAATGGTGTCTCTTCAATTTTGCAGGCACTTGGCAATTCAAAAACACCACTTTACTTTCTAATCATGGCAAGCATTTGCAACGTACTTTTAGATCTTCTCTTTGTCGTTGTATTTCACCTTGGAGTATTTGGTGTGGCATTTGCGACCATTCTTTCACAGACACTGTCTGCTGTCGTAAGCCTAATCTATGCATTTAAAAAGGTTCCATATTTTCACATGACAAAGGAGCAGCTAAAGCCTAATTTTTCAATTATCGGCACATCATATCGACTTGGTGTTCCGATTGCACTGCAAGGCAGCATGATAGCACTCTCATGTATTGCGCTGCAATATGTTGTCAACAGCTTTGGTTCCACTGTTGTGTCTGCTTTTACGATCACAAACCGTATTGAGCAGCTGATCAACCAGCCGTACAACTCTCTTTGCGCGGCACTCACGACATACGCTGGTCAAAATATGGGTGCCGGCAAAACAGACCGTGTGAAGCTCGGCTTTAAAAAGTCCATCTATATTGTTGGAATCTTTAGTGCCATTATGATTCCTATCATGTTTATTTTTGGAAAAAATATCGCCGGTCTCTTTGTCAAAGAAACCGACGTTATTGAACTTGGCGCATCCGCGCTTCGCATTACAAGTGTATGTTATTTCTTCCTTGGAATGATCTATATTCCAAGAGGTATTTTAAACGGATGCGGCGATGCTGGATTTTCCGTTATTAATGGAATTACTGAAGTTGTCTGCCGTCTGCTTTTCTCCAATATCCTAACAAAGATTCCAAAGATCGGCTATTGGGGCATTTGGATTACAACTGGACTTACCTGGCTTGTAGTATCTATCGTATGCCTGCTTCGCTATGCATCAGGAAAGTGGAAGCAAAAGGCAATTCGCTCGAAAGGGTAATTTTAATGATACCAACGGATTGCTATGCAGTTACACTGGTATCCTATGACATGCCGCAATGTGAACATCGTATTCATCACCCGAAAGTGTTCGCATCTGCGGCATTTCTGTTTTGCATCGCTCGGTGCAGTACTCACATCTGGTGTGAAATGGACATCCCGATGGCGGATCTGATGGGCTCGGAATCTCGCCCACTACCACCTTCTCATTTGCATGAAATAATGCTTTTGTGTATGGGTGTGCTGGATGTTCTAAAATCTCCTTTGTCGTACCAAGCTCAACAAGATGACCCAAATACATAACACCTATACGGTCGGACAAATATGAAACGACACCAAGATCATGTGAAATGAAAAGGGATGTCAGCTTATATTTTTCCTGCAGCTCACGCATTAAATTTAAGATCTGTGCCTGCACCGAAACATCAAGTGCAGAGACAGGCTCATCTGCCACGATAAAGGAAGGCTTCATTAAAAAGGCTAGCGCAATGCTGACACGCTGGCGCTGTCCTCCGGAAAGTTCTTTGGGATATCGGTTTGCATACTCTGCATCAAGCCCAACTTCTTTTAATATTTCCTCTACCTTTGCCTTTCGCTCTTCTTTTTTCATATCCTTTCTATGAATCTTAAGCGGTTCTTCTAACAGCCAGCCAATTTTCTTTCTCGGATTAAGCGAAGAATATGGATCCTGAAAGACCATCTGAATCTCTTTTCGAAGCGGATGAAACTCCCTCTCATTCATTGAAGCAATGTCTTGTCCGCGAAATAAAATTGAACCTTCGTCTGGTGTAAAAAGATGAACAAGCATATTTCCGATAGTTGATTTTCCACAGCCAGACTCTCCGACAAGGCCAAGTGTCTCCCCCTCGTAAAGCGTCAGATTAAAATTTGATACGGCAAAAACGTCTTTTCTCTTGCCGTCATGATATGTTTTCGTCACATCTTTTAGCTCAATCAATGGCTGTCTTTGTTTTATTTGTTCAGTCATGAGTATTGCCCCTTCCTGAGTCAAAATTTTTATTCCAGCATGCTACAGCGCGTCCATCTTCCTGCACTAGCGGTGGCACTTCTTTTTGGCACTTATTTGTACAGTACTCGCATCTTTCTGCAAAGCCGCAGCCTGTATTATTTCTTGCATATAGTCCAGGCACACTGCCCGGTATAGCCTTTAATGGCTTTCCGCGCTTTGTAATATCAGGAATCGCCTCTACAAGGCCTTTTGTGTATGGATGAAGCGGATTAGTTAAAATTTCATCTACCGGACCACTCTCCACAATACGTCCCGCATACATAATGTAAACACGGCTGCACAGACGGCTTACAACGCCAAGATCATGAGAAATTAAAAGAATAGCTGTATTAGTTTTTTTATTCATCTGGCGCATCAAATCCATAATCTGCGTCTGAATTGTGACATCAAGCGCAGTTGTTGGCTCATCGGCAATCAAAAGAGCTGGATTATTTATAAATGCCATTGCAATCATAACTCGCTGGCGCTGTCCACCTGATAACTGGTGAGGATAGCATTCATACAGATCTTCCACATCTGGAAGACCAACGCTTTTTAGCTGTTCTAAAACAAGGCTCTTTGCCTCTTTTTTACTTATACCCTTTTGGTGAGTTAAAAGACATTCACGCACCTGTTTCCCTACCTTAATAAGTGGGTTAAGAGCTGTCATAGGCTCCTGAAAAATCATGGAAATACGCTTTCCTCTAATTGACGTCCACTCTTTTTTTGTCAGTTCATTTAAATCCTCTTGCCCATTTTCGCCGTTTAAATACATGTGCCCCATAATGCGTGTATTTGGCGGCTGAAGGCCCATCATAGAAAGCGCCGTGATGGATTTTCCGCAGCCTGACTCTCCTATCAGTGCAACCATCTCTCCTGCATCAATGTGCATATTAAAATCTGTCACCGCCGGATACCACTTTTTTTCATTTTCAAAATCCAATGAAAAATGTTCTGCCCTAAATTCAATCATTGCTCAGTCACCTCCTGGATTCCGTCTCCAATCAAATTAAAGCTCATGACAAGCAATGTAATCACAATCGCTGGCATGGCAATGTTCCACGGTGCCATAAGAAGCGTCTGCTGGGCATCTGAAAGCATCAGTCCAAGACTTGGCTTTGGCGGTGCTACACCAAGTCCTAAGTAGCTTAAACCTGCCTCTGACATGACAGCTGACGCAAATGTTAGTGATGCAGTTGCCGTCAGCTCTGAGAATAGATTTGGCAAAATATGCAAAAACATGATTCGCGGTGCAGATGCTCCCCTGACACGCTCTGCTTTTACAAAATCTGCTTCACGAAGCTTTAAAAATCCGCTTCGCGCCATACGTACAAAACGCGGAATGGACATGATTGACAATGCAAGAATCGTATTGCTTAAACCGCGTCCAAATATACACATCAGCATTAACGCGAGCAAAATCCCAGGAAATGCCATCTGTGCGTCCACGATTTTCATAATCACTTCATCGACATAACCGCCAAAATATCCAGAGCAGGCACCAAGAAGCGTTCCCACAAGTCCGCCTGCTGCTACAACGACAACACCAATACCAAATGATACTTGTATACCCTTCATTATGCGGCTCAGCACATCTCGACCAAACTGATCTGTTCCCATAAGATGTGATATGCTAGGAAGCGACAGCTTTGGTGCAAGATACATTTCTTCTGGATCATATGGCAGCCAAAATAAGCTGACAACAAGCATCCCAAGCATAATAAACGCCAGAATTGCTCCTGTAAGAAAGCTTTTATTTTTTAAATATCGTTTCATGGATTGTTTTCCTTTTTATAATCTAAATAAATGAGTTCACGGGCTGCCTAAGTTATCACTGGGCTTCGAACGATGGCTTAGCCTAGGTTACTAGCCCGTGAACAATCTACTTTACTTCAGACGAATTCTCGGATCTACCAGTGAATAGATCAGATCGACGGCGAAATTGCATACCACAACAATAAGTGCCAAATAAAATGTCAGTCCCTGCAACAGCGGCAAATCTCTGCTTGAAATTGAGACAGATATCAGCCTTCCGATTCCCGGCATGGAAAAAACATTTTCGACTATGATGCTTCCGCCTAAGATATCTGCTGCTGTCATACCAAAAATTGTAATTACCGGAATCAGGGAATTTCTAAGCACATGACGGTACATCACCTTATTTTTTCCTAAACCTTTACTGTATGCAGTACGCACATAATCTTGCTTTCTTTGCCCGTTAACTGACACCTTAACATAACGAATCACTATTGCACTTGTACCAAGCGCTAATGAGCATGACGGCAATATAAGGCTTTTAAGCCATCCTGACGGACTTTCTGAAAATGATACAAAACCAATAGATGGAAGCCATTTTAAACCAACTGTAAAAATGCTGATTAAAAAGATTGCCATACAGAAAGACGGGATGGAAATGCTGACCTGTGAGAGCATGGAAAGCGGAAGACTATACCACTTATCTGAGTGGTCTGCCAGCCACACACCAGCCAAAACACCAATTATCAATGTCAGAATAAGTGTTATTATCGCAAGACTTCCAGTTACTTCAAGCGCATCTGATATAAGCTGTGCAACCGGCTGCTGGTAACGATATGAAACTCCAAGATCGCCTCGAAACAGTCCTGCAATCCAATCTACATAACGCACAAGTGCAGGCTTATCTAATCCCATGCTCTTATTCAGTGCCTCAATCTGCATTGGATCTGCATCTACTCCAAGAATGATATAGGCAGGATTTCCCGGCAAAATCTGAAAAACACTGAATGTAATAAAAGACACTAGCAGCAGCGTTACCAAAAGGCCCGCTACTTTTTGTATATAATAATTCATATGTCTTACTCCAAAACAGCCCGCCGAAAAAACTTTCGCCGGGCTGCCTTTCTTATATAGATTTATTCCTCGTAGTAAAGCTTGCTTAAATCAATGAAGCTTACCGGGTAGAAAGTGTAGCCCTTTAAATCGCTTCTTGTAACAGCAATGGCATTCGGATCACAGATCCATACAGCAGCAGCGTCATCTGTCAGCATCTTCTGACACTCCTTAAATAACTCAACGCGCTCCTCATCAGAAGCTGTCTTTGCTTCTTCGATCAGTTTATCGTAATCCGGATTATTATATTTCATGAAATTCTTTGCATAATCGCTTACATAACGACCTAAAATATCGTTTGGATCAAGCTTTCCTGTCAAACCAACAACTGTTGTCTGATAATCTGCATTTGTGTATACCTGCTCTAACCACTGGCCCCACTCAACTGGTTCAATAGTTGCGTTGACATTGATCTGCTTTAACTGCTGTGCGATTACCTGAGCAGTATCAATATGCTTCTGATAATTAGACGGAACTGTGATTGTAATATCAAAGCCATCCTCATATCCTGCTTCTGCCATCAATTCCTTTGCCTTATCTACATCATATGTGTAGACATCTTCAAGCTCATCATTATAAAAATAAGACATTACCGGGCTGAAGTTACTATAAAGCTCTGTAGCATATCCGGCAAATACACCGTCAATAATCTGATCCTTATTAACTGCATACTCAAATGCCTGACGTACACGCACATCATCAAATGGCGTGGCTGAGTTATTTAACGCAAATAACTGAACCATGTTCTGCGGAGAGCTGTTTACAGTAAAGTCACCTGTTAAATAATCAGCGCTGTCTGCATAAACAATTCCTGCGTCAAGCTGTCCTGACTGCAGTGCTGTTAAAACGGCACTGTCATCACCCATGATATAAATCTGTGCCTCATCGATCTTTGGCATTCTGGATTCATCATAATAATCTTCATTTTTCTCCAGAACAACCATCTGTCCAGGAACATATTTTTCAAACACAAATGGGCCGGTTCCTACCGGAGCACTTGACTGATCCTCATATCCTTTTGGAAGTACTGCTACTCTTGTATACTGTAAAAATGCAGCATCAGCCTCAGCAAGTGTCATTGTAACTGTGTAATCATCAACGGCTTCTACTGAAGTCAGATTTTTAAATTTAGAAGAAAGAGGCTCCTCTCCGCCTAAACCGGAAAGAGATTCATAGGTATATACGACGTCCTCAGCCGAAAATGCCTTTCCATTATGGAAGGTTACGTCGTCTCTTAAATGAAAGGTATAGGTCAATCCGTCATCGGAAATATCCCAGCTCTCGGCTAATCCCGGAATCAATGCTCCTGTCTCATCAAACAGTACAAGTCCCTCAAATACATTGTGAAATACGGCCTCTGTGTCGCTTGCTGCTGAAAGCCATGGATCCAAGTTATCTGGCTCAGACTCCATATTAATGCGCACAACTGTCTTATCTGTCTCCTCTGCCGATACGCCAAACGGCATTGCTGTCACTGCCATACTCATGGTCAATGCTAATGCTGCTGTCTTACCTGTCTTTTTCATTTTTCAATTTCCTCTCTGCGCCGCTTATACAAAAGTCTGCCACGGCGGCGCTGCAGACTCTGGTCAGCGGCTCTATGCTCGCTGCCACAATTTCATTGTAGAAGATTTTTTCTTATTTGTACAGAGGTTTTTCTCACTTTTCTGTTCTAAAAGAGATACATTTTATTTGATTTCCTTTTTACCTTGTAGTATAATAGGTTTATCTGCTGTGACACAGCGAATCCAATTTTTGAGGTGACTTATGATTGTATCTACCAGAGGACGTTATGCCCTGCGTGTTATGATTGATATCGCAGAGCATCCAAATGAACCATATATTCCATTAAAATCAATTGCTGCCAGACAGGGAATTTCTGAAAAATATCTGGAAAGCATTTTAAAAATTCTTGTCCAAGAACACCTTCTTGAGGGCATGCGCGGCAAGGGCGGCGGCTATCGTCTGACTATGTCTCCCAGTGAATACACAATCGGAAGAATCCTGCGCCTTACAGAAACAAGTCTTGAACCTGTCGGATGTATTGAATCTGGCTCAACCTCCTGCCCTAAGGCATCTGAATGCCGCACAATTGGTATGTGGATGAAACTAGGTGAAATCGTAAATGACTATCTTGACAGTATTACATTAGCAGACCTGCTTGCTCAGTGATGGGCAGGCAGGTCTTTTATTTCTTCCTTACGGTGCTTTTGCGAAGCTTTGCATATGTACCTTAAAATATTACACTTTCTCTAACCGTATCTGATCAATGCGAAGGCGTGAATTTAGGCTGTGCACACTTATTTCGTGCTGACCTTTCTCTAGTTCGCACTCCCAGACTGGTGCCCACTTCCATACATGCTCTGATGCATATTTCCATAGTGTGCGTCCGCCATACAGTTCTTTTTCTGGTACAATGACGCCATCTACTCCTACAGTATAGTGTGAACAGTCATCTCCCCACTGCCATGTATGTACCCAGATGCGGTAATGACCGCCCTGTGCCTTAACTGTATAGTGAAGGCTTGGCGCTTCTTGTTCACTCCATGATAAGCCTTCCTTTTCGATATACATAGCAAGACCACTTTCGTTATATGCTGGACTGTCACAATAATTCCAAGAAGTTCCGTCTGCGCTGTCATTTGTAGATGCAAATGCAGTTTGTGCCATTGCAGATGCTGCGTCAATTTCGATAATGCCATTTGCCTCTGTGACTGTGCTTGCCGCTTTTGCCAAGATCTGCTGCGGCGTAATCGTATCGCTGTTTTCTTCTGGACAAATTATTATATCATCATCTTCTAGCGAATCTTTTCCTGCTGCAAGCGGAAGATATAAAACAGGGCGCGGCTCTGGTGTTACATTGCCGTACCAGTGCTCACAATATGCATCAAGATCAATATTTTTAGGAAGCATTTCGCATTCTGGATTTGACAGGACAATTCCAAGATTGCTTCTTTTATAAACTCCATCCACAAGTTTTGCCGGACTTGTAAGCTGACAAGACAGCTGTTTTCCTGCCTCGCTCTTTTCATCGTATAAAACGGCGCGTGTGAATGAAACATATGGATCAATTGCTGTGAAGGTGAGACTGTGAAGTCCTGCTGCCAGTCCAGTAAAACAGCCTGTCAGCTTATCCACATTGTTTAGTATGTTATGTTTCCAATTCGCACGGTGCTCATCTGTTGACTGCGACTCAAACACATTCATTTCACCATTGTCTACAGATATGCCAATACGAATACGTCCCACAGAGCAAAGCGTTGGGAAACGATGAAGCTCTAATACAAAATCACCACCTTGTGTCAGATAGAACGGGCAGGACCACTGTACACCAGGTGTCTCTGCCTCCAAAAGACTTCCCTGTGAACGGCCTAGATTAGAAATTAGCTTCCAGCCGGCTGCATCCAAGCTTGATACTTCTGTACCATTTTCTGCCTCAATAACACATCTGCCGCTGTCTTCAATCGCAACATGCAAAGCTACTGCCTTAGTCAGCTTTGCATCTTCTGCATCCTTTTGTACACGAGCATTTACATCATCGGTCTTATCGGTTACTGGAATTGTACAAACCTTTTGTGTACCGCTAAATACTACGATTTCACCGTGGCGAACAAGTGATGACTTTGCATCATTAGATGCATTTTCAGAGTGAAGTGCTTCTGAAGATTTAGTCTGTGGTATTACGCTAAAAACGAAGCGAGTTTCTTTTGTAAGTGTTCCTTCTGTTGGAAGTGCACCGACAATCTCAAGCCACTCTGGCTTTTCAATCTTATATGACAGTGCGCCGTCTCCTGCATTTGCAAGTTCAATCCATTTCGCGTTACCGTGTGTGCTGTCTGTGAAGGTGAGCTCACTTTGGTTATTCCAGCAGGTGACAATCAACTTATCTGCTGCTGCATGTAATGGCACACGGCATGATGGATACATAGCTGTGCGCGGCGGTGGGAAATCCTCTGGTGTTAATATGCCATTCCACTTTCCATTACTCATAACGTGATTGTAGTAGTAGAGAAGCTTTCTGCGCGCCAGATCAAATGCATGGCTCTTATCGGTATAACGCTTTGCATCACTGTTTTTGCCCTGTCTTATGCAAAGACGGCTGCGATCTGCATAATAATACATGCCATTTGTAAAATAAGCTGCCTGCACCTTCATCAATATCATCTGGAAAAAGGCATCCTTCTCCTGCTCTGGCAAGTTCTCATAAATCTTCTCCAGCTCACTGCAAATATATTCATAACAATGCATGCGTGCTGCTGCCTCATCTCCAAATGCTGTCTGTGAAAAGCAATCATCATCCATATGCTCAAGCTTTCTTGCATTTGTAAGCTGATCAAATTCTACTAGGAGCGCTGCTGCTGCTTTTCCTGGCTGTCCTGTAAACATGCTGTCTAACCATCTTGTCAAAAAAATAGTTTCGTCAAAGGTTTCAAGATCGCGATTATCATCTCCATCTGCCTCCCATGCAAGCTTTGCGTAGAAGGAAAGCTGCTGCTCTAGTGGCTTAATTGCGCCGAAATTTGTAACCCACACCTTCTGAATGCCTTCTTTGTATGCCTTTAACAGCTCATTTCTAGTGTGAGACATTGGAATTGAGCAGATAAACAGATAGGAAGCTCCCGGCGGTGCCCAGTAAGAATTATGATAATAAATACCATTTCCGCTCTTTCTTGCCTTTTCCTTCTCGCCTGGATAGCGGCGCACATAACCATAGTTGTCATTTGTCCAGATCAGTGTCAGATCTTCCGGCACCTTTAAGCCACTATCATAAAGCTCAAGCACTTCTTTGTACGGCACAAAGGTCTTCATAGGCTCGGTGTCTAATGTTTCAGAAAGAATCTCCTGTTGTGCTGCCATAACAGATTCAAGCAACTCAATTTTAGCTTTTAGTAGTTTCTCTCCTGTCAGACCTTCAAGTGATTTTGTCTCAAAACCTGAGTCGTGGATTCCTCTCATACCAACTGTGTAGCTTACTTCAAAATCACGGTTTTGCTCTACGCTCTCGCGCCAATACTCCTTTAAGATTTCACGGTTTCTGCCTGGAATAGAAAAATCATATTCCACATCGGTATAGCCCTTCTTTGCAAGCCACGGCTTCCACTCGCGATTATTGCTTCTCATCAGCATATCACAGTGAGACGTTCCGACAACTATGCCCATGCGGTTTGCAAGCGCACCGTTTTCCTGTTTTAGATTAAAGGAATTGACATGCATTGCCGGCCAGATATAATTGAGCTTTAAGCGAAGCAGCAGTTCAAAAATCTTTTCATATGTCTTTACACCGATGGTCGTTTCACCCATATAGCGCCACACCCAGTGCTCTAACTCTTCCTCGTCGTTAATAAAAATTCCTCTGTACTCAACAGACGGATAATCCACCTTGCAATAACCATTTTCAATTACAGCCTCACTTCTACGGCGCACCGGCACATCGGCAAAGAAATACCATGGTGATACACCAAGCCATTCACAGAAATCATAAATGCCATAAATTGTACCGCGGCGGTCTGTTCCTGCAATTAAAAGCTCTCCGTCCTTTTCCTGAATCAAAAATGCTTCCTTACGGTACGTGCCATCCTCTGCCCGAAGTTTTGAAATATCTGCCTTTTCATCTAACTCTGGCAGATTGCCCACTGTTCCGACAAGGATACGAATAATGCCTCCTGCTGTCACGCTGCAGTCAAGTGTACGAATTAAATCGCGCCGCAGATTCACAAGTGCAATCTTGACTGCTTCGCTCTCACTAGAGCTAAATACCAGTTCAACCTTGCTGTATTCTCTGATTACCATTGTTTTTCCTCCGTTTTTATGACAATTCAAAGTTTTACAAAGATGTAAAACTTTGAATTGTTACTCACCTTTCTATCGTCATCTTACAATAGCGTTCATAAAAACGCAAGCTCATATTGACAGCAAAAAGGTGATATTTTAAAATATCAGTATGGTACAAATTTAAGTCACAAAATCAGAAAGGATCACATTATGATTACTATTAACGCTGGACAATCTACTTCTTTTCCACGCATTGCTGATGCTATTGAGGCTGCTAAAGCCTATGCTCCTATGCCTGTCACAATACACATTGCACCGGGACGCTATCACGAAAAGCTGACAGTCTCACAGCCTCACGTTACACTTATGGGCGACGATGCTTCAAATACGATTCTTACATATGATGACTATGCAAGAGAAATCATGCCAGACGGAATAAAGCGAGGTACCTTTCGCACCTACACTTTATTTTTAGATGCGCCGGATATTACTCTTTGCAATCTCACTGTAGAAAATGCTGCTGGCGCTGGAAAGGAAGTTGGTCAGGCGATTGCTCTATATGCTGAGGGAAAAGGAATACGTGTGGAAAACTGCCGTCTTATTGGAAGTCAGGACACTCTTTTTACGGGGCCGCTTCCTGAAAAAGAAAAGGAACCTGGCGGCTTTCGCGGTCCGAAGGAATTTGCCCCGCGCATCAACGGAAGACAATATTATAAAAATACTTATATATGCGGTGGTGTCGATTTTATTTTTGGAAGCGCCACTGCTTACTTTGAAAATTGTACACTTGAATCACTTCCTGAAGGCGGTGGCTATGTGACGGCCGGTTCATCGCCAAAAGGTCAAACTTATGGCTACATATTCAATCATTGCCGCTTTATTGGAAGTGAGCCTAATACATGTTACCTTAGCCGCCCATGGCGTGAGTATGCAAAAGTAGTCATTTTAAATTCTGAGATAGGTGATCATATCAAACCTGAAGGCTGGCACGACTGGGGAAAGATTGATGCTCACGATACTGTATACTTTGCAGAATACAAAAATTATGGCCCCGGTGCCGCAGGTGCGCGCCCGTCATGGACACATACACTAACTGACACAGAGGCCGAAAACTATACATATGCTTCTGTTTTTAACTGATCCCATATTCATATTTTTGTTCGTCATTTTGTGATGACTCATCATTTTTTTGACGCATATCATAATGAATATCCTGATCCATCATTTTAAGCATTGCTCTTGCGGCAGGCGGCCAAAACTGCCTGCCTATTCCATTTACAATTTCATCATGCACGCAGTCTTGCGTTAATGCCTTTCGATACGATCTATTTGAGGTCATCGCATCATATGCATCAGCAACTGCAATTATACGCGCTGCTTCTGGTATCTCTTCCCCTTTTAAGCCTCTTGGATATCCCTTTCCATCCCAGCGCTCGTGGTGATACAGCGCACCATACTGAAGTTCTGGCATTGAACTTATACGAGATAAAATCTGTGAACCGATTACTGTATGATTTTTGATATCAGAAAACTCTTTATCTGTAAGACGCCCTGGCTTTCGAAGAATAGCATCATCCACACCTATCTTACCTACATCATGAAGCAATGCCATGTAATACATGCCGTCAGCTTTCTCATCATCATATCCAAGCAGTTTTGAGATCTGTCTTGTATACTTTGCCACACGAGCAGAATGACCATTTGTATAGCTATCCTTTGCATCAACAGCACGTACAAGTGATTCTATTGTTTCAATTGACTGCTCATGGTTCTTTTTTGCTGCCTGTTCATTTTCCCTCGCTGACTTGATATTCTGCACAATAATAATAATCGCCGAAAAAACAAACATCAGGACAAATATTGCATAGATAAAACTGTAAACAGAAAAATATACATCATACTTTTTTAGTTCTACATGGCTTTCAATAAACAAGAAACCTGCGATTCTAAGCAAAAACAGGCATTCTGCAATAATCAAAATCGTAAGCAATACACCATTGATACGATTGCAGTCTTCCCTAAGCCCAACGATTGGATGGCAAACCCATTTGCAATAAATAAAATTAACAATGATCGGCATCAAAAGATCAATCAGCACTGTCATGGTAAGTGAATCATATGTAGCTGTAAATGGCATGGACAACAGATACAAACATAGATACAAAAAGCGTGCCGCACTGCCCACCGGCTCCATCATACGTCCATAAAAATACATCAGTAAAAAGGAGATGCCAAATACAAAAAAGTCTACACCATAAATAATATCATATGATATTTTTCCGGGCAGAAGCCGATAAATCAGCCCCATGCACAAAATCGTATAAATGTATGCCATGGGCGGGCATACCAAAAGAAAGCGAACGAAGCTAGGCGCACGAAGCTTTTCTTTCTTTAATGTCTTTGTCATATAAAAATATGATGGAATAAACAGTAGCTGTCCAAGCAAAAAACAAATGGATCGAATTGGCATATATATCCTTTCTGAATACAGAAAAAACTTGTTTTTCTTAGTTATGTGTGATATTGTAAACTCAGCAATGAAGCATTGACTAACAAAAAGGAGGAACTATTATGGATTTCTATTTTGCATCCCCGTGCCGCGTTTGGTGGGGCGAGATCTGGGACTGGATCTGTGGACGTCTGTAATCGGACATCTCTTGATCCATGTAACTCAAACGTATGGGTTACCATGTATCCTAACCAAAACAAAAAGGCCCGTTCCATTTGGAACAGGCTTTTTTCTATGCATGCCCGTTCCGCTGATTATTATGCCAAATTTTAGCCTAAAAATCAAGCAGAACGTCACTCATTGTCTTTTTTCTTTTTACTTGAACATTTTTCTGCGTCGATTGATATAATCCTCAAGCTCATTTACTGTCTCATCAAATCCCAATCGGCTGCTGTTAATGCATAAGTCATAGGCTCTTGAATCGCCCCACTTATCCTTGCAGTAGTAGTTGTGATACTGTTTTCTGTACTTGTCATGACGCTCCATTTTAAACTGTGCATCACGCTCAGACAGATCATATATCTCCATGACACGCTTACACTTTACTTCGCTATCACCAAGAACAAACAAAGAAATCACATTCGGACGATCACCCAAAACAGTCTCTGCGCATCTTCCAACTACGATGAAAGACTCTCCCTCATCTGCTTTTTTCTTCAGATACTCAAACTGTAAAAATGCTACATTTTCTTCTGCAGAACTTGAAAAACCATTCTGGCTTCTTGAAAACAGCAGTCTTCTTGGTTTCTCATCGTAGCGTCTTAAAGTCTCGACATCCACGTTTTTCTCTGCTGCTACAGCGTCCAACAAATTATGGTCATAAAGCTTAATGCCATATCTGTTTGCCAGCTCTACTGCAATTGCATGTCCGCCGCTTCCAAATTCACGTCCTAATGTTATTATCAATTGATCACTCATTGCCATTCCTCCTGACGACAAAATTAATTTACCTTATTATATAACTTTGAAGTCAATTTGTAAATATTTTTATAAAACCTTGAATATATGATGTTGAAGCGAGCTCGCATCGGATTTCTGACCTTTTGACCCTGGTATCATATTACATATATCTGGCAAATATGAACAGCATAGAAATCAAAACAACAATAATGGTTGCCGGTGCTGCATACTTACAGTACTTGCCCCATCCAATCGGATGACCATTCTTTGAAGATACGGAAATACCTACTACATTTGCGGAAGCACCGATTGGTGTCGCACTTCCTCCGATATCAGTACCCATTGCCAGTGCCCAGGAAAGTGTCTCCAAATCAACACCCTGCAGTGCTGACAAGCTTCTGACAACTGGAATCATGGTTGCTGCAAACGGGATATTATCAACGAATGCACTTGCAAGTGCTGAGATCCATATGATAATTGCTACCATCAACTTTGTGTTGGAACCACTTACCTTACTGATAAATTCAGCGATTACTGTAAGAACGCCAGTCTGCTCCAGACCACCAACAACAACGAAAAGTCCAACAAAGAATAACAGTGTCTTGTAATCAACCTTCTTTAACAGCTCTGCTGCATACTTATGCTCTATAATCAAAGTAATAATTGCAATAAATGTACCGATGAAAGCAACTGTCAGTCCTGTATTTGCATGTGAAACAAGAAGAACAACTGCGATCAGGAAAATAACAACGCTGCTAATAAACTCCTTCTTGTCTGTAATGGCAGAATTTGGATCTGGACAAGATGCCGGATCAACAGGCGCTGTTCCCGGTGCAACAAGCTTCTTTCTGAAGCAGAAATAAAAGTAAACTACAACCACAATAAGTGAAATTGCTGCAATGGCACCTGTGTTTGTCAAGAAATCAAAGAAGCTGTAGCCCATGGAGGTTCCGATAATGATGTTCGGCGGATCTCCACACATGGTTGCTGAGCCACCAAGATTTGCACAAAAAATCTCTGCGATAATCATCGGTACCGGATTGCTCTTTAACAAAAGACAAAGTTCAATAGTAACTGCTGCCAAAAACAAAATAACTGTAATACTGTCAATGAACATAGCCAGTACAAATGACATGATCATAAAGGTAACAAATACAGCCGTCGGCTTGTAGTGAACAAGTCTTGCAATCTGCAGACAAAGCCAGCGGAAAAATCCTGCCTTTCCCATTCCTTCAACCATGATCATCATACCTGCGATAAAAATGATCGTTGACCAGTTAATTCCAGATGAAGACTCTCCAGCCTCACTAGAAGCATGCCAGAAGTCCGCTGTGAAAATACTTCCAATATTCAGCGTCTCCATGATTGCGCTGCCGCTATGCATTGTGATACCGAATACTAAAATGATCATAAGCAGACCGCAGCCTAGTGTTACAATGTGTCTCTCTATCTTCTCAGTAATGATCAGGGCGAACATCACGAGAAAAATAAGGACAGCTAAAATCTGTGATACCATAATGTATCTCCCCACTTTCATATAATAGCAAATGGCAGCCGCAAGCGTCTGACCTTTGCGGCTACCATTATAATGCGATCTTCAAGAAATTGGAAGATCAAATTTCGTTTTTTTGAAAATTTCTTTCAATTAGCCCTTTGCATCAAGAATTTCCATCAATGTCCATGCTGTACGAATGTTATAGTTTGCGAATGCAAAAAGTCCCTTGCCTTCTGTATTCACTGCAACAGCATATGGAAGACGCTCGTCTCCGACATGAAGTGCCTCATGCAGCTGATACAAATATGCATCATTCTTTACTGTCACGCATACAAGATTTAATCCTGCATGAAGTACACGCTGTAATGTCTCGTTCTTTAAAACATCCTTATTCTCAAGTGCAATTATAACTCTGTATCCCTGCCTCTTGTAAGCTTCCTTACACTCAAGGATCTCCTGGAACAGATGCTCTGTCGGCTCTTTTCCTGGATCTGCAAAAACAAGAATTGATTTTTGTCCCTGATAAAGTGAAGTCATCAAAACAGGATCGCCAACCATCTTTCCCTCTGCTGTCACCTGCTGTACTGTCGCATCACTAAGCTCTGCCTCATGACACTTTTCGGCAATCTTTGCCGGTGCCTGACGAAGCTCAAATACACGATCTTCGCTCATAACAAAGCTGCTTGCGATACAGCTGACGCCACCATCAATCTGACGCTGTGTGGTGATGATGCGGTAAGCACCTTTCGCCAAGGAAAGTTCCTTTTCTTCTCCCGGCTCCATTGCAAGATCATCATAGTTTTGCGTCTGATAAACATCATTTTCAAAACGGGCAATCGTCATATGAAGCCAGTACTCAAGCTTACGATCAGATTTATTTACTAAAGTCAGTGTTACCTGCTTCTCTGGCTCATCTATCTTTTGAACTTCCTTTTCCATAGACTCAAAGCAAATCTCACCGTTCTTTTCGCAAACGCCCTCTGCCTTTCCTGTTACTGGATTTAAGCGTGCCAAAATACCAATAGCACGGCAAATCTCAACAAAGACAACTCTCTTTGAAACCTCGGTAATGATCTCACACTTTATACAGCCATCTGCCTCTGCCGGCCAGTTTCCTGTTCCATAATCCGGCACTGTATTTAAGCCATGATTTACATACTCCCATACCATCTTTGCAGTCACTGTGCCATCCTGTGGGAATACCTTTTTTTCAGATAACAGAGAAACAATACGGCTTCTGCTTCCCATAAGCTTTTCATGACCAGCACGCGGTGCAAGCAAATATTTCTGGTAAAGCTCTGTACAGAAATTGTTCTTATATGGCAATGCAACACGCAAATATGATGCAAGTACCTCTGCTGTAGTATCAAGAAAATCCTTATCACGAAGCGTATCAAGCATCAGACGCTTATCCTCATCTGTAAACTCAGTCATCTGTCTGAATTTTTCAAGCTCCTGTCTGTTTCCTCTTGCATTGACAAAATAGCGATTCCACGGATCACTGCAGTCTTTATCTTCCTTTACAAAACCTTCCTCATAATCAGCGCGAATCTTCTCACACTCAGCAAGGCGAGCCTCATGCACACTCTTCATCTGTGTGCCAGTGCTCTTTGGCATAGCTTCAATCGGAGGGTTCAAATCAAAGCACTCCTCGATTATGCCTTCCATATTCTCTGGATCTGCTGCCTGCTCCATCTTTAATACAACAGACTGCTGCTCTCTCATATCAATTTTCTGACCAAGATATTTTCCGTTATAAACGGTGCATACATACAAATCACCCTTACCTGTCATAAAGGACACACTGCCATCAGATGCTGTTTTTTCTTTATGAAGCGGGAAAAGCTCACTATAATTGACAAGACAGAATAAAACAGAAACATTTTGCACCGGTATGCCATGATCAGTTACAGTTACAGTCAGTTTTGCACAGTCTGCATAGCGCTCTGTTACATTCATCAGCGCATAAAGCGGTGTCTTGTAAGCTATTTCTGCAGAGCTTTCCAGATCTGAAAATGCCTTTGCATGTACAAGCATTGCCTTTGATGCAGCTGCCGTAAACCATCCCTTATCAAGTACTGGTTCTGGCTCACATGCTCCAAGATAATGCCAATCGCCATCTGCCCACACCTCAACCCATGCATGGTTGTCATCGCAGTGTGCCCAGCGCGGAACATAACACTGTCTTGCCGGAATACCCACACTTCTCATAGCAGATACAGCAAGTGTTGATTCCTCACCACAGCGTCCACGAGCGGAATTGCACATACCAAATGGTGCCAGAGTACGATCATCAGACGGGATATAGGTTGCCTTTTCATAACACCAGTAGTTAACCTCAAGTGCGGCCTCTACCATTGTCTTTTTATCCTTCACGCGATCAACAAGCTGTCTGTAAATCCACTCACGGCTCTTATCAAGATCCTCGTTGTTGACACGCACGCATAATACGTATGTAAAGAATAGCTCTGCCGGCACCTGTTTTGCATATGGAACATTCGCATACATATCGAGTGTTGCCTTTACATAAGACGCAATCACTTCTACATCATAAGATACAATATCACACGGATGCATATATGCGTAAAGGTACTTCATGCAGACTGCCTCGTCCTCATCTGCGCTTTTAATCCACGCATCTATCTCTCTCTTTTTGTTCGGACAGCAAGCCATCCACTCTTCATACTGCTTTTCAATTTTCTCTTTCAAAGACGGCTCTAATGCTAACAGCATTTCTTATCTACCATTCCTTTCTCATTAAATCTTTATTCTGTCAGCTCAACCTCCAGCACGGTATCTACTGCATCTGGCAAAACTGGATCTGGTCCAAGATTTGCAAACACGATATCTGGGTAATCGGTATGAACCCAGCTGTCAGAAATCGGTACCTCACTTCCATCACATAAAAGACGGATCTTCTTTATAGTACCTGGCTTAATTCCAGTAAGCGGCACTGGTCCCATCGTATTTTCAAACATGTGGTAATACAAAAGATTTCCATTTCTTGTCACACGGCCATAATCTGGCTTTTCGATTCCTGCCAGTCCACAGCCATACACACTTTTACTGTTTTTCTTCATCCACGCACCGATCTCGCTCAAAATCTGCAGCGACTCAGGCGGAATGTTTCCATATGCATCAGGGCCAACATTCAAAAGCATGTTACCTCCCTTTGATACACACTCTACCAACTTTTTTATGATCATTGAGGATGGCTTAAAGAACTTGTCTCTAGCACAATATCCCCAGTTGTTGTTCATCGTAATACATGCTTCCCAGTTCAGCGGATCACCGTTTACATCGCGAATACCATGTGGCGGAATAATCTGCTCTGGGCTTACAAAATCACCGTGATATGGAGTTGGGTTTCCTGTTGCCAGTGAGCCATAGCCCTGTCCACTTGCTTCTAATCGATTATCAATAATAACCTGCGGCTGAAGCTCTCTTACCATATTTACAAGCTTTGTAGCACCCCACTTTTCGCCCATCATATCGTCATAAGAGAAATCAAACCACAACACATCAATCTGGCCATAGTTAGTACAAATCTCTCGCACCTGATTATGCATAAACGTTACATAATTATCCCAATTACGATTTTCATTCGTGTAGGCCGGGTTATTTCTCATTGGATGCTGACGATCGCCGTAGTGTGGAAAATCATCATGATACCAATCGATCAAAGAAAAATACAGACCCACCTTCAAGCCTTCTGCTCGAACTGCTTCTACGTACTCTGCAACAAGATCGCGGCCGCATTTTGTATTAGTAGACTTGAACTCTGTATACTTACTGTCAAACAGACAAAAGCCATCATGATGCTTAGCTGTTAATACTACGTATTTCATGCCGGCTTCTTTTGCCGCTCTCGCCCATTTCTTTGGATCATAATCCTTAGGATCAAACTCATAAAAATATTTCATGTAGTCTTCCTTCGGAATTTCCTCAACACTGCGCACCCACTCGCCTCTTGCCGGAATTGAATACAGTCCCCAATGGATAAACATTCCGAATCTGGCATCTACATACCATTCCATTCTCTTGTTGTACTCTTCACGGTTAAACTGGTACATATATCCTCCAATCTTGGGCTGTGAAAAAATAAGAAATTATTTTTTCACATGCCTCTTTTTGTGCATAACTAAACGGTTTTTACTTGTAAAAGGGCATAACCCCCCTTACCCCATTTCTCATTGATTAGCCCTTTACTGCTCCGATCATAACACCCTTTACGAAGTATTTCTGAACAAATGGATAAATTATCATGACTGGAACTGACGCGATAACGATAACAGAGTACTGAAGAAGATCCTTCAAACCTCTCTGTCTTGCCAGTGCATCGGCATTGCCCATCATAGTCTCATCAATATCATTCATAATAAGGATCTCACGAAGGATAATCTGTAATGGCTGTAAATAATTTGCCTTCTGTAAGTACAAAATTGCATCCTGATAGGAGTTCCATCTTGCAACACCATAGTACAGAACAAGTACTGCTATAATCGGCTTTGACAGCGGAACAACAATACGAATCAAATACTTAAATGGTGTACATCCATCGATCTCAGCTGCCTCATACAGCTCATCCGGAATGGAATTGATCATATATGTTCTTGCAATGATCATGTTGTATGTAGACATTGCGCCTGGAATAAGCATTGCCCAAACTGTATCTACAAGGCCAAGTGCATTTACGAGCATGAAGCTTGGAACCATACCACCAGAGAAATACATTGTGAATACGAAGAACATTGCAACCTTATTGCGCGCGGTAAACTCTTTTCTTGAAAGAGGGTATGCACAAAGAAGTGTCATTACAATGTTGATAAATGTTCCGAATACCATGTAGAACAGGGAATTACGAAAACCTGTCCAGAACTTTTTATATGTAAATACTGCCTCATATCCTCGCAGTGTAAAGTCCTTCGGCCAGAAGGATACCTTGCCGCTGATCATTGCCTGCGGATCAGAAAAGGATGCCGCAATGATATGAAGTACTGGAAGAAGCACGATCAATACAATGATCGTCATAACCACATACAGCAAAATTGTAAAAAACTTGCCTAGTGGGCTTTCCATTCTAAACTTGCTAAAACGGTCGTTTGATTTTACCTGTGTCTTACTCATTCGTTTCTCCCTCCTTTACCACAGACTCGTCTCTGTTACCGTCTTACAAATCTTGTTTACGATAACAAGAAGAATAAAGCTTACAAGAGACTGGAACAGACCGGCCGCAGTCGAGAATGAGAAATCACCTCTCGTAAGACCAACCTTGTAAACGAATGTTGAGATTACCTCTGCACGGTCTATATTCATATCGTTCTGCATCAGGTAAACCTTATCGAATCCAATATTCATAATGCTTGCACAGTTAAAGATAAGCATTGTGATAATTGTTGGAACGATTGCCGGCAGATCCACGTGAATAATTCTCTGGAAACGGTTTGCACCATCTACGATAGCTGCCTCTTGAAGCTCAGGGCTTACACCGGCAAGTGCTGCTATATAAATAATAGAAGAATAACCAGCACCCTGCCAGATACCACTCCATACATAAAGTGACGGGAACAGATTAACTTCACCAAAGAAGTTAATAGGACCAATACCGATTGACTGCAGTGCGCGGTTGATGATACCAGTACGCATATCCATCATACGCATCATCATACCAACCATAACAACGGTAGAAATAAAGTATGGTGCATAAGTAACCATTTGGATAAATTTCTTATACTTCTTGCTTCTCATCTCGTTTAACAGAATTGCCAGAAGAATCGGAATCGGGAATCCTGCAATTAAACTATAAATACCAAGATATAATGTATTGAAAATAATTTTTCTGCTGGATGGTGTTGTAAAGAACTGCTTAAAATACTTCAGTCCAACCCACTCACTTCCTAAGATTCCCTTTCTTGGGGAATATTTCTGGAATGCAACGATAATTCCACCCATCGGAATATAGGCAAAAACAAATGCATAGATCATCGGCAATGCAATAATTGCCCAGAACTGCCAATTATAGCTCTTTCCGAGCTTCTTTTTCTTTTTTGGTTTACTTATTTCTTTCAAGATCAGGTGACCTCCTTTTTTTGTTTTTTTTCATGACAGCACTTTTATTCTGACTTTTCATTTATACGTCACGGCCAAAAGTCATTAGAAAAAGGCAGGTGGAAGTTCCACCTGCCTCCTCCACAGTCAGATCATCTGCCACAGTATATACACACCAGCTTATTCAGCCTTAAACTGTCTGTCATATGCTGCCTGATAGATATCGATCATAGTCTGAAGACCACATGCATCCAGTTCCTTCAGATAGGTATCCCAATCATCATCAAGGCTCTTTGTTCCCGTAATAAATGCAACCTTTGCACTATTGATATAATTCTTAACCTCAACCTGAATAGTCTGCAGCTCGGTAGACTCATCAGCTGTCATCTTAAGATCTGGCAATACATCAAGATCACCATTCTCTGGATTCTGTCCGTATGGCTCCTGCTTTTCCTTTGTTGCATCATACAGAAGTTTCTCAAGACCTGCACTTGTACCAGTATCTACATCCGGATCGGTTGCAGCGCCCAGACGATACTCAGCCGGTGCATAACGGATTACAAGATCCTGCCAGTCATGATTCTGTACCTCAGAAGAATACTGAGCCTCATCAGAGATCTTATACATAGCCGGCTCACCATTTAAGCCTACAGAACCATCGTTTGGTTCCCAAACCCAGTCTTTTCCTTCATCAGCACCAAACTGTGCGGAGATATCACCTTTCTCAGAGAAGAAGTAATCTACCCAGCGAAGAACTGCTGCCGGATTTGAACACTTGTCTGTAATAGAAAAGCTTCCTGTCTCAAGACCACTATATTTGAAGTATGGTGTAATGCGTGTTCCATCTGGTCCTTCCAGAGGAGAAATACACTGATACTGTCTGTAAACTTCATTGTTGGAATCAGAATCAATTCCATCGGAAATGGTTCCAAATGGAACGAACAGAACCGGAACATCTTCCTGATTCATAATTGTACGAAGCTGCTCTGCATCCTGTGTAAAGTTTCCATCATAAATTGCACCGATATCATACAGGCTCTTGATGTAGCGAAGACCCTCTCTCCACTCCTCGGTGGTAGCCGCACTAACTATCTCTCCGTCTGGAGTTAAAGCAAGCTTTCCATATTCACCGGAATCAAGTGTGAAGGAACCCATAAGCCATGCTACAAAATCAACATACCAGCCTGAGCTTGCACCGCCGATTGCGATCTTGTCAGGATATGTCTCTACGAACTTCTTACATACCTCATAGAACTCCTCAGTTGTCTGCGGAACTTCTACACCCATCTCCTCAAGATAATGTGTATTTACCCACATCTTACGAGCATACTGGCAATGATAGCACTCATTCAGACCAGCAAGCTGATAGATATGTCCATCAGTTTCTCTCATCTGATCAAGATACTGGCCCATCTTCTCCATGTAGTTTGGCATATTTGCCTCAATCAGATCATCCAGCGGAATCAGGATGCCTTCCTCAACGCCCCACTTTGCTGCGTCTGGTGCATAGTGCATGATAACGTCTGGATAGGTATTTGTGTTGAACTCCATGTTCAGCTTCTCAGCACGGTCATCACGTGCAGCTGCCTCGAAGGTGAACTTGATGTTGGTCAGATCTTCCATATACTTTGTGAAGTCGTTTGTCTGGAAGTCTTCTACGTTTGGCATGTTGGTACGGAACATTGTGAACTCAAGCGGCTCCTCACTGATTGGATATGTACCTACTTCTGTAAGCTCAGATGCACCGCCGTCTTCTGCTGCAAATACAGATGCGGACGGGATTACCATTGCTGCTGCGCAGAGCATTGCTGCTGCCTTTGTGAACTTTCTCATTTGAAATTCCTCCCTTTTGATTTTTCTTCTCTCTTTTCATACCTTCCACTGCATATATGCCATCTCTCAGGTATGTTCTTAAAAAGTGTTTTTTTGTTACTTTTTACATTTTAACGTAGCTTTTGAATGACGCTACTTTTATTATAACCAATTATTTTTCACTTTGCAACATATTTTTCACATTTTCGACACATTTCTTTCACATTTTTATCACTTTTTTCAGCATCACTTCCCCAAAAGCAATGTAATCTATTCCCTTTTTTGTGTCCAAGTGATATACTAAGGTTAGTCTTTATTTCGACATTAAAACATATCTTATAAAGGAGATTACCTATGTTTCACTTTGGAAAAAAGAAAGCATCTGTGCCAGAACTAGTCCTTTCGGCTGAAAATATCGAGCTTTACCGTGGACCGCTTAGTGATATACCACTTAGCGAAAAAACAATTCTTGCAACATGTATGGATCTGTACAAGGATCCTCAGCCTTGCTATATTCATCGTGGTGCTGCCCGTCAATATCTAGTCGCAAAGCTGACCGATATGATCACAAATGGCACGCCTGATTTTGCTTTGCTTGAAGAATATACCGGCATTGAACCTATTGATCATGCAGAGCTTACAAAAGACTGACATAATACCTGCTGCCGGCGCTATTGTCTGTGGCAGGCATTAAGCTGGATTATTGCATAAGCATGAACACGGCAAATATAAAAAATACAATCGCAGTCACAAGCTTAATGGCTGGAAGCCATTCTAAAGTTTTATTTGACATATGAATTACATTTTTTGTCTTTTCGATTACTAATACAATCAAAAAGCTTGGTATGCACATCGCCGTTACATAAATAATAAATGCTGCATTTGTCTGAAGTTTCATTTCCTGCTGCATCTTCATCATGTAAAGAATAGCAGCTAAATATACTTGTCCCGTGCAGAAAAATTCTCCTGCTGAAATCACAATTCCTAAAACAACTGCTGCCGGAATCATCCACTTTGCATTTATTTTAGATGCCTTTTCAATGCGCTCATGATTCCATTTACGAAGCGCTGTAGGAAGCTGCATTCGTATTTTTCCGTACTGTTTTCGTTTTACATTGACAAAATCAATCAGATATAATATCGCAAGTATAAAAAATACTGCTGCAAAAATCCATGTAAATACATTACTGATACTCAAAAATATATCCTGCCCTATCGCCATGAAAAGTTTATATAATCCCATTCCCATCGCACAGTATGCTGTAAACTTTCCTGCAAGATAAGCACATCCCGTTTTTATAACAGAACGTCCTGACATTGCAATCGCTGCAAGCAGCATCAAAAGCATAGAAGCACCACATGGATTGACTCCGTTAATAAAGCCAGCTGCTGCAAGTCCTATATAAGTCTTAAAAGATGCCTGATCTTTATTTTCTTCCTTCCAGGAAGCATCATCTGACAGTATATTTTCCAGATTAAATCCAGTAAGCTCATCATCTTTCCACTTTTGTTCTAGTCCCTGTGTTACATCCTTTGACCCGCTTAAATAACCGCCACTAAAGAAAACAATCGGAACCTGCTGCTTATCTGATGCAACATCATAGATTGAAAACAGTTTCTGCAGCAAAACTACATTATCTCCCTCTGCAATATTAAACTCATGTATTACAAGAGGCTTTTTTGTTGTCTGCTCATCAGTCATCTTTTTCAAAAGCGATTTTACTTCACTGCAGTCAGTACAGGAAACAGTAGAAAAATATAAAATAACAGAGTCTGTGCTTTTATCTTTAGAAACAGCTTCACGAAGCTGATTTTTCCAATCGGTATTAGATAACGGTTTCTCAATTTGATTTTCGTTTTCTGCCTGAGTTACAATCTCTGTTTTTTCATCCGATTCAAGTGCCGCTTCACTAGAAACAAATTGCCCTGGCTTTGCAGCCTGCTTAAGTGTATCTTCAAGCTTTTCTTTAATCTCATCCAAACCGCTAAGACAAACTAAAGCTTCTGAATCTTCTGAAATCATAATCAAAGTCGGCAGACTAACATCTGCTTCTTTTAACATAAGTTCCTGCAGTCGCTTTTCAAATCGCTTCTTATCTTCCGCACGAAATGTATTATAAACTGCAATCTCATATGGATATTTTTGCTTAATTGGGCTTATTGTGTCCGACACAACTGCAAAGAAATCGTCCTCTGGGTGGCAGGAGGCACAGACGTTATACTGATAATACTCCATCTGCACCATTAAATTATTTTTTTGTTCTGTATTCTGTGATGCCATACTTATGCCCCTATGTCCAAAGACACAAGTTAGAAATATGGCACACAGAAAAATAGTCAACACACTTGAATATTTTTTTGCCATTTTCTGAAATGATCTGTAACGGATTTAATACAGCGGTCCATAGTTCTTGCATGCCGCATAATCAGCTGCCTGAACATCCTGCGTTCCAAAGCTTGCCCATGAATGCGGACGGAAGACCTTCTCCTTCTCTACATTATGCATTGTTACCGGAATGCGAAGCATACTTGCCAGTGTAATCAAATCTGCACCAACATGTCCGTATACTGTAACTCCGTGGTTTGCACCCCAGTTTGCCATTACGCTGTAAACATCGGTAAATGCGCCCTCACCTGTAAGTCTCGGGCAGAACCATGTAGTAGGCCATGTCGGATCGGTACGCTTATCAATCGGATTGTGAATCTCATCAGGCAGATCTGCTGTCCAGCCCTCTGCGATCTGAAGCACTGGGCCAACTCCGTCAATAATATTAAAACGAAGCATCGTTACAGGCATTTCAGCGTGGCACCGGAAATGGCTTGAATAGCCGCCGCCGCGGAAATATTCATAATCTGCTCTGCACCAGTCAGTTGCTTCAAGACAATTCTTGATATCCTCTTCCTTCATCTCCCAGAATGGCTTCATTACATGATTTCCATTCTCGTCAACACATGCGCCAGATCCATCAAGTGCTGTCGCACCAGAATTGATCAGATGGATAAATCCATTTGAAGCTACACCGTCTGGTTTATGTCCAGTTACTCGCTCACACGCCTCTGGACTCCAGTATGTACGCACATCATGGAAGCACGGTGCTGAACCAGAAATCAGATTTCCAAGAAGCATTGCAATTCCATTGCATGTATCATTTTCTGTTGCAAACGGAGTCGGTGCCTTTGGTCCATTCCAGTCAAATGTGGAAGCTAAAATTGCCTCTGTAAAGTCGGCATTTGGCAGCCAGTCTGTCCACTGTCTCTGTCCCTGGAAGCCACCGGCAACTGCATTTCGTCCCAGTGCCTCTTCATGCCATCCAAGCTCATCAAGACGCGGATTTCCATAAAGAATATCACGCATAATAAGAGTCATCTTTACAATAAATTCCCAGTCCTTATCAGGAGCAATTACCTTTGATTTTGTAATAACATCTGGGAAATTTTTACCTGCATTCTTATCAAAACCTTCTCTGCAGTTTTCCTTTACCCATGCAAGAGCTCTCTCATACTCTTCGTGATCATAAATTCCGATAGTGATACGGCGAAGAATCTCAACCTCATCAACCCACTCTGCACGAATGCCGAAATATTTCTGAAGTACATCTGCATCACAGAAGCTTCCTGCAATTCCCATAGTTACTGCACCGATATTAACATATGCTTTATTACGCATCCAGCCTGCTGCAACTGCGCCTCGTGCGAAACGAAGAATTTTTTCTGCTACATCAGCAGGAATGGAAGTATCGTTTGCATCCTGAACATCATGTCCATAGATGGAAAATGCCGGCAGACCACGCTGTGCATGTGCTGCCAAAACTGCTGCCAAATAAACAGCACCTGGACGCTCTGTTCCATTGAATCCCCATACAGCCTTAATTGTGGTTGGATCCATATCAAATGTCTCTGTTCCATAGCACCAACATGGTGTTACAGATAATGTTGCCGTTACGTTCTGTGTAGAAAACTGCTCTGCAACACGTGCAGCCTCTGCACCGCCTCCAATTGTAGTACATCCAACTACGCACTGTACTGGTGTTCCATCAGGATATTTTAAATTCTCAGAGATCAGCTTTGCTGCGTTTTCTGCCATTGCCATAGTCTGAGCCTCAAGACTTTCACGTACACCGCCCCAGCGTCCATCAATAACTGGGCGGATTCCAATCTTTGGATATAACATAAGTATCCTCTCTTTCTATTTATATAGATCTCTATTTTATTCGATAAAATTTTAAATCTTTTTGTCTGCGCTTATTTATCGGTTGGTTCCCCTTCATCTTTGCGCTCAAACTTTTTATAGCCTGGATGCTTTCCTGTGATATGATAGTAGGAACGCAGATTGATCAGCTTATCGATATTCTTGCGGTCAATATCGTAGCTGCCGCCAAGCAAAATTGCATTAAGCGTAATCTTTGCCCACAGCTCAAGACTTTCCATTCTATAATAAGCAGTAATTACATCACTTCCAACGGCTAATGCACCATGATTTTCAAGAAGCATTACATCATGCTCGTTTAAATATGGCTCGATTGCGTCCGGCACCTCTGTTGTACTCGGTGTTCCATATGGTGTAAGCGGAACAGCTCCAATCGCAGCTACATCCTCGATCATGTTATACATATCCATCGGTCTGTGTGCAACTGCAAAACCAGTTGCTGTCGGCGGATGTGCATGTACAACTGCCCTTACATCGTCACGTTTTTCGTAGCATCTCATATGCATCTTAATCTCACTTGACGGACGCAGTCCCGGTGCTCCCTCTAAAATGTTTCCTGATGCATCGATACGAAGCAGCTTATCTGGTGTGATAAAGCTCTTGCTCATTCCAGTTGGTGTTGCAAGAAATGTTCCGTCATCCAAACGTACACTTACATTTCCATCGTTTGCTGCAACCCAGCCCAACTGCCACATTTTGTGACACACATCACAAATTTGGTCTTTAATCTCGTCGATCTGCATTTTCATCCCTCCTATTTTCATTGATATCACTTCCCGTCAGACACATCTGGCGAGAATCTTTACAAACCTTCTATCCTGATTATACATTTCATTTTCGTTTATGTCATTGTTTATCATGATTATCTATTGGATTATATTGATATTTTGTCGTTTTTGCTGTATAATCATTTTGTTTTTGCTGTTATTTTTCCCAAGTTTGTCCAGGCAAACCTATATTTTCTAGTTTATGTTGATAAGTGCACAAAAATATTTAAGTATGTGCCCATTTATTTATGAAAGGATTTATATGAAATTTTTAGCTTCGCATGAGAACACAGCCAGAGGAACCTCTGGTTTTCCAATTGAATTGTACTATGTTGATAGAAGCCATCCCCGATATGAAATGCCCTTTCACTGGCACCTTGAACATGAGATTATGCTTGTGTTAAGCGGAAGCTTCTCTTTGTCAGTTGATGGAAAAACTAAGACCTTACATAAGGGTGATACTGCCATCATTTCTGCCGGAGCCGTCCACGGCGGTGTTCCCGATAACTGCATCTATGAGTGTCTCGTATTTGACACCAGCCGCTTTATGGAAAGCAGCAGCGCACTGCTTCACAGAAAATACTGCGACTTTTTTGATACTGATACGCTTATTTATCCTTTTTTTGAAAAGGGTACTTGCTGTAGTGAACTGATCTGCCAGATGTTTGAGGTAATGGATAAGCGTCAAACCGGCTACGAATTTTTTACGGTCGGACTTATGTGGCAGCTATTTGGTCAAATTCTGCATGATCACTCCTATACTGTCACTGATATGGCTGAGCGCAGAAATGCAAAGAGTACCGAACAAATTAAAACGGTACTCAATTATATCAGAAAAAATTATGCCTCACGCCTGACGCTTGCTGATCTTGCTGATGTTTTAAATCTTTCTCCAGAACATTTCTGTCGGTTGTTTCACTCAATTACAGGAAAATCTCCTATTGATTATTTAAATTATTACAGAATTGAATGTGCCTGTGAGCTTTTATCTTCTTCCCAAAAAAGTATCACAGAAGTCGCCTACTCATGTGGCTTTAATGATCTAAGTTACTTTAACCGCATCTTCAAACGATACAAAAAGGTGACACCAGGTCATTACCAAAAGACTATGCTCTCCAAAAAAACAGAATAAAAAATAACCCCATGAGCAAAATAATCACGTTTTTGCTCATGGAGTTCTGACTAACTATATTTACTTAAGGTTGTAAACGCATCCCTCAAAAAGCTTTAAGCCTGTCTGTGTATTAGAAATTGTAAAGTAAAATGGATGATCCATGTTCATCTCAACTATATCATCCTCTGGTAAAAGTGCCATTGCTTCCATAAGCGCCATGGTTACTGCTGCTGCCTCAGTTCCGTTTTCATCATTTTTAATTGCTGTTTTATGATAGATTGATCCAGCTACCATCTCTTCATCTGTAAGTCTGTCATAAATACAGCCATCAAAAATTGCCTCTAGTCCAAGTTCTTTTAATATATCTTTTAATTCTTTTCCATATTTCATCTCAAACTTTGGCATTGAAAGAGAAACCTCGCGACTATCCCACTCTTGCTTATCTGCCTCAAGCCCAAGCTGATAGAGATAATCTTTTTCGCTCCATTTGTCAGCCACTACGCTGTCCTTTGGCAGATAAACCGTCATCTCACAGCCACCATGGTAAGGCAGACGAATCATCTGATACTCATCATTTTCTGCATATTCAAAATGATCCTGCTGATGCATCATATCCACAGATGTATCACCCTCTTTTCCATGGAAGATCTGTTTGTCTGTTAACTCTTTTTCAAATGCATTTACCCATGCAGCCTTAAAATAAACAGCATTTAAAAGTGTCATTCGAATACTCGGATCCATTGGTTCATCAAGAATTGATGGAATCAGCCCGTGCGTCTTCTCATTGACCCAATCATTGATTTCATTCATTGTTTCTGCTGACGATAAATCACAGCGCTTTAGTGATGCCTGATATGTATTTGAAAGTATATCCGCCAGATCGTCAAATGAAGATGACATCTTCATTTTCTCGTCCACATACATAGCATTTGCTGTTTCTAAAATTGACTTTGGAATGCTGTAATCATCACTTTCTACACTCACTACTTCCTCTGATGAATCTGATGACGCTTCATTTTCATCTTCTTCATCTTCCTGATTTTCCTTATTTGTTCCAAGAATCGCTGCCAGTTCTTCCTGTGCTGCTAAAATCTCACTCTCACTCATATTGTTTAAGTCAAGAAATTCTTTTAACTGCTCAATCTGTCCACCGCTTTCAGAGCAGTGACTAAGAAGCGTCAGTGCTGTTGCAATACTATAGGAAGAAATAAATACATTTTTATTTTCTGCCGTAAGCTTTTCCATTAACATTGATCCGATGCGGTTATCTGCCTGCACAATCGTATCGACATAATTTTGCTTTCCCTGATCCACAGGATATTCCTCATCCTCAAGCGTTGGAATTTCGATCAAATCATCATGAGAGCCTGCCGTTGTTTCTTCCACAGTCTCATTGCCCCATACAGGTGCGGCTGCCTGCATCACCTGTGAGCATGCCATCATCATTCCCATTGCAGCTGTCAGTCTCATTAAATTCTTTCTTCTCATATCATTATCCTGCCTTTCCTAATATGATGTACTCCTTTGATACCAGATTACTTTCACAAAATTTTATTTAAGACTTTTATGTCTTCACTCTTTAAGACGGAAAATTAGATGTAAGGTTACACATTCTGAAAAAAATTTTATCAATTAATCCACAACTGTGACTATGCCCATGCCGCAGATCGTATCTGCTGCTGCCTGCACGACTTTTCGCAGCGTATCAGCCTGCAAAGTATAGGAAACATTATTTTGTTCAAATGAAGCGAAAAAATAACTAGAATCTTCTTTTTTATAAAAGAATACATCTATCCCACCAATACTCGTAGCTGGCAATGCTGTATGTGATGTCTCATCTTCACTGATCTGACTTTTTGTTTCTTTTCCCAATGTGATCGTTGAAACCGAAAGTGTATTTTTATCTTCAGGTTCCGCGTAAGCCTCTGCCTCCGCCAGTGTTTCACTTCCCTCGAGCGCTAAGATTTCCTTTTCATATTCGCTTTCTGTATACGCAGCCATCATCAGCGCACCATCTGTTTGATCTTTTTTTGCCGTGATCTTTCTTCCCATAACTGTTCCTGCGGTGAAAATACAAATACCTGCGGCTGCCGTAAGTGCTGTCCTCAAAAAAATCACTTTTCCTTTTGTTTTTTTCTGTTTATCTTCTTTTAACTGTTCTAATCCAGCTTCCTCTATAAGATCATCATCCACAAAGCGCAAGCTGTCTAACAAATCCTTTCCTGTCATATCCAAATGCCCTCACTTTCCAGATATTTTTTTAACCGCCCACGTATTCTATGCAGCCTCACCTTTGCACTGCTCTCACTTATTTGCATCTGCTGCGCCAGATCTTTTATGCTCACACCATACCAATAGCGTTTCATAAATAAAAGTCTGTCCTGCTTTGACTGTGTCCTCAAAAAAGCTGTTATATTCTGTCCGATCTGTTCCCCCTGCACCTTATCTTCATTGCGTGAATCTGGAATGCACTGCTGCATTTCATGCGTAAGCTCAACTACCAAAGCACTTCGCTTTTGCGCATTTTTATGATCCAGTACATCAAAGCATAAAAAGCGGCATATCTTTGCAAGATACGCAAAGAAAAACTGCGGTCTTGTCGGCGGTATAGAATTCCAGGTTCGAAGATAAGTATCATTGACACATTCCTGTGCATCTTCTCTGTTTTCCAAAATACCAAATGAGAGTCTGCCAAGCTTTTCCCCATAATGCGTCTGTGTTTCTTCTATTGCTTTGGGATCTCGTTTCCAATATAGTTCTATAATTTCATCATCCTTTGTCTGCAATCGCTTACCCCCTAACTGATATCTTCCTAATATATAAGAAGGATTTTTTTGTGCTGCGTTACATTATAAAATAAAATGCACCCGTCATTTGACAGATGCATTTTTCTTTTCTTACGCTTCTACGCTGACAAGCTCAATTGTAAAGTTTAATTCCTTGCCTGCCATCTCATGGTTTGCATCAAAAGTAATAGTCTTATCATCTTTTGCAACAACCTTAACTGGGAATGGCTGACCAAACTGATTAGACAGATATACCTGCTGACCTGCCTCAAGTTCCTCTGAACCTGGGAGCTGCGCAATCTCAAGTGTAAAGATCGCAGCCGGATCCGGCATGCCGTATGCTTCCTCTGGCATAAGATGGATCTCAACAGACTCGCCAACTTCCATGTTTGCCACAGCCTGATCAAAACCCCTAATCATCTGACCAACACCACAGATAAACTCAAGCGGCTCCCCGCGATCATAAGAGGAATCGAACTGTGTTCCGTCATTAAATGTTCCCTTATAATGAGTGCGGCACTTCTTTCCTACATTCTTGCCTTCCATGATTGGCTCTGGTGTTCCACAGCCGCCGTGACATCCGCCGCAGCCGCCCTCGCAGCCAGACTCTTCACTCTCCTCACCATGACAGCAGTGACCGCCTTCTTCATGATGATGATCGCAATTTCCCTCACTGGTGCACTCAAGTGTTCCATTTACGTAGCTTTCGGCAGCCTCATTTACATCACCAGAAACGCCGGCACATACCTTGATTCCAGCCTCAGAAAGTGCTTCCTGCGCACCGCCTCCAATGCCGCCGCAGATTACAACATCAACTCCTGCATCAGCAAGAAAACCTGCCAGCGCACTATGTCCTGCTCCATTTGAGCCAACTACCTCGCTTGAAATGATCGCGCCATTCTCCACTTCAAAAATCTTAAAATTCTCTGTTTTTCCAAAATGCTGGAAAACAGATCCGTTATCATACGTTACTGCAATTTTCATTTTTAAATTCCTTCCCTGCAATTTTGAACCCTACTGTTTCTATTAAATCGCATATTGTATTGATTATACCCTGAGACTATCAGCTGCGTCAACCATTTCTTTTTTTGGATTTGCAACCCATTGCTATCAGGGGTTGTTTTTTGCTATAATGACAGTGCTGATTTTATTAAGAAATTCATAGGCTTTTTGAAAGTCTGCGATAAATGAAAGGAACATTATGAATGTTGTAATTGCAATTGACTCCTTTAAAGGAAGTCTCAGTTCATTAGAAGCCGGCGAGAGCGCTGCTAATGGCATAAAAAAGGTCTACCCTGATGCCACTACAGTGATTCGTCCACTCGCTGACGGAGGCGAGGGCACGGTTGATGCACTTGTCGCTGGCTGCGGTGGTAAAATGACAACTGTTTCTGTCACAGGACCACTAGGCGAGACTGTTTCATGCCAATATGGTATTGTCTCCGCTACTAAAACTGCCATAATTGAAATGGCTGTGGCTGCTGGTATTACACTTGTCCCACCGCAAAAGAAAAATCCGCTTCACACCACAACTTATGGTGTCGGTGAAATTATTGCTGATGCAGTTAAACGCGGCTGCAGACACTTCTTGATTGGCATTGGAGGAAGCGCCACAAATGATGGCGGCATCGGTATGCTTCAGGCACTAGGCTTTGGAATGCTTGATGAGAATGGTAATCAGGTTGAATTTGGTGCTAAAGGACTTCGCCAGCTTAAATCAATCACAACTAGCCATGTGCTGCCAGAGCTTTCAAAATGTACATTCCGTGTTGCCTGCGATGTCACAAATCCACTTTGCGGCTCTACTGGCTGCAGTGCTGTTTTTGGACCGCAAAAGGGAGCTGACTCTGAAATGATCAATATGATGGATCGCTGGCTAAAAGACTATGCATTACTCTCACGCAAATATTTTCCAGATGTAAATGAAAGTCTCTCCGGTGCAGGTGCTGCCGGCGGACTTGGCTTTGCTTTTTTAACATTTTTGCATGCCTCGCTTGAATCTGGTATTAAGATTGTTCTTGATGAAACAAAGCTTCGCGACTATGTTCAAAATGCCGACATAGTTGTAACAGGAGAAGGCCGCCTTGATGGTCAGACTGTCATGGGAAAGGCGCCTATCGGTGTCGCAAAAATTGCAAAGGAATATGGTAAGCCTGTAATTGCCTTTTCCGGCTGTGTCACAAAAGATGCCATCGCCTGCAATGAGCACGGGATTGATGCATTCTTTCCAGTACTTCGAAGCGTTTCTACACTTGATGAAGCGATGTGCCGCACAAATGCAATGCAAAATATAGAGGATACTGCCGAGCAGGTATTTCGCCTGATACGAACATTCTCCCATTAAACATATTGCTTTCAAGAATTGCTGTATGCTGCAAATTATTCTGTATCAAAAGCCAAAAAAGAAGGATCTGTCGAATTGGCAAATCCTTCTTTTTTATTTCACATCTTTTATGTATTTATGCTAATGGCTTTCCTGTCAGCATCTCATAAGCCTGCAGATACTTCTCAATTGTCTTATCAACAATCTCCTGCGGCAGTGTCCAATCGTTGTCCGGGTTTGCCTTTAACCAATCACGAGCAAACTGCTTGTCAAAGGATGGCTGACCATGTCCTGGCTCATAGCCATCTGCCGGCCAGAAACGTGAGCTGTCCGGTGTAAGCATCTCATCACCGATAACGATATTTCCATTCTCATCCAGACCAAACTCAAACTTGGTATCTGCAATAATGATGCCCTTGCTCAGTGCGTAGTCTGCACACTTCTTATACAGTGCGATAGTGTAATCACGAAGCTTCTGTGCATACTCCTCGCCTTTTCCCGGGAAATACTTCTCCAGATGAGCAATGCTCTGCTCATAAGAAATATTCTCATCATGATCACCGATCTCAGCCTTTGTAGATGGTGTATAAATTGGCTCAGGCAGCTTATCAGACTCCTTTAAGCCCTCTGGCAGCTCAATTCCACATACCTTTCCAGTCTTCTGGTAGCTTGCCCAGCCACTTCCAGTGATATATCCGCGCACAATACACTCCAGAGGAAGCATCTGCAATTTGCGGCACATCATACTGTTTCCATCAAACTTCTCCTGCTGGAAAAACTCCGGCATATCCTTTACATCCGTAGAGATCATGTGATTTGGAAGAATATCTTTTGTCATGTCAAACCAGAATCTGGACATCTGAGTAAGGACAGTTCCCTTCTTAGTTACCACGTTGTTCAGAATGACATCGAAACAGCTGATACGGTCAGTTGCTACCATGATCAGGCTGTCGCCATTATCATAGATTTCGCGTACCTTGCCTTCTTTGATTGGCTTTAACTCTCTCATTGTAAATACCTCATCCTTATATAATATTGTATTATGGGCGGATTTTTTGCTTCTTTACAGATATTATTCTGGAAGCTGCTTCCGCAACACATCTACACTACCACTACTTCTGCTGTGTTGTCAATAGTTAATGTGTTTTAAACATTATATTACTTGACAATGGTATGATTTCGTACTATACTTTCTAAGTACGATTTCGTACCTTTATTTTCAATTATTAACGGAGGAATTTTGTATGAGTGTTCAATCTTCTGCTTCTCTCAAACGTCTTAACCATTTGCAGTGTGAGATGGGCGTTGTTTACCATGAAATGTCACATCTGTGTGGTTTATCTGACAGCACAATGCAAATTTTATACACGATTTGTAACTTTGACGAAGAAAGCTGTCTGCTTCAGGATATCTGCCGCCTGACAGGGCTTCCTAAGCAAACTATCAATTCTGCACTAAGAAAGCTTGAAAATGAAGATATCATATTTTTAGAGACCGCAAATGCAAAAAATAAACGTGTCTTTTTAACACAAAAAGGTAAACAGCTTTCTTCTGAGACAGCAGAAAAAATCATTGATGCTGAAAACCGTATTCTTGCTGATTGGGGATCTGAAGCTGCTGAACAATATCTTGCTTTAAATGAACATTATTTAAAATGCCTACAAAAAGAATTACAGCGGATGAAAGATGAAAAATAATACGAAAGGAATAAATTTATTTTTATGAAAATCCAATTATCTGATCATTTTACTTATGGAAAGCTGTTTCGTTTTACGTTTCCTTCCATTATCATGATGATCTTCACCTCGATCTATAGTGTTGTGGACGGATTTTTTGTATCAAATTTTGCTGGAAAAACAGCGTTTGCTTCAATTAATTTAATAATGCCCTTTCTCATTATTCTAGGAAGTCTTGGCTTTATGATTGGAACAGGAGGCACAGCTCTCGTCTCCCGCATTCTTGGCGAGGGCGATGAAAAAAAAGCAAACCATTATTTTTCTATGCTGATCTGGCTGTCACTTTTGCTCGGTATTGTTCTGGCTATTCTCGGTGTTGCCTTTATGCGTCCTGTTGCTTCATTGTTAGGCGCTACAAAAGAGATGATTGATGACTGTGTTCTGTACGGACGTGTCGTAATCGCTTTTCTTGCTCCCTATATGCTCCAAAATGTATTTCAAAGCTTTCTTATAGCAGCTGAAAAGCCTAACCTTGGACTGGCAGCAACGCTTGCCGCCGGAATTACAAATATGGTGCTTGATGCCGTGCTGGTCGGTGTTCTTCGCTGGGGAGTTTTGGGAGCAGCACTCGCAACTGGCATAAGTCAGACGATTGGCGGCTTACTTCCTTTTATCTATTTTATTCGTCCAAATAGCAGCAAACTTCATCTGACAAAGGCCAAATTCAAGCTTCGCCCGATTTTATATGCTTGCGCCAATGGCTCCTCTGAGCTGATGAGCAATATCTCTGGATCTGTTGTTGGTATCGTCTATAATTTTCAGCTATTAAAATATCTTGGCGAAAATGGTATTTCCGCATATGGTGTATTAATGTATGTACAGTTTATTTTCATTGCCATCTTTATCGGCTACTCGATTGGCTGTGCTCCTGTTGTCAGTTTCCATTATGGTGCCGGAAATCACAGTGAGCTGCAAAGCCTTCTCAAAAAAAGTACTCGCATCGTCGGCTCACTCAGCATCATTTTGACTGTGCTTGCCCTCACACTTGCGCATCCGCTTGCAAAGATGTTTGTTGGTTATGACGCAGAACTTCTTGCTATAACCTCCCATGCTTTTAAGCTCTTCTCCTTTAGCTTTTTGCTGGCAGGCTTTAACATTTTTGCATCATCTTTTTTTACTGCTCTAAACAATGGTGCAATCTCTGCTGCAATCTCGTTTTTACGTACCTTGATCTTCCAGACATCATCCGTGTTAATCCTTCCACTGATTCTTGACGTGGACGGCCTCTGGGGTGCAAATGTAGCCGCCGAAATTTTTGCGTTTGTAATTTCACTTGCATTTCTTGTTGCAAATAGGAAGAAATATCATTACTAATATTTGCAAAAAACAGAATCAAAAAGCCACTGGGGACAGGTTTATAACTCTGACGAGCCACAAAAACCTGTCCCCAATGTTTTTTTATTCTTCGCTTTCAGCAGTATTCTCTGCCTCACTTGTTTCCTTTAAATTCTTTTCATCAGTCTTTGAAGATACTTCTTCACTGCTTGCCTTCTCGCTGCTTTCCTTTTCGCTGCTTCCTTCTTCGCTGGACTCCTCCTCGATCTGGGATGGATCGTAGATATTCACACCAATCACAACTGCGCTTGTTCCATTTCCAGAGTCAAGCTTTCCGATCTGGAAGCTGTTCATTGTATAATCACCATACTGATCTGTCTCATTGTACCAGAATGCACCCGTTGTGTGGTAAACAGTTCCTTTGCCGCCATCCTGATCATTTTCCTGATACTTATCTTCATCGCCAAATGCCTCACGCGCTGCAGCAACCGCCTTATCAAACAGATCATCTAACTGCTCTGCTGTATAGGTATCCTCAAAGTAAACAGTCAGTGTTGTCAAACCACCCTCTGCATTATATACAGGCTGCATACCAACGGAAATATAATTAAGAAGCTTAACAGAGTAATTGATGTCACCCATCGTCTCGCCCTCTGTAAATGCTGTCGTAGTGCCAATCGGCATTGCGATCTCCTTTTCAAGATCCTGATAACTGCTTAACCATCCCAGATCCTTGTACTGGAAAGTACCATCAGATGTCTGGAAATCAGTAATCTTAAACTCCTCTAGTGTATCAGCTGCTGCCGTTGTCTTTATCTTATTCGCATTTGCATAAGAGCCATATCCCATTCCACTTCCATAATAGCATCCTGCTGCAGACAGCATCATCATACTGATACCTCCTGCGAGTAATGTCTTCTTTAATAAATGTCTCATAAATAATTCCATGCCTTTCACTCATTGACCTAATTAGCTTATCGTTTGCTGTCAATGTACATTATATCCATTATATCAAATCAGACTGAGAAATCAATAAAAAAAATTCAAATTTCCTATTGACAAATCTATTGCGATCTGCTATTATAACACATGTTGTAGCGCTATCGCCAAACGGTAAGGCACTGGACTCTGACTCCAGCATTTTCCAGGTTCGAATCCTGGTAGCGCTGTTAAATTTAAGGACATCGCGTATGCGGTGTCCTTTTTGTTATAAAATTTTATAACACCTATTATACTCATTGTCAATGTCAATTGCCTCATTTTTCGCAAAATGAGGCAATTAAACAATTAATGAGGCAATTAAAAATGCCAACGGCACTGAAATACCAGTGGAGACACAGAGACAGTGGCTGATTAGTGTACCTGATGGCTCTAGGACGCAGACTTTATGCTTCTTTACCCTTTCCTCTCCCCTACTCTTTGCCCTTTAGTCTTTCCATTCAGTAAATATTCTCCTCTTTTTTTGAATTAGAATCAATAATCCACTTCAGCTGAAAACTCTTTAATGGGGCAAAAAAAGATACTGCCATTATTGAAATCAAGAAAAAAATTTTTCGGATGCTTTTTCTATATGTTTTATGCATATTTCCTTCCTCCTAACGATCGGATTTGATACCAAATCACCCCCCTGTTTCTTTTACGAAATAGGAGGGTGTTCATCATTTCCTTACTCTAATGCGTTTTCACTAAGTAGCCAATCAATTAGATTTAATGACTTGATTCCATCATAGCAATTAATAAAGTTTCGGTCCATAGACAGAACTATTTTCTCATAATTATCTGGAATCATACGTAACGGACGAAGTTCCCGTTCTCGAGTTTCTGGTGCCTGCATACTCTCTGTTACTTGAATATATAGCTTGTCACTTGGCTTTTCAGCAACAAAATCAACTTCCGTTTCTCCTACCTTTCCAATATATACCCGATAGTCACGACGGAGAAGTTCTAGAAATACAATATTTTCAATAATATGTCCGCGGTCTGCGTCCCGATAGCCAAGTAACATATTGCGAAAACCCATATCAATGATGTAATTTTTACCCAGTGTTTTTAGAAGTTGTTTTCCCTTTACATCATATCGCCCAACAGAGAAAAATACAAATGCATTTCGTAACATAGCGATATATTTATCCACAGTTTTTCCTGCAATATTCTTTGATTTTCCAGCCTGAATATCGCCTTCATTGGAAAGTACATTTCCGATACTATTCGGAGAAGTAATGCTACCAATATTAGAACACAAAAATAGCATAATTTTCTGAAGCATTGACTGATCAGCTCCATTATTTCGCTGTAGGATATCACGTAATACCACAGTGGAATAAATTCCCTCTAATGCCTGATTACTTCTAGCTTCATTAAATTTATATTCACGCAAAATTGGCATTCCACCAAATTGGAGATATCTCTGAAATTTTTCATCCACTGTTATATTCGGTGCAAATTCATAAAAATCCAGAAACTCCTTAAAAGATAACGGCAGCATTCGTATCTCTACATATCTACCTGAAAGCAACGTAGAGAACTCCGTAGACAAAAGATATGCATTAGATCCAGTAATATAGATATCTACATCAAAATCCAAACGGAACGATTCAATTGCTTTTTCCCAATGTTCTACAGCCTGCAGTTCATCAAATATAAGATAAGTTTTTCCATCGCCTACAATTTTTTTACTAATGTAATCGTAAAAAGAAAGATAATTGGTTAGGTCCCTGTAACGCAAAGATTCCATATTCATATGGATAATATTAGAATCTGGTATGCCGTTCTGTAACAAATACTGATGAAATAAATCAAGTAAGGACGATTTTCCACTGCGGCGAATACCCGTAACGATTTTTACCAGATCAACATCCTTATTTTGAATTAACTGATTCAGATACTGGGGACGATTAATAAGTTCAGCCATAATGCACCTCCTTATTTTTTTAATACTATTATATCCCAAAAAGTCAAAATAATCAATAGTTTCTGACTTGTAAGTCCAAAACTATTGTGAATTTAGAAGTTTTCGACTTTTATAGGTAAAAAGTCTTTTTCTCTTTTCCGATTAAACTTATCTAACAGAATACCATTGGTGACAGACACGGTGGCCAGATTAGTGTCCCTGTCCCCATGGCTCACTTCACTGCATCTGCCATCTCTTTCACGTAATTGTACACCGGCTCTGCAGCGTTCTCTCCATATTTTTCGATAATCTTTACGATTGCGCTTCCGACAATGACTCCATCTGCTATTCCTGCGTATTTTTTTGCCTGCTCTGGTGTATTGATGCCAAATCCTATTGCTGCTGGAACGGATGTATTTTCTTTTACTACACGGACAATGCTTTCAAGATCTGTTGTGATCTCGTTTCTCATTCCTGTTACTCCCATTGAAGAAACGATATAAATATAGCCTGTTGCTAACTTTGCAATCTTGGCGATACGTTCCTTGCTTGTTGGTGCTATTAAAGAAATCACATCAACACCGTGCTTAGCTGCAATATCTGCTACCTCGCCTTTTTCCTCAAGCGGCATATCAGGCACTATAATTCCTGAGATTCCTGCTGATGCGCAGCGTGCAAAGAAGCGATCATAACCATATTTAAATACTGGATTTAAATATGTGAGAAAAACAAGCGGAACAGACACTTTTTTGCTGACGCGCTCTACCATCTCAAATACCTGATCTGTTGTGCAGCCATTTGGATTAGACAGTGCACGAACGTTGGCTGACTGAATCACTGGTCCTTCCGCAATCGGATCTGAGAACGGGATTCCAATCTCAATTAAGGCAGCTCCTGCCTCTTCCATCTTAATAATAAATTCTTCTGTACATTCAAGTGACGGATCACCTGCTGTCAAAAATCCAATAAATGCTTTCTTATTCTGAAATGCCTCTGCTATTTTTGTCATTTTCATTTTCCTCTCAATCGTGTAAATCGATTCCTCTATATCTTGCAATTGCTGCTACGTCTTTGTCTCCTCTTCCAGATACACAGCAGATGATGATTTGATCTTTTCTCATAGTAGGTGCCAGCTTCATTACCTGTGCGATTGCATGAGAACTCTCTATTGCAGCTATGATGCCTTCTGTCTTTGCAATGTACTCAAATGCACAAACTGCTTCCTCATCTGTGACTGGCACATACTCGGCTCTGCCGATATCATGCAGATATGCGTGCTCTGGTCCAATACCAGGATAATCAAGTCCGGCAGAGATAGAGTAAACAGGTGCAATCTGTCCATATTCATTCTGGCAAAAATATGATTTCATGCCGTGGAAGATTCCCTCTGTTCCGACTGCAATAGTAGCTGCTGTCTCACCTGTGTTAACACCGCGTCCTGCTGCCTCACATCCAATCAGACGTACATTCTCATCCTTAATGAACTCATAAAACATACCCATCGCATTGCTGCCGCCACCTACACATGCAAGCACTGCATCTGGCAGCTTTCCTTCTTTTTCAAGAATCTGTGCTCTCGCTTCCTTGCTGATTACACTCTGGAAATCGCGCACGATCATCGGGAATGGATGAGGACCCATTACAGAACCAAGCATGTAAAGTGTATCGTCTACACGATTTGTCCACTCTCTCATGCACTCGTTAACAGCATCCTTTAATGTCTGTGTACCACTAGTTACAGGATGAACCTTTGCGCCGAGAAGCTCCATTCTGTATACATTAAGTGCCTGACGAATCGTATCTTCCTTTCCCATGTAGATCTCACACTCCATGCCAAGAAGTGCAGCAACTGTCGCTGTCGCAACGCCATGCTGTCCGGCACCAGTCTCTGCGATCAGACGAGTCTTTCCCATCTTCTTTGCAAGAAGTGCCTGACCAAGACAGTTGTTGATTTTATGAGCACCTGTGTGGTTTAAATCTTCTCTCTTTAGATAGATCTTAGCTCCGCCCAAATCCTTTGTCATGCGCTCTGCATAATAAAGAAGTGATGGTCTTCCTGCATATTCCTTCAATAAAGTATCTAATTCCTGAACAAATTCGGGATCATTTTTATAATACTCATACGCTTCCTCCAAGCGTATGATTTCATTCATCAATGTTTCTGGCACATACTGGCCGCCATGCTTTCCATATCTTCCTCTGCTCATCTGTCTAGTTCCTTTCTGTATGTCATTCTTGAATTTGTCTATTATTTGTTTATTATATCTATTTAAATAGTTATATTATTCTTTCTACAACTATTTGTTGCTGCCTGTTTTGTTTGCTTTTATTTGCTTGTTTGTTATTGCTTGTTTTTGTTTTGGTTATGGCCGAAGTAAATCAAATGCTGTCTTTTTGTCTGGGCTTTTCATCAGAGTCTCACCGATCAGCACGGCATTTACATGATATGCTGCAAGCTGTCTTGTATCCTCTCTTGTCTTGATGCCGCTCTCAGAGACAAATACTACATCTTTTGGAACAAATGCCCGAAGCCTCAAGCTGTTTCTCACATCTACCGTAAAGTTCTTTAAGTTTCTGTTATTCACACCTATGATTTTTGCTCCACATTCAAGTGCTATTTGCACTTCCTCTTCATCATGTGCCTCAACGAGTGCATCAAGTTTAAGCTCATTCGCCAGATCTAAAAATTTAGATAATGTTTTCCTATCAATCAGTGAACAAATCAAAAGAACTGCTGATGCACCTAGAAGCTTTGCCTCGTAAATCTGATACTCATCTATTGTGAAATCCTTTCTAAGCACCGGAATGTGTACCGTCTTAGCAATTTCCTTTAAATATTCATCTCTTCCAAGAAAATATTCTGGCTCAGTCAAAACTGAGATAGCTGCGGCTCCCGCCGATTCATATTCTCTAGCTATGGTAAGATATGGAAAATCTGGTGCTATAAGTCCCTTTGACGGAGATGCCTTCTTTACCTCGCAGATAAATGAAAGCTTATCGCCTGCCAGACTGTCGTAAAAGCTTGGCTTTGCTGATACTTCGCCTGCTGCTTCCTTTTGCAAAAGTGCCTCTGCCTGCGAAATCAAGTTTTTTAGTGGCACCTGCTTTTTCTTTTCTTCTATATAAATGCGACGCTTCGCTGCAATCGTCTCTAATATATTCTCTGCCATGCTGCTTTCACCTCACTGCCATATTTTCTTATTTTTACTGCTTTGTTGCTTTTGCAAAATCATCTAACTGTTTTGCTGCAAGACCGCTTTCTAGTGCCTCTCTAGCAATCTTAATACCATCTTCGATTGTGATGTCTTCTCTTGCTGTGTAAATGGCAGCTCCGGCATTGAATAGTACTGCATCAGTTTTTGGACCTTTGACTCCATTTAAAATATCTAATGCAAATTTTGCATTTTCCTGTGGGTTGCCGCCAATAAGATCTTCCTTTTTACATCTTTTAAATCCAAACTGCTCTGGTGTAATTACGTAACTCTTGAAGCTTCCGTTTCTTACCTCACACACTGTTGTCGGTGCACTTAGCGAAATCTCATCCATGCCATCCTGTCCATAAACAACCATTGCACGCTTAACACCCAGGTTGTAAAGGACTCTTGCAAGCGGTTCTACAAGCGCCTCACTATATACGCCAAGCAGCTGCATGGAGGCACCTGCCGGGTTTGCCAGAGGTCCTAACACATTAAATATTGTGCGAATACCGATCTCTCTTCTGACTGAACCTACAAAGCGCATTGCCGGATGATATTTCTGAGCAAATAAGAAGCACATGTTATGTTCCTTTAAAAGTATAGCGCTTTCAGCAGGAGAGAGATTTATGTTTACTCCAAGTGCCTCAAGACAGTCTGCTGTGCCGCATTTACTTGATGCTGCACGGTTTCCGTGCTTTGCAACCGGTATTTTTGTCGATGATACAATAATTGATGCGATGGTCGAAATGTTGATCGTGTTTGCACCGTCTCCGCCAGTTCCAACAATCTCTAATACATCCATATCATTCAAGAACTTCTCACAATGACTTCTCATGACCTTTGCCGCTGATGTAATTTCATCGATTGTCTCACCTTTCATCGTCATTGCCGTGAGGAAAGATGCCTTCTGTGCATCAGTTGCCTCTCCTATCATGATTTCTTCCATAACCTGCTCCATCATCTCTGTCGTCAGGTTTTCTTTCTTTATCAGTTTTGCGATTGCTTCTTTTATCATAGCGTTATCTCCCTTGCTGTCTGTTGTTGCTTGCTGCTGTCTGTTGCTATATATATTTATATTCTTCTATTTTTTTCTATTTTCTTATACTCTCTACTACGTTTCGTAAAATATCAATTCCTTTTGGTGTGAGGATTGATTCCGGATGAAACTGCAATCCATAAATCGGATACTTTTCATGCTCGACTGCCATGATTTCACCATCTGCCATTGCTGTCACAAAAAGCTCAGCCGGCAGCGTATCTGGATCAGCTTCAAGCGAATGATATCTTGCAACTTTAATCTCCGCATCCATTTCTTTAAATAAAACTCCTGATCTGTCTAAACGTGCGATTGAAGTCTTTCCATGCATCAGCTTCTTTGCGTGAATGATTTTGCCGCCATAGGCTTCGCAGATTGCCTGATGGCCAAGGCACACACCTAAAATTGGAATACTCGGACCAAGCGTCTTTACTACTTCCTCACATATGCCTGCCTGATCTGGGTGTCCCGGTCCCGGAGAAAGGATTATAAGCTGTGGATTTAATGCTTTTATTTCCTCGACTGTCATCTCATCATTTCTGATGACTTTGATATCTGGCTCAATCGTACCGACTAACTGATATAGATTGTAGGAAAAGCTGTCATAATTATCAATCAATAGTATCATCATCGTTCTCCTTTCCCTCATAAGCTGCCATCTGCTGTGCTTTTTTTATGGCTTCTACTACTGCCTTTGCCTTATTTATGCACTCTTGAAATTCTTTTTCTGGAATGCTGTCTGCCACTATTCCTGCCCCTGACCTGACAAATACCTTCCCATTTTTCTTGTATGCCAAACGAATTCCTATACAAGTATCTAAATTTCCGGTAAAATCAAGATAACCAACTGCACCGCCGTAAATGCCTCTCTTATTATTTTCTAGTTCATTTATGATTTCCATTGCACGATATTTTGGTGCTCCTGAAAGTGTTCCTGCTGGAAGTACTGCCTCTACAGCATCAAGCGCTGTCTTATCATCTCTAATCTGTCCCCTGACAGTTGAACCAATGTGCATAACATGTGAGTAGCGAAGCACCTGCATATATTCCTCTACTTCAACAGTGCCAAACTTACTGATCTTTCCTATATCATTTCGTCCTAAGTCAACAAGCATGTTGTGCTCTGCACATTCCTTTTCATCAGCAAGCAAATCTTTTTCAAGTGCCAGATCTTCCTGCCTGTCCTTTCCTCTTGGCCTTGTTCCTGCGAGCGGAAATGTATGAAGCACACCATTTTCTAATTTAACAAGTGTCTCTGGTGAAGCTCCTGCTACCTCCATATCATCGCTGCTAAAATAGAACATATACGGTGATGGATTTGTAGTTCTCATGATACGGTAGGTGTTTAACAGGCTTCCTTCATACTCAGCTTCCAAACGGTTAGAAAGCACGACCTGAAAGATATCTCCCTGATAGATATATTCTTTTGCTTTTTCTACCATCCTGCAATATTCATCTTTCTGGAACAGCGGCTTAAATTCTGTTTTTAAGCATCCCGGATGCTCTTTTTTCATATCTCCGCGAATGATCAGCTTTGCAATTTTCTTTATTGTCTGTACAGCGTTTTCATAATTTTTCTCAAGCTCATCTGTCTTGACTGTCACCATAATGATGATCTTTTGCTTTACATTATCAAATGCAATGACTTTGTCAAACAGCATCACATCGACATCCTTAAAGCCTTCCTCGTCCTTCGCATCAAGCTTTAGCTTTGGATTACTGTACTTTACGTAATCATAAGAGAAATAACCGACCAATCCTCCTGTAAAAGAAGGAAGATTTTCCATGCGCGGACTTTTATATTCCTTTAAAACTTCTTCAATTCGTCCTCTTGGATTTTTGCCTCCTGTAAATGCAATCTCTTCCTTCGGGTCAAATCCAAGAAATGTGTATCGTCCCCAAATTTCCTGATTTTCCACACTCTCAAATAAAAAGCAATGGCTGCTGACATTTTTTAATATACGTAAGACCTCGATTGGTGTTCGCACATCTGAAAACAGTTCTCCTGCAACCGGTACGGCACGATATCCAACTGCTTTTTGTCTTAATTCTTCTAGTGATGTAATAATCTGCATTGTGATCCTCCTTTGCTGTCATGCCGGTATGCGGAGCCTTTTATTTTCTATATACCTACTCCAAGATCATAAAACTTATCGTGCAAGCACAAACGTTTTTGACTTTGGTAACTTGGTATAACAAAAAAGTCCCTGACAGACTCATTATTATGAATCTGCCAAGGACGGATAAAATTCTACTTTCCGCGGTGCCACCTTGTTTCCCTTTTCAGGGCTCTTTTTAGGATACCAGCATATCCCTCGCAACTAACGTATGCGCACACGTTATGGAATACTTGGCTTACGCCTTTGACCATACCCTCAGCGGTCCATTTAATAAGCTGCTCTCTGTCTGGTTCTCAGCATCCCAAACTCTCTGTACTGCGCATTTCTTATTTTTATCTCCGCTTCAACGGTTTGAAGTGTTACTTTGTTATTTAATTATAGCGCTACTATACAACGCATTTTTTCATTTGTCAAGTAGACATTTTTTATTTTTCTTTTGATCTTTTTATCACTTAAGCGGAAACTTCGCAAAGGACATATCCTTAAATACAGCTGTTCCATCTTCTGCGGCCAGCACAATACCATCTCCCGGCTGAGTGTACATGCGCGCATTCAGCGCAACACCATTGATATACAATGTCGCAATTGTGTCATCTGCTATGATCTGAATATGATATGTTCCATCCTCGTTTGGATGCACTGGGCGTTCCAAACCAATATTGTTCATCTGTGGCCACGGCCAATTTGGTACCTTCTCAAAGATCACTCTATTTTGTGCACACAGCACGGTAAAGCAATAGCTGACACCCGTTTCCTCGTTATCTCTAAGGCCTACTGAAAATGAGCGCAATCCATCCTTTGCAGTCACAGTTGTCTCAAAACGATAGCAGTCTCCTGCATTTGATACAACCTGATTTGTCACGCGTCCAGACTCTCTTTTTAGTGTTTCGTCAGCAAGCACTGTTTTCTCTTTAAATGCATCCCATACAGTCTGAGGCACTCGACAGCCAAGTGTTCCATCTTCCCTTTGGTAAATCTCATGTGCTACAAAAGTACCTGCCCAGATAAACTGCTCATTGTCGGAATTTTCATCATACGTCAAATGTGCGCTATCTGTCTCATTTGCACGGCTTGGCACCCATCCAAAAATGATTCGCTGTCCATTTAGTTCAAATGTCCTTCCTGCATAATACGCTCTGCCATCAAAACCATCATCCTCTGGCGCAATCCACGGTCCCTTAAGACTCTTTGCCATTCTGTACACCTGCTTTGACGCATGTGAATATTCAGTTGTAATCAAATACCACCACTCTCCAATTTTAAACAAATCTGGCATCTCATGCATTGTAAAAAGATCCGGTGCCCAAAAATCGCCTTCAAATGTCCAATTAGTTAAATCTGTAGATGTAAAATAGACAGTTCTTCCAGTCTGTCTGTGCTTATCCCCGGCAAGACGCGTTCCAAGAATCAAAATATACTGATTTTCCTCGTCATCCCAAAGCACAAATGGGTCACGCCAGTCATCTGGATCATACCCTGGCTGAGGTGTGAAGGTCACTGCATCGTTTGTCTTTTCCCAGTTCTTTAAATCATGACTGATTGCGTGCATCAGCACCTGTGACGGTTTCCCTTGTTTTGGATAGTCACGATTAAAACCGGTATAAAATGCATGATAAACACCATCCCGATCCTCACAAACACTTCCGGCAAATATAAACTGATCCTGTTTTGTATCATCTCCGCGCAAAATTGCTGTGCCACAATCCTCATATGTTACAAAATCTTTTGTTGTAGCCAAGTCCCATCCAAATGGCTCTCCAAATGGACACGGCTTTCTTGTATCCCTTTGATGAAACAAATAAAACGTATCCCCCTTGCCAAATGGCATGCAGTCTCCAAACCAATATCCTTTCGGCTGATAATATAATCTCATAGCTAAACTCCTCTCTTTCTTTTTGTCATACACGAAACTTAACACACGCAACGCTGCATGGCGGAAGCACAACCTCAAATATGCCATCTGTCTCTGAAACAGAAAGTATTTTTTCTTCAAATCTCGAATGTGGAAGAAGCGAATCTGTACTCAATAGTTTTGCATCAAACAGATCTCCCCTTATTTGAATCTTAAATACACGCGGTTCTTCCTGTCCAGTATGAATCATCGATATTGTCAATATGTTATCTTTTATTGTTGCGGCCACACTGTTATTTTTCAAAGATGGGCATAAGCTGCCTCCACAATGCGCTTTCAACATGGAAAATACCTGTCCTGTTGCTGTCAGTCTACAATTATTACCTTTTATTTCGATAGCCCCCTCACTAATCGGCTGAAAATAGCAGCACACTGGCATATCCATTGCGTTTGATTCATTAAGAAACAACTGAAGCATTCCCGCTGCATACAACCCTTCTGCTGCGGATGATGGACGATACCATGCGTACCAGCAATTCCATTCATCAAATGAAATATGTATATTATTGCCCAGACATGTTCTCATTTCCTTTATAAGACGATACGCCTCTTTTGGTGCATCCATGATTGCCTGGCAGGTATTTTTCGCAGCCTCATCCGATGAATAATCTAGTGGCACGTAGGTATAGTGATGAAGGGATGCATATTTAACATTCTCTGCAAGCTCCTTTGCTGACTTCGTTCCCCATTCTTCACTTGGATATGGGCCAGATGAAAACAACTGTAAATCTGGCGAAACATCTAGCATCGCTCTCATCTGCCTGCGAGCAAGCATTACATATTGCCCTGGTGTCATTGGCCCCTCCATGTGGCCATATCCCATCTCATTTCCGAGAGACCAATACCGAACCTGATAGGCATCCTTATGTCCACGCTGTGCGCGAAGCTTCCCGTAACGTGTATCATCCGCCCCATTGCAATACTCCACCCATGCTGCATTTTCTTCTGGAGATGCATTTGCCAAATTGATTGTCAGAAATGGCTCTGCACCGATCTCACGGCATAGCGCAATAAATTCATCAATTCCAACTTCGTTGTAATCATATCCATTTGTATAGGGCTGTGTCTCATTTTCCATGTAGGCCTCTAATGGTGCACGCTCATCAGCATCAAGCAGTCCATCCTGCCAGCGGTACTCTCCTGCAAAATTGCCTCCAGGCCAACGAAGCATACTGATGCCAATCTCTTTCATACATTCGATCACATCACGCCTCATTCCATGAAAATGATCAAATGGCAGCATAGAGAGTACACCAAATGTAACCCTTGCACGTTTTGAAAATGTAATACTTAGAAAATACATTCCTGCCTTCGGAATGTGCATTGAAAAGTTCTCTTTTTGCCAATCACCCGGATGAAGGGTAAAGCTATATGTCGATCCATTTGTATCTTCTATGCCGTTTTCCATCAATGCTACACGAATTTCCACTAATTCACTTGTTTTTGCAATGATGCGCAATTTATATTCACACGCTCTAAGATCGAGGTTTTCCTGTCTAATTCCGCAAATATGATTTTCCTTTAACAGCTGTACATCAAGCGCCTGACACTCATTTCTGCGATTCATTTTGCCCGTACCCATCATTTCTTTTCCTATCTCCTTATGATGCGTATAAGCAACCGATGTCTGTAGGCCATTATCAGAATCAAGCACATACAGCGTATGCTCAGCTCCTATCGGAATCCACTCTGCCGCACAGCCATCACTTCCTGATGGTTTTCCTGCAAATTTGCGATTCCGAAGAACCTGCGCACTCAGTCCACCATATATACAAGCACGTGTATGCTCAAGGTTATGCCCAAAAATATATGTAGAGGTTGGCGTCTGCCTGTGTATCTGAGGACGTATAAAAACATGATCATTTGACGTTTCTGTATTAATGTTTTTGTTCTCATCCGTCTGCTGAATCAAAAGACTGCTGATAAACTGCTTTCCGAGCCCCTCCTCAACACCATCCAAAAGCTCCTGAAGAGAAAGATCAAGTACACGGCATAACGGCACCAACTGAATAATGTCTGGCATTCCGCCACCAGTCTCCCACCGTGAGACAGCCTTGTTGGTGACATTAAGCTGTTTTGCAAGTTCACGTTGTGTCAATCCAGCTTTTTTTCTTGCCCTAATAATTTGTTCTGCCATTGTCATTTGAGGATCACCTCCATCTTTTTGCTTCAACTATAGCAAGGACTTTCTCTCATGACAATCCATGAATCGTAGATTTTTTATTTATAAGCATTCAGCTATATATTTACAAAAATACACTTCTTCCACTTTCTAATTATTACAGGCAAAATATTGGTTTATCCATGATCTGTAACCACCATATTTTCTCCAAGCGCATTCTCACGCCACTTGGATGGTGCATATCCTGTACACTTGCGAAACTGTCTTGAGAAATGCACTGGGCTGTTATAGCCACATCTGTCTGCAATCTCTTCCATCGTCAGGTTTGTCTGTGCCAACATTCGCTTAGCCTGTCCGATACGGCTCTGAATAATATCAGCCCCACATGATACCTGAAACGCCTTTTTATAAAGATCCTGGAAATAAGCGGGGCTTAAGCTAACCTGATCTGCCAGCTCCTGTATTGACCATGGACGCGCCGGAAATGCATAGATTTCCTCTCGAAGCTCCAAAAGCTTTTGATAGTGTGCAATCTGTGGAAGCGATGAATTTAAGTAATTATCGATCAATGTAAAGAAGGCCATCATAAGCTGTGACAGAACATTGTCACGCTGTGCCATTCCTGAATGAAATGCATTCATTATCAGCTGCATATATTGAGACACTGGAATATTTTCCTGGAGGCTTACTGGTTTATTTATCGGAATCCGAAAATTTGCAAGCTGATTGTCTGGATCATAAAAATTGATCCAGTCATCGCAGTAGCCCTCCCAAACTCCTGTATAAGATGCACGCTTATCTGGACTGATCAAAAGAAGTGTTCCCTTTTTTACCGGAATCTCCTCATCATCAATCTGAAACTGAGCTGTTGTTCTTGTATAGATTAAAATATAGTGCTGTCTTTTTTCATAATGATAAACAATTTCGCCTTTTCTGTGGCGGCTGTCTATCCCTACTGCATACGTATAAAACATACTTTTTGCCTCCTGTTGTGTTCCAGTCTTTACTATACACGAATCTTTCGTTTTGCTCAATAGATACTTATATATTTGTCCAGAAAATTAAATTTTCTCCATTTTTATGTAATCCGATGATATGTTAAGGAAACAATATGATATGTTATTCCTTTTTTCTTACTTTGCCCTTATTATAAAGGCAATCCAACTATAAATTTTAAAAAGGAGAAACAATTATGATCGCAAAAAAAACGCCTATGGGCTGGAACTCATGGAATACTTTCGGAGACAAAATCAATGAGCAGCTGATTAAGGAGATGGCTGACCGTATTGTAGAGGACGGCTATCGTGATCTTGGCTATGAATATGTTATTATTGATGACTGCTGGTCTCTTCGTGAGCGTGTTGACGGAAAGCTCGTTGCTGACCCGGCACTATTTCCAAATGGTATGAAGGCACTTGCCGACTATATTCACTCAAAGGGCTTAAAGTTTGGTATGTACTCCTGCGCTGGAACAAAGACTTGTGCAGGCTATCCAAGCAGCTATGGTCATGAATTCTCTGATGCAAAGCAGTTTGCTGAGTGGGGTGTTGATTATCTGAAATATGATTTCTGTAATTTCCCTGTCAGCGGTGATGCAAAGAATGCCTACCTGACCATGGCAATGGCACTTCGCAGTACTGGACGCGATATCTTATTTGCAGCCTGCAACTGGGGTATGTATGACCCATCTGGCTGGATGCGCTCTCATGGTGCTCACAGCTACCGCTCTACCGGAGATATCTTTGATGGTCCAAAGAGCTACAAGGATCTTTTCATCAGTCATGTAGAAAACGTGGAAAACAATGCACCAGGCTGCTGGAATGATATGGACATGCTGATCGTTGGTATGCACGGAAATGGAAATGTAGGAATTGGCGGCTGCAGCGACCTTCAGTATCTGCAGCACTTCGCAATGTGGGCATTTTTAGGCTCTCCGCTTATCATCGGTGCTGACCTTAGAAAGCTTGACGATGTAAACAAGAAAACACTCTTCTGTAAGGGTCTGATTGATATTAATCAGGATGATGAGTGCCGCCCGCCATTTTTAGTAGATCATGCTGACACAAGAAAGTACACCTTCGCAAAGCTTCTGTCTGGAAACCGTATTGCGATTGCATTCTTTAATCTTGCTGCTGAGGATCAGTGGAGCCAGAATGTAGGTATCTGTTTCGATGATCTTGGTATTCACTCAGAGTCTGGCATTCGCCTTCAGCTGACAGATGCGATCACTGGTGAGGATCTTGGCATCTATGAAGACAGCTATACTACAAAAATCGCTCCTGATGAGTCAAAGGTAATCATTGCACAGCTTATTTTCCCAGAATAATAAAAAACAAATACCCCCTGCCAGCGCAAATACTGGCAGAGGGTAACTCATTTAATATATTTTGAGGCAAACTTATGGATACTACTCTTTCAACTGCTGCCTGCAGCAAATGCAAGCAGTGCGGCCGCATCCTTACAAAGGATGAGATTGGCCTTCACAAAAAACTTTATAACCGCGGCGCTGCCTCATATTTTTGCATTGACTGCAGCAGCCAATATCTTGATGTTCCCGTCACACTTCTTCAAAAGAAAATTGAAGAATTTAAGGCGATGGGATGCACGCTGTTTCTTTGAGCCACCGTGACAGGTACTGTGGCTCAATATCTGTCCCTAGTGGCTCTACCCCGCAATATGAAACATGTCAATTAAAATGATAAGTGACAATCCATAATACGTTATAACTGCAACAAGGTCATTGACAGTGGTGATAAGTGGTCCTGATGCAACGGCTGGATCGACGTGAATTTTATGAAAGAACATCGGAATAACTGTTCCTACGATACTTGAAATTACCATAGCTGTAATGAGCGCACCGCCAACGCAGGCCGCTATCAAAAATGAATGTCCCCAATCATAACCCTTAAAGAAATGAATGTATATGCCAAGTACAGCAAGTGTCATAACACCAAGCACAAGACCATTTGCTAAACCAATTCTTGCTTCCTTTAAAATTAGACCCAGCTTTTGCTTTGCTTTTAAATTCTCATCCATAAGTACACGGATAGTAACAGCAAGTGACTGTGTTCCGACGTTACCTGCCATATCAAGTACCATTGACTGGAAACAAATGACAACTGGCAAAACTGCTACAACAGCTTCGAACATGCCAACTACAGAAGAAACTAACATTCCCAAAAATAATAATGCAACAAGCCATGGAAGTCTTTTTTTCATACTCTCAACTGTTGTTTCGTTTAAATCTTCCTCTGCAGTCAAACCACCGAGCTTTGCATAATCATCGCCCATTGCATCATCGACCATCTCTACTACGTCAGAAGAAGTGATGATACCGGCGATTTTTCCTTCCTGTGTCAAAACAGGCAGGGAATCTTCTGCATATTCCTTAATACGATCGACACAGTCATCTGTCTTTTCGTTATCTAGCAAATACGGATAGGAACGACTGATAATGCTTTCAAGCGTATCAGTATCTCTTGCAACAATCAAATCCTTAAGGTCAATTGCACCATAATATTTATCCTGTTCATCCACAACATAAATGGTAGAAATATTGTCGTTTTCGCCAGCCTGACGAATCAGCTCTCTCATTGCCTGACGAATAGTTAAGTCATTGTGAATACAGATATAATTTGTGGTCATGCAGCTTCCGATCTCATCATCGTCATATGACCACAGCAGCTTGACATCCTCTGATGTCTCATGATCCAAACGTTTAACGATCTCAGCCTTTCTCGACTCGTCCATATCCTCGAGAACGTCAACGGCATCATCAGAGTCCATGTGAGATACGACATTTGCAGCCTTCTCTAATGAAAGCTCTTCCATGTACGGACCTGCATCATCAAGATATGCAAAAATCTCAGCAGTACGGTCTACACCAAGGATGCGATACAAACGCAGTCTCTCCTGAGGCGTCAGCTTTTCCAAAATCTCAGCAATATCATTGTCATGATAATCTGACAGGCGATCTTCCAGCTCTTTCTCACTTAATGAACTGGAGATAAGCGCTTCCAGCTCTTCAAGATGCTGGCTTTTGCTGTCATTAAATGTTTTCATTGTTTTGCCTCCTTATTTATCCAATTAATTTATTGTGATAAAAAAGGACAAAGTGTCTGCAGTGCAAACAGCAATACAAAACGATCAGTTTTTGGATAATTGCAGCATACTGCGGCTTTTCGCTGTATCGCAATCATTCACACTACAGTTTCTACTTCGCCCTATACTATCGCAACCATCCATAAAACTTCACCTCCGTTATTTCTAATTTACAAGCAAAATTAGTTTGCTTTCACAACTCCTTATTATAATCTCTCACTTTCTGTTTTTCAACCCGTGAATTGCAAAAATAATGTAAAGTCCTAGTTAAATATTATTGTATCTCTCTATGGACTTTTCTCCTGACAAGTATAAAGCAGCATACCTGCATTGCTATTGTGAGTCCCCATGATACCGGATATGAGATAAACAATACGTCAAGTGCGCGGTTTCTTGGAAAGACAACATAAATCCAGAAGATTCTGGTGCCGACTGTTCCGATGATTGATAGGATCATTGGCACGCCTGAGCGACCCATTCCACGCATCGCGCCTGGAAAAAGATCCATTATTCCACACAAAAAATATGTCAGCGTTGTAAATGAAAGGATTTCCATTCCACTTTTAATTACATCTGGCTCTTTATTGTAGACACTTAATATCTGCGGTCCAAAAACGTAAAATGCACCGCCCATGACTGTTGCTATGAGAATTGACAAAATGATGCAGTCAATTAGGACACGATCCATTCGCTTTGTCTTTTTAACTCCATAATTCTGGCTGGTAAAGCTCATGCACGCCTGTGTGACAGAATTGATTGAGGTATATAAAAATCCAAGCAAATTGTTGGCTGCCGTATAGCCTGCCATCGCAATTGAGCCAAATGAGTTGACGGATGACTGCAGCAGTACATTAGAGAAATTAATTACGGTACTCTGTATTCCTGCTGGCACTCCAACTTGAAAAATCTGCCGTAAATATTTTCCATTTATTGACAGCTTTGAAAAATGAAGCTGATAGCATGCATCTGTTTTGCAAAGGCAGCGAAGTACAAGAACACAGGAAATCATCTGGGAAATCACTGTTGCAATTGCAACTCCCTCTACGTCAAGATGAAATAAAATAACTAATACCATATTTAAAATGGCATTGACTGCACCTGATATCACTAAAAAGACTAGTGGACGTCTTGTATCTCCGACGGCTCGAAGCACAGCTGCACCGTAATTATAAAGCATAAAAAATGGCACACCGACAAAATAAATTTTCAAATAAAGTGCAGCCATATCAATGACCTCATCAGGTGTTTCCATCAGTTCAAGTGCAAAACGCGAAAATAAAAGTCCTACAATCATCATCACAACACCGCTTATTGCAGCAAAAAGAATTGAAGTATGGACTGTATCAGACATTTCCTTTATCTTGCCGGAAGCAAAAAAACGTGCAGCCAGCACATTAGTTCCAAGTGAAATACCGATAAAAAAGTTAGTAAACAAATTTATCAGCGCACTCGTTGAGCCGACTGCTGCTAACGGTCGGCTGCCGCCAATGTCATTAAGATAAGTGATTCTTTATGATCTTATTCCAAAAATAATTCCATT
>OJRW01000105.1_pt1 | contig 85123 bp, 77 predicted proteins | sample 1599231 | NCBI WGS metagenome assembly OJRW01 (sample SAMN04168656, study PRJEB22393) | human gut metagenome | biome: human gut microbiome; feature: stool | host: Homo sapiens | collected 2014-03-17
GGCTGCAGCAGTAGGCTTCCTGACCGTTGAACCAAATCAGCCATGTGCCGCCCTCTTTGGCAATACTGGTGATTTTTCCGGTGGCATACGGCGGGGTCGGCCCTGCCGCAAGTGTAGCAATGCCGTTGTCTGCATAAAGCTGCGTCGGGGCGGCTTCATCCGACAACTGCACATGGAGGGATTTCTGCAACTGTTCGCCATCCGGGGCGGTGTAGATAAACTGTGCGGTGAAGTCGGAAGATGTTTTCACATACAGCCCTGTGGCCGCCGCAGACTGCTCGGCGTAGGTCTGGTGCAGGATTTTTGTCTGCTCGACCTCATCGGCGGGGATGAGGTCATAGCCGGTGGACGCATAGCTGAGAAGTTCCACACCGTCAGGCAGGATAATTTCGGATGTTGCACCATCTGCTGGATATTCCGTCTGCACCAGCAGCGGAACCACCGCATAGTCGAAATCAGAACCTTTACCGACAATGATGGTTGTTTCATCCTCGCTCAATGCATCCGCATCCATGTGGGCATCCACACCATCGTACAAGTCGGACACCCACGAAGAAATGCTGATTTTGGTTTCGCCGGTTGCCACAGGCAGACCCATGTTGCCGATGTAACTGCCGGTAGGTGCATCAGGTAGATCGTTGTACAGATTTTCGGTAATCTGAGAAAGGGCTGGTGTTACACTGTCAGTAACTTCAGGAACGGCCGTATCTACTGTCTCCGGCGTAGCAATCTCATCGGCCGAAGCTGCGGGAATCATTGTGCAGCACATGGCACCCGCCATGAGCGCTGCAGATAAGCGGTGTTTGAGTTTATATTGCATTTGCATAACTCCTTCGTATTATTTTTACATCAAATGCGAAAAAATCACGATGCTACATCTACACCACCTCCATCAATCAGCTTGGCAACGACCAGCAGGCGGCTGTTAGGGTCTGCCGTACAGGTGGAGAGCGTCAGAATATGGTCATCCGTTGTCACGTCCACACCATAATCGAACGCACAGCCGGCAACAGCCTTACCCAGAATCTGCTGGAAGGCCGCATCGTCCGGGTTGGCCTGAATGCAGTCAGTGTCGGTGGAAACATCACAGACCCACACACTGAAAATCTGGTAAGTCAGTTTTTCATCTGCCAGCGAAACATAAATGTACGGGTTCTCCTGCCCAAACTCGAACACACGATATTTGTGCAGATCCTCAAACCCTCCCTCGTAGTCTTCATCGGTAAAGGTGTGCCCGTAAAAAATCAGATTGCGGGAAACTTTTTCGCCGCTGTTCATACGGCAGGTATAGTCAGCATAGATGCAACCGTGATAATCCTCGGTACCTTTCTCGTCACGGCGCAGATAGTAGTCGTTGTCTCCGTACTGCTGCACGGGCGCGTCAATATTGGTGCTGGGAATCGTGATCCACGCCACGGTGTCCGGGTTTTCTTTCTGCGCGGCGGCAAGGCGTTCGTCGGGTGGCTCGACACGTTTGGTCTGTGCCCATGCAGGCAGCACCGAACCGCCATCACCGGAATGCCCAAAAAGCAAGAAACCGGCCAACAGCAGCCCAACCAAAACAAAAATAATGACAAGTCGCAGCAAATCGGGGTTAGCAGTATCCCAGAATCTTTTGAATTTTTCTCTCACTGCGGCACCTCCGCAACGTCATCTTCCTGCCATGGCAGGCGGGGCAGGGGCGCGTAGTGACGGCCATTCGGCTCGACCCAACTGCCCTGACCGCCGGCAAAGATGTGGATGTTGAACGAGTTCAGTACAGTCAAAAAGCTCTCCATGTCGGCGGCATCACAGCAGAGAGAATCCCGGTTGCCAATCAGCAGCACATCGAAGCGGTGCTGCTCGGCATCCTGCAGAATCTCCTTGACGGCGGGGCGCATGAGCAGCGGCACAGGCTCGTTTGTTTCGGAAATGCGTTCTTTCTGCACGCCCCACTGCAATTTGCGGGCGGCGCGCTGGCAGGCAAGGCGCTGTCTGACCATGCTGGCAAGATTCTTCGGGTCGGACTGGTAAAGGCATCGTGCAATCATGGTGTTTTCCTCCTTAATGGTGCGGTTTGTGGTAGACTTCTTTGTGCAGCACCACCGCATGGCGGCGCTCATGCCATAGGAACAGGTAGTGCAGAACCATCCCGCTGCCGACCAGCGGCAGCAGAACTTTTGCCCAATCAGAGATTTTCTTCATCGTCATCCTCATTTCTGCCGCCGAGAACAATATCCCCGGATGGCACATAGACTTTCGGCGCAGGTGCGGGCTTTGCGGGTTCTGCCGCATGGGCAGGCTCTTTGCGCAGAAGATGGGTGATAATCAGCAGCACTGCGATAAAAAGCAGCGCGCAGGCAATGCCCATAATCAGCAGGGCAGGGGTGATGCCGCTTTCTGCTGTAGCAGCAACAACCACAGGTACAGAAACCGGCGCGTACAGTAGTGTGTAATGCACGGTTCCAGCCTCGGTGCGGGTGACCGTTCCGGCGTAGTGCGCGGTTGCCATGTAGGTGCTGTCGGCCTGCAAAGTTTCGCCAATCGTAATGTCCTGCAAGGTCAGTGAGCCGGAAAAGCCGTACTCATCGTCGTAGGCTACAGACTCTTTCACATCATTGCGGGCGGTTTCGGAATCGGCGCTGCGCACGGACAATTCAAAATCCTGCGTGACCTCTTTTTCTTCGGTCACACAGCCCTCCACAGACTGCGTGACACCCCATAAGGTGTAATCGGAGCCGCCCCACTGCATACCGCTTTCAGTCAGGTCGGCAACGACTGTGCCATACGGCACGCTGTACTGCTTGATGACAAGCAGTTGGCCGCCGTCCTCCTGCCACGAGATACTGTCCGGGTAAAACTGCGGCACGGTATCTTCCGGCGACAGTTCAACCAGCTCCGGGGCCGGTGCTGGCGTGGGTTCCTCGGCAAAGGCTGCGGTGGCGGTGCCCAGTGCCAGCAGGCAGCACAGGACGGCGATAACAGGTTTCTTCATTAGGATTCCTCCGTTTCGGTTTGATTTTGCATTTGGCGTTCTACAATGCGGCGCAGCTCGTCCCGGTCTGTGGTGATTAGGTCCTTTTCTTCCTCGCTGCATCGCATATCAACGGTGACATTGTTGGAGTTTGTGACGATTAGCGCACTGCCGCGCTCGAAGCGGGTAATGTTGTCGATTTCGGCATCTGTCAGCTTCAAGACGCTCTGTACGCGCTGCGCTTCCTCTTCCTCCAGATTCAGAATGATTTTGATTTTGCAGTTGTTCAGGATGCCGCGGCCGTATTTTCCATCTTCCAAGGAAAAGAAGTCGTTCAAATCCTGCGTGGCAACCAGCACACCGCCACCATAGCCGCGAATCGTCTTGACGGCCTCGAACACATAGTTGGCCGCCAAAGCGTTGGACGATGCGCCGATGATTTGCCAAACCTCATCTATAAAAATCTGCTTGCGGCGGGTCAGGTTCTCTTTGGCCTTATCCCACATATAATCCAGCCCGATGTACATACCCACGGTCAGCAGATCGCCGGACAACTCACTGATGTCGATGACAACATAGCTGTTGTCAAGGTTCACGTTCGTCTGGCGGTTGAAGCTTGATGCCGAGCCGTGTACAAGACGGTTCAGAATATTGGCGATGCGCCGCGTTTCCGGGGTGGCAGACAAGACCGCGTGCAAATCGCCCAATATTGGCATTTCACGGTACTGACCGGGGTGCGCCGGGTCGTCCAGACTGGCATTGTCGTAGGTGATGCCCTTATTGCGGTAGGTTGTGACGATGGCTTCATCCAATAGCTGGCGCTCCTCGTTGCTCAAATCGGGAATCAACAGCGAAAAGAAAATGTGCAACTTTTGGATTTTGGCGGCCAGTTCCGACTGCTCCGGCATGGGGCCATCCAGAAGTTCGCTGCTGGTGTGGTCGATTTTGCGAATCTCCATGACGTTGATGCAGTCCGGGCTGCCCGGCACGATGCGGATGATGGTACCGTTCAACGCCTTGGCCTGACGATAAAATTCATGCCCTTTCAGTGGTGCAATGATGTAGACAGGTGTTCCGGCCAGCCGCATACGGCGGGCAATAAGCTGCATGGTGAACGTCTTGCCTGCGCCAGAGGTACCGAGGATCGCCATGTTGGCATTTTTGTAGATGCGTGTATTGAAGTTGTCAAGGCTGACAAGGGAGTTGTTGTACTTGTTCACGCCCAGCAGCACACCGTTGGTATCGCACAACTCAAAGCTGACGAACGGATAAAAGCTGGCGGCGGTGGAGGTAAGGATATTGCGGCGATATTTCTTGAACAGTGCCGCGTCCGGAGAGCACAGCAGCAGGGAAGAGAGAAAAGCGGCCTCCTGCCGAAAGCTGCACAGCTGCAAATTCATATCCTGTGAGACCATGAGCTTGCGTATCTCCCCGATGCGCCATTCCAAATCCTTGACGCTGGCCGCTGTGACGGTCACAAGGATGGCGGCATAATAGAAATCTTCGTTGTTGGCAAGACCGTCTTTCAGGTAGTACCCGGAGCGGATGGCGTTGGAGAGGTCATCGAAGTCCGAGTTTGTATCGCTGGTGTCCTTGATTTTGCTGCGGTTGATGCGGATCTGCTGCCCGATTTTTTGCATCATGCGTTCTTTGGGCTGTCGTTCCAGAAACAGATCCACATCAATGCCCTCGCCGGCGTTCACCAGCAGCGCCATCCACCCGGCTGTGACCTGCGCGCGGTAGCCGTCTGCGGGAATCATCAGGTAGGCATGGTAGGTGCCGTCTATGCAGAGATAACGACCATGCTTCAAGTCCAGCGAGGGCGGAATCATAAAGGCGGCGGGCGGGATTTTATCCAGCGCTGTGGCATCGTTCTGGGCCAGATAGCTGGCAAGTACATCTTGGATTCGCTCCTGCAATGATATCTGCACTGCTGTTCGCCTATTTAATAAGGTATAGAAAACGTCCGTGAGAAACTCGTCTTCATTTTCGTGTTCAACGATAGCGTTGCCGCACTGTGCCAGATAGGTGCGAAAGTTGCGGGCCGTGGTTTCGAGTGTGGAGACGATTTCGGCGTAGGAGATATTCCGTTCGTTCGTAGGGGCTTCGTACTGGAAAATCACGAAGAAACGGCGACTGACGGCATCGCGAGAGCCGAGGCGCTTGACAAAGCGGATATAGCTCATGTGGCGCTTGCGCACTGCCGCGTCCGGTTCGTTGGCGGCATCCCGCCGCAGCTTGTCCAGATAGGCGTTGACATCTGCCTTGCGGGAGAAGGACTTAAATTGCAGCCGCACCGGGCTGACTTTCAAAAGGCTGGCGAACGAGTAGATGACGCTGCGTTGCTCCCGCGGGGAGCGCAGCAGAAAGTTGATGGGCTCGATTTCCAGAATTTTGATGTAGCGGTCATCTGTGGTGTGCAGGATGCCGTTCTCAATTTTCTCGATGGGGAGCAGGTCATAGAGCGTCTGCCGTTTTACCAGCTTTCCGTGGCGGTCTGCCTTGCGCTGCAAAACCTGTGCATTGTGGGGCAGGGTGTCGGCATCGTCGTAGTAGATAACGCGATACCGCTTGCTGATGAACCGCAAGTGCCGGTGTCGGTTGGCTTCAAGATTGCCCTGAGGTGTGGGTGTGACGATACGGCGGCGCTTCATAAAGCGGAACCAGTGTGCTACAAACTGCGTCAGGCTGTCACCGCCGATGCCGACCACACCGAAAACACCCAGCGGTACCGACACCGCAATGACAATCATCAGACGGATATTGAACGCCAGCGGCAGATAAAACAGCGGCACTGCGCTGCCCACGGCAAGCACAGCCGCCTCCACCGCATTGCGCAGCTTGACTGTACCGCCGAGGATCGTACCGGTGTCCACAAAATTCTGCGGAATCAGGTAAACATCCCGCTCCTCGCGTGAAATTTCGACCACCTCCAAACAAAAAGAGCGCCCTCGAAAAAAGGCGCTCTTGCGTTTCTGTTCAATTTTGACGATACTATTATAGCAGGTACGGTATGCAGAAAAAAATACGCTTGCGTTGCAAATTTTATGCAAGATATTTGCAACGCAATTCATAAAGGTAATATGGACTTTATAATTAGATATATATTGTTTTTACGTTTATAAGAAACACTTGCGTTTATTCGAGTGGCTAATTATAATTGTTAGTAGATGTAAGGCTTTGTGATAACCATATACAAGGTGAAATGTTTTTACAATGATGCTTGGTTCATCACAGAACGTATAGTAAAGAGTGGTTGTAGGATAGCGGTAACGCAAAGCCGCAATAGCGTTACTTATTGCTTGACAGGTGGTAATGTGATGTATTTGGCACTGAGGACAGCAAAATAAGACAAAGGAGCTGTTTATGTGGGCAATTGGCTTTGCAAGAATAGCTTACGATATTGGCAAATTGTGAGGAAAGGGAAATGGATAAAACATTACTAATTGGGAATGGATTGAACCGGACACTCAAATCAAGCATATCGTGGGAAGATTTGCTTGATGACATAGCTAATGAGTATGGCGTAGAGCATATTGATAATTTACCTATGCCACTTGAATTTGAACGCATTGTAAATACTATTCTGCGAAAATCATCCAATCCAAGTAGTCAGATTTATAATGATATAAAGAAAAAAATTGCAAATAAAGTTCAGGACAAAAAGCTCCCTGCAAATGCCATACAACATGAATTATGTGCGATACCGGTGAATGCAATTATAACAACAAACTATGATTACCTCTTGGAAAATGCCTATAATCAAGATTTTAGTTATAAAGATGCTAAAGATAAGAGTAACTCCTCTTTAAAATACTTGTGGGATCCAACATCCGTTCAACAGGGCACAAAATTTTATCATATGCACGGCGCAGCAAGTAGTTCGGCATCAATCTGTTTGGGATATGAACATTATATGGGAATCATAGAAAAGCTTCGTGGCAAACTGAACACAAGGGAAGGTAATTATAAAGACGAAATGAAAATCAAGAGAATTATTATGGGAGAAGATGAGCCCACTAATTGTGAACTGCACCCCATTTGTTAGACAGTATGGTATACTATCTAACAAGTGGGGTGTTTTGCTATGCCAAAAGGAGTACCAAACAAACGATATACGCCGGAATTCAAAAAACTGGTGATTGAAACCATGCAGGAAGAGAAATTAAGTTACAGCGAAACCTGTCGTAGATTTGAGGTAAACAGCAGAGATCGAATCAAATCATGGGAGCGAATCTATCTGGAGGAAGGGCCGGAAGGCTTTGCCGTCGAACGGCGTGGCCGCAGCAGTAAGGGTCGTCCGCCAAAGCAGCTGCCGAAGCAGGTAGAAGAAGATCTGTTGGCCGAAGTGCAGCGACTGCGTGCGGAGAATGACTACCTAAAAAATTTGCAAGCCTTGGTTTTGGAAGACGAGCGACGCCAGCACAAAAAACGCTGGTAGTTCAGAAGCTAAGGCAAAAACACGCACTCAGTATTCTGCTCTCAATCGCTCAACTCCCCCGTACATATCACAATTTGATCAAATCAGTTAATGAGGTTGTAGCATCAGGCGTTGATAGAAAATCTATGGTACTTCTGGAAAAAATTGACTCGAAATCAATAAGTATGCGTGACTATGATGCCATATTGGGATTATCCGGTATGCTTCGTTACTTACTTCTTACGGACATTGATTTGTATCGGAACCCGATTCAAAAAGCAGTTGCCACATTAATTCATCTTTCACAATACTCTTCAGATAATAGAGAATCTGTTCTTAATTGGTACATAAAAGAAGAAAATGTTTTTCCACCTGAAGAAAGAAAGAATTTCTGTTCAGGAATGGTGAATTTCGGACTTTCTCATGGCATTGCTGGCCCTTTAGCTGTTCTTTCAATCTCAAAACTGCAGGGGGTAAGCCATCCTGGTCTAGAAGAAGCAATTGAACGGTTAATTGAGTTCTTTTTGCAATATGCACAAGAGCAACCCGATGGAGAAGTCTATTGGCCATCTTCCATAACTGGAGAAGAATATTTGCAATTGCCTTCTACGGTTTCTCCACACAAAAGATTGAGTTGGTGCTATGGAGCGCTAAGTATCTTACGAATCATCTTTCTGGCATCAAAAGCTACTAAAAATGAGAGGCTTCAGAAATGGGCGGTAGATAAGGCTATGAGGTTCTCACAAATGCCCTTAGAGATGTATTTATTTGAATCGCCAACAATTTGCCATGGATATGCTGGTGCGCTGCTCCTATTTGAATCCTTTTACCGCGACACCCAAAATTGTGCATTTCTGGAGGCAATAGAACGTCTACAAAGAAAAATATGTACCATGAATTCTTTGAAAGTGAAGTATGGCTTTCAAAATTTCGATTGGATAAAGGGCGAATACATAATAGAGGATGATTTGAGCCTCTTATCTGGCACTTCTGGAATTCTGCTCGCATTGGGGGCACGACAATATTCTTGCGACTACGTCCTGGCCCATCTACTTATCAATTAAGCATAACAAAGAATTTTATGAATAATTATGTGAGCGTGATAGTTCAGAAATCTAACAAACATATTTGCAAGGAGCATCTGCATATGTCTAACTACAATGATTTCGATCTGGATATCAGATCCACCCATAATTCTGGCCCTGTTGATCCGCAGTCGGTGATTCCCGTGACCGTTACCTGTAATTGCACATATGGCCCCATTTGCCATGCTACGGAACTGCTCTGCACTCCGGGTAATATTTGCGATATTACTATGGGGTGCTCGGATGGTTGCACGGGACCTTGTCAGCCTGGAGAACCGTCCGAAACTCATTCTTATTGTGGGGCTGCTTGTCGTTGATGGAGTTCGTGTGAAACAATACATGTATTCGTGAAAGGTCTAGTTACTGAACTGTTGCGCTCACATTTATAAAATCGCCCGTTTATAGTGGAACTCTTAAGACGATAGTGTCTTACCGCTATAAACGGGCGATAATATATTGGCAGATGTATTTCAAAAGTGTGCGGGTTAGTTGTGCAAAAAAACTTTTTGACTTCTGCGTATGTTTCAAAGATAAGACCTGCTAATAAAAGCTAAGTAAAACTTTTAAGGGAACGAGCAAAGAAAAGGGACGCACTAATCTGAGCCGCTGAGCATCTCAAAATCGAAATGGCGACTATCCAGCTGGCAAAGCATAGGAAAATCAGTTGTGTTCTGCAGAATCCAGATAGGCTTTCACAGAAGCGTAATAGATGCGAAGAAACTTGTTAGCAGAGGCCATCATGTAGACACGGTAGGGCTTGCCTTCAGAGCGTTACTTGTTCATGAACTGGTAGACCGGCTCATTCATTGGAGCGTGTTGCAGGATGACACTCATCACTAGGAAGAGCGTCCTGCGCAGCGAGGCAGATCCCCGTTTGGAAATACTGTGGCTACGGACGTCCATTTGACCGAATTGGTAAGGAGGGGCATCGATGCCCGCAACGGCAACCAACGCTTTTTTGGAATGAAACCGACGTACATCGCCAATTTCAGCCATGAGTGGGGGGCCGAGGGCAGGTCCAATACCAAACATCCCCATAACCACAGGATACTCCGGAAGAGAAGCTGCCAGAGACTGCATCTCCTGCTTGAGAGCAGCTAATGTGGTTGAAGTTGCCCGGATTTGGAAAACTGCCTGTTCCACCAAAAGTTTTGACGTATCCGTTTTTGGAATGACACCGAAGTGTCCACAGGCAGAGGAATAAATGTCCAGCGTCTTATCTTCGCAGAATTTATACCTGTGCTTTCTGCACCATTTATGGTACTTGGCGGTGAAAGCCTTCTCAGACAGGTTGCAGACGCACTCGCAATGCCAAAAAGCGGCTACAAAGTCCACCCACTTCTCGCTGCCATCGGCGCGGGGCGGACTGGTAAACAGGCGGTTTGCGTCCGGGAAAGCAATGTCCAGCAGGGAGATCAAGTTATTCTTCAGCATGGTCTGTACTTTAGAATACTGCTGGTACTTCCGGTAGCAGGTCTTTAGCATGAGCCGGGTATCCTCCTCAGGGACATATCTCGGCAGTGTGAGCCAATGATCAAGGCCGCAGTTGGCCAGCTTCACGGCATCCTTCTTGTCGGTCTTGGCTCGTTTTAAACTGTTGTTTCCGTAGTCATGCACCAGCATTGCATTGACTACTGAGACATAAAGGCCCGCGTCGTGGAGCAGCCAGGCCACAGGTGTGTGGTGATAACCTGTGGATTCCATCACCACACGGGTCTCACCGTCCAGACTTTTTAGCAGCCCTGCCAGCTTGCTTGGCTCGCTGTCGGTGTGAAGCACCTCAAAGGGCGAGACAACCACCTCTCCAAAAGGGCGCATGACCACAATTATGCTCTTACCATGGGAAACATCGATGCCAACGCAGTTCATTCACATTCCTCCGACACAAAGAACCTGCAACCGGAATCCATCTTTTCTCGTTGACGATTCAATCTATTGCGTGACGCGAACTCTCCGGTATTCGGTGGCTCAACCTGCTCAAATCGAACGTTGCAACAAGAGGATGACTAGCAGTCTTATCTGCGGGTATGTAAACCCAAGGTACAGTTGGTCAGCTAGTTGCTCATCTTATTCTAGCTAAGGCACGGGACGGAAAGAACACCGGACTGGCTATCCGGTGTTCCTGTCCGAACTTATTGTAATAGGTACAATAAGTTTCGCAAATTGAAAAGGAAAGGAGAGAGGACTAGTCCGCTGCGATTGCTGAAAACAAGCCCTCTCAACTCAACTGGAGTGTTTATCTGTTTTCAAAAACGTTATGCTAACATTACATTAGTATTATAGGATGGCAAGCAAAGACGTCATGCGCAATATGTTAAAAATCATATCTCATTAATTACCACGCTTAACGTGATGTGCGATTCTTTGATTATATGCATAAAGCCCATTACGACAAAGAGATCTAACTTTTTGCTCCCAGTGATTATTACCGCGCATCCTATTTAGTGACATATGGATTAGGCTGGAAAGTATGCTAGCCTTAGAAGCCGTTAAAGTGTTTTCGACATCGGCGGTATCTAGGGCCTGCTTGTACAGAGCGATTACATGGTGTCTTCTAGACAATTCTACATTTCCAATAGGTTTTTTGTGCGAATAGAATAAAGCTATGGCGTCTAAAATCTCCTTCCTTTGAGCACGGAAAACATCTCTATAGCTAGAAGAAGGTATACTTTGAGAAAGCCACATTTCAAGATCCATCCTGTTTAGTCCGAAGGATTGTGCGATAGATAAGACATTTAAGATTCCAAATAAAACATCATTGTCGTTATCTAAACTACAAAAACGATTTCCTTGAATGGCTTGTATAATGACTTCACTGTCTCGAAAAAAGACCTCTTCGGCGAGGTCAATAACTTTTAGGCCTCCATATCTCCATGTTTCTCGCACATAGGTGTCAATTTGAATTTTCGAGACGAAGTACGTTTTTTTGATTTCATTTTGCCATTTAGAAAGATAAGGAAGTATTGTGTCTAAGCTTTGCAAAAGTTTTAGGCGTAAACGGATATGAAAATCAGGGTCTAAATAGCGAATAAAAAAATAACGATCAATCAATTTGGAATCACATAGGAATTTGCAGAAATCGTACATTTCATTGCTGATTAATGCGTCGGCTGAATCACGGGTACAATATATTTTTATGTAAACCCATTTGTTCGCACCAGGCAAAAGAAAAGAATTGTTATCGTATAAGGAGTGACAGATGTCTTTCGGAGTATTTTTTAATTGTAAGGCTTTGGGTTCGCTAACATTATCGTTTTTGCTTTCGTGCTTTTTAAGGAAAGAAAGGACAACTTCGTTGGCGAAGGGGGACCCGTTAACATCGTTTAACCAGGAACTATCATTATAACCAATAGCTTCCGTCAATACCACATCATCAGCTTTTTTTGAGTTTAGCTCAATTAGCAGTTGAATATGGTATGGATTTTTAAGATTTAGAAGCAATTTGTGATCGCCTTGTACCATATAGACGATATCTGGTATCCCCCAAGCGTCTTTAAAGCGATTAAAATCTTCAGTGCCTTGTTTAATAATAAGAGAGGGGATTCGCCATTTTGCGGGAGACAATATTATTCTATTATAGGTTATTCTGGGAATAAATGTACCAGGTAAGGATTGGAAAATACCATAAGTTCTACTAATCGGCAAGAACGGAATCTCATTAATTTCGCATAGGAATCTAAAGATGTTGCTGCCCAGCATACAATTAAAGAGATTGCTTTTATCAATATGGAGTCTCTTATTAAGTTTTGAAGATTTTAAATAAAACGAATTCGTTGTAGAATCCACTCCGATATATATGTCCTTGATATCGATACTGTTGTCAATATCAGAAGGGATATCTAGTGACAATTGATATTTATATGACGATGAGCAAAGCATAACATTACAGTTACGTTTGTGCATTGGGTATTCAGACAATTCAACATCAATCAAGGCGTCAGATTTATCGGTTTCACTGATTTGTGTACGTGAAGATAACTCATCGTTAAACATATATCTGAATCTGCCAAATGATTTTCCGCTTTCTCCTGAACCTATAAAACCAGTAGGCATTAAATAGAATAGCCCATCATCGAGGTCATGCACACTGTCAGAAATAATTTGAAAACACAATTCTACAGAATTGGGTGCCGCTGTGATGTCAATATCTGATTTGAATTCTTTTAATTCGTCATCACTCAAAGATATCTCACTCAAATTGTTTCTGAGCGCATACTGTACCTTATAAAACAAAAATTTCCCTAGCGGAGTTTCTCCTGTTCCAGAAAAAGATATTTGTTGTTTAGAGCGGGGAAAAGCGTAACCACTCGGTGCACCGATTCCCATGTCATTATCGAAAACGTTTAAGATAGACACTGCGACATCATATCCGTACCTTTCGATAAATTGATTCTTAAAGGTATCTATCTGTGGCAAAGTCTCCTGCTTGGCGCTAAGTGAAAGGAGTAGTGTTATGAGTTTCTGCGCTTCGTTAGATACTTTATTACACAAAGTAGATCCTGCCAAGGGTTTCTTTAAGTCCACCTGTATGTAGTCCTTTTTGGGACTCAAGAGTTGCATCTTGTTGAATAATTCGTTCAAAATTGCCTCGGAGTTGCCTACCGAAGAGGAGGAATATTGGTTCAACAAAGATTTAATCTCCGTTAACTGCTCATACCAATGTTTGGCCGTGGGAATATGCTGTAAGATATTTATTACATGCTCCAATGGATTGTTGTTTACAAGGTTGGGATACAAATTTACCAGCAAATACTCACTATCTATTAAATTGTTAAGGAATGATGTCACCTTAGACTCGTTTGCGGTGCTACTCTCAGAAAGAATGATATGTTGCAAATCATCATATAGAATATAAGATTTTGATAAACTAAGTACATGCTGTACTAGCGGGCTGTTTCGGATTGATATTTGCGTCTCTTTTGATCCAACTCCGGCCAGATCAACATGCCAAGGGTTGATAAGACGAGATCCTTTTTCGTATATATACGGATTGCTACATACCTTTAGAGATGGTAAAATATTCTTATCAGAAATTATTTTATGAATAATAGAAAATAGCCATTCCATATCAGGGCGAGAAAATTTCACAAAACTGTTTTTGTTTCCTAACAAGATATCTGTGTGTTCTCCAAGCTTCGCCAAAGAGACACCCGCGCATAATCCATAAGGAGTGCATCGCGAAGATGAACGGATTGCATATTTTATTCCACTATGTAGAAGCTTGTCAGTGCAAGCTGCGTTTTCATCCAAAAAGTATTGGGCTAAGTCATGCGACGCAGTTTTCAATAATTCACGAAAACAAGAATCTTCTTTAAGATTTTGAATTCGCTGCTTTGTCAATTTGGCATTTGAGAAAAGATGACAGAATTCTTCAGTAGAATTAATAGGAGTACGGATAACTACATATTCATTTGGTTGGTACAATTCATTTTGCATGTTAATCATCCTTTCATTATGTTATGTTTTTATAGCCGAAAGTGTTTTCGGTGCTAAACTTGGAGCCTACGAATTAATAACAGTATACCACTTATGCGCATTGCGAACAATATGTCAAAACAGTGTTTAAAAAAAATGTATAATATGATAGAATGTCTTCGAGGACTTGTCATAGTTGCAAGTTTAGTTTTAGTTGGATGTAACATCATGTTGACCGGATGAAAAGGAGGAAGTATGGCAATGGTCCGTTTTGGCGATACCATCCTAAACATTCTCGGTAATTACAAAAGATGTTTAGGGATACTAATAAAAATCGATAAAAAGTTTTTGGCGTTTTCGCTATTTTCAACAGTATTACTTGGTATAACACCATCTATTTCTCTGCTGTTAACCCAATCGATAATAAATGGAATCCAAACGGGCGTTTATTCATTTAGTCAGGTTGTTGGACTGATAATTGTTTATGTTGCATGTAATGCTTTGGTTTCATTATTTACTATATTTAGTCAATACTATACTTCTGTGTTTCAATACAAACTTAATAAAACTATTAACATTATGATTCTAGATAAGGCGGGTAAGCTGTCCTTTAAGTCCTTTGAAAATCCGGAAGCTTATAACAAAATTCAAAGAGCTCAGACAAGTAACAAAATATATCCATTTATTTCATATATACTTTCAATAATCCAATTATCTATTACTTTTATATCTTATGGCGCCATCATACTTTCTTGGAAATGGTGGTCAATTTTTCTTATTCTCCCTAATGCTTGCTTTAGTACTTTTCTTGCAAATAGATTGAACAAAAAACGGTACGAGATGCTACGTTATCGTACTGAGGAAGAAAGGAAAAAATGGTATTTCCAATATTTGTTAACTAACGATATAGCTTTTAAGGAAATTAGAACATATAATTTAGCGGAATATTTTATTCATAAAGTTAAGGGGATATATGACGATTTTTTTAAACAGGATAAATCTTATTACAAGAAATCATCCGAAATTAGTTTATTGATTTCCATTTTGGATGAACTTTGTATGGGAGTACTGTTTTGCATCGTTATTTTTGATACATACGCAGGTAATATTTTGATTGGAGACTCAGTGGCTTATATTAACGTTTCAAGTAATATTAAATCAACGCTTAAGCAGCTATTAGCCCAGATTTCTGCAATTTACAACGATAATCTGTACATTAACCAAATATTTGAGTTTTTGGACATGCCGGAAGAAGAACAAATAAAACGTATGGAAAAGCATATAGATGAAATAAATACAATAACTGTTGAAAATTTGTCTTATAGATATAATAGCAATAATAGGTATGCACTAAAAGATGTGAGTTTCAGTTTAAGTAAAGGCGATATCGTTGCAATCGTTGGAAAAAACGGGGCAGGAAAATCGACCTTAGCAAAAATATTATCTGTTCTTTATAATGATTATGAAGGCAGCATAAGGATTAATGGAATAGAAATGAGACAAATAGACAAGGACCAACTTAGGAAAAAAATTTCAATCTTGTTCCAAGATTTCACTAAATACGAATTATCTCTTGGGGAAAATATTGGAATAAGTGATATTGATAACTTAAGTAACTGTGACAAGCAGAAGCGAATAATTGAGTCCATAGGCCTTAATATGGATTTAGAGCTAACACAGCAGCTGGGAAATTGGTTTGAAAATGGTAAAAACCTATCTGGAGGACAATGGATTAAGGTGGGAATTGGACGTGTTCTGTTTAAAGATGCAGAATTGATTATTTTGGATGAACCTAATGCAGCATTGGATGCGATCTCAGAAATTAATATTTTTAAGGCCATAAAACAAATTGCAAAAAATCGGATCTGCATAGTAATAACACATCGAGTATCTAATGTTCCATTTTATGCAGATAAAGTAATGGTAATTGACGAGGGGAAAGTTGTGGGTTTCGAGACTCATGATTATTTGCTTAAAAATTGCCACATTTATAATGAACTTTATACTGCAGACTTGAAAATAGCAAATCGTGAATAGGAATACTCAGGAATTGTCTTGTCTTTGTAAAATAGTCAATAAATACGTTTCCGGACATATCTTCTGTGAATAGCTATTTTTCATGTAGGGAAATCCCCAAACGAACGCCAGCAAATTGTGCCGTGGGCTAACCAGGAGGACGCTAAGACTGCAACGACCATTATATTGCTGTGCCACCGTTGCGAGATTGGCGTAGATACACTCTCACTGGAATAACCGAAACCACAGAATATCGGTCTGGCATGTGGGGGATGTTGACAAGATTTAAAGGAGGAGTGCCGCAACTATTTGCTATTTTTGTATTAAGAATTGGCGGACTGCTCATTTGAAATCGTTTGTGTATACGGGATTAATTGTGCCATACTAGAGTATGATCGTTTAAAACATAGTCAAGTGACAGGTTACCGTCGATGTGGATTTATACATTGTGACTTTAGGCCTTGTCAAGAGGTTAGAAACAGGTGATGCCGGAGAAAATTGATTCGAAAGATGTGAGACTTGATGTGGTTGACTTTATTGTTGCCGGCAAGTGTCTTGATGAGAGCAAAGGTTGCAGTGGAACTAACAAGTACGATGGCGCCACTTGTCTGCAAATTTTCGCTGCCTTCCCGTGCTCCGATGCGAAACCTCAATTACTACGGGTTTCCACTGTGAAAACGGGACATGCTTCAACACTTAAAACTGTGTAGTAAAACTAAAGTAAAAGGCCTATTGCTGACCTATGAGAGAAAAGTTTCAGGGCGCTAAAACAGCCTCCATATTGGTATTTGTCCAACAGTATTATTGCATAACTGCCGGCTGCCTTCATCAATAGTTCAAAAGTCTTCAAATCAAAAGAACAAAATGAAGGCACAAGATCTTATGAAGGATTCAAACGAACTCGTGAAGGGATAACATTTTTCTTCAATCGCAACCAACATGTCCGAGTATTGGACCATTCGTCACTCACAAATGGAGTAATTGCTACATTTAATATATTTTGGGATATCAAAAATCGACTAATTTTGTGAGTTTTTCTATCACAGGAATTTTATCAGTATAATAGCATGAAATAGGCCAAAAGAACAAAATTATCTCTTGAATGTTGAAAGAATATATGATATTATATAACCGTAAAGATGTAGAGAATTACCTATGCGGTTAATTCTTTAAGAAATGCTGTTGTCGGTCAATTTCTAATACTTTGATACACTACATGATTATTACTGTTTTTCGAGTGCCATAGGAATGGACTTGATCTTCCGCCATATCAATCTTGTCCGTATGGAGAAAGAAATAATGAATGAAAAATATTTAATAAAAGGGGTTTGTGTGAGTGTAGCGTATATTATATATTTATCCTTATGCGCTTTAGTAACAACAGATGAAAGATTATTGGCATTAATTCATATATTAACATTGGTTCTTATTTTCGTGGCTTCAAAAAGATATATCACTTTCGAAAAAACCGGTATAAAGTTAATAGCGATGTCGATAGTATTAGGAATTGGCATGGCACTTTCTTTTACCGTTATTGTCCCTTTTGCAAATGATGTAGGAGAAGCACAGAGTTACTCGATGCGGGAGATTTTTTACTATGTGAATTCTATATTTCTATTGCCAATAATGGAGGAATTCATTTTTAGAGGTATTATCTTTAAGGAGTTAGTTAGCAATTATCCGTTGAAATTTGCAATAGTTTCTTCGTCATTGATTTGGATGCTAGCTCATCTAAATCCTTTGAACGCAGGTGTTTACTTCTTACATGGAGTACTTATGGCGTATACTGTTTACCTGACGTCAAATATTTTGTATCCAATTCTTATGCATGTTTCGATTAATTCATTCAATTTGTTAGGCGGGACCAATTCGATTTTACTTTATTTTGCAAGGGTAATGTCAGAACCAATAAGTATTTTTTTGACAATTGTGTTAAGTGTAGGGATTATAGCAATTAGCATTGCGTTGATACGAAAATTGTCTTAATGAAGATCGAAATGTGGGAGTCCGTTAATCTCAAAAAATATATAGGTGGTGATACCAGTGGTTTGACTAAGTTGTGCAAGCTTTATTCTTTGCTGATGAAAGAGGTGCTATGATGTCTAAATACGATGAATTTGATTTGGATATCCGGAAGAACGCCGATACAGTGAACGATGCAGGAGATGCAAGGTCCGGTTTGGAATGTGCCACGTGGAGTATCTGTGTGGATCTTACGATTTCTGTGGTTTTGTCTCAGTGCTGTACTGATGGCTGCACAGATGCGTGTACTACGCCGAGTCAGGGCTGTACAGGAACCTGCGATCAGACTCTGTCCGCATGCCATAGCTATTGTGGCAATGCTTGTAGGAGATAAACACTGAAAGACAGAACTTTTGATCGCTAATTGGTTAAATATCAAATTTTCTGTCTATAGGCAATAGGGGGGAGCAGGCGAAGAAGGTCTGTTCCCCCCGTTTTATTATTGATTTCGTGTTAAATTACCTATTGGTAAAGATTTTGAGTTGTCAAATACAAAAATTAAAAAATAGATAGGATCTGGTCATATGTTTCTTTCTTCTTCCGATTTAAAAGTTCAAGTTGAAGACGTCCTGGGACGATACTTTGAAAAAATGTATAATCTTTTAAGCAACGGCGAAAATCTAGATGAAATTGCGAATGTACTAACAATTGGCCAAGCATACACCAGGTTACCGACCTCTTTTGATTGGGATGAAATTGTATATAAATGTATGGAAACATTTCGGTCGAATATGTACAGCGGAAAAATCAGAAATTTTTCTTATAGTAGTGGGCATACATTTTATAGTCATATTGTACATTTCTATTCGGAAAATACAGGGTATTACAAAAAATTTCTGAGGCAATATGACGAATCAATATATGTTCACCTTGGTGAATATATTGAAGCTCTCTTAAAAAAAGGTAAGCCTGTGCATTCCCAAGATTTCGATGTTATTTCGGGAGCCGCTGGAATTGTTGAATTCCTTTTGGAGTATCCAAATGATTTTAGCATAACTCTGGCACATAAATTGTCACGTTATTTGGTTGATCTTACAGTTTGTGGTTCATTTAAGGCGTATCCGATTCCGGGGTGGTATGTACCTTCTGATGATCGCCTAAGTAAGCGTGACGAACGATTCCTTGATGGGCACATCAACTATGGAATGGCACATGGTATTACGGGCGTACTAGCAAGTCTAGTCAAATTGGGTGAACATGGAGTAAATAAGCCAAGGGTTGATGAAGCAATAAGGGTTATATTAAATGAATTGGATAAGGTGCGGTATGAGTCACAACAGGGAATCGTATACTATCCGGGAATGATGGATGTGAATGATTATGTAAAAAAAGATTACTGGAAAGATGATAATCACAGAATGAGCTGGTGCTATGGGAGTATTTCAATTTTGTATACACTTTATCGTACCTATGAATATTTAAATATGCCAATGAAATGCAGAGAGGTTTTAAACGAAATCACTCAAATAGCAAAAAGCGGTAACAGTATCTGGCAACTCACATCACCTATAATATGCCATGGATTCGCAGGAACTGCATTAATATTTAAGCTATTGTACGATAAAACGCAAGATGGAGCATTAAAAGATGCAAGCCTTGAATTAATAAGAAACATTGTCGAAGCATATAATGACACTAATCAATATGGATTTAAAGATGTGCGATATCAATTTCTTGGAAATAGTATAGAGAAAATTGAGGAAGATAAGAATACATTTTTGGAAGGTGGGTGCGGGATAATCTCAGCATTACTTTGCTTTTTGGGAGAAAAAGAGATTACCGCGTCTCTTTTGCTTTTAAAATAAATTCTAACCTTAGAAACAACATACGGATAGCTCTGCCCCGCAGAGTACGGTTCCGCTAAGTTAAAGTGTACAGATTCGAATTTACGTTAAACACACTGATGTTGGGGGGGCTTTGATATCCCAGATGACCCTCCAAACTCCGAATGGACACTCTGGTCGGGAACGGCACAATGTGGGCCACAGCCACATTTTTTCCCACAGTGAGATGCAACAAGTCTCAGGGCATGAAGCAGCTCATGGCTGGCGCTGGCGTGGCCGGCACTAACAATGAATACAAACGATCTGAATTTAAAAAATTTTGCATTAAGTTCTATATGTAGAGTAGGTTGCAATATTCCTAAATTAAAGATGGCATTACCGACTTGCTGAACAAGTCTATCAAGGCTATAAGTGTGCTTTAAAAAAGCAGAAACAACCGCTATGAGGATGATATTCAAAAGTATTCGTGCAGTAGGGGTATTGAGGTCTTGATTCTGGGAGATAAACCGCGTTGAGAGTTTTCTCGTGTCGAGGTTACTAAGGATGGCTAGTACTTCATCGTCTGACACGGAGATTTGGAAGTGGCTGGACTGCAGACTCGCTACAGAGAGTAATCTGTGATTGGATAACTAGTAAGGAAATCACTGAGAAATATCTAATAGGTATCCGATCCGAAGCATACAAAAAGACTCAGCCGAATTGCAAAATAGAAAATGAGCGGAAGCAAAAAACATCACAGGTAACGGCAAAGCTGCGAGGACGGGAACGGAACAGAGTCCCCCCCTACGTCCTGATGAGACCTCTCTTCTACGTTTCGCTAAATCTGCATTTAGCGAAATAATGCATCTGGAGAAAACCCTCTTCCCTGATTGTTGCGCTGGTTCTGTTATTTGCAAAAGTTATTGCAATTTTGTAAGACTTAATGCTAATCCTTGCATTTACTTTTGCAAACAGTACCCAATGTGTTTTATAATAATGTATCATTGATTCCTACAATGCGGCTGCTTTTATATAGAGGTAGCCATTATGAAACACAAGCATTTGACCTATGATGACCGTCTTATTATCCAGCAGGAACTGGAAAACAATTATTCTCTCCACAAGATTGCCCAGCGTCTGCACAAGAGCGATTCCACCATCGCCCGCGAAATTATCCGCAACCGCTACCAAGTCAAGACCAGCGCCAGCCACACCGCACTCTGCGCCCGCGTGAATGTCTGCGCAATGGTAAACCTGTGCACCGCTGATTGCAGCCGCACAAGCTGTGCCAACTGCGCCGAAGCCTGCCATTCGGCCCGCTGCCCGGACTACCAGCCGCGCTACTGCACGCGCCTTACCAAGGCTCCGCACTGCTGTAACGGCTGCCCTCAATAGGCTGCCAAGACTTGCCGGGATGTCAAGTTCCGTTACGATGCTAAGCGTGCGCAGGTCGTTGCAGACGACTTGCTGAGCGAGTCCCGCAAAGGCGTGTCCATGCAGCCGGAGGAACTGCAATACCTGGATGACCTCGTTTCTCCGCGGCTGCTGAACAGCCAATCTGTCCATGTTGTGTTTGCTACCAGTAAGGACAAACTTCCCTGCTGCGAACGGACGCTGTACAACTATGTTGACAAATGTCTGCTGACAGCTCGCAATTTGGATATGCCCCGCAGGGTACGTTTTAAGGCACGTTACAAGCACAAAGCCCGCACCGCAAGCGATGCAGAGTTTGCCAAGGGACGTACCTACAAGGATTTTCAAGCCTATATGGAGAAGAATCCCGATGTGCAGGTCTGCGAGATGGATACGGTAATTGGCCGTCCTGGTGGTAAAGCATTACTGACGCTTATTTTTCGCAGCTGTAACCTGATGATTGCCGTTTTACTGGAACGCGATACGCAGGATTGCGTGATTGAGGCACTGAATATGCTGTATGCCACAATGGGTGCTGCGACTTTTCGCAAGCTGTGCGGTGTGATTCTCACGGATCGCGGCATGGAATTTCGAAATGTCTACGGGATTGAGCACAGTGAGAACGGAAAGCTGCGCACACAGGTATTTTACTGTGACCCCTACTGTTCCTGGCAGAAAGGCAGCGTGGAGAAAAACCACGAGTTCATCCGACAAGTCCTGCCCAAGAAAACCTCGTTTGACTGGCTGACACAGGACGCTGTTGACCTAATGATGAGCCATATTAACAGCTATCCAAGAGCGAGACTGAATGACAAGTCGCCTTTTGAGGTTGCAGAATTTTTGTTGGGAAAACACCTGCTTACCAGGCTGAATTTGCAAAAGATTCCGGCAAAGGATGTTATTCTGCGTCCAACACTGCTGAAAGTGTACAGAATTGCAAATTTGCAGCAGGAACCTATCCACCAATAACTGAATACTGACAGTTGGCATTGCCAAGGGGATACTTAGCAATGCCTTTTTACTGTAAAAATGTTGCAGCCCGCCGCATTTGTAGGACTTAATGCAATATTTCTGAAATGAGGGAAATTTGCGTTAAACCTTGCGAAACGGCGTAGTCTTCTCTATTTTCTATACAAAAAAGTGCTACACAATGCGGATTTTTAGCATTGCGCAGCACGAAATCGTATATGGGTTTTGAGGAAAAATAGCACTACATATTATATTTTTTTATATGATACGTTTTAAATAGTCGGCTACTTTGTCTACCTCGGGAAATAAAGTGGCTTGCGAGATGCCTACATTAGCAAGCTGGTCTTTTATCAGGGCTTTGCACAGAGCTGGAACATGGATTTCATTTACTAAATACTTCCTAATTTTCATATTACTTTCATCGGCATTTTTATCAAGTCCAGATATAATAAAGGCTCCATCCTGTTTTAAAATTCGTGGATTATTTTTTTCGGGTTGAACAAACTGTGGAGCTAATAAATCTATTGGGTTAAGTTCTCTTTCGAATGCACCATTACTACGTTTTACAGTGTGGTAATATTGCTCAACAACAACGTCTTGATATTTTCTATGTGAATCCTGCGGAAATTTGCGCGATTGTAGATTACGATACGAAAGATACCGTAGCTGTTCCTGATCACATCTTTTGAACTCGGCAAACTTTGATAGCATTTGGATTCTGTCACTGGAGGCATATCTTATCTTTTCGGAATCAATTCCAAAAATATAAACGACTCCATCTTGATGGGCAGCCTGTTCTCCGTCACATGCGAAATACAGTGCAACTAGGGGATTCGCGGTGATATCCAACAAGCGCGTTGGACAGCCATAATGCTGCATGTAGGCCAATTTTTCCAGATTTGTAAGTGAACGAAAAGCTTCTGGGCAACGAACGCCAATTTCATTGAAATAGAAGTATTCATCATGTTTTTCATCTTTGCGATATATTCCTGGCGCAAGTGGATATATCACGTCATTTACCCCACGGAAAAAGAACTTAACAGAATGGGTGTCTTTTTCTGCTGAAGATTCTGGTCGTTTGCTTTTAATGTAATAAGAGTAAATAAAATTATAGTACTGATCTATATATTCACACAATTCTTCTGGGATTTTCTTGTCTGTTTTAATGCCGCTTTGAGAGGAAGTCCGCAAAATGAATTCTTTTCCGATAGAATTCATCTGTGATAAGTATTTATTATCAGTGTGGTTCGATTCCAATGGATACGACATTATCTTCCCACACACTATTTCCATATACTCAATTAAATTTTTTACTTCCATCAGTAAGATGACTCCTTCACACAATAAGACATGGTAGCTATTTTATGTTATATTACATAAAAACAGTGAGTAAGTTGTGAATCCTATCTGTAGATACGCAATCAAAATTCGAACCATTTTCCTTCGCTGATGCTATTTTTCTTTAGGAAAGCCTTATATCGGACACAGTCAGCGCGATTTCTGGCAAAACAATCAATCTTTCAGATAAGAATGAAATCAAACAGCTTCTCGTCCGCGACTCGTCTCAGCGAGATAGCACGGTCAATGTAGTGCTTATCTACCGTAATGTTGTTTTTCTCGGAATATGTCGTACATTCACGAAGCTGACTTCGCTAGATTTTTCGCGCTAGTTATTCGATGAATAGCTATCTAGAGATTACAGTCGGTCATGAGCCCCTCTTTACTTCATTCTCCGCAGGCGGCGTACAAGGTCGGATGCACTGTACAGCACACGAGCGACCGACACGGTATCCTCACCCACGATGTAGAACACCGAGTAGTTGTCCACCAACATTTGCCGCAATCCTTGGGTACGCTCTGGCTCGCTTTCTACCAAAGCACAACGTTCTGGGAGAATGTTCAGTGACTGGATGGCTTTCGCAATGCGGTTGTACTGCCCCATGGCTGTGTCAGGTTCCATTAGACAGTCAGCAATGTAGCTGTAAATCTGCTCCATATCCCGGAGGGCTACATGGGAAATTTTCACATCATACTGCTTCATCTGTGCTGTTCCCTAAACTGTGCGAATGCACTTACAGCATCTACGGTATCATCGTTCTGAATCTCATTGATGCCTACCTGCAAGGCTGCATGAAGTTGGTCATCAGTCATAGTGTCAGCATTCAAAGCCGCAGGAACTTTAGGCAGGGACAGCGGAAAAGGAATACCTCCTGTCATGGTAATCTGGCGCAAGTACATATCAATAGCTGTTGCCATCGGGATACCGAGCTGCTTTAGTACATCTTCGGCTTGCTGCTTGACAGTAGGGTTGACACGAAGATTGAGTGTCATTGTTTTCTCCATGGTTATCACCTCGAGAACATTGTAACGCATTTTGCGTTGCAAGTCAATGAATGCTTGCATATAAAGAAAAATCTCCAGCTTGCACAAAAACGAATTGGGAATTTTAGTCACAAGGATGATTCAACCTATATCACGATAAAACATGGTCAGCAAGTAGGCGGCGTTAAAGGAACCTTACCGAAAGTGGCCGCTTTATATAGGTGGGAATATGGTTATCTGGTGTTTCCCGTACTATCCAGCACGCTGCATTATTCGGTGGTACTGTCAATTTTTTGATGGTCAAGGAAAGTGAACGCTTCCTTTATGTGGCAACCATCTTAAGCCAGAACAGCCAATTATAATTTACATATGTTCCTGCGCTATATTTGCACGATATTAGCACACGAAACGTATTTACTCCGCAAATTACATATGGTAAACTTAATATGCAAAAAGTATGTCCAAACCACAAGTGCTGGACACTTCGTATAGAGTCGTACCTGATTTTTTCAGGCGCGGCTCTTTTTGTTTGCTATTTTCAAGCGGAGGAAAATCAAATGAAAACTATACGACCGCCCTAAAGACATCCCTAAAGGAAATTCTATCATTCAAGGACGGTGATTCTATTGAAAAATCGTGTAGCGATCTATCAGCGAGAAGCTACCGAAATGCTGCAAAATATTGCTCAGTATCCAGGCTTGACCGAGGAACAGCTCTGTCGTTTCTTTCCCGAAAAGGAATCAACGGCAAAGATTCTTCTCTCCCACATGCTGAAAGAAGGCCGCGCCTACCGCGCGGACAATGGCCGGTATTACATAAACCAAGAGATTCAGAACGGAGCAGATGACACACTCTCCCGCTGTATATGGGTGCTGCTCGATTTCATTGAGCAGGTAGAATACCATACTGCGGGAGAATTTCCTGTGGAAGTTCTCTGCTTTGCCAATGGACAGTTGTATGAGATCGTTCCCATTCCGCGCGGCAAAGAAACCATGTTATGTCAGTTGCTGCGCCTACCACAAAAAGATGCTGGAAAGCGCCTTGTGGTGGTGGATGATGCAGAACAAATCGATGCGCTGGATATTCCACATACCGCCGGATTTTGTACCGTTGCAGCGGACGGAACCGTCAGTTATTATCGCAAGGAGGCAGGCATTTGAATTCAGATATGCTCTTAAACCGTATTCGCATGGCCCAGCAGGGATTGATCGGTGTACATAAGAAGCTGTACACACTGGAACATTTGCTTCCCTCCCCGGACCCGGCGCAATTTGCAGAAACCGCCAAAAGCGCCGCTTTGTTGAGTGAGCGAAGCACCGCAAGTCTTCGAGGATTTCTGTTCACTACAACAGGCGGCATGCCGGAGGGTTATTACCAACAGGCCGCTGCCGCGCAGGGTATAAAAGTATCCGCAACAGATGACTATGTATTCGTTAGGGTTCCTGCTTTGCTTCCCAAGAAGAAAGCAGCCGAGGGGTTTAAGTTTTTAGTTGTTCCTTTGCAGGCTGCTTTCGAGGAATATCACCGTCAGCACGCGCTGCCACATTTTTCGGATTGTGTTATTTGCATTGAACACATCTATGACCGCTGCCTGCCCATTACCGCAGTGCGGGATTATGACAATCTGGAATTCAAATCCATCTTAGATGTCATTGCCCTGTACTGCATGAAAGACGACACCGGAGCGCTGTGCGATCTCTACCATACCACGCGGTTCTCGTATGCGTCCTGCACAATGATTTCTGTCATGCCCAAGAAGAGTTTTCCTGCATGGCTAAGTACTCAAATGCGGTTCACAGACGACTCTCCACAATTTGCAGAAAAGTCATAAAAAGTGTCTACGGCTGCATCTACTCTGAATTTCTGCGGTGTTATCAGCTTTTCCAACGATGTTGATTGGCGAAACAGCACCAGAGTAGAGGCGCGTATGGTAAAAGAAAGAAGGTATTTTTATTTCCTTGCCAAAACCTGTATTGCCATCCCATGACAGTGCAAGTTATGAATTGCTGTCACTCACGGCCCTGTGCGGGGAGTTTCCCTGCGACAGTGCCGCACGCCTTATTAGCAGCGAAAGCTACCGTAAGAAGATCGTTACCGGTCTGACACACAACCGCCTGCTTCGCATCTTTTCCCGCAATCACCTTCGCGGTTACCGGCTCGGCATCCGCGGCAAGCGTCTGTTACAAGATCAGGAGCCGGAGCGGTTTCTCTTTTATCTGTCCGGCTGTGGCGACACAAATGCCATCAAATCGGAGCCGTCTCGCCGCCTGCGGCTGCACCGTATCGCACGGACATACATCACGATGAAAAATGCGGGCATCACAATTTTTCGTGATAAAAAGCCGCCGCTTTTCTCCCCCGACACAGCGGGTGCTATTCCTATTGAGGATGTCTACTTTTACGATTCTCGTGAAATGAAAGAACTTCGCTCCGAAATGCTGAAAATCTACGGTTCTCGGATGACCGGCGCGTTGTTCACTCCGAAACAAGCCTTTGCAGTGTTCAACGCGATGGATTCCATTCCGACCTTTGACCCCCAAATTGAACGCCGGGCCAAGGTCATGCTGCAAAGAGTTTGTCAGATTCGCACAGTGGCGACTCGAAAAGTAGATGGCATTTTATTGGCTGACCACTGGCAGACGCTATACATCCTGCTGGAGAATACCAAAAGCTCCGAGAAAGAATATTTCTTGTTCGGTGAGGGCTACGAGCATTTCTATTTTATTACCAATGACTACTACGGCGAAGCACTGCTCTGGATGCTCTGTAACCCGGATGCGACTAAGCAGTTTCATGCGCTTCTTTTGCAGTCTTTCTGCCCATCCCCAAAAGATTCTGCCATTGAAAATGATGCCGTAACCGAAGACGGAACGCCGATCCTTTTCGCGTATCAGCCGGACTTGCCCAAACTCTATCGTTTCTATGCGGCCTTGGAGCTGCACAAGCGCAGCGGCATCATAGTTTGCTTTGATTTTCAGGAAGATGCTCTACGACCGTTCTGCGGCAGCAGAATTAAATTGCAAACAATCGACTTCTCTGACTTTGAGAGGAGGTTTCTGAACTCACCATGAAACGCCCCTCTAAAAGATTGCAAACCATTTTAGCCGTCGCCCTACTACTCTATGCCTGCGGCTACTTGACGCAGTTCATCGGCAATTATGCCGTCTGGCAGAAAAACGGCGGTATGCTGGGCAGTACTTCCCCGCCGTTCCCCTCTTTATCACTATTGGTCTGTCTCAAAGGTATTTTGTGGTTTCCCTACAACCTGTACTGCATGGCGGGCTGCGCAGCGGTAGTTGCAGCGCTTGTCTTATACCGAAAGCTATTCAGCCAGGATTCCTTAACTGATTCCGAGCGCAATTTCGATTTCTCCGCGAAAGGCACTTACGGCACCTCTGGCTGGATGCAGCCGCAAGAGATTCCCGCTGTGCTGGATATGGTTTCCGACCTATCCCTGCATACAGGCACTGTGTTGGGGATGCTGAATGGCAAATATCTCTGCATCCCGGAGAAAACGCGCATGAACGGCAACCTTGCCGTCTACGGTGCCAGCGGCTCGATGAAAACCCGCTCATTCTGTATGAACCGTATTCTGCAAAGCGCCGCCCGTGGAGAGTCGCTGGTTATCTGTGATCCAAAATCCGAGCTCTACGAAAAATCCAGCGAATATATGCGGGATTTGGGTTATACCGTGCGCGTGTTCAACCTCGTTAGCCCCGAAAATTCAGACTCTTGGAACTGCTTGAAAGAAATCGAGGGGCAGGAGTTGATGGCGCAGCTTTTCGTAGACGTTATCATCAAAAACACCAACGGCACTGGCAAGAGCGACCGTTTCTGGGATTCCGGCGAGATGAACCTGCTGAAAGCACTGGTTCTGTATGTTGATCTCACATACCCGCCGGAGCAGCGGAATATTGGCGAGGTGTACAACCTCATCACCCAATGCAGCGAAAGTCAGTTGGACAGCCTGTTTGATGTTCTGCCACTGACACATCCTGCCAAAGCACCGTACAGTCTGTATCAACGGGCATCGGACTCTGTGCGCAGCGGTGTCATCAGCGGGTTGGGCAGCCGGTTGCAAGTGTTTCAGTCTGAACTGATTAAGAGAATTACAGCTTACGATGAAATTAGCCTTGAACTGCCGGGGCAGCAGCCTTGTGCGTACTATCTCGTCACCAGCGACCAAGACAGCACCTTTGACTTTCTCGCATCGCTGTTTCTGTCTTTCGCCTTTATCAAACTCGTCCGCTATGCCGATGCAACCTGCCCCGGTGGGCGGCTGCCTGTGCCGGTCCATATACTTGGTGAAGAGTTGACAGCCTGCGGTACGATTTCCGAGTTGTCGCGGCGCATCAGCGTCATCCGCTCCCGCAATATCTCTATGTCCTGTGTATTCCAGAATCTTGCCGGACTACAAAACCGCTATCCGCAGAACCAGTGGCAGGAAATTCTCGGCAACTGCGATGTACAGCTTTTTCTCGGCTGCACAGACCAGTTGACCGCCGAGTACGTCTCCCAGCGCACCGGCATTGCCAGTGTGATGGTGTCCAGCACGTCTAAAGCGCTAAATACATTGCGGGTTTCCGATTATACTCCACAATATCGTGAAAGCAATGGTATCGGCAAACGGCCATTATTGACTCCGGACGAAGTGCTGCGCCTACCCGTGGATGAGGCGCTGGTTATCCTGCGAGGTCATAAGGTACTAAAGGTACACAAAATGGATTACTCACTGCATCCCGCTTACAAACATCTGCGGGAATGCAAAGCATCCGCGCACATCCCGGAGTGGCAAACCGCTGTGCCGGAAACCCCATCAGCTATTACGCCGTCAACAGCACCAATTGCTAAAACACCGCCCAAGTGGCGCGGCCGCAAGGCTAAAACAGTGGTCGCCGCTGATAAAACCTCTATTATGACAAAACCCGAAAACGAAAAGGAGCTTTCCCATGGAAATGAACAATGATATTTTTACCCCTGACCCGCACATTCCCGAACCTGTGGATTCGGAGGATATCCCCATTTCTGCCCCTGCCAAAGATGAAACTCCCGCCGAGACTCCCCCACCCCGCCGCAGACGCAAAGCGGATGCCCCTGTACTGACCATTGAAAGCGGAGACGAAATTGAAACCGAGGACGCCCGCGAAGCCGCCGCGTGGCACGAGATTCACAACGCCTACCGCACGCGGCGCATCCTTTCCGCGCCGCTGGGCGGCATCGAGCAGACCGACAGCGGCAAGACGATTGCCGTTGTGGATTACAACGGTTTTCGTATCGTCATCCCGCTCAAAGAAATGATGGTTGCCCCCAGCGCTGCCAGTAGCACCGACAGTATGGCTGTCCGCCAGATGAAGCTGCTGGGCAATATGCTGGGCGCGGAAATTGATTTTGTCATCCTCGGCATTGACTCCAAGAGCCGCAGTGTGGTCGCCAGCCGCCGTGAAGCCATGATGCGCAAGCGTCAGCTTTTCTATTTCAGCCCCGATGCCAATGGCGAGTACCGCGTCCGGGAGGGGCGCGTGGTGCAGGCCCGCGTCATTGCCGTTGCCGACAAGTCCATACGCGTCGAGATTTTCGGCGTGGAGTGCTCCATCATGGCGCGAGACCTGGCATGGGATTGGATCGGTGATGCCCATGACCGCTTTGCTGTAGGAGACCAGATTCTTGTCCGCATGACCGAGGTGAACAAGACCCCACAGGAAGAATTGTCCGTCCATGCCGATATTAAGAGCGTTACCGAGAACACCAGCCGTGAAGCACTGAAACGCTGCCGCGTACAGAGCAAATACGCCGGCCGCGTCACCGATGTACATAAGGGCATCGTCTATGTGCGGCTTTCCAACGGGGTGAACGCTGTGGCTCACTCCTGCTACGACCGCCGCACGCCCGGCAAAAAGGACGATGTCAGCTTTGTGGTAACGAAGCTGGACGAGGAGCGCAGCATCGCCGTGGGCATCATCACCCGCATTATCCGTCAGAACTTGTAATTTCTGCCTGCGCGGGCAGCCACCTGTGCTGCCCGCATTTTTGTGATAAGGGGAACTGTAAAATGGCTGTTTTTCGTGTGGAACGTAGCAAAGACTATACCGTTATGAGTAACCACCATCTGCGCAATAAGGAATTGACCTTAAAGGCTAAGGGGCTGCTTTCTCAGATGTTGTCTCTACCGGAGGATTGGGATTACACGCTCAAAGGGCTGGCGGCTATCAATCGTGAAAGTATTGATGCCATCCGCACCGCCGTGCTGGAACTGGAGCAGGCCGGGTATATCGTCCGCTCCCGTGTCCGCGATGAACGCGGATGCCTGCGTGGCTGTGATTACATCGTCTATGAACGTCCGCAGGAGAAGCCTCCCAAGCCTACATGGGAAAATCCAACATTGGATAATCCCACTTTGGTGCAGCCTACATTGGAAAACCCTATGCTGGATTCTCCTACGCAGGAAAATCCAACGCAATTAAATAAAGAGATACAAAATAAAGAGAAACCAAATACAGACCTTATCTTATCCGAAAGCGATGCGGTTCGGAAAACGGTGAAAGAGAACATTGAGTTGGACCTGCTCTGCCGAAATATGCCGGAGGCCACCCCCATGCTGCAAGAAATCTACGAACTGATCATCGAGACAATCCAGAGTCAAAGTCCTACCGTGCGGTTGGGCAGCAATATTTTCCCCGCAGAACTTGTGCGGGAACGAATGATGCAGCTGAACAGTGAGCATATCCGATTCGTTCTCGATTCTTTCCATGCACGAAGCGGCAATATACGCAATCCGAAGAAGTATCTGCTGGCAATGCTGTTTAACGCGCCTATCACACTAAACAGCAAAACAGCCATTGATGCACAAGCAGCATTAAAGTGTTCAAAGAATAGGCAAATTTAGCCCAGCAAGATATGAACAAATTGTAAAATTTGAAAAAGTACCCGAATTTTTTTAATTTTTGCGTTCGAGATGACAGTAATAAGGACAAATAGGTTTTTTCGGCCTATTTTGCAAAAAAATCGGAGGTGAAATTTTATGAAACAAACTCGTATCCATTGCCCCTATTGTGGTTCCCTTGCCACACTACGTCCGGCAAGCGCAATTCATGGGCTTTCGGACATTTCCGCTGGGACGTACCTATATGTCTGCCGTCGCTGGCCTACCTGTGATGCTTACGTCACAGCGGATCGCCGCACCAAACAGCCCCTTGGCACCCTTGCCAACGGCGAACTGCGGCACAAGCGTATCCTTGCCCACCATGCCCTGCACAATGTACAGACCTCACTCGGCATGAACCGCGACCAGAGTTACCGTTGGCTGCAAACGCAGATGAGGCTGCCCGGAGATCAGGTACATATCGCCAAGTGTGGCGACTACCTCTGTGAGCAGATCATCCGCATCTGCGAGAACGCCACCACATCCCACAAGTAATTTATCATCGTCTCAACCGTAAAAACTAAAATTATCGGAGGAAATCTTATGAAAATGCTTTACACTGCCAACGGCCGTTATATCCGCTGCTGTACCGAGGAAGGCTCCCGCCCGGTCATTATCGTCTGTGAGAAAGAATACGAGGTCGATGTGCAGGAGTTTATAGTCTGGTCCATCCTCAACTGGCGCATCCTGCGGGAAGAAGAAATCGGCAGCTACTACGAGAAGATGGTGAACAATACCAATGCCATCCACCGCAGCTGGCAGGACTGTGTGCAGCGCCTGTTGGTTCGTGGACTCATTGTGGTCGGCACCGGCGATACCGAGTATGACGCGCTGTACGATCTGCTCGCCTGCCGCTTCATCATCCCTATCGGCGCGGCATGGCCGCTGCGAATATTGTCGTTCTCCAAGCTGACGTTCTTGGAGGGCATCTCTTGGAAAATCACCCGCCGCCTGTTCCACATTGATGCCCGCAGTTCCTGCGAGAAGAAGGTCATTCGCCTTGCCCGGCAAACTCCCCTCTCCTGTGCGGAAATCATCAAGTGCGTTGAGATGGACATCCACCGCCTGAAAGACGGTTACGATGTGCTGGACAAGCTGTACGATGACAACGATCTGAACTGCGATAACTTCGCCCAGGCTGTTCGGGAGTACCATTGCAGCCGCGAGGTCATCACAGCAGTGGCAAACCTTTACCTGCGGCAGCAGATTATGATTGATACATACTAACGCCTTATTCGCATTGATATACAGTAATATGTTCATCGTTTAGGCACACAAAAGGCACAGCCGACGAGTCTATCGGCTGTGCCATACTATGTGTGGTATAGAGGTCATTCCTGCAATAACCAATCGGCAACATCGTAAATGTCGATTCCCTCGTAACTGTACTTGGGGTGTCTGGTTCTGGCCAGAATCATTTTGGGATATGCATCCCGGATTTGCAAAAGGGGACGGCATTCGCGCTCGAAAGTGTCCGGCGCTGCAATATTGTCGCTTACCTGAATATAGACTTTTTCGTCACCCTTTTGTACAACGAAGTCGATTTCTTTCTGGTACAGCTTTCCGACATACACATCATACCCACGGCGCAAAAGTTCAATGCAGACCATGTTTTCATACATCCTGCCGTAATCCATATTTCGGCTTCCCAGAATGGCATAACGGATACCTGTATCACACAGATAAAACTTTTCCGAGCTTTCCAAATATTTTCTACCCCGGATGTCATAGCGCTTAACGTCGTAAAAGACAAAGGCATTGCACAAATATCTGATATACTTTCCAACTGTTACATGATTAGTTTGAGTGTTACTGGCTGTCAATAGCTGGCTGACCTTGTTGGGCGAAGTAAGGTTGCTGACATTGTCCATAAGGAACTCACTCAGCCGCTGCAGCACTAAGGTGTCTGGCAGCGCGTATTTCTGCACGAGGTCTCTTGTAACGATTGTTTCGTAAACTTCCTTGATGTAATTGATTCGGTCTTTCTCCGTTTTGTACGCATAGGACCCGGCCAGACCGCCCTTTATGGTGTAATCCTCAAACAGTTGGTCTATATCCTTTGTTTCTTCGTAATATCGGCAGTACTCCGAAAAGCTGAACGGGAAAACATGGATTTCAATATAGCGCCCTGTAAAAAGCGTAGCCAAATCCGCACTCAGCAAAAAAGCATTGGATCCAGTCAGGTAGATATCGTATTTTTCCTTGGCATAGAGGCTGTTGATAGCCAACTCAAATTGCGGACACATCTGCACCTCGTCCACGAAAAGATAGTTCGTCTTATTTGCCTGATACTGTGCTTCCACATAGGCGTGCAGTGCATGGTACTCCTTGATTTCCTCAAAGGCCAAATCCATAAAGTCGATATAAATGATATTGCAGTTATCGACATGGCTTTTCAGGTATTCAATATAGGCCTGCATCAATTTGGACTTGCCGGATCGGCGTATCCCGGTGATGATTTTGATGTCCGGTGTGCCGTTCAATTCGATGATTCGCTGTAAATATTTGTCTCTCGGAATGATTTTCATAGTGTACCGCTTTCAAAAAATGAAAAATATTTGAGTTCTGAAACCATCTTGCTGCTTCTATTATAATAGGTACGTATAGTATTTGCAAGCAGTCGTTTTCAAAAACGTAGATTTTTTTCATTTTCGTAAGTGGTTATAGTTAATCTTTCCCGCAGTGGCAGATAGTACCGGGCATCATTGGAGCTCACAAAGAGCCTTGCCGGAATATACTATATTCAAAGCGTGATATTGTTCCGATGCGATTTGACATTATTCCGGCTGAATGGTATAATAAATTCAATAAAGGCGAGGAGGCGTTAGTTTATGGTTATGATGTCCGCAAAAGAGGCTTCTACCTTGTGGGGAATCAGTACAAGGAGAGTTACTACGCTCTGCTCGGCAGGCAAGATTCCCGGAGCAAGCAAGGAAAATGGCAGTTGGCAGATTCCTGCCAATGCAGAAAAGCCCGCCGATGCTCGTGTGCGTACAGGGGCTTACAAAAAATCCACTATGCCAGCACATCTTCCCCTCCCTGTCGGCATTTCCGATTATCGCCTTGCATCGACGGAATACTACTATGTCGATAAAACGCTGATGATCAAAGACTTTTTGGAGCAGCGTCCCATGGTCTCGCTGTTTACGCGCCCCAGACGATTCGGCAAAACGCTTAACATGGATATGCTCCGTGTTTTCTTTGAAAAGACCGAGGAAGACACCTCTAAATACTTTACCAACAAAGCCATCTGGGCTTGCGGGCAGAAATATCGGGATTACCAAGGAAAGTATCCTGTCATCTTCCTGACGTTCAAAGACGTCAAGCGGAATACATGGGAAGAAACATACGCCCACCTTACCCGATTGATTGGTGAAGAGTATTTGCGCCACGCCGACCTTGCCGATAGCCCCGCTTGCAATGACTTCGAGAAAGCCGTTTATCAGCGTATTGTTTCCAGCACTGCTGACAGCACCGACTATATCTCTTCTCTCAAGACGCTTTCTTCCATGCTGCACAAGCACTATAATTGCCCTGCCGTCATTATCATAGATGAGTACGACACTCCCATTCAGCAGGGGCACCTGATGGGATTTTACGATGATGCCGTTTCTTTCATGCGGGGGCTTTTCTCCGGCGGTCTCAAAGATAATCGCAGCTTGGCCTTTGGTTTCTTGACCGGCATCCTGCGCGTAGCAAAAGAAAGTATCTTCAGCGGGCTGAATAATCTGGTTGTCAATTCTGTGCTGGACAAGAAGTACAGCACCTATTTCGGCTTCACCGCAGACGAAGTTGCCAAGATGGCCGCCTATTACGGCGCTTCCGATAAGCTCAACGAACTGCGCGATTGGTACGATGGTTACCGCTTCGGCGATGCCGAAATTTATAACCCTTGGTCGGTTATCAACTATTTCAGCGCCGGATGTGAGGCACGCCCTTACTGGCTCTCCACCAGCAACAATGATGTCATTTCCGAAGTTCTGGAGCAGGCTGACAAAGATATCTATACACAGCTGACAGATCTTTTGCAAGGTAAAACTGTTGCAACTTATGTGGATACCAGCGTCATTTATCCCCAGCTGCAAAATAATCCATCGTCTATTTACAGTTTCCTGCTTGTATCCGGCTATCTCAAGGTCGTAAAAGCGGAAACTTCTATCAGCGGGGATTACCTCTGCCATGTCGCTCTTCCCAACCGAGAAATCACCTATGTATACAATAAGGAGATTTTGAGTCATCTGAATGTCATGATGCCGCAGACTACGGTTGTTGCCATTCAGGAAGCACTCTATTCCGGCGACGAAAGCAAGTTGCAGCAGCAGATTCAAACATTGCTGACCCAGAGCGTCAGCAGCTTTGATACTGCCGGGGAGAACTTCTATCACGGCTTTGTCCTCGGTCTGTGCGCACTACTTGGCAACGCCTACGCCACCTCGAACCGGGAATCCGGTGATGGCCGCTATGACATCCAGCTTGCTCCCAAAACGCCTACCATGCCCGGCATCATCATCGAGCTTAAAGCTGAGAAACATTGCGATACCGAACAGTTGCAGAAGCTGTCACAGACCGCGCTCAACCAGATTGAAGATAAAAAATATGACACCGAAATGCTGACGCATGGTGTAAAGAGCATTTATAAGTATGGTGTCGCATTCAGCGGCAAAAATGTGGAAGTGGCGTTTAAGAAATAGGAAGTAATCTTTCCTACTGTGTAATTGTCTGAATAAAGCGGAGAATTTTTGCTGTTACAAGCAGGAATTCTCCGCTTTTTCTAACTTAGATGGAGGGAATTTATTGCTATGGTATCTTTTCCATCAGTTCATCTATTAAATTTGTGCTAATTATTCGTGCAAAGCATTGCATTTCTCGTGCAGACAGCATATACTGTAATTGGAAAGGTGAAAGGAGTTGAGACTTATGGCTACTACTAATATCAGTATTCGCATGGATTCGGACTTGAAGGCACAGGCTGACGCCCTATTTGGAGAGCTTGGAATGAATCTGTCCACAGCGTTCAATATCTTCGTCCGCCAGTCTCTCCGGGACGGTGGCATTCCTTTTGAAATTTCGCTGAACCAGCCCAATAAGGAAACGATTGCCGCCATGCTGGAGGCAGAAAGGATTGCAAAAGACCCTTCTGTAAAAGGATACACCAATACGGATGAGTTGTTTGCAGACTTGAAAGCATGAGCGAGACGAAATACGTTGTCAAGTTTACGACACAGTTCAAGAAGGACTTCAAACTTGCAATGAAGCGTGGCTTCAAAATGGATTAGCTGGAAGATGTAATTACTCTGCTGGCAATGGGTGAAGTTCTTCCCGATAAGAACAAAGACCATGCTTTGACCGGGAATTGGGTTGGGCACCGTGAGTGCCATATTCTCCCGGATTGGTTGCTCGTCTACCGTCTGGAAGATGACATTCTGGTACTGACTCTAACACGCACAGGAACTCATAGTGATTTGTTCGGAAAATAGTGTCCTATATTGACAGCCACAAGATATAGTATTATAATAACCTCGTAAATGATTTTTGTGCTATATAAGCATACGTTGTTATTTTTGTAATCGGTGCCGGTAGTAGATGGCATTGCGCTGAATTGGGCGCGATGTCTTCCCTGCCAGCACTTTTTATATAGATATTTCCTGCCATTGGCAGAAAGGAGTGAACCAAGAATCAATCCGCATCCCTTATGGCCGCCGAACGGTGGCCGCACCTTGGGCTGCATCAAGTGTTCAGAATGGACACCTGATGCAGCCCTTTTTGTTTTTGTGAAAGGACGGTAATCGACAATGAAATCTGACAATACCATCCGGAATGGCACAAGCATCTTCGTGGGCATCATTGTAGCCATCGCCGCGTTCGTGCACGGTGCGTTACTGCTGCCGCTTCTGCTTGTTGCCTGCTCCGTCTGGGGGCTGTATGTGCTGCACCATCTGCGCGGCAGCCTCCCGGAGATCCCCAAGAAGAAAGAAAAGGCTCCCCGCCGCGCCAAGTTTGTGGTGCCGGACATCGAGGACGAACCGCTCAGCGACATTCTACTGCTTCATGTGAACCAACGCGTCACCGCTGCACTTCGTACGGCGGGCAGCAACATCACATGGGAATGGGCCACGAAAGATCCACTTGCCATCGTCAAGGAGGGTGGGCGCTGCCTGATCCGTGTTCACGGACTGGACGGCTTTGAGAGTGCCGAAGTCGTACTGGACAAGCAGGCGCATCTGCGGTGCGAGCTTATCAACACCGTGCCGCTGCGCCCGAACCCCACGGCAGACGCAACCGAAAAGCCGCGTATACCCGCCGAGACTCCCCCGCTGCCCGACCCGCGCATCTGGTATGAAACCGAGGGCCGCGCAACGCTTGAGGGCATCGTGGCTGATCTCAGTTCCCGCGGGCATCACTCGATGACCGTGCAGGAAGACGGTCACATCAAGCTTTCGGACGGCAGCACATCGGCGCTCCCGGAGCTGCACGGCTTCCCACCTGTTGGCTGCTGGGAAAAGCTGAAGCAGGTCTTTGCAGGAGATGGACTGGCCGCCGAGGAAATTTCCGGCAAGCTGGTTCTCTCGTGGTAAAGGGAGGTTTCGCGTATGAAATCCGGTGTATCTTTACAGCAGATGCTGACCGAAGTGAAGCGGCAGAGCGAGTCCAAAGAGGACTACCTCATTGCCCCCAACCGCCTGCGGATGGAATCCTACGGCAAAGAAATGTTTCTGCACCTGTCGGATGACAGCGGTACCGAACTGATCGAGCCCATGACCATCACCGGCATCGCCCATCGGCAGATCGGTACACACCTGCGCATCCCCGCCGCCTACTATGACCGTATGCGGGAAGAACGCCCCGACTTGCTGGCCTATAATGCCAACACATGGTTCAAGCAGGAAAGTTCGCAGAGAATGCTACGCACACTAGACGGCTCTGCCCGCGCGTACTTGAGCAATCGCTATCGCCGCATCGACAATATCGACATTGCCGGTGTGACGCTGCCGATTCTCGGCGGGCTGCCCGACATCCGCTTTGAAAGCTGCCAAATCACCGAAAGCCGTATGTACATCAAGGCCGTGAACCCCCGCTTGCAAGCAGAAGTATCCCCCGGCGACATTGTGCAGGCCGGGGTTATCATCAGCAACAGCGAGGTCGGGCTTGGATCCGTCAGCATCCAGCCGCTGATTTATCGGCTGGTGTGCAGCAACGGTATGGTCGTGAATGAGGCCGCAGCCCGCCGCAACCATGTGGGCCGTGTTACCGACAGCGGCGAAAATTTCAGCGTCTACTCGCAAGCAACCTTGGACGCTGAGGACAAAGCCTTTGTCATGAAAATTCAGGACACCGTGCGCGCCGCCGTGGAAGAAGCGCGGTTTTCGCAGGTCGTCGACAAAATGCGGGAGGCAAAAGCCGCGCAGATGGACACTCATGATGTGCCGGCCGTCGTCAAACTTGCCAGCAAGGAGTTCCACATTACTGACAGCGAAAGTACCGGCGTATTGCAGCGGCTGATCGAGTCCAACGATCTGACGCTGTACGGTTTATCCAACGCCGTGACCCGTCACAGTCAGGACGTGGAGAGTTATGACCGCGCCAGTGAACTGGAAAGCATCGGTTATAGTATTTTGACCATGCCGCCTCGGCAGTGGTCGAGAATCAACAGGGCAGCCGCCTAACACTGCCCCACACACAGGAGGATTTTTTATGTCTATGATGAACGCTAATGCCGCAGCCACCACCGCCATGACCGCCAACGAACCGCTGGACTTTGAACTGCCCGAAATGGGCGATTCCGATTTCAGCAATGAGGAACTCGCTGAGGACATGGACGGCCTGACGATGTCTTTTCCCCGCATCAAGATTCCCGCTGGCGGCGTGTTGCAGTTTGAGATTCCCAACGGCGACCCGCAGCATCCGGATTACAGCCCCACGCTCACTGGCGTGATTTTGTTCAGCCATGCAAGCTGTGTTTACTGGCCGGAGGGCGACGAGTACAGCGATGATGTACCGCCGCTTTGCTCCTCGGTGGATGGCAAGCAGGGCTACGGCGAGCCCGGTGGTGTTTGCGAAACTTGTGCGTTGAGCCAGTTTGGCAGCGCCAGCAACGGCCGCGGCAAAGCCTGCAAGAATATGCGGGTGCTGTACCTGTTGCGCAGCGGGGAGTTTATGCCGCTGGCGATCAATCTTTCGCCCACCAGCATCAGCCCGTTCCGCGAGTTTTTGAATCAGGGTTTTGCATTCCGCAAGCGTGCCATCTACGGCAGCCTTGTGGAGATCGGCTTGAAGCGCCAGACAAACCCGGAGGGCAAGGATTACAGCGTTGCCACGTTCAAGCGGCTTGGCGATTTCCACGGCGACCAGCTTGCTTCCGTGCGCAAGTACGCCTTGAGCTTCCGTGAGCAGATTCGCGGCATGAACCGCCAGCGCATCGAAGCAAAACGGGAACAGGATGATGGTCTTTGCGAGGTGGAGAGTTACACCGCCGCCCCTGCGGCCGCCGATGACAGTTTCTGCATCGGTGCCACGGTGAACGGCGACACACAGCCGCTGCCCGCGTAACAGTTTATGAGGGAGGTGCTTTATGCACGATATTCCGTTGAATGACACCCAGCGCATTTTTGCCGACAAGAACCACAACCTTGTCTACAAGTTTTTACACGAGAAGAATCTGCCTGCCAGCGAGTATTATGACATCGTCATTTTCGGCTACCTGCGGGCGGTGCAGCGGTATCTGACCGACCCGAACCTTGCAGGTTATTCCTTTTCCACGGTTGCATGGCGGGCGATGGAAGGCGAAGTTGTCAATACCCACCGCACCGACAAGCGCCGTTTTCGCGTGATCCGCTTCGTCCGACCCCGACAGTCTTACACGGGGCATCTAACCCGGCGCCCCACGCCGACAGTCACTGATGAGGAATCGTTGCGTGAAAGTGAGGTCGCATTGCTTCTGCACGCTCTCGCCAAGCGGGTAACGCCCCAGCAGATGGAGATCATCCGTCTGCGCACCAAAGGCTACCAGACGAATGAGATTGCGCAGATGCAGAACACCTCGCTGTACCATGTGAACACGCTGCTGGATAACGCGCGGTTCATCGTGGTGGAACTGTGCAGAGATGCTTAAAGGGAGGCAAGGACAGAATGAAAAAGCGGAAGCTGGAGCTTTACATTACCGGCAAACTCATGTCCGCATTGATGGTGGGCAAGCCCGCCATCTTCAGTACGGGCGGCGAGATGTACCATACGGCTCCTGTGGTGAAGATCCACGAAACGGAAGCGCAGGAGATTCACTTTGAGACATCCACCACCCATTATTACATCAAGCCCCGCCCTTTTGTACTCGCGGTCCTCAACCCGCGCCGACAAACGCTGGCCGCGTGTGCGTAAAGGGTTGAATGTTCACAGAATGATTTGATAATAGCCGTGGCGGCATTTTGCTGCCACGGCTTCTTTTGGAGGTATCCCCCTATGACAAATAATGAATGGGGCTTTATTACACTTCCAACCCACGCCGACCCAGAACAGCGAGCGATTGCACGGTTAAAGCTTTCCAGTGAAATGTCGCTGGAGCATTACAAAACACCGCTGCTGCTCACCCATTCAGGCGGAAAAGACAGCTGCGTTTTGACCGAGCTTGCCCTGCGCGCCGAGATACCGTTTGAGGTCCTGCACGCGCACACCACGGCAGATGCGCCGGAAACCGTCCACTTTGTACGGAGCGAGTTTGCGCGGTTGGAGAATCGAGGCATACGGTGCAGCATCAACTATCCTTTATATAAAGGTAGGCGCACGAGTATGTGGGACCTGATTCCCCGCAAGCTAATGCCTCCGACCCGCGTGGCCCGGTATTGCTGCGCCGTCCTCAAGGAACAAAACGGCAAGGGGCGCTTCCTTGCCACAGGTGTTCGCTGGGCAGAAAGCGTCAGCCGTTCCAAGCGCAGGGGCATCTTTGAAAAGCAGGTTTCCAACCGCGATAAGGAAGTACATATCCGAAATGACGAGGAAAGTCTGGATGCGCTGTTTGCCCCCTGCAAGCTGGCGGCGAAGCGCTTTGTAAATCCCATTGTAGATTGGAGTGACCGGGAAGTCTGGGATTTCCTGCATGCTGCAAGGATACCTGTGAATCCACTCTATTTCTGCGGCTTTTCACGGGTAGGCTGTATTGGCTGTCCGATGGCCGGGAAACATCGCTATTTTGAGTTTGCCCGCTATCCGCAGTATGAGAAGCTGTATCTTATAGCTTTTGACAGAATGCTTGAGGAACGGCGCAGGCGCGGAAAACTTGACGGAAGCTGGCACATGGGTACTACAGCGGAGGATGTATTTCACTGGTGGATGGAAGACGATTTCATCCGCGGTCAGATGAGTTTGGAGGAATTTTTATATGTATGCTGAGAATTTGATTTCCACCCCGGAGGCACAGGCCGACTTCTACCCTACCCCAAAGGAACTGGGCAAAAAAATGTTACAGGGTATTGACCTTGGTTTCATCAGCACAGTTTTAGAGCCATCTGCCGGAAAGGGGGATTTGATTCGGTGCCTTGCCGAAGAATCGATTGCACAGGAACACCGCTACAATCCCCACACCTTGAATGTGGATGCCATTGAAATTGACCCTTATATCCGCAGTATTCTCAAGTATGAATTTGGCAGTGCCAGACGGCAAGAAATTCAGCATACCCTGCGCGGATTTGAAGATCGTACCCGTTACGATTACAAATTCGACAAAGAGGTTGGTCTAAATGACGAAGAAAAGACCGCTCGTGCGCAATTAAGGTACGAATCTTCTTTGCGGGGCAGAATAGATCTACATATCGTTCACGATGATTTCTTGACCTTCGTTTCCCGCAAAACCTATGACCTGATTCTGATGAACCCACCGTTTTCTGCCAGCTGTGAGCATCTTTTGAAGGCCATAGAGTTGCTAAAATGCTGCGGCGGTAAAATTCGCTGTCTGCTGAATGCCGAAACTGTGCGCAATCCTTATTCTGCCCAACGGCAACTCTTGCAGCAGTATCTGGAAGAATATGGAGCTGAAGTAGAAATCTTGGCGGACGCTTTCAAAGATGCAGAACGCCAGACTGATGTTACCGTAGCACTGGTGCGCATTGATATTCCGAGGCCAACATACCATAGTGAGATTTACTCCCGTTTGAAAGAAGCCTCCAATATAGAACAGCCACAGACTGAGGCAACGGAATTGACGCTGACAGATTTTCTCGAAAACATCGTGCAGCAGTTCAACTTTGAAACCGATGTCGGGATTGCTTTGATTCGGGAGTATCTGGGGATGCGTCCTTATTTGATGGAAAGTATCCCTCCTGGCCAATATAGTGACAGCACACTGGTGCTTTCTGTTGGCACAGACCATCGTTCAAGAGGGCCGCATATCAATGATTTTCTACGTCTCACCCGCCGGAAATATTGGAACGCTCTGTTCCATAACGACAAATTCATGGGTAAGCTAACCAGTGAACTGCGCCAGAAATACTATGACATGGTCGGAAAGCTGGTAAACTACGATTTCACGCTGTTTAACATTCAGCAGATCTCACTGGAAATGAACGCAGAACTGTCACAGGGCATCCAAGATACCATCTTCAAACTGTTCGAGCGTTTTACGGTCGAGCATAGCTGGTACCCGGAGACATCGAAAAATGTTCATTACTTTAACGGCTGGAAAGCGAATAAAGCCCACAAAGTCAACAGCAAAATCATCCTGCCTGTGAATGGAATCTTCTCGGATTACTCTTGGTCTGATGCATTTGAAGTCAGCCATGCTGAAGCCTGCATCTCGGATATAGAAAAGGTGTTCGATTTTCTGGATGGCAACATGACAAGTTATGTGAATCTGCACGGTGTACTGGCGCGTGCTGCCAGAGCCGGACAGACGCGAAACATCCCCTGCAAGTATTTCGATGTGACCCTTTATAAAAAAGGTACGATGCACATTCGGTTCCACAATGAAGAACTGCTGGAGCGTTTCAACATCTATTGCAGCCGAGGCAAAAACTGGCTACCGCCGAACTACGGCAAACGCACCTACGCCGATATGCCGCAGGAGGAACAGGCGGTCATTGATTCTTTCCACGGCAACGGTGAACCCGCTTCCGGCAAAGAGCGATATGCCGAAATTCTCGCAAAGCGGGATTACTATTTACAGGCACCCAAGCAGGACTTTCCCCTGCTGACAAACTAAGAGGTAAAAAGCCTATGTATAAAGAAAAAGTACGCAAATTCAAGTGTTATTACTGCTCGGACTGTAAACTCTATGCCGGGTCTGAAACGAAAACGATTCACGGTCGGCGCATGAAGCCGAACACAAAATACTGCACCGGCGGCAAAAAGGTCATTATCTTTCGATCCGACGACCCAAAAGTAAATGTACCGAAATGGTGTCCTAAGCGGCGTATGCCTCCTGTGTTACGGATCTACCACTTCCGCTCTGTGGAAATTGAGTTGGGCGAAAGTATGCTTGCGGCCAACGGAATTTCGTTTTTCCCCTACCCCAGCCGCTATGCAGTGCGGTATGAGGGGGACTCACCTTATACCGCGATGGAATTTGCAAAGCAAATCAAAAAGTGCTCTTTGGCCGAACTGCTCCCTATGCAGCTGCTGCCCTATGAAATTCTGGAAATCGACGATGGCATCCGCCCATACTGTTTCCTTGTAGAGCGTCTCGGTCGCGTGCGGTGCATCCGCTTCAAAAGCGACATTGCACGCGAAAACAAGTTCGATGAATCAGACAATAAGTCAATTTGATTTTACAGGGCTCTCACAGGCGTTTCGTTCGTTGTTGATTGCATTGACAGCAAAGTACTCGCCATTAAATGCCCTGTGTAATGTATGTTTCATTTGACTGTTGCAGTATGGTCATTGCTTGCATCAAAGCAATGTGTAGCACTTTATCTTTTTTCAAAAAATCTCCGTCACATCATAACGTGACGGAGATTTTTCCCTGTATCCTATGTGAATGTATCATTAATTTATTGTCTCTGCTTCCACATTCGTTCATCTTCTATTGTACGCAGTTTACTCAATAATAGAAGCATTTACACTAGTGCATGTTTAGAAATCATACGGTACATATACAACAATCGTTTTGTTTTTCCCATCATAACTTCCCTCCTTTTTTCTGCAGGAAATGTATTCTATTTTGTAATCCACATAAGACATCCTTTTCTCATAAACACAATTAGTTGACACATAGCATTTTTCGCAAATTTCGTCCTCATGATGTTTTAATGCTGCTGGGTCATTGAATTCACGATCTTCTAAATAAATATTCTCGATATGACCACATTTGCGTTTTATCTGTTTCCTAGGCATTGTAACCTTCTCCTATTTATGTAAATCTTCCAGAGCATTCCTATGTGCAATTCTGTATTCACCCTATCATTTTTATTGTATCTAAAAATATTGCATGTCAAATGATTGTCAACGGATTCTCTTTATATAAATTATTTGCATAATAATTAAGCGCTTCCCTCAAGTTTTTGCTAATTTGGAACTCATCATTCGCTTTTTCCAAATGCTTTTTTATGTAATGCCAAAGTACCAGACTAACCAAAATTAATATGCACACACTGCTTACCATCGCCCCTCTTCTTATCGCTTCATTCGTACCATCACCAATTGCATTCGTAACGCTGCTAAGCGTTATTGTAAGAAGTGTAACGACAATCTGCGTCAGAAGGTTTTCTTTCTGCCGCTTCTCTTTTTCTTTCATATACTGTTGACTTTCAAGGATCAGCCAAGGCACTGCATTTTTCAAATCAATTTTAAAGTCTTCTGCTGTGTTAATAAGGGCTTTTACTGAAACACTTTCAAAGTATTTTGTTATTTCTTCCATACTGTGCTTGTCATTTATTGAGCGCTTCTCATACTTTTTCCGGTTATATGCCACCGTACTTGGCATCAGATTTAGAACCAGAAGGCCACTGACAAGATAAAGAGTCATACTCCATCTATACAATGTTGTTTCTGATGTCAATATGTTCCATCCCAATGACACAATCAAAAGAATTAGAGAAATTGAAAACACGATCATCGCTATTGCTAAAATCTCTGGAAATCGTGCTGCCTCAATCCTCATTTTTAAATTTTTCAACGCCCATTTTATTCTGAGCAGGATTGATGTTGTCGGACTGCTTTGTGCCTTTTCCACTTGCTTTGGCGACAAACTGTTCCTGTACCGTTCTTCTGTATACTGGTTATCTGCCATTTTCCAGTTGTATTTATATTCTTCCAAAAATTCATCAAACATATGCTGCTCCTTTTCGTTTTATTGTCCTATCCATTCTAACCATGCAAATTATCATTTCTTTTGTGTTCATTATATCGACATATCGCTACAAAGTGAATATAAATAGAATAGAATTTATAAAAATTTAAAATATTCTTGAATTCCCACATTCCCTTATGCTTTTCCGCCAATCTGCACAAAGTTTTCTTGCTCGTCATATTGACTATTAGCATTTGGCATTACAAAGAAAAGTCTCCACACCTCAACGGTCGCGGAGACTTTTCTCTGCTTATTTTACCTCAAAAATTTCTATGCAATGTACAAATACCATACATTGCTCTTGATAAAGGTCATCATCAAATATTCCATTTATCACAGAGTATTTCCGCAAAAGATTTTTGTATCGGCCAAACAATTCCTCGAATGCAGATTTGCTTCCTCCTTTGGACGCAAGTAACAGCTCAATAAATGTCATTTTTCTTTCTCCATTTTAATACGTAGTTTTTCAATGCTTCTATAATACGTAGAAGCTGCCGCTCTTTCTGTGAGTTTCGTTTCTTGAGCAAGTTCCTTAAATGTTTTCCCTTTTAGGACATACCCTGTGACAATAAACCGCGCTTTGGGCTTTAACTGTTGCACTGCAGCCACTAATTCTTCATTTTGAACCTCCAGTCTATCCCACACAGTATTCTCTTCGGCTCCAAAATTTGATTGTTCTTCCTCCCTTTTTGCCTGGTTCTCTTTATCTCTTATTTTCTTTTTTATGTAAGCCTGACGCTTTCGTTTTACCGCCAGAACCACATAAGCAGTAAACTGATTTTGACATATATCCTCTTTGGATGTTCCACTGTTCCTTTTTACCATTCTATTACTCCCATCATTTTTTCGATGGGAATAACGGAGGAGAACGGCAAAGTGGATCAATAATATTATATTGGAAAATAGCACACATAAATTCTTCAGCACAGTTCCATTTAGACAGGATCTGCACTGTCAAAATTTGCGTATGATACTGACAATTCCATGTAGCAGTTCCTATCTTGGAATCGCCAGCACTAATCATCCAACACTCTCGCAAGTACGAAGCTCGATAGAGTTGCCCTTAACAAATTTGCTACCATCTATAGCTGTACTTCAAGAAATAGCTTTTTAGTTCGTTTTTCAATCTGGTATCCGTCTAATGATATTACAGAGAATCTTTTCGTTAATTTTCTTTCACCTCGCTATTTCTTTTTATTCCTTTATGTTTGAACTGACCGTTCGTCTGCGTTTGTCTACCGTGCAGTTCATATTAAAAACGTTAATATTTCACAGACCGCATATTTGTGTTCAAATAATCGGGATTTTTGAACAAGTTCATCTTCTGCATGCAATTTCCTCACAAATATTTTTTCTAAGTGCGCTATAAATGCGTCAAAATCGCCACGGCATCTCTGTTTATAGAGTGAAGCAGTTCTTCTATGACAAAGATAAGGAGCATTTATTATGTCTGCACACAATCAAAAATCCGCATTTTCCTCCTATTATCACGATACATGGACTCTTTTAAAAAATTATCGTAGCGTTTCATGGAGTATTGAAGTTTCCGATTATAATCTTCAGGCGGAATTTCGCACCGAGTATGGTTGTGCTTCCGAGGCCGTGCTGGATGGTCTTGAAGCATCAAATTCAAACACACATCTTGAATCTTATGTGCACTCGCTGGAGCGGAGTAAACGGATGCTACAGCTTATAAATTCTGCGATTGATCTCATGCGAAAAAAGCACGAAAAGGGGGAACTCTATTACTGGATTTTGTACTATACATATCTTGCCCCTCATCATTATGCGAACAACTATGAGATTCTGCATTTTCTTGAATTAAAAGGAATGCCTATGTCGATGCGCAACTACTATCTTCGTCGGGAAGAAGCGATTAATGTGCTGAGCTCTGTTTTGTGGGGTTATACCTCAACCGACTGCGAAGAACTTATCAATCGTCTACTTCCGGAATAATCACATAAATCCCCTTAGGCACCTTTTAATAGCTTAGAAAAGCAATTGGGATCAGCAAAAACGCCGACCCCAATTGCCATTTCTATTTAACAATAGAATTATCTGTTTATAATATTGTGATTCTATTGCCTACAATATTGCCGCCATATAAAGCTCCTTATGGCTGAACTTTTCATCTGTCTATGTACCGCATATACAGCAACAGTCCACGTCAATTACAAACGTGGACTGCGCATCGTGTACACGTTATCCAAAACGTGTATCATACAAACATTTTACTGTTCTTCTTTTACAGCAATCTTTTCAGTTTCTTCTGGGCGAGTAGGCTGAAACAGGCCCCACGGCGAATCCGGCGGCCATCCGTAGCGTTCACGATGAACAACTGCCTGTGCCATTTCATGGGCAAGATGCTGTGTAAAGGTTTCTTTTGATACCATAACTATTACCCCTTTCGTCCTTATACTTAAAATTTTTATCAATAGAATGCATTATTGCATTCCAAGGCCGAGCTTAGAAATCAATAGTGTGACCGCAACAGCCAAAATCGCAGAAGTCACTCGATATGCTATCGGTTCCCTAAAAAATAGCAATAGGCACGCCGAAAGCATAACGATTGCTAATCTTAATTTCACTTCTTTGCGTACTGCAACAAGTTCTTCCGCGTTCAAATGAAGGGCAGCATTATTTGCTGGTGCTAATCTTAAAATTAAAATAGAAGCAGCAGCAAGACAAATCAGATTTGATACGGGATGCAATCGCTTTGCAAGCTCTAGTGATACGATCATTGTAAATGTGGAACCCAAAAGGCATCCTGCCGGCGTTTTAGCATGGTATCCACCTGTCTGCATACGAATGAAGCGGAAGACCAGCAGAAAAAGAAAAGTGCTCCCCCATCCGTCAAAAAATGCACCCACTGGAAGCAGAAGAAGAAATGTAACCATTCCCATTAGGCGGCGCATCAAACCATATTGCAACCAAGCAATCTGATCTGGTTCGATATAGTGCTTTTGTAAACAAAAAGCCGCTATCCTTGCCGCCAATGCCTCCATTTACGTCAACTCCTTACGCTGTTCATTTTATCAGCAGAAAATGATTACCGCCACAAAAATGTCACAAACGCAAAAAATATGACATAAACGCAAAATTTGAAAGATGGAGAAGCACTCAGTACAAAATCTCAGCAATCAGCCGAGTGATCAATTCCGTTTCCTCGGTTGTTGGTTTCGGAGCATTTTTGTGTCCTTGAGATCTTCTTTTCTTGGTTCGAATGTACGCTGTCAAGTCCATAAGCAATTGCACCTGCTCTGGGCTTAATTCCTTAAGCGATAGGACATTACATTTCTCACCTCTTGTCAAATAATCCAACGAAACATTTAGAACGTCTGCCAGTGCAGCTGCCTCCGTCAGTCGCGGAACGGCAAGATCACTTTCGTATTTCCCCAGCACTGAATCTGAAAGTCGCAGGTTCGGATCAAACCCTTTTGCACGTTCAACCACCATCTGCTGCGTAAGATTTTTGTCTTTTCGCAGTTTTAACAGGCGTGGCCCGAAATCATACAACATAAGCGTTTTACCCTCCTTGCACAATATAAATATTTTACAATTCGGCGCCGTTTTAATTATGGAATTGTATTGATTAAATTCCACAAACGTGGTATATAAAAAGAAATCTATTGACAAAACCCGGAGGATTCGTTATTTTGAAAACATACCCCAAACAAAGGATTGGCAGTCGAGCCTATATAGGAGAGAGTATGGTCAAGATTCTTATTTGTGATGATGATCCAACATTCGCACAGTCAATGTTCAAAAGGATCCTATCATTGCCGGTCTATTCCAGCAAATCCATGAAATTGAGCTACTTAACTGATATTGCTGAAATGAGTGCTAACACTATCGCACAATATGACATTCTATTTCTCGATATTGACCTCGGTAAAGAAAGCGGAATTGACCTTGCCAGAAAGATGCGCAAGATGAATCCGGAAGCCGTATTGATTTTCGTAACAAATTTCAGCGAATATGCCCCTGAAGGGTACGAAGTAGATGCGTTTCGCTATCTTGCTAAATCCGAGCTGGAAAAGAAGCTGCACCCCTATTTTGAAGATGCCCTTGCAATGTGCCGCACCCGTCAACGGAAAGTAGAGATTCTCTGTGAGGGTGAGAGTGTGCCTATCCCAGTCCAATCTCTTGCATGGATAGAAAGTCAGGGACGTGAACAGTATCTCCATTTGGTAGGCGGATGCCGTGAGCAGCTAATTACCCGATTAACTATAACGCAGCTTGAGGATTTGCTTGTTCCTCATGGATTTTTGCGTATCCACAAAAGTTATCTTGTAAATATGGCGTATTTACAGTCTTTTCAAAGCACAAGTGCAGTTCTGACAATCGGTCAAGCGCTTCCTGTGGGGGCTCGTAGTTATCGCGACAATAAGCAAAAATTTGTAAGATGGCAGGCGCAGCAACTATGGTAGTAATTTGGGGAAATATTCTCAGCTTTATAGGCAATGTGGTTGCGCTGGCAGTCGAAGTCCTTGTATTTGACGCTTTTTTCCCTCGCAATGAAAGCAGAAAAAAGCGATGGCTTTGTATTCTCTTGTGGTGGGCCATTGCTACATTCTTGTCTATATCCGTTGGCACAAAATTTGGATACACACTCAAAATGCTTCAAGAAGTCGCTTTAATATATTTGTTTTGTGCTTTTTTGTACCAAAGTCGCCGGGATCGGAGGCTATTTATCGTTGTAACGGTATATTCTGTTTTATTTTCTTATAATCACTGGTTTGATGAACTCTGTATGCGTATTAGTGGGTTTACCTACGAAGAATATATATGGAATGTTCCGCTCTATTCTATATTCTTTTTTCTCCGTTGTTCGTTTATCTTAGCATTTGCATTTCTGATAAATAAGTACCACAAACCGCTACATGCAAGAACACAACCAAGGGCTTGGGTCCCCTTATCCGCTGCTTTCCCTGTTTGCACACTGCTTGTACTCAGGCAGGTATATACCTATTCGGAAGAACAACGTGTATGGCAGATTTGTTTGCTGATTCTCAATCTTGTTGATATTGCCGCTTTAATTTTGTTAGACTACCTTGAAGAAAACGCGGAAAATCGCGAGAAGCTGATTGCTGCCAACGAACGCGCCCACGTTCAGGACGAAAACATTCAGGCTTTGAGTCAGGCGTATGTAGGGCAAAGAAAAATGACGCACGACTTCCGGGCCAACTTATCGACTTTATCTGAATTGCTGGAAAGTGAACGCATTGACGATGCCAAAGAATTTCTTTCAGAGTTGAATGTGCGCCAAAGTGAGCGGATTTTGCTTGTCAACAGCCATAATGCTGCTATTGATGCGGTTCTAAACCAAAAGGGATATATTGGGAAGAAGCAAGGCATTGATATGCGGTTTCGTGTCAATGATCTTTCCGCGCTGAGGCTTCCTCGTGTAGATGTGACTATTGTGCTGGGCAATTTGATTGATAACGCCATGGAAGCTTGTGCAGGCTTGTCCGATCCAAACCGCTGGGTCAGTATTCAGATCCTTTACAGCGAGAATATGCTTTCTATTTTAATTATCAATCCCAGTAATGTCGTTCAGATCCATGACGGTCATATTCCTACAACCAAGCAAGACCCCTTACTTCATGGCTTCGGCATTGGGAACGTCAAAGACATTTTAGAAAAGTACCACGCCGAGTACCTCTTCACTTATGATGATGGGCGCTTTATTTTTAGCGCCGACTGGCCGGATATATCTGAATCCCCTGTAAACACATCAATTCTCTCATAACCAATATTGCTTTTTAATCCTCTGTGCAGGACAACTCGCACAGAGGATTTTTGCATTCATGCACATTTTTTTGCGTATATGCAGGTTTAGTGGACTTTTGTAGAAAACTGTGCTATTTTAATGCCAAGATAACGCACAAGTTACAACCGTTTCCTACTCCGTATTAGGCATCGGCGCGCAGATGCTGAAATATCGTCCGAACATCAACTCTATTAAATCCATTAGATTGGAGGCTTATCAAATGTCAACGATGAAGAAACGCATCCCCATGTTCCTGCTGGCCCTTGCAATGATGGTGGCTATGGCGGTACCCGCATTTGCTGCCAGCTATCGTCCCAACGCACAATTTGGCTATCTGCTGAACATCAACGGCTCGACAGGGTCTGCTTACCAGGGGCGTGCATTGAACCTGATGAAAACCGACACGATGGGAACAGATCAGAATTTCATCATCGGAACTCGCAAGGGCTACACCGGTTACTACATGATGGTTACCGCAAATGTCAATTATGCCGTAAATCGTTCTGATAATGGTGGCCGTGCAATTATTTGGCCTCTTTCTACGGGCTCTGCTGATTCGCGCCTGGCTGACAATAGCGAATCCGTAATTCGTTTGTACACTTCTCGGGAGCTTTTAACCGCCCGTGAGCCTGTTGGCGACTGGAGTACCGTCTATTTCGGTGGCAGCGGCATTTCTGTTTGGGTGCGCGTCCACTAACCTTCCGGCGCAATTTCAGATTCCCCTATGATAGACATTCAAAAGTAAGTTCATACGGGATTTGATTGCTATTAGACCAGCGCAAGTGAAACACTAATGACCTGTCAAAGACATCGTCTCAAAGCACAGTGTTGCACTTGCGTTGGTTTATTTGCATTTTTCAACTTTTGTAAAGAAAGGTTTTAAGGAAACATGAAATTTACTTATAAGTTGTTGTCTTTAGGTTTGGCCATCGCCTGTCTTAGTGGATGCAACGCGGCCAACACTGAAATCGCATCCTCGTCAGCCGCCACTGCCACAGTGGACCCCGCTACTGACTCTACAGAAGTTCCTGCTTCCAACAATGTTTTCACATCCGCAGGAGACGGTTTATATGTTACCACTGACTCCGGAATCTATGAACTTCAAACAGTGTTTCCGGACTCTGCAAACATATTTTATACTGATGCCAATACAAAGGAACGCATTTTTCTATGTGCGAACCCCAATTGTACACATGCAGATGAAAGCTGCCCCAGTTACATAGCTACACCTTCAGCGATGTTTCCGCCCATGCTTTTGCGTGTTGGCGATCAACTTTTGGTCGTCTTTACTGAAACCACCGACTCCAGTAACCCGCATGGGATGCTGATGAATATGGATGGTTCCAATCGTCGAACCGTATTTGAACTCGCATCCAATCAATATATGCAAGGCGGCTTTTGTACCTCTGGAAATGATCTCTATTTTGATCTTTACGAGATTGATGATAGCGGGAACGTCACATATCAGCTGTGGTATGTGAGCTTCGAGAATGGAACTTCTGAAAAAGTGATGGACTTGGGATCCGATAGCGACCACTATTCTTTGTGCGATGGTGTAAACAATGAACTGTGCTTTAATCATCTTTCTTCCGACGGAATCAGTTATTGCATGTATGATCCGCAAAGCAAAACAATGTCCGATCCGTTTTTTGTTGACAGTAGCTCGAGCGGGAATTCGATGATTCAAGACGGATACCTCTTTGTCCTCGACGAGCAGGCGAGCTCTGTCCAAAGAATCCGTTTATCTGATAAAGAGCAAGCAAGTGCTTCTTTTACAGTAAAAGAAGCCTTCGGCGCCCCAAGTATGCGGTATCTATTTGATGGGAATTTAATGATTACCGAAGCACAAACGCTGGCAGCAGATATACCGACCGATGGCTCGTATGATATGTGTTCTTATATTCTGGATTTTGACACACGTAATTGTACAGAATTCACATTGCAAACCCCATACAATAATCGTCCGGTATATGTGTTGACAACCATTGGTGACGCTTGTTATGTTGCCACAGATTATAAAACGTATACTCCTACCTCTGTTTCTGAAGACGGTACAGTTTCCAACTTCGATTATGTTGCTAACATATACGCCTTCATCACAAAGCAGGATTATATAAATTCAAATCAAAACGGCTATTCAATGGTTAAAGACGCATTCGAATAATTCTACCTATTGTTAAAATTTCATAGGTAAATTTGGATTGTAATTATGAGGCATACCTTTACACTTGATTCAATTCACAAAACATATATTTCGCAAATTTCTCTGTTTACACTCAGAAAAAATGTACAGCCACAAGTGAAAAAAGCTCTGTCAGGGGTGTCAATTACACTAACGCCAGGACTTTACGGATTGCTTGGGCCAAATGGAGCAGGAAAGTCTACTTTAATTCACATCATCACAGGCACTCTTGCTCCTGACTCCGGTGAAGTCCTCTGGTGTGGTAAGCCCGCATCGGGTATCACCTTCCGCCGCATTCTTGGCTATATGCCACAGCAGCAGGGGCTGTATGACAGTTATACCGGACGACGCTTTCTTGCCTACATGGCCGCCTTGAAAGAAATTCCTCGAAAAGCTGTTGCAGCCGAGGTGGATCGCGTAGCAGCTGCCGTAAATTTGACCGCTGAATTGGACAAGCGCCTTTCTGCCTATTCTGGCGGCATGAAGCAGCGCCTGCTGTTGGCATCCGCTCTGCTTGGAGATCCGAAGCTGTTAATTTTAGACGAACCAACGGCAGGTCTTGACCCTAAAGAACGCGTCCGTCTGCGCGAGTTACTGGCAGATATGGCTAAAGAGCGAATCATCCTTGTGGCAACACATGTTGTTTCGGATGTGGAAACGGTGGCAACCAAAGTTATCCTGTTGCGCGCCGGCAAGATTGTGGATGCTGCGCCCGTGCCGGAGCTTATTGAAAAATACGCTCCCGGCCAAGGGCTGGAAGATGTGTACCTGAACGTGTTTGGTGAGGGAGACGGTAAATGAGCCTGTTTTTTGCTGAACTTCGCAAAGTTTGGGGCGGCAGAGTGTTCCCGGCTCTGTTGGCTATACTGGCGGCCTCCAATCTCCTACTGCTGTGGATGGGTACTCGCCCCACAGCCAAGCAGCCTCCTGCATCAGCTTATCGCGCAGTAGGTGTCGAGCTTTCCGATAAAAACATGGAAGAAAAGGGAGCCTATCTTCACAATAAATACACTGAGATAGAAAGCCTTGTAAAAATCGGGCAGTATTATCGGGAACTGGCTTACGGCGGCTATGGGCTCACTCAGTATCGGCAGGACAATGCCGCTATGTTCGATGCCTATGAACAAGAGTACACAGATAAGACCTATACTCTATTTACGGATAACTTGAACACAGAGTACCGCCTGTTCAGCCAGCTGCAAAGCGAATATGACACCGTGGCGGCCTACAGCGACTTTCTGGATGGCGTTCAGACCAAGGCATCTCAGCTGTCCGGCATCTCAATTTTTCAAAACGACCGTACCGGGTACGATTTGAAAAACATCGAATTAACCGCACAGGTTTATGCCGGGCTAACGGAGACACCCATAGACTATTACCCACAGAAAGGTCTGTACACAGCCATCAGCTATGCGTTCACCGACCTTATCCTGCTGGCATCTATGCTCTTGCTTGCGTTGATTCTTGTGCGCCAAGAGCGCGACAGCGGCTTGTTGAGTTTGATTCGCAGTCTTCCCGGTGGGCGGCTGAAAACGGCCATTGCAAAGCTGGCGGCATTTGCTGCCAGCTTATTGGTCGTTCTGGCGGTGCTGTATGGGGTCAATCTCGCATATTGCTCGGCATCGTTCAGCTTGGGACCTATGAATCGCACGATTCAAAGTGTTCCCGCATTGATGCGCTGCACAATGCAGATTACAGTTGGGCAATACCTGCTTCGGTTTTTGCTTGCAAAATGGGCCGGTGCGTTTGTGATGGGGCTGTGGGTCATGCTGGCCGCCCTTATCGCCAAACGCGCTGCCGCCGGGTGGGTCGGTGCCTTGGCCCTGCCCTTGGCAATGTACGGCATTCGTGCTGCAATCCCTGCCACAAGTCATTGGAACGTTGTAAAATATGCGAATATGGTGAGCCTGCTGCAGACCAACGAGCTGCTGGGGAACTACCGGAATCTTTTCTGGTTTGGTAATCCTGTCAGCCTGCCGTTGGTCGAATGGTTGACGGCAGCCGTTTTGGGCGGCAGCTTGTTTGCGGCATTCTGCGCGGTTTTTGCCAAGGCACAGCTGCTGCCGGCTGCCAGGCACAGCTTTGCACTTCCGTTTTCCCGCAAAACGCGTGCGACCTCTGTTACCCATGAAGAGGGTAGGAAGTTATTGCTGATGAATGGGGCCGCAGTATTCTTGGCAGCGTTTCTGGTGTTTGGAATCTATCAGGGCGTGACGGCGGAGAGCTACATAGACGCGGACGAAATTTACTATGCCTATTATATGAAGCATATTTCCGGCCCGTGGAGCGAAGAAAGCCGCGACTGGATACGGAATCGGCGTAACGAGTTTATTCCCATGCTGGAGACACAGAAGCGTGTCAACAGCGGCGAATTGAGCAGTGATGCGTTGCTGGCCTACAGTTCACTGCAGCAGAAATATTCTGTCTATCAGCGTGTAGTGCAGTCCAACATCAATTACTATCTGAAAGAGAATCCCGGTGCATGGCTTGTCTATGAAACCGGATATAAAAAGTTGTTCGGATTTACCGGCACCGGCGATGTACAGGATACACTTCTGGCGGGGCTGCTGTGTGCGCTGTGCTTCAGCGGCTTATTTGCAATGGAACGCAAAGGCGGCATGGATGAGATTCTGGCCTGCACACCATTGGGCCGCAAATACACTGTAAAGGCAAAGCTGCGGCAAAGTACCGCCGTGGCAGCGGTTATATCGTTCGGAACCGTTCTGCCTCATCTGTGGCAGGTGCTGCGTGACTATGGCCTTCCCTCTTTGCTGGGACCGGCAATGAGTATTTCCGACTTGCAGGCTGTCCCGAAGTTTATAACTTTATCGGATTTACTGCTCTTTTGGCTGATCTGCCGCTTTGCTGCCTGCCTGTGCATGAGCCGAATCACCCTATGGCTGGGACAGAAATTGGGAAATCTGCTTCCTGCACTGTTTATCAGCGCTGTTTCGTATTGTCTGCCTGCGTTGCTTAGCCTCTCTGGGATGAAAAATGGGATTGAATGGCTGGGTTTCTATCCCCTATTTCATGCTGCGGCTCTTTGGCAAAACCAAGGATATACCGCTGACGGTAAAAGCTATAATGCAATGTGGATTCCGATTTTTCTGGCATGCGCAGCATTCTTCCTCGCATGGGCAATTGGTCAGGCCCTTATTGATGACTATGACATGATAGGTGTTCCAGATGAAGTATTATAAAAATCTGTCCATCGATGAAAGCGATTTCTCCGTTCAAAGGCAAGGCTGCCGCATTCACCTGACGACCACAGAATATCAACTATTCATTACGCTGCTCGACCATTCTGGGCACATCTGCTCCCGAAATTTTCTGTTGGCATCTGCTTGGAATATCACAGTGCCGATTCAGACGCGGACGGTCGATGTGCATATCGCAAAGCTGCGAAAGAAACTGGATTTAGGCCCGGATGATTTGAAAACCGTAATGGGACGGGGGTATGCGCTTTCTGTTTGAGCCAAACAGGAAATCAAGATATGCAAATGTATTTTTTGTGTGATTCATTTCACGCAGTTCACTTATTTATTTGTAAGGGAGCTTGTTATGCACAATTTTGTTGTAAGAGGTCTATCTTTTGTTGGTGCCGCCGCAATGCTTTCTGTAGTGTGCATGACACCGTGTGCTGAAGATATTCAGCCATTGACTACTGCCGCCACAAGCGATTATATTCAATCCGGTTTATATACCGGTGAATTGCTTAGGGAAGTCAATTCTATAATTGGAAATGATGTTGATTTTAATCCTGCAAACTATACTGCCTCCGCTTACTCAAATGAATGGATTTCCGATGCAAGATCCGTTGTAGACACTTATCTGGAAACATTGCCTAGTCCAACCGTGTTAAAATCTGGAGAATCTTCTGGGAAGGCACAAGCTATCGCGTATGCAATTAACTGTGCTGAATGGAGCATGAATAAAGGCCGTGGTCACAATCTTGCTGACGAAAGTACTTACATGTTCGTATCCCATTATATCGATATTGATACTTATTACACGGATGCATCGCTTTCTTTCCTTACCGATGGTGCCAGTCGATCAGAGGCTCCAAAATATTATTGCAAGTGGATTACCGATGATGATCGCAACGCGTATGATACTTACCTTGGTTTGCACCAAGTAAATAGTAAAGCGAACTTCCTTTACGAAGGCTTTCGGAGTATCTGCAGCTTAAATGGTGATGTCAACGACATTGACAAATTGCGAAAAACATCGGATAAAGTAAACGACACCCTATTTGGCGTCGCCGCAAGTTATTCCTCCTATGATGCCTTTGATAGTTGGGGTGGAATTTATACTGTTACACAAGAAATCTTCAAAAAACTGCCGAGTCTCCAGAGACACGCTTAAGCGATTTATACACTGATTTTTTTGAGGACGAAGATATTCTTCGTGGTATTGATTCCGACATTAAAGCGGCAGCACTTCAGAGTTCTTTTGCAATGGCTGGTGCCTTGCTGCTCGGTTTTGTAACCGGTGGTCTTATCGAAGGCGTTGCCGAGTGCGCGCTTTGGTCGTTATGTGATTTTGGGGAAGCTATATTAACAAGTGAAATCGATGCCGCTCTAACATTACAGCTCCGCTACAGCTACCACGTCAGAGAACCGGCAAGAATGTACGACTATTATATGGATTCGATTTGATTCCATCCGAATTAATGATGAGGACGAATGATGGATAAGCTGTATCTGGCAGCCGTAACGATTTTTGGAATCGGCTGGTATATTGAACAACGTATGTATGTCGATGGCTACACACGGCGTAAACGGGACCCGTATAAGCCAATTGATTATTTAGGTGTGTTCAGCATTGGCGAATTTGTCGGTTATTTGGTACGATGTCTTGTTGCACCTGCTTTTGTATGGTTTCCGGACATCCTTATTGGGTTGCCCGACAATCTTATTCAAGTTATTGCGGCCGTATGGTTGGTTGTGATGTCCATTTTTGTTCCCATACTAGTCGAACGTACAATTGATGGGTTTTAGTATACATTATAATTGCTATTTCCTTGAATTCAATTTTTCTCTCTTGTGTAGTGTTTTCCTTTTGATTTTATAGCTTGTCAAATAAAAACACAAAAGACCAATTACACCAAATATAATCTCACTATTTTCACCGCCTTATATTTTCCGCTTATCTATATAATATTGTATAATTATTTCACATCAATATAGAAATGAGGAATTTATAATGCTTGAAAGAAGTCACCTTGAGTCTTACATCTGTTACTGCAAATATCAAAAAAATCTAAACAATAAGACCTTGAAAGCATATCGTATTGATTTGATGCAGTTCTTTTCTTGGGTTTCACCCTATGATGCCTACGTATCAAGCACACACATAGAGTTGTACATTGAGCATTTGGCAAAGGCGTATAAAACATCTACTGTGAAGCGAAAAATAGCTGCCATAAAATCGTTTTACCAATACCTTATATATAAGGAATACCTTGAGCACAGTCCCTTTGAAAAGCTGCAAGTTCATTTGCGACAAGAACGACTTTTACCTCGTACTATTGATAATTATACCCTTAGTCGTATTTTCTCTGCGGCATATTCTGACTTGCGCGAGTCACAATCGAATAATCATTACTTCGTCTCAATGAGGGATGTTGCCGTCTTGGAATTGCTGTTTGCCACCGGTGTCCGGGTTTCAGAACTTTGTTCTATTACTTGTGAAAATTTGAATTTGCAGAATCAAGTCGTCCTAATCAAAGGCAAGGGCAGTAAAGAGCGCTGCATTTATATTTCCTCGCCTCCAGTAATAAGTGCATTGGCTTCATACTCCGCTCTGCGCACCACAATTGACTCTCCTGATCCCTATTTCTTTTTGAATCGAGATAAGCATCGCCTATCAGAACAATCCGTCCGGCGAATTATTTGCCGTTATACCCCCACGGATGCAGCCCATTATACTCCCCACATGTTCCGGCACTCGTTCGCCACTTATCTTTGGGAACAGTGCGGAAATATTTACGAAGTAAAAGAGATTCTCGGTCATAGTTCTGTCAAAACAACCGAACGATATGTTCATGCCAGCTTTGAGCAGCAAAAACGCATATTGACAACTATGCATCCGAGAAATACTCTAAAAATCAAATTTTAATTTCCCTATTGAGATTTTATTGCAATCAAGTGTATAATAGAGTTATAAATAAGTATCCGTTTTTCTCAGTTCGTTCTTTGTCCATGTCTCTTTAGCTTACACTCCCCACCCTTTGTGGTAGCTTTTGTATTACTGCTTATTTTTCAAATCACCATCATACATACTTTTACGTAGGGATGTGTTGTTCCTACATTTAACTAATGTTAAACAATAAAGGATAACTACTTATTATACGGTGAACAGATGGAAAACATACTGGACTTTTTTCGGGAAAATGAAGAAGCTTTTATTGTATATGTCGTAGAACAGCGATTTGCGACAGGTCGAGGCCTCGATTACTTTAAGTCATTCAAAGGAAAGCCAAATCTGATTGACTCTAATATAAAAATTCGAAGGCTTCTACGCCACATTATCTTTTGGATTAGTCGTCACGTTCCATCTATTGGCACAGTAATCGGAACGTGCTTTGGCGGACAAGTTACAGCTCTTAATATTGCAGATGTTATTTGTGCCCTTAGTAAACTTTTTTCAGTTGAGTCTCATCAAGCTGCAGGACCTGATGTCATCGATCCTATCATTATTGAGGAAGGCAATGTATTTTCACGTTACTTGACTCAACTAGTTAACTTACATAAAGAAAGCATTCTACGCCCAACAATAATAGTCATACTTCGGGACAACGATTTTGAGCGTGCAAAGAAGATATTGTCTGAATGCCCCGATGGGACTTGCTTAAAACTGATACGGAATAGTGGAGAAAGTACGATATATCGTGTAGTTAATAGTGGCGCAGAGAACGTTGATGATTTCATAGATTCCTATTCGCGGCAATGCTTTAATACCTGTTCAAATACAAAAAGGGATATTTTATTGAATGAAGTCTGGCAGAAACAATCTATTGTACATCGCTTTGCGCCATCTCTGATGAAAGAGCGTGCAAGCTTAGTATGCGATGAGAAGAAAATCGTAGGAGATGATATTACGGATATGATTCAATCTCTGCGGATATATCCGTATAAAAATGAAGACGAGCGAAAACTCTGTGAAACCTTTTTAGTAACAGCATTGCTCAACCAGATTTTTTGTCATGACAATGGTGGCACTTCCATACTTGATGCATTAGATTATGCAAGAGATGTTGGCAATTCATTGCTTCTCGCGCAAGTATACCGATATGCGCATTTTATTCCAAATATAAAGCATGACGAAGAAATTGATCTTTTAAAGCAAGCAAAAAATATTCTTGAAAAGAATCAGATGATGGATCAAGCTATATACTGTCAAAACAATATACTGGTAAGGCAGTTCGAAACAGATAATGTATCTATTCGTGCTTTTCGAGAATTAAAACAACAGGCTACATACGATGTTCCAGGATTAGTCGGTATGTCCCACATATATAATAATGTGGGGGTCGCTCAGCTTATGTGCGGATTTCCGGAAGATGCTATCACGTCATTTGATGCCGGATTAGACTATGCGCGTTCTGAAGAGAGAGTAGTACAACGCCTTGCTCTTCTTACAAACCGATTGATAGCATATTCCTATAATTATATAAAGATTCCAGAAGAAGACTTCTATCGAATCCTCAACTTAATCCGCGATGGAATGACGCGGCTCAACCTTCCGTTCCTATCTGCTCGGTATGTCATGAATACCATCGTAGTTGCATACAGACAATCCCCAGATTTCGGCAAGTTTTTGCTCGAAAGATACAGAGTCTATAACTTAGTGCAACAAGCTTTTGATTCAAACAAATTTGGAACCGGGCAGCTATTTCTGCAAATAAGTCGTATGAAAGAATGCGACATTCTTAAAAAGGTAACAATTTCATCAACGCTAACATCTGTAACAGGAATGCAAAAGCGATTCATTGAAGATACGGGATTTAATCCTGTGTTTTTTAGTACTTGGATATGATTATATGTAGTATGCAAGGAGTGTTGTTGCCAAAACAAACGTATGAACATCCATTTTGGGATAATTGCTATCCAGAAGGCGCAAAAGTTTCGCCTGTGAAGGACTATCTCTGAAACCTGCATAGGAAAATCCAAAACTATTGTTTGTATTAATTGTCGGCATGACATTTATTTCAACAAAATACAGATTTCTGTCTGATATTGGACTCGAAAGAACTGCGTCAATATCATTGTAGGTGCTTACCATAATACGTGCATCTATTCGGCAAAAGGTTTTTACCCCTATAATGCGAATTAGTTCTATATATTTTTCTTTCAGAGAATCGCACAGATCGTAAACAAGCTCTCGTTGATATCCGATTTTTTCTTCTTTAGCGGTTTCCCCAAAGAACCAGTTTATATCCTGATTCTTAGGTACATAAACTATAGTAGGAAGAAAATCGAAATTTTCTGTAAGTGGATTAAATATAGCTGGTGTTGTTATATCGAATCCCTTTATGAATTTTTGATATATTCCTTTTTGGGCGGTAGGACATTTTCCTCTAACAACGCCCAAGCTACTTCCCCAATTTAAAGGGCGGAAAATGCCATTTGGATCACTTGCTTCGCATGTCGGGGAAACAAGCAATCCGCATTCTTTTGCAAGCAAATTTGAGTGATACTTATTTTCCCCAGCTAAAATAGAAAAACTCCCGCATGGGATACATGGTATTCCCAAAAAAGCACATGTTGAGGGGACAATGGCCATCGGATCCAAATCTGTGCTTCCGCAGTTTAAATTGATAACAAAATCAATGTGTGGAAGTGTGTTGGAGAAAGCTTTCTCCACAAATGTTCTTACATCTAAAATAAAAGGTCGGCATCCGACATTTGCAATGGCATTAAGCCATTTGGAAATAATATCTCCTTTCCATATATGGTAATGTGCAAACCCAGCCGCCTGCTCCCCCTCAAAGATGTACACAATAGCAACAGTAAGCCCTTTGATTCTATCCAATGAGTTTTGAAATTCAAGATTGTTCATATAGATTTCTCCATTAAGCAAAGATAATAAGTAGTTATCCTTTATTGTTCTTTCCTCGGTTTTCAAAATCATCATGAATCGATATCAACTAATCGGATATGCAAAGTCAAAAATCACTGTAAGTAGCCCATCGTCCTGCACATTCCTTATAAAATAACGTGAAAAATCAGCCCCGATCCATTAGAAGAATCGGGGCTGATCTTATGCCATAATATTCTTGTCAAAACAGGATTTGAACTGTCGCGTCTTGAATCAAATCAATGAACTGATCTTTCGTTACGACTTCTTTGCGGCAAATAATCGACTTATCTGCTTGCTGCCGTGTATAAGTCAATTTTCTATCATCGCGGCGAAGCTGCCGCACCTCATCCAAAGTTAAGGCTCCCTCACGATACATCTGGCACAAAATAAAGTCGTTTGACTTAAAGGCCACCGAAATCGGAGAATCCAGCGCAGGAGTAAATTCAGATTTTCCCGTCAGCATCCGTTCTGCATTCGTTTGGAACTCATGCGCATCCGTATCCTGCGTATAGATTGTCAGACTGTCCACTTCATCGTGATACCACGCGAATACTTCAGCAAGAATCGTCAATGAGATTTCTCCTGCGTTCTTTTTTAGAGCGCGGCCCGTTGACAGCGTTCTTCCATGGATCGGCCATTCATCGTACAGCCGGTTCATCCATTCTTCTGCGGAAGGCAAATCAATCAGATCTTCGGTTTTTACTTTCCTACGAAGAAAGCGCATCAACTCTGACACACGCGACACCGCAGCTTCAACGATGTAGTACAGGTTCACATCTTCATCATTGACAAAAGTACCATACTTTGTTTCATCAATCCAACGAATAGGATACCCTTGTGCTTGAAGCTGCTCAACATAGGTGCTTCTGTATGTAGAATCTTCAATTTCTTCCATTACCCACTTTGGTATCAGAATCAAATCGTATACGCTGAGGATTCCATCAGACGGATAACTTCTCTGGCTCAACTCGTGCATAAATGCCAGTGATGAGTTATCCATAAGTGCTATTTTGGTTTCCCCACCATATTCTTTATACTCTGGTATATTAAGCATCGGCCTCTCCCGTCAGCATTTTAAATTCACTTAAAACCGTTTTTAGAAATGCTTCATTGTCTTTATGGTATTCCACTTCCGGCTCATTGCGAATCGTCTTATTGATTTTCTCTTGCAGCGGACTTACATTTACTACATACGAAGGCCGTACAAGGGAATCATCTAATCCCAAATCGCGGAATCTCTGTGCAATATCTTCAACCTGCACATCAAAGTTTTCCTTAACTTCTTCCGCAATAGCCGTATTCTCATTCTTTACTGCACTTTCATACAGAGAGATCAGCACCGCCTTATAGGGAGCTTGGAAAGCGTTCATGCACTGAAACGCTTTTGCTTGGAACTCCATATCCTTTAAGCCCTCAAAATACGGCATAAGGTTTCCCAGAAACATAAGCGCAGCAAAGTATTCTGCTTTTCGTTCTTCCATCAGGATTTCGGATTCAATCAAATGGTCAAAAGAAACTTCATCAAACAATAGATGATAAATCTCATGCCACGCAGTAAAATACTGATTTGCTCTCGGAAGTGCCGTATTTATCAAGGGGATTCGTTTTCCATCCCGAACAAAAATTGCTCCGCTTAAATAGAGATTATCAATCGGAAGCTGTATCAAACCATACGGCCTTAAAATCTGTAACGCCAACTGTATCGGAGAATTTATCTGCATCGGATTGTATTTTGACCAGATGAGTGAAGCACTCTGCTTCATCTGTTCCTCGATGACTTCGTTCCTTTTGATAACTTCATCTAAGTTGGCTGCTGTAATTCGCTCACTCATAGCCTTCCGCCTTTTAATAATAAACACTGCAAAGGTTTAGAATATCCTGCAACAAGTCATACTCCATCTTTGCCTTATCATTCATCTGATAATCTATCGGAGCATTCTGCGAGTACACGGCATCTACACTTTGCACTCTTGGTGAAAATCCCATCAAAGTATCCGGGTCAATGCTCAAACTGGTAAGAATTTTATTCAAATGTTTATCGAATGTACTTTTACTATCTATCTCGCCATTCAAAATCTTATCCAAAGTAGGGCGAGAAATCTCTGTTTTCTTACAGAACGATACCTTTGAGAATCCATTGCTGCGAATATAGTCCTTTAATTTTGTCCCTGTCAGTTTTCTCATTTCAAAAAGTTCATCAAAACGCACTTTTCATCTCTCCCTTCTGCTATTATTATATACTACCGGATTCGTGAAATCAACCATTATGTAAAAAAGTTTTTTACATAATGGTTTTTACCGCAAAACGGGCGATTTTCTTTTGTGAAACCACCTCAACAACATTACGACACTTTGATTTTTCCGACTTCTTTAATTAAAATCGGCATGGACTAGCCATCAGCATGGAGAGAATCTACCACCATACCGAAAAATTACATCTCCTTACCGAATTATTTATTCATTTCCAAACACAAATGTCCGCTTTACTTATCAAATAAGTAAAGAAGCCTTATAAGTTGGGCTAATTGTCATTTTCAGTGTAACGCATCCCCGATACAACTGCTTAGTAACTACTAAGGACTACCTCATCTAAGTAAGTAATATTACAAAGCCGAGAGCGGCTTATTGTTAAGTAAATCACCTGATATAATGATTTATACTCATCGTATGCGTGTTCATACATTTTACTGAGTGTACTCATTGCATCAAGATGGTCTTGAGTGGAAGTGCCGTATTTACGCACACAAAAATCGTATCCCGCTTTAAGAAAATCAACGCCCATATTCATCATCATGGATTGGACAGCAAATCCGCTCCCGCGCAATTTCTTTCTGGCATAGTTCTGTATAACAGCAAAGATATTATCCTTGATAATAGATTGGATTTCATCAAATTTCTTGTTCTGGCTTACAAAAAGGCTATCTTCCAGAACATTATTCATCACTTATACTCCCAGGGCTGCTCCATCTTTTTGCCATTCTCACATACCCTAGTGTGGAACAGAATCATATCAGACAGTTCATCCGCAAGTTGGATTCCTTTTCTTGCTTCCTCTGTTTTAACACGCCCCATAAACGCATGAATCACATTCATGTCCATCGGCTTTTTTGGCATCTTCATCAGAGAATCTATCGACACATGGAGGTATTCGGAAATTTTATGAAGTTCAATCGCATTGATTGCTTTTGCACCATTCATAATTTTGCTCATTGTCTGCTTGGAGACTTCAGCTTCTTCTGCCAGATCAACTTGCTTTTTATTTTCTTTTTTCAGTTCAGCCTGAATGTTGTTCCCAATTATCATATTTGCATCCAGCATATAATCGCCTCCTATCTTGGTATTTACATTATACGCTTACCTCGCAAAAGCATCAATAATTCAGAGACTTTTTTATAATTTGAACGCAGATACTAATAGCCCCACATTTTTTATGGCATACCGAAAAGCTAGATATTCATGCAAGCGGCATTAGAAGCACGACGATTAAAAAGTTGTTGCACATCCGTGCAATGGCTTTAGTCAATGTGCCTGTATGAATTTCACTGTTTTTTGTAAATGTGTTGATTATCTTTATCAAAACCGTTGACTCCGTAGAGACTATATGTTATAATATGGATAAAGAAAAAAAAGAAAAAAAGGTCTTACTCATAAGCAATCAAAAGAACTTCACCGCCATCCTCACCCGTCAAAACAAATATCCCGATTCACTTCGGAAATTGGGATATCTACGGCTTGATCGCAAGGTCATACCACGCCAGACTGGAAAACCAGAGACTGCGAACCACCTGTTTTCGTACGCTTCATTGTGTAGTTAAAGGAAGGAGTCCGCTATGGCAAAAAAGCATGGGAAGTCCAACAAAAAAGCCAACAAATCGAAAAAGAAAAAAAGCAATTCCAATCCTTGTCAGAATCAGGGTCTGTCTTCGGAAACGAAATCTGACACAGCAGAGGTTCAGCCTTCTGTTTCAGTAGTAGGGAATCCTATACATACTTCCATGACAGAGCAGCCCCGAAGCAAAGAACACGAGCAAGAGTTCAACAGATGGCAAGAAGATGTATATCCGAGCAACAATCTATATCATCTCTCTATTTTTTATTTTGATCGTTGTTTTATTTCAACCCGGACTACTTTCGACTTATGAAAGCATCCTTGAAAAGCTGTTTTCTTTAGCAATACTCTGCATGAAATCTTGATTGCATGGGCGGCAAATACATGACATGATGTATCCTTGCCGCTCTTTTTCTATTATTCTTACCACTTTCATACAAGGAGACACCAAATGGCAGAAAGAGCAAATACCGAAGGCCTTCTATCAGAAAATAACTACCGTTTACTTGATGAGATTCGACGGCAACGAACAAGCGATAAGACAAAACTTGCATCTGCTTCAGGTTTCTCATGGCCAACCGTCAACAAACTTTGTGAAGAACTTAAAAACAGTGGTTATCTTTCAAAAGAAACATCGCTTCTTGATCCCACCGTTGGCTATATGTTGGGCGTTGCCGTGGGCACTCGAGAAATCAAGGTAAGTCTTGTGGATTTTGCCTTTCAATCAGTTCCAAGAAGAAAGTTGCGAGCATTAGAATTAGGTTCCTTGCTGGATCACGATTTGCTACACACACAAAATGAATTGGAAAACTCAGAGACGGAGAATTATCTCTGTCTAAACTCTTCGCAGGATCTGGAAACACTAGCAGAAACATTGAACGAGATTTTACTTGCGTTTCTACAGGTTGCGCAAAAAACCGGGCTACCTCTTGTTGGAATTGGCATTGCTTTTCCCGGCGCAATTGATACCAAACAACGAAAAATCTGTGCATGCCCTAATATTCCCTGCCTCAACGAAAAAGGACTGGATAATATACTATGCGCTGATGTCCGCACAATGCTGGCGAACTTAGACATTAAAGTAGAATTGTGCCATAATGCCGAAGCCTGCTTTTTGTACGAAAAAGAATGCCTATTTCTTACTGAAGATCCCATACGCCGGGCTCTTGCTACCTCGCAGAATATCCTCTGTGTCTACCATGGCACTGGCATTGGCCTAAGTGGTAGCATGGCGGGGCAACTACTACGAGGTAACGACGGATTTTTTGGAGAGATTGGTCATATTCTTTCACCCGATTTTTCTTTGCAGCGCCTGAAAACCGAATGTTCCGACCCAAATTTAGCTGCCGGAATTCCAGCAGACAAGATTTCTCTTTCCGGATGTCGTTGCCAATTCTGCCAAAAGACTTGCTTAGAATCATTGATTCGAGCCCGTGTGTTTGAAGCTGAAAATCTTGAAACATTCAAACAAGTAACAGACCGTAATGGTCTACGAACTTTTTCTCAAAAAAAGTGGCATTTCAAACTCTTAACTCAGTATATCGGTTTTATGGTCGGTACTATTATTAATCTATTTAATCCAGAAGTTCTGATTTTAACTGGAAGACTCTATGATTACGTGCCAGAGATTTGGAACAGTATGAACATTTTGAAAAGTAGTAACACACTCTCTTATTCTGGTTCGCGTTGCACCATCATTCCTGGCAGCAAAAAAGACAACTCTGTTGCCGTAGGTGCAGCTATCAGCGTATATTACCACACATATTCCTACAGAACTGAAGAAATCAACTGGGCGAAACATTAAAACATAAAAGATAGAATATTCTCATTGTTTCAAATTTATATCATATATTCTTGCTAGTACGCAGTAAAACAGCTATATAAGCATTTGGGGAGATTTTTTCTTTCCCCATATATAATTTTTACTATCTATATAATGATATGTCCGCCATGCCACAACAAAGGGGTTGCTTATTCGCCACAATAAGCAACCCCTTTTACTATCAAAAAATAACGCTATACCTTTTTAGGCTGTTATCTATACAGCGGCCCGTACTGCTTGCACGCAGTATAATCCGCAGCCTGCTGATCCTGTGTGCCGAAGCTGGCCCATGCGTGGGGGCGATAGACCTTCTCGGCAGGGACATTGTGCATCGTAACTGGGATGCGCAGCATGCTGGCAAGCGTAATGAGGTCAGCACCCACATGGCCGTAAACGGTCACGCCATGGTTGGCACCCCAGTTTGCCATAACGCTGTACACATCGGTGAACGCACCCTGTCCGGTCAGGCGCGGGCAGAACCACGTAGTCGGCCAGGTCGGGTCGGTGCGCTTGTCGATAGTGTTGTGGATCCCGTCGGGCAGATCAGCCGTCCAACCCTCGGCAATTTGCAGGACGGGGCCAATGCCCTCCACAATGTTGAAGCGCAGCATCGTAACAGGCATCTCTGCCTTGCAGCGGAAGTGGCTGGAATATCCACCGCCGCGGAAGTACTCATAGTCCGCGCGACACCAATCGGTGGCGTTCAGGCACGCCTTGATGTCCGCATCGGTCATCTCCCAGAACGGTTTCATCACATGATTGCCCTTGGCATCTACGCAGGCACCGGAACCGTCCAGGGCCGTTGCGCCGGAATTAATGAGGTGAATAAAGCCGTTGGCGGCAACGCCGTCAGGCTTTTGCCCAGTCACACGCTCGCATGCTTCCGGGCTCCAGTAGGTGCGCACGTCATGGAAGCACGGTGCAGAGCCGGAAACAAGGCTGCCCAGCATCATGGCAATGCCGTTGCAGGTGTCATTCTCGGTAGCGAACGGGGTCGGGGCTTTCGGACCATTCCAGTCAAAGGTAGAAGCCATAATAGCTTCGGTGAAGTCAGCATTCGGCAACCAGTCTGTCCACTGGCGCTGGCCCTGGAAGCCGCCGACCACAGCGTTGCGACCGAGTGCTTCTTCATGCCAGCCCATCTCGTCCAGACGCGGATTGCCGTATAGAATGTCGCGGATGATCAGGGTCATCTTGACGATAAACTCCCAATCCCTGTCAGCCGGAACGATCTTCGACTTCGTGATGACAGGCGGCAGATTCTTGCCGAGGTTCTTATCAAAGCCCTCTTTGCAGTTTTCGCGCACCCATGCCAGCGCCTTTTCATATTCGTCGTGGTCATAAATACCGATGGAAATGCGGCGCAGGATCTCGACCTCGTCCACCCATTCTGCACGGATGCCGAAATACTTTTGCAGAACTCCTGCATCGCAGAAGCTGCCGGCAATGCCCATCGTCACAGCACCAATATTGACGTAAGCTTTGTTCTTCATCCAGCCTGCGGCAACAGCACCACGGGCAAAGCGCAGGATTTTCTCGGCCACGTCATCGGGAATCGTATCATCGTTGGCTTCCTGCACGTCATGACCATAAATGGAGAAAGCAGGCAGACCGCGCTGGGCGTGTGCTGCCAGAACCGCAGCCAGATACACCGCGCCGGGGCGCTCGGTGCCATTGAAGCCCCAGACTGCCTTGATGGTGTTGGGGTCCATATCGAACGTTTCGGTACCGTAGCACCAGCAGGGGGTCACAGACAGCGTTGCCGTAACATTCTGGGTAGAGAACTGCTCTGCCACACGGGCCGCCTCGGCACCGCCGCCAATCGTCGTACAGCCAATCACGCACTGCACCGGCGTACCATCGGGGTACTTGAGGTTCTCCGAAATCAGCTTGGCGGCATTTTCTGCCATGCGCATCGTTTGATTTTCCAGGCTTTCACGGACACCGCCCCAGCGTCCATCGATGACAGGGCGAATACCAATTTTAGGATACAGCATAGTTGCACCTTCCTTATTATAGTAGGGTCTTGAAACGATCATAAGCGGCGTTCCATTCCGCATAGTTCTGTGTGTTTGGGGTATATGTTTTAATGACCTCTGTTTCCGCAATCAGTCGGCGTCCCTGTGTGATGGAGTCCAGCAATCCCAAGGCCTTCAGCTGGATCATGATGTTGCCGAGCGCCGTAGCTTCCACCGGGCCTGCCTTTACCGTAAGGCCGCAGCAGTCTGCTGTCATCTGGCAAAGCAGGCGGTCTTTCGTACCGCCGCCCAAAACATGCAGGGTCGTAAAAGTCCGGCCTGTTACTGCGGAGAGTTGCTCTATCGCGTAGCGATATTTCAGCGCAAGGCTTTCATAAATGCAGCGCATCACAGCACCCACCGTTTCCGGGATGGGCTGGCCGGTTCTGCGGCAAAATTCCTGTATTCTGCCCGGCAGGTCGCCGGGCGCAACAAATTCCGGGGCATCCGGGTCAATAAAACTGCGCAGCGGTTCGGCGGCAAGTGCCTGTTGCTCCAGTTCCGCGAAAGAATATGCCTGTCCACGGCGCTTGTACTCACGGCGGCTTTCCTGAATCAGCCAAAGACCGATGATATTTTTCAGGTAGTTGATTTTTCCGTTTGCTCCGAGTTCGTTGGACAGCCCGCTTTGGCAGCTGTCCGCCGTCAGAATCGGGGTGTCCAATTCCGTTCCCAGCAGGCTCCACGTGCCGCAGGAGAGAAATGCCGTATGTTCGGCATCTTCCTCGGCACACGGCATAGCAGCCGAGGCGCATTGTGTATCATGCCCTGCCACCGCAATGATTTTCGCACCGTCTGCAAGTGTACCCGTCACCGTGCCGCTGGCAACAATGGGTGCGAAGCGGTTTTCCGGCAAGCCGTAGGCGGCCAGCACTTCTCTGCTCCACTGCCCTGTGCGGGGGTCCAGCATCTGGCTGGTGGACGCAATGCTGCGTTCGCAGACCGGCTCGGCCCCCAACAGGGCCGCAAACAGATCCGGCATAAAAAGAATATGCTCGGCCTTTTGCAGCAGTTCCGGGTCCTGCTCACGCAGAGCCAGCAGCTGGAACAAAGTATTGATTGCCATGATTTGATTGCCGGTATGGGCATACAATTCTTCTGCAGGCATACGGGCAGCGGCCTGTTCCGGTTTGCCATTCGTTCGGGCATCGCGGTAATGAACAGGGTTTGCCAGCAGATGACCGTCCGTATCCAGTAAGCCGAAATCCACACCCCATGTATCAAATCCTAAGCTGTCAAATGTACCCGCCTTTTGAATGGCCGTGTGAATTTCTTTCAGCAGTGTTTCCACATCCCAGCAGAGGTGACCGTCCTTTTCGATGGGGACATTTTCAAAACGATGGATTTCCTCGTAGGTGAGGTTTTGGCCATCGTACACGGCCCGAATCGCACGTCCGCTGGAAGCGCCAAAGTCGAAGGCCAGCACAGTTGCTGTGTTACTCATTGAACCACGCCCTTCTTCAAAAGTACGTTGGCATAGATTGCGCTTTCCCCGGTGGCGATAATCGCATAGGCATGATGTGCGCGCTCATAAAACGCAAAGCGCTCCACCATTTCAATTTTAGCCGGGTCATTGCCGCTCTCGTTCAACTTCTGTTTATAGCTATCCCAGATAGTCGGCTTGCACGGATCGCCATCAACCACTTTCATCAGCGCGATAGGCTTTTCTACATACTGATCCAACGGCAGAAATTGCAGGATGGCCTCCAGCAGTTCTATGGTTCCGTGCCCGTCTGCACGAATCACAATGGCATCTTTGCCGATGCTTTCAGCCGGAAAATTTCCGTCTGCGAGAATGATTTCGTCGCCATGACCCATCTCGCAGAGGACTTTCAGAAGTTCCGGGCTAAGGATAGGCGGAATGTTCTTCAGCATACTGGGTCTCCTTATTTGTCCGTCGGCTCACCTTTTTCGCGTCGCTCAAATTTGCGATAGCCGGGGTGTTTGCCGGTAATTTTGTAGTAGGAGCGGAGATTGATGAGCTTATCAATATTCTTGCGGTCAATATCGTAGCTGCCGCCGAGAATGATTGCGTTGATCGTGATTTTTGCCCACAGTTCCAGACTCTCCATGCGGTAATAGGCAGTGATGACATCGCTGCCCACCGTCAGCGCGCCGTGGTTTTCCAGCAACATAACGTCGTGGTCGTTGAGATACGGCTCGATTGCGTCCGGCACCTCCGTCGTGCTGGGGGTTCCATACGGAGTCAGCGGCACAGCGCCGATGGCTGCCACATCCTCAATCATGTTGTACATATCCATCGGGCGATGTGCCACGGCAAAGCCGGTGGCTGCCGGCGGATGGGCATGGACAACAGCATTTACATCGGCGCGCTTTTCGTAGCAGCGCAGGTGCATCTTGATTTCGCTGGACGGGCGCAGTCCCTCTGCGCCCTCCAGCACGTTGCCCTTTGCATCAATGCGCAGCAGCTTGTCCGGCGTGATGAAGCTCTTGCTCATGCCCGTAGGCGTTGCAAGGAAAGTTCCGTCCTCCAACCGAACTGAGACATTGCCATCATTGGCAGCGACCCAGCCAAGCTGCCACATTTTATGGCAGACATCGCAGATCTGGTCTTTGATTTCTTCGATTTGCACAGTTTGTACCTCCTAAAGTGGATTTTGTCCTTTACTTGTATTATACTGTTGCAATTCGCCCTCGTCTTTGCGTATAATGATATTATATTGGACGATATTGATATTTTAGGAGATGCCTGCCATGAAGTTTCTGGCTTCCCATGAAAGCAGTACGCGCGGCACTTTTGACTTTCCCATTGAGCTTTATTATGTAGATAAAATGCACCCGCGCTATGAAATGCCGTTTCACTGGCACATGGAATTTGAACTTATGCTGGTTCTGAGCGGGGAGTTTTCTCTGCTGATTGATGGACGCTCTTACCTTTTACACAAGGGGGATGCCGCCATCATTTCAGCCGGGGCCGTTCACGGCGGAACCCCCAGCGACTGCGTTTACGAGTGTGTTGTCTTTGATATGAACCGTTTCCTCGGCAGCGGCTCCGTATGTCAGGCAAAATACAATGCGCTTTTTGAACGCGGCGCACAAATCGAGCCGTATCAACCGGCCGGCTCCGTAACCTGCCAACTGATTGACAGGCTCTTTGAGGCAATGGAAAAAGAGCCGGAGGGATATGAATTTGTGACGATTGGTCTGATGTGGCAGTTGTTCGGTCAAATCCTTTTGCAGCATTCGTACACAGTTTCCACTCCCGGAAATAAGCGAAATGACCGCAGCACAGCCCAAATGAAAGCGGCCTTAGAGCGCATCCGAAAGAATTACGCCAGCCGCATCACCTTGGAAGATCTCGCCTCCACAGCAGAAATGACCCCCGAACACTTTTGCAGGGTCTTTCACAGCATAACCGGGCGCTCCCCTATTGACTATTTGAATTACTACCGGGTAGAATGTGCCGCTGAGCTATTATGCTCCACCGAAGATCCCATCACGGAGATCGCATATAGCTGCGGCTTCAGTGATTCCAGCTACTTTAACCGGATGTTCCGCCGCTATAAGGCCGAGGCTCCGGGCAAATATCGAAAACTGCATAGCATATAAAATCGCGCCGACAGTGCATTGTCGGCGCGATTTTTTGGTCAATAATTTACATTCTTTCATCAATATATTCCGTTTTCAAAAGTCAGCGAATGTTTAATAATAGAAATAGAAATCTAAATAGGATGGGCGTGAAAAAATGACATATAAAAAGTTTATGAGTCTCTTTTTAATTGCCGGAAGTATCGCCAGCACACTCTGTAGCTGCGCTGCAACGGATTCTTCTGCTGTGGTCGGGTATATCGATGAGCACCCCATCACTATGGAAGAGTTCAATTACTTCTTATCCCAGCAAAAAAGCTCCGTATGCCAAAGCTATTCTCAGCTTTACGGAATCACATCTTTTGACTCCGCCTTTTGGAATAATGAATATGGTGATTCTACTCCGCTGGATTCCGCAAGGGCCTCTGCCAAAGAAGCCTGTCTGGAAGCATACGCCACACAAATGCTTGCCGAGAAGACAACTTCTGCTGAGTTCTTGTCGTTTTCCCAACTAAAAGAAAATGCAGAAAATTTCAACACTGCAAGAAAAGAAAGCACGTCAAACGGTGGTATTGTCTACGGCCCTATAGAGTATTCCTTTGATTCTTACTATCACCGTTATCTTTCACAGCTTGAAAACGATATAAAGGAATACTGGATTTCTACCAATGCTGTAAGCGATGCAGACATTGACGCTTTCTACTCTGAAAATCAAAATCTGTTCTCCCTGAATGGTGACGCAGATGTTTCTGCTATTTATTTGTCATATATCCCATCCGACCTCTCTGCTGACAACATCTTTTTGGGCCTTGAGGAAGGTGTTTCTTTAGAGGATATCCAAACACAATACCCTTACGTCACAGACTGGCACACCTATTCTTTTACAAACGAAACCGAAAAGTCCGATCTCTTATCCCATGCAGACATCGTTTCACAGGCATCCAGCATGAATACTGGAGATGTATCAGAGCCGTTTTTAGATGGGACTTATCCGTGCATTATTAAAGTCACAAGAAAGGAGGACGCAACCGTTATCCCACTCGCAGAGGTTCGTAATCGTATCACAGATTACTTATTAAACTCACGGATAAGCACAGAAACCGAACTGATTCAAAACCGTCTGGTATTTACCGAAACTGATGCCTTTCAAAATACATCAATCGAATAGGAGACTCAACCATGAAGAGAAAATTTTCCCTGGTCATGAGTGCAGCTATGATTTTAAGCCTCATTGCTCCTATGACCAACGCCTTGGCTGAAGACATTCAAACTCCAGAAACAGCCTCTACCGAAACCATTGTCGCAGAAGCTGCTGCGTCCGGTGGAACCACCTACTATGTAGATTCTACAATCGGTGATGACTCCAATTCGGGAACCTCGCCCGAAACACCTTGGAAAACCCTCGACAAAGTGACCGCCACAACCTTCTTGCCTGGTGATACCATTCTCCTGAAATCCGGCTCCATTTGGAATGGCGAATGGTTATGGCCAAAAGGCTCAGGAACCGCAGATGCGCCTATCAAGATCGATAAATACGGCGGTGATGCACTGCCTGTCATCAATGGCATGGGCATCGATCGTGGTATGAACTACTCTGGCGCTGTTCACCTACGCAACCAAGAATATTGGGAAATTCGCAATCTTGAAGTCACAAACGATGATGACTTCGATGTTGATATCGACCTTTCCCGCCCGCAGGGTGACAACAGTTGGTCGAGTCAGGCCGAAACACGGAATGGCATTTTGATTATCGCCGATGGAGATCTTCTCAACGATGGTGACGATGGCATTTTCAATCACATTTACATCGAGAACTGCTATGTACATGACGTAGATGGCCCCAACGATTGGAATGACACTTTTACTGGCGGAATCATCTACAATGTCGTTGGCACGAAAATTCGTCCTAACACCTCTTTCCGCGATATTCGGATTGCCTACAACACAATCCGCAAAGTTGATTTGCTTGGCATTACCGGCTTTGTACAGATGGCAAAAAGCGGTTATCAGGACGATGTTGACACATACAATCTTTGGATGGAAGACATCTATATCGGCCATAACTATATCGAAGATGTTGCTCAGGGCGGCATCGATTTGTGTGATGCCCGAAATGCCGTCGTTGAATATAATGTTGTTGATGGCTTCCTAAAGCGGTATCCCAATTTCCGTCCTACTGTTGCTCTGTACCCTTGGAAATGTGAGAACTCCGTCTTGCAGTACAATGAAGTTTATAATGGGCCTTCGACGAACGCGGACGGCAGCCCCTATGATATGGATTCTGCACTAAAAAATGTTGTCTACCAGTTCAACTACTCGCACAACAATCCCTGTGGCTGGATGTTGTACATGGGGCGCAATACCAATGATATAATCCGCTACAACATCAGCGATGACGGTGGCGACTTTATCATCAAGTATTTCCTTACTGCTAATGCAACTCCTGCCTACTTTGTCAACAACGTAATCATGTATGATGGTGCCAGAACCACTTTCATGCACCGTGATCCTTTCAAATCGCAGACTTATTTCTACAACAATGTTTTCTACAATAAGAGTACCACCACCACCACAACATGGCACGATACCAAACGCTATCTCGGGAATCTCGGTTCTGTCACATTCAGCCATAACTGTTTCTACGAAGCCAGTGGTATCCATTCCCAGTATGAACCATCCGACGACTATAAAGTCACCGAGAATCCTGATATGGTAAATCCCGGACAGACTCCTCAACAGAACAGCGATGGCATTCTGAGTGGTGCTACAGTTTGGGATGGCTACAAGCTCAATGCAAGTTCTCCGCTGATCGATGCAGGCATCTATGTTCCCCAGATGGGAACCACTGATTTCTATGGCACTCAGCTGTATTGGGGTAATGCTCCTGACATCGGTGTTCACGAGTACCAGCAGGGCGAATATAATGATCCCGCTAATTTTGCATTAGGCAAAACTGTAACCTCTAACAATTCCCATGAATCCTTGACTCCTGATTTAATGGTTGACGGCATCTACTCTCAGAGTTCTCGCTGGGCTGCCGCCAACTCGGATCTTCCCATCTGGCTGGATATTGATTTTGGCGAGGATACTACCTTTAATAAGGTTGTCCTTACTGAAAACATTGTATCCGGGTGGGCCTCTCCCCGAATTGCCTCCTTCAACTTGCAGATCCCTACATCTGATGGTTATCAAACAATTTACACCTATGATGGCGAAATCGGTGAAGGGAAAGATTTCACGTTCGACACTGTGACCGCATCCCACCTTAGAATGGAAATCACCAGCCTCCGCGCTGACACAAGCACGCATGGCCGTGGCGCAACTGATCCCAGTATCGTCGAATTTGAGGTATACAAAGTTCCCGTAGTTCGTGAGCCACAGAATCTGCTTTTGAATAAGTCCGTTTCTGCCAGTTCTTCGCATTTCTCCTGCCCCGCATCCAAAGTAAATGACGGCGATGCCTCTCAGGGTTCCCGCTGGGCTGCTGCCAACTCGGATCTTCCTGCATGGCTGGAATTCGATCTTGGCTCTGAGCAGACCTTTAACAGCGTAACCATCACAGAAAATATTATTCCAAATTGGGCATCCGAACGAATTACCGGCTTAGAGTTCCAAGCATGGAATGGTACGGAATACACTACAATCAGTACCTATAGCGGCACGATTGGCACATCCAAAACCATTTCCCTGCCAGAAACGACTAGTTCCAAATTCAAGGTCTTGATTACTGGATTGCAGGAAGACACTACGAAAAACAGCAAAGGTCAAACCGATCCTAGCATCCAAGAAATCGAGCTTTACTACCGCTAATATAACAGAGCCGCTTCAAGCGTATTGCATAAGTGCAACGCTTGAAGCGGCTCTATTTTTATTCTTTAGAATAAGCAACTCCCGCGCTTGTCAGGCACGGGAGTTAAAGAAGGAGAAAACACGATTTTGCATGATGCACTCTACTGCAAAACGCAAAATGAAAAAGCAGATTAGCGGTATCAGCAGTATTTTTCAATTACTTTTTGCATGGCATCCCAGTTCCGTTCCATATCGGCAGTCAACTTGAACTGGGTGCGGGCGCGATTCAGGTTCTGCTGTTCGTAGTTGATGTGGAAGTAGTGGTCGCCCTCCAGATAATCGGCGAGGAAACGCATACCACATTCCATCGTCATCAGCTTGGCACCCCAGGGCAGGGTCTGCTTTTCCAGCGGGGTGAACGCATCCCCTGCTGCCTGCAAAAAGCCCTTGGTGTAAATTTCAAACAGTTCCATGCTGAAATTTACTTTCGAGAGGTCTGCCTCATCCTCGGCGCAGTGGTTGGCACCGAAGCGGATGGAATCGCCAAAATCATTGGCGGCAAGGCCCGGCATGACGGTATCAAGGTCGATGACGCAAAGGCCCTCGCCGGTCGTTTTATCGAACAGGATGTTGTTCAGCTTGGTATCATTGTGGGTGACGCGCAGCGGCAGCTTGCCCGCCGCCAGCAGATCCACCATGATGTGATAATCCGCTTCGCGGGCGCGGACAAACTCGATCTCGCGCTGCACCTGGGCGGCACGGCCCATGCGGTCCTCGGCCACGGCGCGCTGGAAATCGGCGAAGCGCTTGGGCGTGTCGTGGAAGTGCGGGATCGTCTCATGCAGGGTGTGGGCCGGGTAGTCGGCCAGCTGATGCTGGAAGTTACCAAACGCAACGGCGCTCTGGTAAAAATCCTCGGCGGACTGCACCTGTTGCAAGCAGACGGTGTCCTCCACAAAGTCATAGACACGCCAGCAACCGCCATCGACAGCCTGATAATAGGGCTTTTCCTCTTTGGTAGGCACCACATGGAGCGTAGCACGCGCTGGGTCGTTCCCGCGTTGCCTGGCCTTTTCGCGCAGGAAATCCGTCACGCCGCAGATATTTTCCATCAAACCAGCCGGGTCTTTGAATGTATCTGTATTGATTTTTTGCAGGATGTAGCGTTTTGCCCCCTGCTCAGATGTTACCGTGATGGCATACGTCTGGTTGATATGCCCTTCGCCATAGGGAATCGGCTCTGATACTGAGCCATTCCATTTCCATGCAGTTAAAATATCCTTCATTTGTATATACATCCTCTCTGGTTTTGTTTATGCCGCGATACTGTACAGCGCGACACCGGCCACAGCGGCCCCCGCCATGACCTTGATAGGGCTGGGCTTCCACTTGCGCAGAATAACGAAGCCCACAAGGAAAATAGCTACTGCAATCAAATCCATATTGCCTAAATCAGCAGGGAAAGTACGCTGACCGTACAGGGCCATGCACACTAGGGAAATGCCAGCAGAAGCAATCATCGCAATAACGGCGGGGTGCAGTCCGGCCAAAATCCCCTGCATAACGCTAAGGCCGCGGAAACGGTAATACATGTAGGCCAGCGCCATGACGATGACGCAGGACGGGAAAATACAGCCAATCGTGGCAATCAGTGCCCCAGGCAGCCCCGCAACCTGAATACCAACGAACGTCGCGGCGTTTACGGCGATGGGGCCGGGGGTGATTTCGGCAGTCGTAATAATGTCCGCAAAGCCTGTCATCGTCAGCCAGGGGTGAATGTCCACGACTTGGTTTTGAATCAAAGGCATAGCCGCATAGCCGCCGCCGATGCTGAACAGGCCAACTTGGAAAAAGCTCCAGAATAATTCAAGGTAGATCATTTGCTACCCTCCCGCTTTTGTAGATACAGGGTATCCAGCGCGCCGATGACGCCGCAGACGAGGATAATCAAAATGATGTTCACCGAGAAGAAACGGGTCGCCGCAAAAGCTGCCAGCATAACCGCGATGGGCAGCCAGCGCTTCTTTTTCAGGATGGGTCGCGCCATGTTGATGACCACATCAAAGATGACCGCCGCCACACCGGCCAGCATACCGGCCATTGCCATGCTTACATATCTGTTTGAGCGGAACGCCTGATAGAGCACGGAGATGACAGAAATGATGATCAGCGGTGGCAGCGCCGCGCCCACCACAGTAATCAGTGCGCCGGGGATGCCTGCTACATGGTAGCCCACCAGAATCGAGGCGTTGATGGCAATAGATCCGGGGCTTGATTGGGCAATCGCCGTCAGGTCCAGCATTTCCTCTTCCTCGATCCAGTGCAGTTCTTTCACGAAGCGTTCACGCATCAACGGGATAATGACGAAGCCGCCGCCGAAGGTGCAGGCGCTCAACTTAAAGGTAGAGAGAAACAGCTGCCAGTATTTATCTTTCTTGTCCAATAGATATTTGTCTCCTTTTCAGCGGTACATTTGAACAGCGCGAACCATTTCGTACAGGCGCGGTTCTGCGTAGGCAAAAAACTTTTGCAGCGCTTTGCAATAATAACTGCGCCGTACTTTGTCGGCAACGTTGCGGTCACGTTTGCAGCCGCCACGGCACAGGTGGACCCACTTGCATTGCTGGCACTCTGCGGGTATCTGCCAGCCGTCCGTGATAAACGCCCGCATTTTTTCGCCGGTAAGCAGCGATTGCAGGGTGTCGTTTTGCACGGTCCCGAGTTTGTAAGCGTCCAAGCAGAAAAAGTCGCACGGGTAGACGGCGCCGCTGCCCTCCACGACCATGTACGCGCCGCAGGTGCCTGTTGTGGAGCAGGTCCCTGCGGGGCCGCCCAAGAGCAGGTGGACGTAATCCTCAAACAGGCGGATGCTGACATAGGTACTGGTTTTCCAGTCCCGATACCAGGCATCAAACAGGGCGCACAGGAACTGCGCGTACAGCTCCGGCGTTAAGGAGTAGTTTTGCTGCCCTTGAGGCGTATCCAACGGGTCCAGACAGGGAATGAACTGCAGATAGCGCACTCCTGAAGCCTTCATGGACTTATATACGCGCTCCGCCTTTTTGGCTAGCCGCTTGGTAACGACACACAGAAGGTTGCACTCCACACCGCAGCGGCGCAGCAGTTCGATCGTCTGCGTAACTTTTTCCCACGTCCCGTTCCCCTGTGCATCCGGGCGCAGGGCATCATGCACATCCGGGGTGCCGTCCAAGCTGATGCCCACGAGGAAATGTTCCTTGCTGAAAAATTCAGCCCATTCCTCGGTAACTGCGAGGCCATTTGTCTGAATGGCATACTGCACCGTGACACGCTTTTGGTTGTACTTTTGCACGGTCTGCGTAAAGAAACGGAAGAAATCCAGCCCAGCCAAGGTCGGTTCCCCACCCTGAAAGGCAAATGAGACAAAACCGCCCTTGTCGAGTTCTGCAAAGCAGCGGCGAATCAATGTTTCCGCTGTCGCTAGTGACATCATGTAGTCCTCGGTATCCGTGCAGTTTTGCTGCTCGTCCCGGTAAAAACAATAGTGGCAACGCATGTTGCAGTGACCCGCTGCGGGCTTTATCAGGAATTGAAGTTGCTTCATAGCACCTCGGTATGCTGCAATACGGTCACGGGCGTTTTGCCCACAAGTAGATTATGGCCGTCTATGTAACCCTCTTCGCGGTTTTTCAGCGCGTCAATGAGAAGTGCGCGCAGTTCGGCCACACGCTCCGGGTTTTCATCCAGTGCATTTTTTGTTTCGTGCGGGTCGTCGCGCAGGTTGAAGTACAGTTCCCGCCCGGTCTGCGAGTACCAGATATATTTATCCTCTTTTGTCAGGATAAAGTGCATGGAATCTTCACCCAGCGTGTGTTCCCCATGCAGGTATTCGCGGTCTACCGGGTGCAACAGGCTGGTGCCGTCCACCGTTTCGGGAATCGGTGCTCCTGCCAGTTCCAACAGCGTGGGCATAACATCCCGCAGTTCAGCCAAGTCCGTGCGAACCGTGCCGCGCTTTCCGATGTAACGCTCCGGTCCGGAGATAAACAGTGGTACATGGATACTGCCCTGGAACGGCTTTGCCTTCTGGAACATCAGGTGGTCGCCCAGCATCTCGCCGTGGTCGGACACGAACAGAATTATGGTATTATCCATGATTTGCTCCTCCACCAGTGCGGAGACTAAACGTCCGATTTGATGATCCATGTGCGTGATGGCCGCATAGTAACCCGCCCGCAGCTGCTGGATGTAGCTTTCATCCGAGGGTGCCGTCTGGGCATGGTAGCTGTGGCCGTCACGTTCCCAGCGGACGCAGTCGTTCCAGTCGCCGCGCCAGGGCCCGGCCAGCGGCTTATCTTTGTACAGATTCAGGTAATATTCCGGGGCATCCAGCGGCGGGTGCGGCCGCACAAAGCTGGCCATCAGGAAGAATGGTTTCGAGCGGTCACGGCGGCGCAGAAAGTCTCGGCACTCGCTGGCGACCCAGTTTGTGGGGTGATACTTTTCCTCGTAGATCCAGGGGCGCACAACCCAACTATTGCAGTCAAGGCCAGTGTCCACCGGGTCTGCATCCACGCCAAGCTGCTGTTTGAGCCACCAATAATAGTCATCGGCCACACGCTGATCCTCATAACTGGGCGTGGTGGGGCGGCGGTAGGCATGGAGATAGCCATCATGCAGCCGTACATCATGGAAACCCAGGTTGTTGCGCAGCGGATGAACATGCATTTTGCCGACACACTGGGTATAGTACCCGGCCTTGCTCAACTCCCCGGCCAGTGTGTGGGGATAATCCCACGGCACAAGATCCTCGTACCCAACGCGGCCGGTGTGCTCCTGAGACATGCCGGTATACAGCGTAGCCCGCGCGGGAACACAGGTCGGACAGGCAGAATAGGCATTTTCATACCGCACGCCCTCGGCGGCCAGTGCATCGAGGAACGGCGTTTTTACATCCGGGTGACCGGCAATACCAAGGCAGTCGCCGCGCATCTGGTCTGCCATAAGCAGGATAATATTAGGACGTTTATCCATAACAAACCTCGTATCAATGTTTTTGCAGCCAAAGGCGTGCCGCACAGCACGGCACGCCTCTTTCGCCTACATCCTCACTGATAGACTTCCAGCAGCCGCAGAGTTGGCTCCGTGCGTGAAGCTGTAATCTTGATGGTAAGCGTCTGCACATCCACAGGGGTAAAACGGCAGATACGCTTATGCCCAACTACCGTAAATTCGGCAACCTTGCTTTCATCTGCCCAAATCTCGCCGCTTTCTATGCGCTGCCCTGTCGGCAGATGCTCCCCCAGAACAACACAGGAAACTTTCTGCGGCTTCGGGAATTTCAAAGTGATCGTATCGGATTCTTGTCCGTAGGCAGCCTGCCAATAGGTATCTGCCATACCGTCCACAGCCTGTGTGATGGGATGCTGCGCAATCGCAGAATCTGCCGTAATTTTCGCTTTTTCTGTTACGTTACTGGCAAAAATCTGCTGGATTTTAGTACCCAGCTCTGTAAGGCTGGCGCAGTCAGGTGCAGCAATACGGCCATGCGCATCGGGTGGAATGTTCAGCAGCAGGCTGGCATTCGCACCGACGGCATCCAGATAGATGTCCAGCAATTCGCCTGCCGTGCGCACGTCAGTGTCCTCCTCCGGGTGGTAAAACCAACCTGTTCGGATGGAGGTATCCACCTCGGACGGATACCAGACAAGTTCTCTTACATTGCGGATAACCGCTCTGCTGCCGATGTCCTCGTCCTGAGAGTCGATTTTGCGGGAGAATTCTCCGTCATCCGCCTGCTGCGATTTCGATGCCGTTCGTTCTGCATCCCGCAGCTCTGCGGGAACCACGCTCCACTCGGCTTTCCGGCAATGCCCGGCCTCGTTGCCGCACCAGCGCACATCGGGGCCGCAGACATTCAAAACCGCATTCGGCTGCAATTTACGCAGCACTGCATAGTAGCGTTCCCAATCGTAAATTTGCTTTTTGCCGTTTTTGCCCTCACCACAGGCACCGTCAAACCAGAAGCAGAAAATGTCTCCGTAGTTTGTTGCAAGCTCAGTCAGCTGGGAAACGAAATAGTCATCATACGGTTTTCCCTGCCCATAGCGTGCATCGTGACGATCCCACGGGGAGAGATAGACACCAAACTTAATACCTCCGCGCCGGCAGGCATCCGAGACTTCACGCACAACATCGCCCTGTCCGTTCTTCCATGGGCTGTTCTTGACGCTGTGTTCCGTGTAGGCGCTCGGCCACAGGCAGAAGCCGTCATGGTGCTTGCAGGTCAAAATCAGCGCCTTCATACCGGCACTTTTGACTGCGGCGACCCACTGGTCGGCATCCAGCGCATCCGGGTTGAACAGTGCTGGGCTTTCAGTGCCATCGCCCCACTCACGGTTGGTAAAGGTATTCATACCGAAATGGGTAAAGGCATAAAATTCAAGCTGTTGCCATGCCAGCTGGCGCGGGCTGGGCGTGATAGAGGCCGCATAGCGGATCTGTTCTTCGGGTGTTCTCATTCTATTACCCCTCAATGCTGTACCACTTGATCTCATTGGTATCCAGATGCAGATCGAAGCAGCTGCCGTCGCCGGTGTAAACGGTCGTGTCCTGCGGTTCGTAGGTGTTGTTTACCACACAATACTTGCCATTCTTGACATAGGCATGGACCTCGACGTTGTAGTTCGTACTGAACCACTTATGCAGGTCGGCCTCATCGTGGGCAGCCCACAGGATGGCGCGGTACAGCACGCGGTTGTTCACAAAGCTGTACGGCAGACCGCTGATATACACACCGCGCCCCTTGCCGTACTCATGCGCAGCCATCTGGACTTCCTTGTCACGCTGAATGAGAATTTCTGTGCCTTCCCATGCAAAGATGTTCTTCTTGCCCTCGCCAAAGTCCACATCATGGTCGGGGCAGTCGGCCAGAATAAAGTGGTCGCGGTGCTCGTCCCAGTTGTACTTGTCGTAGTTTAGGGTGAAGCCCGTTTCCTTCTCCACGCCGAGCGGCGCAGACAGCTGCAAATAGCGCCCCTGATACTGGTGACCGCTCGGTTCGCCGACGCCAATCAGACCGCCGCCACGATGGACAAAGCCCTTGACAGCAGAGGAAATTTCCGGGTCCTCCCAGACCTTGCCGCCGGTGTGGGCAGTGTCGCCGTCGCCGACGTTGATAAGGACGTCAATGCCGTCCAGCACCTTCGGGTCGGCCTTGATGTCGTCAAAACTGATAAACTTCACATCGAACGGTGCGCCGGACAACGCTTCGATCACGCCCGCATAGCTGTAATTCTGCTTCTGGTACAGCGCATGGTGGACCATGTGGCAGCCCCAGGCGCGCTGTTGCCCCCAGCTGTTCAGCACAGCCACGGTCTTAACGCAGTAGGGGGTCGTGCCCTTGATGTTCTCGTACAGTTCGCGGAACTCGTTGCAGACGCTCTCGACATAGTCGAGGAACTCCGGGAACTCGCAGGCCAGCTTCAGGTAGCCGCCGTAGCCGATGCGGTCAATGGGCTTGCGCAGGATGG